>Ga0180910_145_pt1 | contig 47982 bp, 49 predicted proteins | sample Deesub1362A_J573_FD_124272 | JGI IMG/M metagenome (GOLD analysis project Ga0180910, IMG submission 124272) | Dehalococcoides sp. JdFR-56 | reverse complement strand
TGTGGGTTTGCGCCAGCGCCCAGCGCCTCTTCAGTCAGCTGGATGGTCTTTTCGCGGTCACCTTGGTCAATCGCCTGAGATAAGAGAGATAAATCAAACATCAGGACCCTCCTTTCCCGAATACTACTGCCCAAACATCATGCCGGGAAGCCACAAGATAATTTGCGGGAAGAGGATGCACAGTATCAGCCCGGTCCATTGAAGCATCACAAAAGGAACGACCCCCCGGTATATGTGGGCTATGGTCACCTCTGGAGGGGCAATTCCTCTCAGATAGAAAATAGCGTAGGCAAAGGGTGGTGTCAAGTAGGACATCTGCAAATTGACCATAACCAGAAGCGCAAACCAGATGGCGTCAAAGCCCAGCGAGGCAGCCACGGGGGTGAACAGGGGGACGATGATGAGCACGATGCCAATCCAATCAATGAACATCCCCAGGATGAACAGGATGAACATCATCACGCCAAGAACCCCCCACTTACCGAAGGGCACCGAGAGCAGGAGGTTGCTGACGAAGTCCCCACCCCCAAGGCCCATGAAGACGCTGGTGAACATACTGGCTCCGACCACCACAAACATAATCATGCTGGTAATCCTGAGGGTCGAGAAGACGGTATCTTTCAGCGTCTCCCAGTTGAGCTTGCGGTAGGCGAGAGCCAACAACATGGCGGCGAAGGCACCCAGAGCCGCCGCCTCGGTGGGAGCAGCTACTCCCAGGAAAATCATGCCCAAAACAGAGATGATAAGGAACACAGGGGGCACTAGCCCAGTGGCGGCCAGGAAGAGCTTCCTGGGCAGAGACACCGCCCTCCTTTCCTCAACCGGCATCGCCGGGCCCAACTGCGGCTGGATGAAGCATCTCAGCGCGATATAGGTCATGTACAATGCGGAGAGGAGCAGGCCAGGCATGAAAGCCCCAAAGAACAGTTTGGCCACGGACAAATTGGCCATGGGGCCATAGACCACGATCATGATGCTGGGGGGAATGAGAATGCCTAGGGTGCCTCCGGCAAGGATACTGCCGGTGGCTAACTCCTTGTTATAGCCTCTTTTAAGCATTGGTGGCAGGGCCAGCAGGCCCATGGTCACCACCGAGGCGCCCACTATCCCGGTAGCTGCGGCGAAGATGGTGGAGACAAAAACGGCGGCGATAGCCAGCCCTCCCCTTATCCCGCCCATCAACAGGTAGGCAGCGTGAAACAGCCTTTCCGAAGACCCGGAGCGCTCCAGCATTATTCCCATGAAAACAAAAAGGGGAATGGCCGCGAAGATATAGGTCTTCATTACGGCAAAGGTGCGGAAGAACAGTGAGGGCACAACCTCTGGCCCCCAGGCCACCAGACCAAAGGATAAGGCCAAGCCACCGAGGACAAAGGCAATGGGGTAACCCGAGATAACGGCAATTAGCACCAGAGCAAACATTATGGCGGGAAGATAATCTGCTATTTCCACTCCGGCCTCCCTCGGTTGATAACGGTATACAGGTCACGAATGAATTCAGCCACCCCCTGAAGCAGCAGCATCAAAGAGACCAACGGGATCACCGTCTTGAGAGGATAGATAGGAGCCCTGAGAATGCTCTCCACAGCCCTTTCCTTGACTTGCCAGGAGAAAATGACGTTATCCATGGAAAAGTAAATGAGCATGAAAAACAGGGGGAAGAAACACAGCAGACTGAAGAACATGTCAAGAAGGGCTTGTCCCCTTGGGGAAAGGAAGCGATAGATGACGTCTACCCTGACATGTCCTCGGAGACGTAGGGTATAAGCAGCCCCCATCATAAAGAAAACGGCGTAGGCCATATAGGTGAAGTCATAGGTCCACAGCGGAGCACGGTGGAAGGCATATCTCATCAGGGTTGAATATACCATGCCCAAAACTAGGGCAACGATCAGCCAGGCAAAGCTCTTTGCCAGCCATTCATTGATAAGGTCAACGTACTTTACGTAGCCTCTGATGATTCTCAATTGGCCGCTTCGCTCCTTTCAGGCAACACCNCCCTCTTCCCTGAGGGTGGTGTTGCCTGAAGCTCTCTCCACCGTTGCTACTCGACCTTAATGGTGTATGGGTACATCTTCTCCGCGTAGGTAGAGTAGTTATCGTGGAAGGCCTTGGCTGCCTCCAGCGCCTGGGCGGTCATGGGATCTTTTGCCGCCACCTCATCGTAGACTTCACCAAGCAGTCGGAACATCTCCGTGGGCACTTCCTTGTCAAGTACCGTTATGGTGAGCTTACTCTGCAACTCAGGCATCAGTTCCACATCCCGGCGCGTCCCTTCCAGCAAGAACCACATGGTAGACTCTTTAGCCGCCGCCTTGACTATTTGCTGAAGGTCTGGGGTTAGCGCTTCCCAGGAGTTCTTGTTCACCCCCAAGTCAAAGGTGGCGTGCGCCTGCCGGAATGCGGTCACTGCGGCGTACTTGGTAACGTCCTGGAGGCCCAGAGCCCAGCTCTCGCTTATGATGCTCCACTCGGTAGCATCAATGACCCCTCTCTCCAGTGCCGGGAGTACCTCGGCTCCGGGCAGGGTGACCACGGTGGCCCCCATTTTCTCAAAGACCTCTGCCCAGTAGCCCGAAACACGGAACTTCAGCCCTTTGAAGTCCTCCAGTTTCACCAAGGGCACATTGGACCAGGCAAAGACCTCGGGCGGGATGATGCCCAAGACCTCAACCGTCCCGATATTAAATCCGGCATCGGTATACGCCTGGCGCCATAGGTCTAGGCCACCATCCTGATAAAGCCAGGTGAGCCAAGGTATTGCTGAAGAGGAAAACGGGATATCACCGCCGAAGAAGGGCCCAGAAGGTATTGTCCCCAGCCAGTAACCGGGCCAGGCGTGATAGGCATCAAGCGTGCCAGCACTGGTGGCATCCAGCACCTCAAAGGGACCAACTATAGAGCCACCACGCAGGCTCTCAATCTCCAGACGTCCGTCACTCATCTCTTTCACATTGGCAGCAAACCTATCCGCCAGTTGCTGCAAGAAGCCGCCACCCCATGCGGACTGCATCTTCCACTTGATCACCTCAGGGGGAGCTGCCGGTGCTGGAGCTGGAGCAGGAGTTGGGGAGGGTGCGGGTGCTGGCGCCGGGGCTGGGGCGGGTGCTGGCGCCGGGGCTGGGGCAGCACAAGCGGCCACCAAGCTGCCCAGCAGAACTATTACTGTAATCAGGGATATCGATATCTTCGCTCTCTTAGTCACTTCTCCCTCCTTTAATTTCAAACATTGAGCCCTCACATTCTCAAATTTTGATTTGAACGCCATCACCCCCTACTCAAGTAACTTAAACTGATAAGCTTCCCGGCTTGGCCTTCGCCAAATGTTTTATGGGCCTTTGTCTCTTTGATGGGCTACTGCATGCGGTGGACCTTGTCTGACCCGGCACAAAGCGAGGAAGGCACCGGTCATTGCTATTAAGAAGCCTTTCCAGTGCCCCTAGCGTCACCCACCTCATTGTCCCTCTTCCGCTCTCAAGGCCAACTTGTACCGGATAGATTATAGTCTATAGTCCACTTGGGCAATTGTCAATCCCTTCCAAGCATGATGAAGCCTACTTGCTAGCTACACCCTCAGCTAAAGCTCAACTAGGGACAATCGTTAGTCACCATTACTCAGATTGTTAACCTTGCTCTGAAGCCTCACACAGCCTAGAATCGGGTTCTCCATCGGTTGTGGTTGATTATTGTTCTTTATTCGTTTTATACTTCGATTTAAATGCGTAAAGACGTAGCAAACGAAAAATGTTTACAGTAATAATTCTCGTCATCGCTCTTATTCTCAGTTGGGTTCTTCTCAACCAAACCAAAGACATGCCTATGACAGAGCCCTTGTATCTCCCTTTGAGAATAGGTGCTTTGTTAATTCCTTTTATTGGCGTTGGCATCATCTTTCTTGTTGCTTACTTCAAGCGAAATAACTGATGAGATTGACATTAATTCCTTAAATTTGTGTCTGTATTAACCCCTTTTTCTTAATCTCACTGGCCGACCTCCTCTAGATGGATGCCTGCTGATAACCCTTCCACCTCTACCGACATACAAATCACCTTTAGGCATATGCCTTCGTGTTGCTCTAGGCATCGGGGAACTTGTGCGCACTCTAATCTTCGGCTCTTTCAAAGCTGCGAACCTTACCTTCTCTGTGCCAATTACTAGCTGCGGCATTTGAACCACATCCCGCCAATTCTTGTAGGGGAACTTGATACCCGCCTTTTCCATAGGTGTGTGGTCGCCTAATGCTTCGTGTGGTCTGAAAAAGTTATAATGCACCAGCCATCCTTGAGTAAGTAGTCTAGCTGTTTCCAGCTTCTTTAAGCCACGCATTACCTTTGTGCGTGCTTTAAGTGTAGAGTGAAACCGCTCAATTAACTGCGTGCCGGGAGTAGTCCGCAAATTCTTGGCTGGTATGTGCTTCGTTTCAGCACCAAAGTTAAGCTCTACCCCATCAATATAAGCGGCAAGCTGGTCAGTAACTACCACCTTTGGCGGCTTACCCGCCCTTCTTGCTGCCCTTGCTAAAAGCACTCTGGCATCAGTAGTAGTCCTGCGAGTAGATAGATGAGAAGCCAGCAAAAATCTGGTCTTGGCATCAATAATGTCCCAGAACCAGACCTTTTGCCCGCCGATATTAAGCACCGTCTCATCAGCCACCCAGACATCGCCCACCTCTGGCTTATATTCTCTGGCTCGTTTGATAGCATCCTTGCTGAACCTTACCAACCACTCATAAACTGTGCTATCAGAAGGGTAATTCTTGTGCATCTGCCACAGGTGTCTACGTATGGCATTGAGAGACATACCCTCGTAATACATATTCAGCGCTGAATGCCCCTGAAAGTGCCATACTTTACGATGTGCCTTGACCCGCAGTATTTACACTTGAGGTCATCTATCGTGTATCTTGTTACCATCCAGTTACCCCCATAGGCGTCAACCCAAATAATCTCTTCGTCTTGCATTTGACCCTCCAGCCTTTTTGACTAGAGGGTATAAAATTTTTAGCCGAACTACCAACCACCGAGCAGAACCGTAAAAGGGCTATCTTGACAAGAACCACGACGGGGTCTAAAATCCTGGCAAAATCCAGTTGTGCAAAAACGATTGAACACCGCAAGGAAAAAGAAACTCGATAAGGTTCCGCGGAAAAGTGAGATGATTCTATGTTGAGGAATCTGGAAGCCATCTCCTTGACAGCTATTGTGCTCGTTGGTATCGGCATGCTAGCTTTACTGCTAGCCGGGGCGCTTGGCAGGCGATTGAAGAATAAGGTTGGCGGACTCATCATTGTAGGAGTAGGAATTGAGATATTAGCGCTGTCACTTGGGTGCTTCAGTTGGAACCAATTGGTCGGTGCGCTTGCCACTATCCTCGCTGCTCTTTTTCTGCTCTGGTGCGGAGTTAGCTATGTCATATATCGCATATACTGTGCTCGGATCCACCGGCAGCACTGGGATGGCGAAAGCACCGCCACCGGCAACAACTGCGAATGCGTCCCCAGCTTGGATGAAGGAAAAAGGACTACTGTGCCGTTTAAGAAGGACAGGTGGTGGACTCTGCTTCTTGGGCGTTTCGATGTTGCCCCGACTAGTAGGTCCCTTAATGAGCTCATCATGTGCGGTGGCACAGCTTACTATGGTTTCTATTTTACCTGGGGCGTCGTTACGACTAATATCATCGTTTCAATAATCTGTAAATTGGTGGAGGACAAATGTGAGATCTTAACTAGTGAAAAAGGACCTAAGGAGGATACGGACGGGCCTGTTCGAGTTTGCACGGCCAACGCAATCGAAATCTCCGGCGACACAGCTACGATAGCCGTCGAAATGGCCGCGGCGTTAAATGCCTCTGGTGGTCCAGAAATCAAAGTATCCAAAGGGCCAGTCGGGGTAAGTATATCTTGGCCGGATGCAGAAGAACATCGTATTGAGTCAATGGGCACTTACCGGTGGAAATGTGTGAGAGAGGAACGAGAGGCGCCAGGGTAAAGAAGATCGATACGCCCTGTTGCTTCTCATAGCCGGTACCCAATAGCGGCAGGGAACCGCAGGACCAGCTTGAAGCATCAGCTGGGTGCACGAAAAGGGTTCTAGTGGCTGGCTAATGCGGCAGGACTTCGTGGGCGAGCAGCGCTGTGTTGCTTAATCGTGTAGCAGCTGGCCGAGTGTTTCGTACACAGACGAGATACACCGAGCAATGCTCACTTGCACTGTAGACCTTCCTGAACATCAACGTCTAGACCAGTTTCGTGGCTCTGGCCACTTACCCCCTGGGAGATTGTATTGGCACGGGAAGCTCATTTCTACGGCCCAGTGAAGGCAAGGTTCTAGATTTCACCCAGGTGCCACCGGAAATCTAGTTGGATTGCGGAGCCGTGTTTGTAGGCTGCTACGCGCGTAAGGGTCTTCCGTAGCGTTACTAAGGAATGCTTCGACCCGGTAAGGGCAATGGATGCACTCTCTACGAAGGCAACCAATGAGAAACACTGATTGCGGTAGAAGGTGGGGAAGGCCCTGAACGCTGTGGCAACAAAGCCCTCCTACGTTGGCAGTGGCTTTCAGATTACGACAGTTTATTTCGTGACTATGGCTTCGCATATGGCAAGGCTGATTTTTTGGGTGGCGGAACGCCTTTACAAATGTTGCTTTAGAGAAGATTCATACGTAGTAGGCGCAACCGGGCATAACGAACAGAAGAAGCAAAGCCCTAATAAAGCTAAAAGACTGCTGTAAAGGCTCCCCCGATGCGCAAAGGGGCGGTCAGGAGGCCAACGACCATATAATGAAACCATTTCACACAGGTGCTCCTCGCTCGTATACGGGCAAAGTTGAGACGCACCAGCTTATGAGCTTTACCCTGCGGCTGAAGGAACATATCTCCTCCAGCTAATTAGCAGCTTGCGCCAAAAGGGCGTCTCCGGTTCGTCGAGCTTTCAGATTGACCTCTTATTCACGATAGGGGGCTACCCCCTAGCTGACGCGTCCAATACTAACTAGGTAAACTGCAGCCTCGTCCTTCCCATCAACGCCGACAAGCCGATTTATCTCGTCGTCGAAAAAAGCACCGATGCCACACGGGCCGAGTCCGAGGGAGGTGGCTGCCAGATAGAGGTTTTCGCCCAAATGCCCCGCCTCCAGAAGGACATAACGGTAGGCACGCTCTTGGTACTTCCACCGCGTGCGCTGGAAAATTGCTGCTATCACCAGTACAACACTGGCCTGGAGCACCATGTCCTGTCCCCCAGTGCCCGTGAGCAGCGAGGAGCGGAAGTCGCCTTCCTTGATCAGGTCCAGCGAGTGATCCCTGGGACGATAATGATAGACTCCCCTTGCCAATCCCGAGACGACGTTTACTATCGGGTAAATCTCCAGAGGGTAGAGCGCCCCAGCTGAGGGACTTGCTCGCAATGGGTGGGAAGGCTCAGTAATACCATAAGCGGAGTGAAGGAGAAGCGAAAGTTGTTCCAAGGTCAAAGGCTTCCCCGAATAGTCTCTTATAGAGCGTCTCCGCTCTATGGCCTCCTCGACAAACAGCCCGCGATAGCGAAAATCTCTGGGCAAAGCTATGCGCTGCGCCGCGGCGTAGTCCTTATAAAGTGGCGGTCGCTTACCCCAGTAAAAGGGCTTGCGTATCATACCCCATAAACCCGGCTTGCTCCACTGGTGGTAGACAGATCCCAAATCGGCACCCTCTAACTCCGAGGGGGAACGTTCTAATGGTAGCCAGCGCCCAAGGAAAAAAGCTGCTACAGCTGCTGTGCCAGAGATGAGCAGACTCCGCCGAGAAAGCGATGGCACCCTAGCTGGCGCACCAGGCTTGCCCTCGGCGTGTTCTGGACGAACTGCCGGCTTAGAGCGAAGCCCGGTAGCTCCCTTTAACCGCAGCCATAGCTGATGGCGTTTCAGGATGATATGTGAGACTACCAATGCCACGAGGCAGTATGCACTCAGGCGGTGGTATAAGCTGCGCGGAATTCCCAAATAGTCGGCCAGGAGTCCACTCAAAGCTGTGGTGGTTAATACTAGCAATAGCAACAGGGTGATTATCAGGTCAAACCTCTTGCCCCACATAGTGCCACCTCCTGCCCGAAGTCAGATCCTGATAAGAAATCTAATTGTCTCAGCGGTCTGGTATTGTAGTTGGGAAGTAGCGAGGCACACCACCGCTCCCGCTGGCCGCGCAAGCAGAGCCGCAAAGCCAGTGTGCTCCGCCCACAGCTACAAATCCTCGCTCGTATTATAGGCCAGTGCCCATGCTAACTCAACAGCGCCACAACCGTGAGTGTTCTCCTCCAAGTGATCAAACTGCTAACAAGACACAATAGATGGCAGGCGGGCAACCTTTGCTTGTTTTGTATGATGTGCGGGAACTTTCGGGTACACTAACTGACATTGTACAATCTCGCTGCCTGAGTCAGGATGAAGCGCACTCTTTACACGCGGAATAAATGTTTTGAAATAATTTCTCCAGCTTATCAGTCGGTGTGGAGGCAAAGGCAATCCGCAACAGATTCTTCTCCCCGTAGCAAATCACCCCGGTATTGTATCTACTCAGTAACACATCCCAGACTTTAGCAGCATCTGCATTTTTCAGCCTAACACACATAAAATACCCTGAGTTAAACGGCAGGCTCTCAAAATACCTCCCATATTCTTTATGCGCCTCCAGGATTTCCTTAACTTTCAAATAGCGTTCCCTTATCTTCTCCTTATTCCTCTCCTTGTCCTTCTCATATGTTTCCGACCCCAAGGTCTTCAGGAAGAGCGACTGAGATAGCAGGGAAGCATTGGAAATATTCCCCCTGACAGCTCCGGCGGTTTTGTCCTCCAGGGCCCTGTACAACTCTTTATCACCATTCTTTATGCCGTAGGTTATGAACCCCACGCGTAAACCCCAAGCGTATTCTTCCTTGGTAATGCCATCTATTTTTATAGCCAGCAGGTTTTCATGGAGATGAGATAGCTGCGAGAATAGGGATTCAGTGAATACGTTATCTTCAAAGACAAGGCCGAAATAAGAATCGTCCAGAATAACAGCTACTTTATTACCGGCTTCGGCAGCCTCTTTCAGGACATCGATTATCTCGCTAGCCACTTCATTACTCGGGGTATAGCCAGATGGATTATTTGGGAAATTCAGAAGCACGATTTTCTTCCCAACGGCCCCCGTGTTAATGGTCTGCTTGAAGGATTCGGTGTCGAACACTCCATGGTCAAAAAAGTTAAAGAATTTGAGCTCTGCGCCATACGCATTGGAGAACACCAGGTCATAATTTTCCCAATAAAGGTCAGCAACGATGATATCGTCAGCCTCTTCCACAAACATATAACCCACCAGACTGAGCCCGTTGGTGACTCCGCAAGTGACCACTGGCAAACTGATTTCCTTTGTCCCAAGGGAAGGATTCTTTGCCCTTATTAACTCTTGCCATTTGTCTCTCAGTGGTTTGATTCCCTCACTTGGGGCATAAGGGAAGGCATCTTTCCTGTCAAGTTCAAGAAAGCGGGCCATGCTGGGCAAGACCATGGGCTGACCGTCATCTCCGTAGGCGATGCCTATCGTAGCATTGATCTCCTTGCCTCTGGCCGCCATTCCCTGGGCCAAGATGCCTCTCCTGGGGAAGTAAATCGCTTTCCCCTTTCTGGATAATAACTCATACACGGTTGGACTGTGAGTTTCTATGGTACGATTAAGCTCCTCCGCTTGTGGATTCAGCCTTGCCATAGTAGATTCTCCTCAAATTATTCTTCCGCCAGATTTTTGTCTGAAACCGGCGGCGGCAGATTCCGGTGACCAGAACACGAGCTTACGCCTCTGAATATTCCCGGAAAACCAGCACCGAATTATGACCGCCAAAGCCAAAGGAATTGGAAAGGGCAACAGCGACCTTGGCCCGGCGGGCCACATTGGGCACATAATCCAGGTCGCACTCTGGGTCAGGGTGCGTAAGGTTAATGGTGGGCGGAATGATGCCATGGCGGATAGCCATAATGCAGATGAAGGCCTCAGCCGCTCCAGCCGCTCCAATGAGGTGCCCCAACATTGACTTGGTGGAGCTTATCGGGACTTTGTAAGCATAATCACCGAAAACGGTTTTTATGGCTCTGGTCTCGGTTACATCATTGAGCGGGGTAGAGGTACCGTGGGCGTTGATGTAATCAACTTCCTCAGGGGCAATACCTGCCTTTCTCAGCGCTATCTGCATGGCTCTGGCGGCGCCCTCGCCGCTCTCCAGTGGCTGGGTAACATGGAAGGAATCAGCAGTGGCACCATAGGCGACGATTTCTGCCAGGATATTGGCGTCGCGCTTGCGAGCGTGCTCCAGACTTTCCAGGACGAGCACGCAGGCCCCTTCGCTGATGACGAAGCCATCACGCTCCGCATCAAAGGGGCGGGAAGCCAGCTGAGGGGCATCATTTCGGGTGGAGATGGCTTTCAGGGCGCTGAAGGCAGTGATACCCAGCGGATTTATGATTGCCTCGGTGCCCCCAGCCAGCATGATCGGGACATCCCCGTGCTTGATAATCTCATAGGCGGCACCAATGGCATCCGAGCCACTGGAGCAGGCTGAGGTGGTGCAGAAGTTAGGCCCCTTAATCCCCAGAGCAATTGATACCTGAGCAGCGGCGATATCGGCAATCATCATTGGTGCCAGGAATGGGCTTACCCTGTCTGGCCCTTGCTCCAATAATATCTTAGTTTGTTCAAATAGGGTGGTCAGGCCGCCAATCCCGCTGCCGATAATGACGCCGATGTCATCATCATTGCGATGGTCAATTTCTAGCCTAGAGCGTGCCACCGCCTCGCGGCTAGCAGCTAATGCCATCTGGGCAAAGCGGTCCATGCGGCGGGCTTCTTTGCGCTCCATATAATTCAGCGGGTCAAATCCCTTTACCTCACCGGCGAACTTGGTTTCCACATTCTCAGGGTCAAACAAGGTGATATAGTCAATCCCCGAGCGGCCCGCGATAAGCCCTTCCCATGTAGTATCAGTATCCAGACCAAGGGGGCTGAGAATGCCCATACCGGTAACGACAACTCTATTATTGACACTGTTCATTGGTCTTGCCTCCATAGAGCCAGAAATGCGATATGAGGTGATTACATCTTACTCCGAAGGAGATGGGTTTGGGTCAAAGTCACCTCTCGGGTTATCTCCTCAACACCGTTTTCCCGCTCTTGCTTTGGCCCAAAATGCGGGCAGGCGTAATCGCAGCCGCCGGAATAAGAGCGGCCATGAAATTACTATCTCTCAAAGCTCTCAGGCGAGATGTAGTCACCAAAGCGTTCCTTGGCTTGGAGCAGGCGCTGGCGTTGCTCATCAAGCACCCGGAAGACCTCCGCCGGCGTATCGGCCACCTTTTCCCGGTAGAATCGCTCCACTCGCTCAATCTTGGCCAGATTCTCAGGAACGCGAATGGTGAATTGCTTGAGGTAATCCTCCTTGGTGTAGTCTTTGCCCAATACCTGACGGAAGAGCTGACGCAAATCCTCGTATTTGGGAAGCCAGCCGGTGGGAGACTTTATCGCCTCAGCGTCATTATGTGCGCGTAGCTCCATCCACTTGACCCACACGTGCTTATCGCGGCGGTCGTTTAGGAATTCCCCTGTTTTCAAGTCCCTCAGGAAGTAATTAACGCCAAAGATCAGCGGTGCCTTCTTGAGCCCCTTTCCAAATTCGAGGTAGTTCTTGAGATACTGCCCCAGGGGAATGGAGATAAAGTCCTGAATGCTCATGATATTGATCTCATATTTCCCCTCCTCCTCAACAAGGGCAAAGGTCGTTTCCGTCTCCAGAGCCGCGCCATAGGCGATAATGCCGTGCTCCCAGCTAAAGCCCTGCTGGACAGGGACATAGCCCCGGTAATCGCGGCCACCATACATTATGCCTGACAGCTCCACTCCCAGCGGATTCTCCAGCTCAGAATCACAATTTGGCAGTGCCTTGAGGGCCACGGTATAGCGGGCGTTCTTATGAGCTGGCGGGATTTTTTCACCGGTCTCATCGGTCTTGCCTTCATACCAGTACCCGGAGTAATTCATACCGCTCTTGGGAAGCTCGCAGCCCATTCCCAACCACCAGGGCTTGGCATCCTTGATTAGCACATTGGAAAAGATAATCTCTCCAGGACTGGTGAGCACCTGATAGATCAGGGGGTCATCCTCCGGATTGACATCATGAATGATGCCGAAGATACCCGCCTCAATATTCACCGCCCGGCAAACCCCGTCAATATTGCGAACATAACTGATATCATCAGCCAGAATGGTCTCCCCGGGGAGCATGGCCGTAGAGGTCTTGCCGCAGGCACTGGGAAAGGCACCAGCTAGGTAAGTCTTGCGGTCACCCGGACCACGTACTCCCATCATCATAAAATGCTCGGCCAGCCACCCTTCCTGATGAGCCTTGCGAATAGCCAAGCGAAGGGCCAGCTTCTTGAAGCCCACCGAGTTGCCGGCGTACTGATTATTAACACTGTAGACGGTGTTTGTTAGGTAATCTATGTAGATGCGTTTCTTGTCGGGTTCCAGGCTCACCATGTTATCATCCAACTTCCCTGCCGAGTGCAAAGTCTGGAAAAATTCTGTCTCCGGCCCTGCCTGACAGAAGGCCTGGTAACCCTTCCGGTAGAGGAGGTCCACGCTGTGAGCTACATACCACGAATCAGTGCACTCCAGGCAGTGGACGGTAAACGGGGAGCTGGCTGGCCCCAGGGTAAGGAAGCGGACAATCATGGTACGGCCCTTCATTGCATCCCTCAGGAGACCCTTTACCTCAGCCAGCCCTTCATCCCGGTCAATCTGATTGAGGGCTTTGCTCAGGGAATCTCCCTTGGGCACGAGGAACCGGGTAACCCCGCGGTCTCGCCCCTGGTCCTGGGGCCCGTCAAAATGGAAGGTATGCCCCGGAGTGGCTAAGGCAGCGCTCTCCTCACGGCTGACAATGGCCATGTTTCGTATATGGGCGATCTCATCAGGGGTATCGCTGCAGATGAAGACCCTATCCGGGTTGCAGAGTTCAGCCGCCTCAGCGATGGCCTGGTGGACTTTAGGATTGTCTAGGGCACACAGCTTACGGTAGTCATCCTGGCTGGTTCTTGCTTGTAGCGCCTCAAGATATTTGTTCGACATCATACCTCATACCTCCTAGTCAGCAGTTTACTTTTTGTCGCCCTGAAGTTTAAGGCTCTATTCCAACCTAGAGATTCCCTCACTTCCGTACTATCCCCTGCCATCGGCTTTTGAGAATTTCAGCCCGCACCTAACAGCCTCCTGTGTGCCTCTAGATATTTCTTGCTGGTTTCCTGTACCACCTCGGGCGGGAGCTCTGGCGCCGGAGGATTCTTATCCCAGGCAATCGCTTCCAAGTAATCCCTGACAAATTGCTTATCAAAGCTGGGCTGAGGCTTCCCCGGCTCATATCCCTCTTTCGACCAGAACCGAGACGAGTCCGGGGTAAGGAGCTCGTCTATCAGGACAAGCTCTCCTTCAGCAATCCCGAACTCAAATTTAGTATCAGCAATGATAATTCCTCTATCCTCAGCATATTCCGACGCCTTCAGGTATATGTTAAGGGAAATTTCACGGAGTTTTGCAGCAAGTTCCACTCCCACCAAATCCTGTAGCTCGGCAAAAGTTATGTTCACATCATGGCCAGTTTCAGCTTTGGTTGACGGGGTGAAAATCGGCTCTTCAAGTTTTTCCGACTCTAAAAGTCCCTCACCAAGCTTGAGCCCTGACACGGCCCCGCTGCTCTGGTATTCCTTCCAAGCTGAACCCGAAAGATACCCTCTTACAATGCACTCGACAGGAACAGGATACGCCTTCTTCACTATCATCGCTCTTCCATCTAATAGCTGTCTCTCCTCCTCAGAGAGGAATGAAGGTTCTTCGGGGATAAGGTGATTAGGGATGATACCCTGGGTGAAGCCAAACCAGAAGAGGGAAAGGGCAGTGAGGACTTTGCCCTTCTGCGGTATGCCATTGGGAAGGACCACATCAAAGGCGGAAATCCGGTCGGTGGCAATGATGAGAAGCCGGTCCCCCAGCTCGTAGATATCTCTCACCTTCCCCCGCTTGAAGGGTGTAAAACTTTCTATATTGGTATCCAAAATAACCTCGTTCATCACCTCTCCTCTTTTCTCGCCAATATTTATCCTTCACAACTTCATCGCCTTGACATTGACACCACTGTCAGCAGCTAGTAAAATACGAAAATGAATGTACGTAATACAGTTCCCATTTTAGACCAGCAGGTCTTACGATGTCAACAAATTTTTCCAGGAAGGGCCAAGTAGATGGGGCAGTGGACTTTCCTCTCCAACCACGGACGAGTGTTTGTTTACATTACAAAGCATCCGAGAAGTACAACTGAGGCGATTTCGCGAGAGGTAGGCCTCAGTCAGCGAGGGGTTCAAAAGATAATTGCCGAATTGGAGGCCGCGGGTTACATTGCCCGGCGCCGGGAAGGCAGGTGTAATCACTACACAGTCCACCCGGAATTGCCAATGCGACATCCATTGGAGCGTGAGCATGCCGTGGGCGAGCTGCTTCTGGCGCTGGGATGTGACCTACCGGGGAAAAGTGGGCGTTGAGGAACTAAATACCGGCGGTTAACCCGGTTCGAGTGCGCGGCATAGCAATATCGCCTGAGCGGTTTACGCTGAAAGGGCAAGGGCAAATATTTGTTCTGGACATCACTAAAACTCAGCTTATCAATCCAGGCGACAAACGCCTGTTCTATTACATCGTATCTGAGTTTTCCGAGCTCATCATAAACTAAAAATTGGGGTTGCCCGCTTTGATGCTTCTGCCGCATTCGTATCGCATATTTGTTAGAAGCATACGATGCGATGAGAATAAATTAACCAGGGCATAGGAATGGATGCGAATGAAACATCGACCCAACGCCTCTTCCCCGGGTGCGGATTTTCCCCTCAGAAAATGAGCATGGCATCGCCAAAGCTGTAGAAACGGTAGCCCGAGGCTATGGCTTCCTGATAAGCCCGCTCGATGAACTCCTTGCCGGCGAAGGCGCTGACCAGCATGAGCAAGGTTGAGCGGGGCAGGTGAAAGTTGGTGATCAGGCCGTCGGTCAGGCGAAACTGGTATCCAGGCAGGATGAACAGGCTCACCCAGCCCTCAAATGGCTGTAATTTCGGGGGCTCACTGAGCTGGGCCACGTGCTCTAAAATCCTCACCGCCGTGGTGCCAACGCAGATGACCCTCCTCCCCTCCTTTTTGGCCTGGGATAGCTGCTGGGCGACTTCCTCACTTAGCACCCCATATTCACGGTGAATACGATGCTCGCGTGGGTCATCCTCCCTCACCGGGCTAAAAGTATCCAGCCCAATGTGTAGACTGACAAAGAGGAGGTGAACTCCCTTTTCTTCCAGTTTTCTGAGCAGTTCCGGGGTGAAGTGCAAGCCAGCGGTTGGCGCCGCCACGCTGCCCGCGATTCTGGCGTAAACTGTCTGGTAGCGCTCCGGATGGGCTAGGGTGGTGTGGATATAGGGGGGAAGCGGCACCTCCCCCAGCTCTGGAAGCACGGTTTCATCCGAGAACCGGAGCACCTTGGTCCCGCTCTCCCCATGGCCGATAACTTCCGCCCGGACTCTGGGCAAGTTATCCCTCGCCTCATTTAGTATCTCCACGCTGCTGCCAGCGCGCAGGCGCTTACCGGGCTTGACCAGCGCCTCCCAGACATTGGCCTCAAGCCGGCGCAATAGTAAAATCTCCACCTTGCCCCCGGTATCAACCTTCCTCCCCTTGAGGCGCGCCGGGATAACCCGGCTATCATTGAAGACAAGAACATCGCCCTTATGCAAATAATCAACCAGCTCAAAAAAGTGGCGGTGCTCCACTACGCCATCCCTGCGGCGCAGCACCATGAGCCGGGAGTGGTCTCTGGGCTCAACCGGGGTCTGGGCGATAAGCTCAGGGGGAAGATAATAGTCAAAGTCACTGGTCTTCATGGCTCATAGAACCACCTAAGAAAATAATAGAGGAAAAGTTAAAGATAAAGCTAGTATAGAGGGATAAGCCTGAAGGCCGTTTTTTGCCTTTTTAGATGGTAGGTCTGGGCATAAGTCCCGCCCTCTCCACCAACTCCGGGACGATATCCTCCCAGCCCACCGCCATAATATGAATCCCGTGAACCCCCGGTATCTCCTTGAGCTGCGCAATAATCTCCAGAACGATTTTCAGCCCCTCCTCCTTGGCACTCGCCGCCTTCTCCATTCGGGTGACCACCTCATCAGGCACGATGACGCCGGGGACGTAGTCTCTCATATAGCGCGCCATACCGGCTGACTTTATCGGTATCACCCCGGCTAGTATATGCACTTGTCTATCCAACCCCCGTTCTCTCACCATCTCCATCCACCGGGCAAACCTGGCCACATCATACACCGCCTGGGTCTGGATGAAGTCAGCGCCCGCCTTAACCTTCTTGGCCAGACGGCTTGCCCGATACTCAAAGGGGTCAGCGAAGGGATTGGCCGCCGCCCCGATGAATATAGGCACCTCCCCAGAGATATCCTCGCCGCAGATGAACTTTTTCTCATCCCGCATCCTTTTTAGGGTCTGAATCAGCTGGATGGAGTCGATATCAAAGACACCTTTGGCCGTGGGGTGATTGCCAAACTTCTGATGGTCACCGGAAAGACAGAGGATATTGCTGATGCCCAGGGTCACCGCCCCCAGCACGTCGCTTTGAATCGCCAGGCGATTGCGGTCTCTAACCACCATCTGCATCACTGGCTCAACGCCCTGCTCTTTTAAGAGGAGACAGCCAGCCAGGCTAGACAGGCGCACAATCGCCGTCTGATTATCGGTGACGTTGACCGCATCGCAATAGTTGCGAAGCAGCTCGCCTTTCTTCTTTATCACCTCAGCATTAGTGCCCTTGGGTGGACCGGCCTCAGCAGTTACGGCAAAATGTCCGCTCTCTAAAACTTTCTCCAGTTTGGTTCCTGCTTTCATCGCGGCTCCTCCTAGGAAAGGCTAGTGCATTCCGCCTCAATATCAATCTTCCTGGGCCCACCCGAGACGCTGACGCTCCAGTCTTTAGTTGGCTCAATTTCCTCCAGCTCCTCCAGCCGCCCCATCTCCTTCAATCGCTCATAGATCAGCTGCCAGGCGCAGGGGATATCAGGAGACACCTCACATTTGCCCTCCGATGAGCCCCCGCAGGGCCCATTGAGCAGGCTCTTGGAGCATCTGACCAGCGGGCATACCGCCGCCGTCCGCCCCAAGACGCAGCTACCGCACTGCAGACAAACCTCGGTGAAATGGCCCGGGCTCTCCTCCATGCCGATGAATAACGTGTTCAGCGCCGGGTAAACCGGCTTAGCGTCCTTGAGGTGAAGGCTTATCATCTGCACCCCGATGGCGCAGGTCATCGCCAGAACACAATCAGCAGCCTTGATTCTCTGCGCCTCCTCCTGCAGGGCATACTTGGTCAGCTCATCACAGGCGGTCGGGATTATCATCCAGCCGCTAACTTCCTTGCCCGCGGCCTTGAGCTTCTCCTTCATCTCCAGAACCTCAGATTTCCCACCGGTATGACATAAGGTAGCACAGGTGCCACAGCCAATCAGGTACACCTTGTGGCATTTTGCAAGGTATCCCATCACCTCTTCCTGTGGTTTCTGTCTGGTGATCGTTTTCATCACCACACCTCCTTAAACTACGACCCGCTTCTTGTAGGCATCTTTGAAATACTGCAAAGTATCCATTACCGCATTGGGCGCCGCCTGCCCCAGGCCGCACAGAGAGGTGAGCATCATCACCTGGGACAGGGCCTCTAGATTTCTGATGTCTTGCTCTCTACCCTCACCCCGATGGAATTTCTCCAGTATCTCCACCATAACCTCGGTCCCCTGTCGGCAGGGGGTGCACTTGCCGCAGGACTCCTCGGCCAGAAACTCCATGGTGCGATAAACGATGTCAATCACATCCCGGCTGCGGTTGTAGACGGTAACCGCGCCAGCGCCGAGGACAGTTTCAAAGGCAAGGGGAGTATCAATCTTCTCATAAGGCAGAATCCTTCCCGTGGCACCACCTATCTGAATCAGCTTAATATCTTTGGCCGAGGCTAAATCCTCAACCAGTTCCCGCAATGGGCTCCCCAGAACCAGCTCATAGACCCCGGGGTTTTCTACATCGCCACTTATTGAGAAGACCTTAGTGCCCTTGCTCCGCTCCGTGCCCATCTGGCTGAACCAGCCAGCCCCATTGAGGATGATTTGGGGGATATTCATCAGGGTTTCCACGTTATTGATGATGGTGGGTTTGCCCCACAAACCTGAGGTGGTGGGGAAAGGCGGCCGGTAGCGGGACTCACCCCTTTTACCCTCAATGGAGTCCATCAAGGCTGACTCCTCACCACAGATGTAGGCGCCCGCCCCCTCCCGAATCTCAATGCGGAAACCATCGAGATACCCAGATTTTTTGGCCTGGTTGATGGCGTTCTGCAATAAATCAAAGAGGTGGTGGTATTCGGCGCGCAGGTAAATATAACCTTGCTTGGCCCCAATGGCGTAGCCGGCAATGGCCATCGCCTCAATAAGGGTAAAGGGGTCTCTCTCCAGGATATATCTATCCTTAAAGGTGCCCACCTCACCCTCATCGGCGTTGCAGATGACGTATTTCTCCTCCCCGGGCGCTTGGCGGGCTCCCTCCCACTTTATCCCGGTGGGGAAGCCAGCCCCTCCCCGCCCCCGCAGCCCCGAGGCTTTAATCTCATCAGTTACCTGTTCCCGAGTCATCTCCCGACGGACTTTGGCTAGAGCCTTAAATCCATCTCTCTCCAGATAGGTCTCAATGCGCCTGGGGTCAATCACCCCGCAATTTTTTAAGACAACCCGTTGCTGCGGCACTTGACCGCCTCCCTATTCCGAATAGTCCTTATTTATACATCCGTAAAATCTGCGTTATCTTCTCCGGGGTAAGCTCAACATGCGCGTCCTGATTTATCAGCATCGCCGGCGCCTGGTCGCAGAGGCCAATGCAGTTGGCTAGCTGGAAGGAGAACCTGCCATCAGGAGTGGTCTCCCCGGGTTTAATCCCCAGCTCTTTCTCCACAGCTTCAATTACCGTCTGCGCGCCCTTGAGGTAACAGGGTAAGCTCCGGCAGATTCTGATGACATTCCTGCCCAGCGGCCTGGTGGAGAGGAAAGAGTAAAAGCTGGCCACCCCGTATACCTCATTTATCGGTATCTCCAGGGATTGGGCCAGCTCCGCCATGACCTCCTGGGGCACATAGCCAAACTTGCTTTGTGCCTCCTTCAGCCGCAGTATCAGCCCCTCTCGCCCCAGCGTTGAAATTCCTTTCTCACTCATCTTGACTCCAATCTTCAGCCTTTGATGATGAGCGCTTTTTCTGCCCTCTCTTCGCCAATCTTTACTGGTTTTCTCAAGGCCCCTGACGGGCAGAGAGCGATGCATCCGTCAAAATCGGGACAAACCGCGGCCTCATCCACCAGCTGGTCACAGCCAAAGACAACCTTGCTCTCAAAGCCGCGGTAGGCGACGCTGAACATTGAACCATTTCCGGCACTCTTACAGGCAATTACGCACCGCCGGCAGAGGATGCACTTGGACATATCACGGATAATATGGGGGTTTTCATCCTCCACGGGATAGTAGTGCTTACGGGCATGAAAGCGGGGCAGCCCCACCTCTAGGTCAGCCGCAATCCGGCGCAGCTCACAGATATTGGCCTTATCACAGACCAGACACGAATCAGGGTGGCTCGCCAGCAGGAGCTCAACCAGTATCTTGCGTGCCGCCAGAACCTTGGGCGAATGGGTATGGACCACCATGCCCTCGGTGACTGGGGTGTGGCAGGAGCCCACCAGCGTCCGGGAGCCCTCCACCTCAACCACGCAGAGCCGGCAGGCGCCCATCGGTGAGAAATCCTCAAGGTAACACAGGGTGGGGATGTCAATGCCATTTTCTCTAGCCACTTCCAGAATGGTCATCCCCTGACGCGCGCTCACCGCTCGCCCGTTCAGGGTCAAGTTCACTTTGTTCTCCATTGGCAGACCTCGCCGTATCAGGGCTTATCCTGGGAGAGCTATAGAGGGCCCAAAACCGAGAAAGCCGGGATGGTAAAAGGAAACGGGGATTGAAGCACGATGAGGATAACTGAGGCAGGCAAAAATATTGCGACCACTTAGCGCGGCCGCAACCCTCTCTGGTAAGCTCTCCATAGCCAACTACCATATTATCACAGAGCCGCCTTTTGAAGCAAGCCCACCCCGCTTAAATCAAATAAATAGCCCTAGTCAGCATCACGTTATCCATTTGCCGCCACTGTCCTGGCTATGATAAACTGGAAAGAGTCCCACATGAGAATACTCCTGACCAATGATGACGGCATCTTCGCCGAAGGGCTGTGGACGCTAGCCGGAGAGCTCAAGAGCGTGGCCCAGGTAACCGTGGTCGCTCCAGATAGAGAGCAGAGTGCCGTTGGCACCGCGGTTACCCTCTGGCAGCCCTTGAGGCTGAGGGAGGTAAACCCCATGGTGCCAGAGGTGGAGACCTACGTCGTTGAGGGCACGCCCTCGGATAGCGTTATCCTGGCGCTGGACGGCCTACTCAAAGGCAAGGTGGACCTGGTTATCTCCGGCATCAACCACGGCCTCAACCTGGGCGATGACGTCTACATCTCAGGGACGGTGGCCGCCGCCCTGCAGGGCTATCTCCACGGCATCCCTTCCCTGGCCATCTCCACGGCTCGGGGAAATAGTCACCTAGCCATCGGCGCCAAGCTAGCGGCACTCATCGCTCAGAAAATCGCCCAAAGCTCACTAGATAACCTTCTCCTCAATATCAACCTGCCCAATTTACCTCTGGACAAAATCGGAGGCATTCAGCTTACCCGCCTGGCCACCAAGAGCCACATTAACAGCGTTGAGGAGGGGTTTGACGGCAAGAGGAAATACTATTGGCTAGTGCGCCAAGGCGATAACGAGCCCAGCGAGATAGAGACCGATATCTGGGCGATCAAGCAGGGCAACATATCCATCACCCCCCTCTCCAGCACCCTATCCCATAGCTCTCCGCCTCCTCTCCTGGACGACCTCTGCTCTAATCTCCTTCAGGAGCTGAAAAGGGGGTAGCTTCCCATGGCCCACTACATCGGCGTTGATATCATTGAGATAGCCCGCATCCAAAAGGCGATAGAGCGCTGGGGGGAAGCCTTCCTGCGCCGGGTCTACACTGATGCCGAGCTTGAGCTCTACCGGGGGAAACCCTCGTCACTGGCCGCCCGCTTTGCCTGCAAGGAGGCGGTGATGAAGCTCTTGGGCACGGGGAGAAATGGCATCCGCTGGCGGGAGATTGAGACGCTTTCCCACCCCCGCGGCAAGCCCCGGCTCAATCTTTACGGTAACGCCCGAAACCAGGCGAGCAAGCTGGGACTCAAGGAGATCGCCATCAGCCTCTCCCATGCCAAAGACTACGCCATCGCCTCGGCGAGCGCCGTCTCGGAAAAGGAGCCCCGGTAAAAAGAGTATCATTTTTCAGCCTTTGTTAGAGGTAAGAAAGTAGCGATTTTGGAAAGCAGCCCAGCCAAGACACCTTCTTCTAGAAAACCCAAGCCCTTCTACGGCTATTGGATAGTATTAACCGCCTTTCTCTGTCTTGCCATCTTCTCAGGGACCGGGGTTGGCGCCTTCAGTCTTTTCGTCACCCCACTACAGTCAGACTTTGGCTGGGGCCGGGGGGAGATAATGCTGGCCTTTACCATCTTCTTCCTGCTCACTGGCCTGGCGGCACCCCCGGCTGGTGGCCTGGTTGACCGCTATGGAGTGAGAGGGGTTATCGCCGCCGGCGCCCTGATAGCCGGCCTCGGCTTCGCCTCCCTGAGCCTGATGCAAAGCCTGTGGCATTTTTATATCGCCTTTTTCTTTATCGGCGCTGGGATGGCCGCCTTCGGTCAAGTCCCGGCAAGCGCCATGGTCTCTAACTGGTTCGTTAAGCACCGGGGCATGGCCATCGGCATAATGTCAACCGGGATAGGCGCTGGTATCTTAGTTCTAGCCCCATTTATCGGGAGCTTCCTCATCCCCACCTTTGGCTGGAGGGTGGCCTATTTCGCCCTGGCCATACTCGTCTGGACGCTCATCCCCTTAGCCGTATTCGTGGTGAGGACAAAGCCAGCCGATATGGGGCTCTACCCTGAGGGCATAGCTGGCCCCGAAGATATGGCCAAAGCCCAGGCCTCGCTTGCCACCGCCCACGGCCTTAACCTCAAGATGGCCTTGAGCACCTCAGCCTTCTGGCTGCTTGCCATCACCTTCTTCATTAGCGGTTTCAGCTCGCTGGGCGTTATCCAGAACCAGGTGCCCCACCTTCAGGACATCGGCTACCCCTTGGCCATCGCCGCCGGCGCCCTTACCGGCCTTGGCCTAGGGAGCACCATCGGCAAGTTCATCTTCGGCTGGCTCTGCGACCGGATACAGGCGAAATACGCCTGCGCCATCAGCCTGGTGCTGCTGGCAGTGAGCACCCTGATATTGATGAGCATGGGGCCAACGTCACCCATGGCCATCATGTGGCTCTACGCCATCATTCTGGGGCTGGGGGCTGGGGGTTGGTTACCGACGATGTCCATGCTGGTAAATGTCAACTTTGGCCTGATCTCCTACGGTGCCATCTTCGGCATGATTTCCCTGGCTCAGGGCATCGGCGGCGCCCTCGGCCCGCTTGTTGGCGGATACATGTATGACACCATGAGCACCTACCAGTGGGCCTTTGCTCTCTTCCTCGCCCTATACGCCATAGCCATACCGGCCATTTTGCTGGTACGCCGTCCCAGGTTATAATAAGAGGTGGCCAATATTATGTTCCGCTGGAGATACATTGCCCTCCCTGCAACCATTCTGCTCCTCTCTGTAATACTTACCGCCTACTTCTACCGCCTGCTCCCCAGTGAAGTGGCCTATCACTTCAAGGGTAGCTCGCCAGATAGGTGGATGAGCCGCGGCGCCATCACCATCTGGTTATTAGCGCCCCAGTTCATACTGACGCTGCTGGCCAGCGTCATCGTCTGGGGAATGGCCAAGCTGAGCCTCCACTTCCGGCAAACCCCTAGCCAGTGGATAAAGAGAATGCTGGCTCTCATGGGCAATATGCTCGCCCTGCCCCAGATTATCCTTGGCTTTGCAACGCTCCAGATTTTCAGCTACAATTGCTATCAGATATACCTTATGCCTCTGTGGACATTCGCCCTGATGGTCATGGGGGTGGGAGCGGTCATTCTCGCCGTGTTCTTCACCATGGCCATACGCCAGATCCGGCGGGGCAGTCAAGAGAGCACCCGATAGCAAGTTTCAAGGAGTGAAGTAATGGCCGAACAAGCACCGAGCAAGGTTACCATGGAGAAGCTCGTCTCTCTCTGCCAGCGGCGCGGCTTTATCTTCCCCAGCAGTGAAATCTACGGGGGCCTGTCCAGCCTGTGGGATTACGGACCACTGGGGGTGGAGCTAAAGCAGAACGTCAAGCAGGCCTGGTGGCGGGCCATCGTCCAGGAGCGGGATGACGTCGTCGGGCTGGACGCCAGCATTATGATGCACCCGCAGACCTGGGTGGCCAGCGGCCATCTCCAGCAGTTCGCCGACCCGCTGGTGGAGTGCAAGCGCTGCCACCTCCGCTGGCGCACCGATGAGGCCACCGATAATAGCTGCCCCTCCTGCGGCGGGGAGCTGACCGAACCGCACCTCTTCAATCTGATGTTCAAGACCTTTATGGGGCCGGTTGAGGAGGAGGCCAGCGTCATTTACCTGCGCCCGGAGACGGCCCAGGGCATTTTCGTCAACTTCCAGAATGTGCTCAATACCACCCGGAAGAGACTGCCCTTCGGCATCGCTCAGATAGGCAAGGCCTTCCGCAACGAGATCACCACCGGCAACTTCATCTTCCGCAGCCGGGAGTTTGAGCAGATGGAGCTTGAGTACTTCGTCAAACCAGAGACCGCGGATGAATGGTTTGACTACTGGGTTGAGGAGCGCCGCAAATGGTATGTAAGCTTAGGCATCAAGGAAAATAACCTGCGCCTGCGCGAGCATACCAAAGAGGAGCTGGCCCACTACGCCCGCAAGTGCTATGACATTGACTATCTCTTCCCCATGGGCTGGGCCGAGCTAGAGGGCATCGCCAACCGGGGTGACTTTGACCTACGCCAGCATGCCCAGCACAGCGGCAAAAGCCTGACCTACCTGGATGAGGAGACCAAGGAGCACATCGTCCCTTACATCATTGAGCCATCAGCCGGGGTGGACCGCTCGGTGCTGGCCTTCCTCTGCGATGCCTACGATGAAGAGCCAGATAAGGAGGAGATAAGAGTGCTGCTCCACCTCCACCCAACTCTAGCACCCATCAAGGTGGCGGTGCTGCCTTTGAGCAAGCGGGAGAACCTAGTGCAGCTGGCCAAGGAGATTTACGCTGACCTGCGCCGCTCTTGGATGGTGCAGTATGATGATACCCAGAGCATCGGGCGGCGCTACCGCCGCCAGGATGAGATTGGCACTCCCTTTTGTGTTACCATTGACTTCCAGTCGCTAGAAGATAACCAGGTTACCCTCCGTGAGCGCGACACCATGAATCAAATCAGGCTGCCCATCGCCGAGCTCAAAAAAACCCTCGCCGCCAAGCTTGCCGGCGAGCCGCTCTTCGTGCTTCCCCCCGGCGGCCAGATATGGAAGGAAGAGAGAAAAGAATAAAAAGCCAAAAATGAAAATCATCCACTTTTCCGATTTACACCTTGGCATTGAGAGCTACGGGCGCATCAACCCGGATACCGGGCTCCCCACTCGCCTAGAGGATTTCCTCTCCGCCCTTGACCAGGTGGTGGACTACGCCCTGGAGAACAAAGTGGACCTTGTCCTCTTCTGCGGCGATGCCTACAAAACCCGCGAACCAACCCCGACCCAGCAGAGGGAGTTCGCCAAGCGCATCAACCGCCTCTCCTCAAACGGCATCCCCATCTTCCTCCTCGTCGGCAACCACGACCTGCCCAACGCCATCGGCCGGGCAACCACCACCGAGATATTTGACACCCTAGCGGTGCGAAATGTTTACGTCTCCAACCGCCCCGATGTCTACCGCATCCCTACCCGCGGCGGCACCATTCAGATTGCCTCCCTGCCCTGGCCCAGGCGCAGCACCCTGCTGACCAGAGAGGAGAGCAAAAACCTGAACCTGGACCAACTCAAGGAAAGGCTGGAGCAGGCGCTGACCCGGGCGATCGAGCGCAACGCCGCCAAGCTTGATAGCAGCCTCCCCGCCATCCTCGCCGCCCATGTCTGGGTGGCTGACGCCCGGGTAGGCTCAGAGAGCCTGATGAGCATCGGACAGGAGCACCGTCTATTGCGCAGCGTCATCGCCAACCCCGCCTTTGACTACATCGCCCTGGGGCATATTCACAAGCACCAGGTCCTGTCCAATAGTCCCCCGGTGGTCTATGCCGGTAGTCTCTCGCGCGTTGACTTCAGCGATGAGGAAGATGAGAAGGGCTTTTACCTAGTGGAGATTGAGCCTGAGGGAACCACCGGCAAAAGGCAGGTCTCCTTTGACTTTCATCCCGTAAGCGGGCGCCGCTTTCTCACCATCAACGTGGCTATTAGCGAGCAGGATATTGACCCCACCGCCACCGTGCTCGAAGCAATCGCCCAGCGGGAGGATGAGGTAAAAGACGCCATCGTACGGCTGAACATCACCCTGCCGGCGCCGCTTGAAGGCCAGCTCCGCGACGCTGACATCCGGGAGGCGCTGAGAGAGGCTAGCTACCCCATAGTTGTCCGGGAAGTCCAGCGGGAGACGCGCCTGAGGTTGGGTGATCTAGCCGCCGAAGAAATCACCCCCCTGAAGGCGCTGGAAAAGTACCTGGAGCAAAAGCAGGTCTCCCCAGAACGCGCCAAAGTGCTGATGGAGTATGGGGAGAAACTGATACAAGGGGAGAGATGAAAATCCTTATGTAAAGGAGAGCGTTTAAGAGGGGCTTTGCCCCTTTTTTAATTTTTATTGAGTCCCCCTCTCCTTCAAAGGAGAGGGGGACTCAAAGGGGGTGAGGTAACGCGCTACTTATACCATTTGGTAAACTCTTCCGGCTTTTGCTTTAGCGCCCGGTAGGTATTTAGCCTCGCCTCCATATCTGGATAGCCCATTGATATGCCGATAATCAGCTTCTTCGTTTCCGGTATACCCAGAAATTCCCTCACCGCATCCGGATAATTGGTTACTGACGCCTGAAGACAGCTTTCCACCCCAAAGGAGTGCGCCGCCAAGATGAGGTTCTGGGCAAAGAGCCCCATATCAAATATTGACCACTCACCCAGCGTCCTATCCATAAAGAGGAAGATAACGCAGGGCGCGCCGTAAAACTCATAGTTCATCAGCCGCAGCTTCTCGCGCTGTTCGGCATCCTCCCGCTCCACCCCCAGCGCTTTGAGCCGCCGGGCACCGTGCTCCCGGGAGCGCTGCTCCAGCTCCGGCGGCCAGGCCTGGGGCAAGGGCAGGTCAGGAGAGGGCGGCGCTGACTTGGCCAGGTCAAGGAGAATCCGGCTCAGCTCCTCCTTTTTCTTGCCGCTCACCACAGCCACCTCCCAGGGCTGGGTATTGGTATAAGAGGGGCTATTGCTGGCGGCCCCTAGGATTTTGCCCATTATCTCCTCAGGAATGGGCGTGGGCTTGAAGGCACGGAAACTGCGCCTGGTCTCAATCCCTTCCAAAAGCTCCATGAGCATACCTCCATATGTATACTGACGGATACTTTAGTTCACCACTTCAGCCCTTGTCAAGGAAACTAAAGAATTAGCTTTCACCTGGGCTATTCCCCATGCTATACTAAAAGTAAATGGCTGCAAAATGGGGTTGGTTCAGCATCCCACCCCAAAAAGGAGGTAATCCATGAGCAGTACGCAGGAGAATCTGAAGGCCGCTTTTGCCGGGGAAAGCCAGGCCAACCGTCGCTACCTGTTCTTCGCTGAAGCCGCGGATAAAGAGGGGCATAGACAGATCGCCAGGCTATTCCGGGCGGTGGCCGAGGCGGAAACCGTCCACGCCCGCAATCACTTAAGCACCCTGGGAGAAATCAAGTCAACCAAGGAAAACCTTGGAGTGGCCATCGGCGGAGAGTTCTACGAATTCACCAAGATGTACCCTGAATTCATCGAGCAGGCCAAGGCGGAGGGAAACAAAAAGGCTGAGGTCACCTTTGACTACGCCAACAAGGTGGAGAAAATCCACCACACCATATACACCGAGACGCTCAAGGCGCTTGAAGAGGGCAAAGCGCTAAAAGACGAGCCCTACTTTGTCTGCCAGGGCTGCGGCTACACGGTGGCCGGGGAGGCCCCGGAGAGATGCCCAATATGCCAGGCACCACGCAGCCTCTTCAAGCGCATAGAATAAATAAGTTTATTTTCCTCATCCCCTCAGGTTTTTATTAGTATTTCTCCTTGCCGAAGAGAAAGGGATAAAGAGGACATCAAGGCTTGCCGGGTGTGAGCGAGTCCAAGGGCCTCTTTCACGAGGTTTTATTCCACAAGTTCTTGATAAATATCACCAGGCTGCCAATGACCCCCACAGCGAAGGCCAAGGCACTGGCTATGGCAATAAAGAAAAAGACAGACTCATCTCCCAAGCCCACCCTGTCCCAGAAGTCTGGCCCAAGAAAGTGAATGAACAGGCCATAGATGGCGTTATGCAGAAGGACGCTGATGATAAAAATGGCCAGCGATATTCCAGCTACCAGCAAGAATGCTCTCAGCATCCCCGCCCTCTTCGTCTTCATGCTGCCGTCTCCACAGCTTCTCTAACATACACCTGATATTGAGCTCTGTCAACACTCCACATAACCCTTCTTTCCCAAGCATTGGACCCAAGGAGCTCACCCACTAGCAAACCCAGGGGTGAGTTATGGTATAATCTCTGGCAAAAGAGGTGTTCAATGCCAAAGTGTCCTAACTGCGGCCTTGAGACAGCGAGAACTGAGGACTGGGCCTGCCAGTGGTGTGGCCATCCCCTGCTCAGGAAAGGTTACAAAAAGATAGACAAAACTTACAGACAGCTCCAGGAAGAGAGATACCCCCGGACGCCACCGATGAAACTGGAGCCTGAGGCCGAGCCAGAAATTCAGGCAGAACCTGAAACGGCGCCCGAACCTGAGCCAGTCCCAGAAGCGGTGCCAGCCATCCCGCCGGATTCAGAACCAGAGCCGGAGCCAGCGCCGGCACCCGAGCCAGCTCCAGAATCAGAGGCAGCACCGGAACTCCCCCCAGAGCCATCTCCGGCCCCAGTCGCGGAAGCGCCCCCAGAGCCCACGGCTGTCTCAACCACCGAGCCCAAGCTTGAGCCAGACCCAGAGACCGGGGCCATCGCGGTGACGGTTGAGGAATTGAACTTGGCCTTCGGCGCGGATAAGGCTGCCACCAACGCCAAACTGGCCGATAAAACCCTTCGGGTAAGCGGCAGGGTTGACAAGATAATCGTTAAGGATTATCTTGATATTCAATATATCCTTCTCACCAGCAGAGAGGGAACGGGGAGGTGGAACGTCAGATGCACCTTTGACCGCGAACATGGGGCCAAGCTGCTCCGGCTCAAGGCGGGGGAAACGGTGACGGTGCAGGGCAGTTATGACAGCTGCGAAAGGAACATTATTCTGAGAGATTGCCTCCTGATTGGCTAAAAAGAGGATTTATATTTTAGGGGGAGAACCGGCTATGATGACTTGGATTGGCATCGCGATAATCATCATCCTTCTCGTGATATTCTTCATCGTTAGGAGCAGGCGCTAGAGCCCGGACAGTTCCGCCCAGAACTGCTCCAGCTTTTGAAAAAATTTTTTAAAAAAATTGCCCTCAGTTTGGGCACCTTGAGTACCAAAATTTTAATCTGTTTGTGCTATACTTAGGGTATGCTGGAAGGTAGATGTTCCAAGTGCGGCGCCCGTTACTATGGCTGGGCACTGCGCTTCCCGCGGCATCAAACCTGCCCAACGTGTGGCGTTGGCCTCACCATTATCGAGGATGGCCAGGTCATCTCCGAGGGCTACTCCCCCTTTACCGCAGAAAGATACCAACCCCCTCTGCCCACCAAAGCCCCAAAGGAGAGGGAAGAAAAACGCGCCAAAAAGAAGTAACATCCCTCCGCTAAAGCAGCGGGCTTTTTTTACTCCCTTTTTCCAATATCGCCTACCGCCTGGGTATTGACCAAGACTATTTTCCCCTACCATGGACAGGAGCCGGAGTAAGGGCTATAATCTCGGTAGATATGGAGTCTCAACCCAAGCTCCGCACCCTCTTCAGCCGAGAGGAACTGGAAGCCGCCGTCAGCCGGCTGGCAGCTGAAATCAGCCGTGACTACCGTGATAAGTGCCCTCTTCTCATCGGCGTTCTGAAGGGCTCGTTTATCTTTATGGCTGACCTGGTCCGGCGCCTTGATTTCCCGCTGGAGGTGGACTTCATCGCCCTATCCAGCTACGGTAAAGATAGCCATACCTCAGGGAAAGTCGAGGTGGTGCAGGACCTGCAAGCGGTGATTGAAGGTAGGGAGGTGCTGGTGGTTGAGGACATCGTGGACACCGGGCTCACCACCGCCTTCCTCCTTGACTACCTGCGGAAGAAAANCCCCGCCTCTATCAAAGTCTGCGCCCTAACTGACAAACCCTCCCAGCGGCAGGTTCCGATTAGCATTGACTACCTGGGGCTTACCGCGCCCAATAAATTTCTGGTTGGTTATGGTCTGGACTTAAATCAGAAGTTCCGCAACCTGCCTGAAATCTGCTTTATCGAGGACGGTGACTAGTGCCAACCAAACTGGCTCATTTGATTTCGGTGGCTAGAGGAGAGCGCCCCGCTGACCTCATTCTGGCCAATGCTAGGGTGGTAAATACCTTCACCGGCGAGATTGAGCCGGGGAATGTGGCTATCTGTGGAGACCAGATCGCCGGGGTGGGAGATTACCACCAGGCAAAGCAGATAATAGACCTAGCCAATAGATATATCGCCCCCGGCTTTATCAACGGCCACACCCACCTGGAGAGCTCCATGCTTGATATCGGCCAGTACGCCCGGGCCGTGGTCCCACGAGGCACCCTGGCACTGGTGACTGACCTGCACGAAATCGCCAATGTCTGCGGCCTGGAGGGGATGAGGTATGTGCTCGATTACGCCCGTCGCTTACCCCTTGACCTTTTCCTGATGGCGCCTTCCTGCGTCCCGGCGACGCATCTGGAGACCGCTGGCGCCAGCCTTGAGCTTGAGGAGATTCGCCAGATTCTGAGGTGGCCAGAGTGCATCGGGCTGGGCGAGGTGATGAACTTCCCCGGGGTGCTCGCTGGCGATGCCAGTGTGCTAGCCAAAATTGACTTGGCTAGAGGCCGGCGCATCGATGGCCATGCTCCCGGTGTCGCCGGAAAGGACCTTGCCAGCTACATCGCCGCGGGGATTAACTCCGACCATGAGTCCGTCTCCCTTGCCGAAGCCAGAGAGAAGCTAAAGCAAGGCATGTTCATCATGGTGAGGGAGGGGTCTTCGGAAAAGAACCTGGAAGCCCTGCTGCCCTTGATTACCGATAAAACCTATAGGCGATGCTTCTTTGTGGTTGATGACCGCAGCGCAGCTGACCTATTGCGGGATGGTGATATTGATGCCGTGGTGCGCAAGGCAATCCGCTTGGGCCTTGAGCCGGTGCGGGCGATTCAACTAGCCACCATCAACGCCGCCGAGTATTTCCATCTGGATAAGTTGGGGGCGGTTGCCCCGGGCTACTTTGCCAACCTCATCGTGCTTGATGACCTGGCCAGCCTGCGGATAAATATGGTCTTTTACCGGGGCAGTCTCGTGGCCAGAGAAGGAAAAACTTTATTCTCCCTGCCTCAGCCCCAACAGAGCGGCATAATGAGCACGGTGAAGGTTAAGCCCTTTCCCATGGAGTCTTTAAGGCTCGCGGCCAGAGAAGAGGTTATGCCCATTATTGAGATTGTTCCCAGCCAGATAATCACGCACAAAAAGCGGGCAAAGGTCAAGACTAGGGATGGCGCCGTCGTACCTGATACTGAGCGGGATATCCTGAAGCTGGTGGTGGTGGAACGGCATAAAGCCACGGGCAATATCGGTCGGGGGCTGGCGAGCGGCTTCGGCTTAAAAAAAGGGGCGCTGGCCTCTTCCATCGCCCATGATGCCCATAATATCATCGCCGTGGGCACGAGCGACGAGGATATCTTCACCGCGGTAAAAGAGATTGAGCAGAGACAGGGGGGGCTGGCGGTGGCCGCCGGGGGCAAAGTGCTGGCCAGTTTGCCCTTGCCCATTGCCGGGTTACTGTCCACTGAGCCGCTGGAAAGCGTGGTGGCCGGACTCGAGAATCTGGAGAAACTGGCCAGAGACCTGGGCACTAAGTTACCTTCGCCCTTCGCCACCCTGTCTTTCCTGGCTCTGCCGGTAATCCCCGAGCTTAGACTTACCGACCTGGGGCTGGTAGATGTCAGCCAGTTCAAGGTAATCAGCTAAAGACGGAGGAGAAAGATGCGCCTTGCCAGACAGCAGCCCGTCTTTGAGAACCGCTATGATGCCGGAAGGCAGCTGGCCACCAAGCTGGCCGAGTACAAGAACAGAGCCACCGTGGTGCTGGGGATTCCCAACGGAGGCGTGCTGGTAGCGCTGGGGGTGGCATTGGCCCTCAACGCTGATGACTTCAACCTCATCATCTCGCGCAAGATTCCCCTGCCGCTCAGCCCGGAAGGAGGCTTCGGCGCCGTCACCGATGACGGCACCACCATCCTCAATGAAGAAATGGTGAAGAGATTTAATTTAAGCCCACAGCAGATAAACTATCAGGTGAGCCGGGTGAGAGCTGATATTCGCCAGCGAAGCCTGCTCTACCATAAGGACCGGCCACCTTCAGTGGTGAAAGCTAAGACGGTGATCATCGTTGATGACGGGCTAGCTTCAGGCTACACCATGATGGCCGCGGTGGAGTCAATCCGTTACCGCCAGCCCAAGGAGATAATCGTGGCAGTGCCGGTAGCCTCCGCCACGGCGTTGAGCAAGGTGGAGAGGATCGCCGATAGCGTGGTCGCCTGCGTGGCTGGCTTCGGGCCTGAGTTCTACGTCTCCGATTTCTACCGTTACTGGCATGAGCCCAGCGCCGATGAGGTGCTTCAGTGCTTCAAGGAATGGGGGTTGCGCCGCCGCCCCAACATCGAGGCGCTGGGAAAGAAGATAGGTAAGCTTGATATTTCAAAATTAAGGCGAGGGTGAGGCATGGGGAAAATTGATAAAAGTATCTTGACAAACCGGTAACACTGTGTTAATTTAATCGTCGTATCGGAATATCGTATACGAATATTGATTGAGCCGTCAAGCTCGAGGAGTGGCAGAGAAAAGAATACTAGGCTTACTACTAACTGACCAAGAGGCTTGTGGTGGGGGGCAGTGAGCCGCCGTCCGTAGCTGGTCACTTGAATGGCGGGGAGCCAATAGTGAAACCGACCCAGAAAAGGTCGGTTTTTAATTTTTGTTATTTAGTCTGCTCCAGGTCGAGGGGCAGTGAAGAAACCTGAAAAGAAAGGAGGTAAAAAAGTTGCCACGATTTATTGCTGTCCACACCGTGCCCTTCGCCGAGGAAGACCTGAAAAAAGCTGCCAAGGATATGCCACCTCAGCTTCCGGCAGGTGTTTCCTGGAAGCAGACTTACTGCGATTTCGCTGACAACAAGTTCTTCTGCGAATGGGAGGCACCCAATAAAGAGGCGGTCGAGCAAATCTTTAAGGCGAACAACTTGCCTTTTGACGCCGTCTACCCAGTACGGCTACTCGACGTGGCTAAGGCAGAGCTTGAGGCATGAGAAGAGTTCCAGATCGAAGGGCGATAAAGGAATCAGAAAAGAAAGGAGGTGAGAAGGAGTGAAAAAGTTAATAGCAATAGTAATAGCATTACTATTGTTGCTGGTAATGGCAATCCCCGCGAGCGCAGGGACGGCAAAGGTGGTAGAAGGCGAATCCATTCAGGCGGCTATTGATGCTGCTAGCGACGGTGATGTGATCTTCGTTGGTTCCGGCACGTATGCCGAGAACATCATCGTCAACAAGTCAGTTGCCATCAAGGGAGCAGGCTCAGCAAGGACGGTGGTGCAAAGTCCAGACGGCAATACAGTATTTACCGTGGTGGCTAGCAACGCCAGCATCACCGGATTGACCATTAAGGATGCCAATAATGTCTGGCAGAGCGGTATTTTCATCTCAGGTGCCGACAATGTAAGCATCACCAAGAACACTATCGAGCGTAATGCTAATGGCATCACCATCGCAAACAGCAATGGGACTTCCATAGTCAACAATGTGGTTCGCTACAACGATGCCTCCGAGGCTGGTGACTGGTGGTTATGGCCACGCGTCGACAACGGAAACGGTATCATCGTATGGGACAATGGCGGTGGCGCAGACCTCAACACCCTAATAAAGAGCAATGACATCTACTATAACTTCAAGTTCGGCATCTTTATTGGAGGCGCTACCGATATGAATGCCGATGGCACCAAAATCAACGGCAATAAACTCTATCGCAACGGTCACTTCAGCATCGATGCCAACTGGCTCGGTATGGGGTTCATGAATGCCATGGGTACCATATTCGTTAGTGGAAACAACGTCTTTCCCACGGCTTCTGGTTTAGAGTACTGGGTATTCAACTCCCCCGGACTCGTGTTGAAGGGCACACCCTCCTACCAGGGTATCCCAGTTCCTCCCGCCCCATGATACTGACCTGCAATCCTGATACCAAGAATAAGGAGGGGGGCAAGGCTTAAAACCTGCCCCCCTTCTTAATTAATCCACTATACCTGTTTTAAATTCCGCCCATACCTCCATCCACCCCCAGCACCTGCCCGGTGATGTACCTTGCCTCCTCCGAGGCCAGAAAGGCCACCGCCTCGGCCACATCACGCGGGGTGCCCAAGAAACCAAGCGGAATGCGCTTGAGTAGCTCTTGGCGCTGCTCCTCCCCCAGCTTCTGCGTCATCGGGGTGTCAATAAAGCCGGGGGCGATGGCGTTAACCGTGATGCCGCGGGAGCCCACCTCGCGGGCAATGGTACGGGTAAAGCCGATGATGCCCGCCTTGGCTGAGGCGTAGTTAGCCTGCCCGGGGTTGCCCACGATGCCCACGATGCTGGAGATGCTGATGATTCTGCCCCAGCGCTGCTTTACCATGTGCCTCAGCACCGCCCGGGTGCACAGAAATACGCTCTTTAAGTTAACATTCAGCACCGCGTCCCAGTCCTCGTCTGACATCCGCAGCAAAAGCTGGTCCCGGGCAATGCCAGCGTTGTTCACCAGGATATCAACCCGCCCATAACTGCTCACTGCCATGTCCACAAGTCTGGCCACGTCCGATGCCGAGCTCACGTCAGCCTGAACCGCCAGGCTTTGCCGCTTCATGGCCCTGATTTCCTGAGCCACCGGCTCGGCATCGGCCAGGTCACTAACCACCACGGAGGCCCCAACCTCAGCTAGTTTCAGCGCGATCTCCCGCCCGATGCCGCGGGCACCGCCGGTAACTATGGCCACTTTTTGGGAAAGGTCCATCGCTGCCTCCTAATGAACTTTTCGCTTTAAAGGAGAGTGGGAAGATTTCATAAGGGGACTAAAGCCCAGATTCCCCGAAATTTTTACGTCCCGAGCAGGTCATCCACACTCTTCACCGCCTGAGCGTCCCCGATGTTCACCGTCCCCACGTCCCGGCTGATGCGCTTAATCAGGCCAGTGAGCACCCTCCCTGGCCCGAGCTCAATAAAGGTGGTCACCCCCTCAGCTATCATGCGCTCAATGGAGCGCTGCCATTGAACACAGTTACATAATTGCCGGATCAGCTCCTCCTTCACCGCCTGCGCTGTGGTCAATGGCTGGGCAGTGGTATTGGCGATAATGGGTATAACCGGGTCACGGAAGGAAAGGCCCTCCACAATCTCCGCCATTTTATCCACCGCGGGCTGCATCAGGGGGGTATGAAAGGCGCCACTCACCGCCAGCGGGACGACGCGGGGAGCCCCCTTGGCTTTGGCCAAGTCCATGGCCTGAGCCACATTATCCTTGTCACCGCTGATGACGAGCTGGCCCGGACAGTTGATATTGACGATATAAGTACCGGTCTGGCGGCACACCTCATCAAGCTGAGACTCCTTAAGCCCCATAACCGCTGCCATGCTCCCGGGGCGGGCCATCCCCGCCTCATGCATCAACCTCCCCCGCTCCCGGGCGAGATAAACGGTGGTGGCGAAATCAAGCACCCCAGCCGCTGCCAGCGCCGTATACTCCCCCAGACTGTGACCCGCCACAAAGGCGGGCGAGGGAAAATCCGGGGAACTCTCACGCACCGCCTCCAAGCAGGCGTAGCTCACGGTCAATATCGCCGGCTGGGCGTTTAGCGTCTGGCGGAGCTCATCCTCCGGGCCTTCAAAGCAGAGCCGTGATAGGGCAAAGCCCAAAACCTCATCCGCCTGGGCGAAGATGGCCCTGGCGGAGGCGAAATCCTGGTAAAGGTCGCGCCCCATGCCCACCCACTGCGAACCCTGCCCAGGAAATACATAGGCTATCTTGGTCAACTCAGCCATGGCTAACTCTTCGCTGGCTCCAACTATATCTCCCCAAAGGAAAGAGATAGGGAAGCGCCTCTAGTATCGCCGCCGCTTACCGGCCATCACCCGGAAGTGCTTTTCGGCCCCTTCACCTCGATGATCTCTCTGCCCGCGTAGGTGCCGCAGGTAGGGCAGACATGATGCGGCAGCTTGGGACTATGGCACTGGGGACAGCTATCCAAGTGGGGAGCATTCAAGCTAAGATGACTGCGCCTTTTATCCCGGCGCGCTTTAGACGTCTTTCGTTTTGGTAAAGCCATAAGTTACCCGTTTCCTTTTTGAAGTAATTTGCTCAATTCAGACCAGCGCGGGTCCATCACCCAGGACGAGCTATCCAGAGCCTCACCTTCCAGATTTTGGCCGCACTCCGCGCGCAGCCCGGCACAATCCTCCCGGCAGAGCGGCTTCATTGGCATCGCCAGCAGGGTGTACTGGCGTATTGCCTCGCCCAAGTCAATAACGTGGTGCTCATCGATCATAAAGACACCTGATTCCTCTGAACGCGACAGCGGAAGCCCGCTCACGATATCCACCGTGGGGATGTACTCCTCCTCAAAGTTTATCGCCAGTGGATAGTCAAACGGCCTCAAACACCGGCTGCAGGTGAGCTCCACTTGCGCCCGCAGCTCTCCCTTGACCAGAATCCCCCGCCGGGTGCGCACCAGCCTGACCTCGCCCTGAACCATCTGGTCGTCACCCTCACCAGTGACGTCAACCACCTCACCCAGCTGATAGGTGCGGGATGAGCCGACGAGCTCTTTGAGCAACTGCGCTACATTTACCTGCATGGCCTAGCTTAGCTCCCACCAAATAATCCATTATAAGCCAAATGACATACCGCCGCAAGCTTAAAATTGAGAGAGGCGAAAATAGACCCGGCACCCCGTTACCTGTTCTTCAGCTTGTCTATCAGCATCGGCACCACTTTGAACAGGTCGCCAACGATGCCATAGGTGGCCACCTCAAAGATGGGGGCATTGGGGTCATCATTGATGGCGACGATGATATCCGAGGTCTGCATGCCCACTAGGTGCTGCACCGCCCCCGAGATGCCGACGGCAATATAGAGCTTGGGGCAAACTGTCTTGCCCGTCTGCCCCACCTGATGAGAATAGGGAACCCACCCCTCATCCACCGCCGGGCGCGAGGCTGCCACCGCCGCCCCCAGCACCGAAGCTAGCTCCCACAGCATGTCAAAGTTTTTCCCGTCGCCCAGCCCCCTGCCCCCGGCAACGATGATATCCGCCTCCTCAATCCTTATCCTCTCGGTGATATCCTCAACAAACTGAAGCAATCTGGTCCTTGAGGTGACGCCTTCGCGGTCAAAGTCTACCTTGACTATCTCCCCTTTTCTTGTCCCATCCGGCGGGTTTTTCTTAAAGACGCGGGGGCGGACAGTCGCCATCTGTGGTCGCCCCGCAGGACAGGTGATCACCGCCATGACGTTGCCCCCAAAAGCCGGCTTCGTCTGCAGGAGCAGGCGCTTATCGGCGTCGATATCAAGCCCGGTGCAGTCAGCGGTAAGCCCGGTCTTTAAGATAGCCGCCACACGGGGGATAACCGCGCGCCCGAACGCAGTCGCCCCCGCCAGCACTATCTCCGGCTTATGCTCACGAATCAGCTTCACCAACTCATGGGTGTAAAGGTCTTCTTGACTATCGGCTAGTTCCGGGCTATCCACGAGATAGACCTTGTCGGCACCATGGGCGATGAGCTTATCTACCTCATCAATGCCATAGCCCAAGCAGACGGCGCTTATCTCAGTTTTCAAGGCACTAGCCAGCTCTCTCCCCTTGGCCAGCAGCTCGTAGGCCACGTCCTTCAGCTTGCCCTGGCGCTGCTCGGCAAATACCCAGATTCCCCGGTAGCTTTCGCCTTCCATACCCACCCCCAGCTAGATTACTCCGGCATCCTTCAGCCGGCTAACCAGACATTCCACCTGACCCTCCAGCTCCCCCTGAAGCACCTCACCTCGGCAGGTTCGCTGCGGGGAGAACACCTTGATTACCCGAGTAAAGGAGCCGGAAAGCCCCACTAGTTTCGGGTCAAGGCCCAGTTCCCCGGCTGTCCAGACCGGGATAGCCGCACTCTTGGCCCGGGCAAGGCCACGGAGCGAGGGGAGACGGGGCACATTTATCTCTTTTACCACGGTAATCACCGCCGGCAGAGCAGCCTCAATGACTTCATACCCCTCCTCAACCATCCGCCGCACCCGCAGCCGCTGGGGAGCTACCTCCTCTATTTTGCTGACATAGGCGATAAACGCCACCCCCAGCATCTCGGCCAGCTGCGGGCCCACCTGCCCGGTATCCCCATCCAGCGTCTGCCGCCCGCAGATGACGATATCATACTGCCCCAGTTTACCTATCGCCGCCGCCAGAGTATAGGCGGTGGCCCAGGTATCAGCCCCGGCGAAGGCCTTGTCACAGATGAGAACAGCCTCATCCGCGCCCAGTGAAATCGCCTCCCGCAGCGCCTCCTCCGCCTGGGGTGGCCCCATGCTGATGGCAGTGACCTTCCCGCCGCACCGCTCTTTGAGCCGAACTCCCTCCTCCAGGGCGTAGCTGTCCAGCGGGTTGATGATGCTTTTGATGCCCTCTCTGATAATGGTATTGGTCTGGGGGTCAACCTTGACCTCGGTGGTGGCGGGAACTTGCTTCAGGCAAACGATGATATTCATTCCGTTCTCGCCTTCCGCTTCCTGAGCTCCACGGCGATGGCATTGCGCAGGACTTGGTTGGCGCCCTCATAGATCTGGGTGATTTTGGCATCCCGCATCATTTTCTCCACCGGGTAGTCCTTCATATAGCCAGCCCCGCCGCAGATCTGCACCGCATCAGTGGTGACCTTCATCGCCGTATCCGAGGCGAATACCTTGGCCATCGCCGATGCCTCGGTGAAGTTCCGGGCGCCGCTGTCAACTGTCCTTGCCGCCGCGTAGACCAGAGCTCTGGCCGCCTCTACCTGAATCGCCATCTCCGCCAGCATATCTTGAACTACGGGCTGCGAAATCAGGGGGTGGCCGAACTGGATGCGCTGCTGGGCGTAATCTACGGCGGCCTCAAGAGCCCCTTGGGCTATCCCCAAGGCCTGAGCTCCTATCCCCGGGCGCGAGCGGTCGAGTAACCTCATCGTCATCAGAAACCCCATCCCCAGCTTGCCGATCAGATTCTCCTCCGGCACAAGACAATTGCGGAAGATTAACTCCCGCGTCGCTGAAGCGCGGATGCCCATCTTTTTTTCCTTCTTGCCGAAGGAAAAGCCTGGGGTATCCTTCTCCACGATGAAGGCACTGGCACCACGGGCGCCTCTGGTCTTATCAGTGAGGGCGATAACGGTATATATCTCCGCCTCACCACCGTTGGTGATGAACTGCTTGGTGCCATTGAGCACATAGCCGCCCTCAACCTTCTCGGCGGTGGTCTTGATGGCGGCAGCGTCGCTCCCCGCCGTGGGCTCGCTTAAGGCAAAGGCGGTGAGTTTCTTGCCACTGGCGATATCAGGCAGATACTTCCGTTTCTGCTCCTCACTTCCGTAATCGATGAGGATAAAGCTACCCAAGGCGCTGGCGGCGTAGCTCACCGCCACCCCGCTGCATATCCGGCTCAGCTCCTCCACCACCAGACACAGCTCTAGACACCCGTAACCCAGCCCCTCATACTCCTTAGGGACAAAGACGCGGAACATGTCCGCATCCGCCAGGTCTTTCATTATCGCCCAAGGGAATTCTTCCTTCTCATCCAGCTCGGCGCGAACCGGCAGAATCCGCTCCTCGGCAATCTTTCTCGCTAAACTCTTGATCGTCTTCTGCTCTTCAGTTAAGAAATACTCCACGAGAATCTCCCTAAAGAAAAATCAACTTAAATTATAGGCAAAGCGGCGCGCGAGCGTCAAACCGCCTTGACATCGCCCACTATGGCAACTATACTACCGATTGTCCGAGCTGGTCGGAAAGGGGGTGAATTCGGTGGCAGCTAAAGCTTTCGTCCTGATTGAAACCACAGTGGGCAAGAACAAGGAGGTAGTTACCGCACTCGGCAAGCTTAAAGGGGTGGTTTCGGTTGATATCGTAACCGGGCCCTATGATGTCATCGCCATCCTAGAGGGGGAGAGCCTGAACGATATCGGAGACCTAGTTACTGGGAAAATTCATCCCATCCCCGGCATCTCCCGTACGGTAACCTGCCTCGCTATCTAGGCCACTGCTCCAGTTTCTTTAGCACCTCTTCCACCGTTTCCTCATCGGTGGAAGCCCCGGCGGTGACGCCGATGTGTCCTTTCCCCTCAAGCCAGGAGGATTGGATCTCCTCAGCCGTCTCAATGAGATGGGTTTCCGTCACCGCAGCGCACAGTTCCGCCAGACGGTTGGTATTGGCGCTGTGATGCCCGCCCACCACCAGCATCAGGTCCGCCCGCTGCGCTAATTTAAGGGCAGAGGCTTGGCGCTCCCTGATGTCATGACAGATGGTATCAATCACCCTCATCTCCGAGTCCCGGATGAAGGCGATGTCCACCAGCTTCTTGACAAAGGCGGCAAACTGCGCTGGCACCTGAGTTGTCTGGGACAGAATCCCCAGGCGGCGGGGGATGCGCTCAAAAGTGCTGACAAATCCCTCATCCAGGCTGGCGATTCCTCGGCCCTTGGCCCAGCCGAGGATGCCTTTAACCTCAGGGTGGTCAGCATCGCCATAGATAACCACCAGGAAACCGGCCTCAGCCAGCCTCCGGGCGGCAACTTGAGCGCGCAGCACGAAGGGACAGGTGGTGCTAATGATGTCAATATTGCGGGCCCTGATCTCCTCCTCCAGCTGCGGGCTTATCCCATGGGAGCTGGTGACCACGGTGTCGCCCTGGATGCTGGCTACATCCTTAGTTACCCTGACCCCGAGCTTGGCCAGCTTCTCCAGCACCTGCTCGTTGTGCACCACCGCCCCCAGCGTCTCCATGCCACCACGCTCCCGAGCAACCCTCTCCAGGATGTCAATGGCTCGCCTCACTCCGAAGCAGAAACCTATCTTATCCGCTTTTTCTACTTTCATGCTCAGCCGCTTTCCCCTGCCCATAATCTCCCCGATATTCCGGGGGCAGAAGCGCAGCGATGTGCTCCATGATGGAGTGGGTGAACTCGCCAAGCTCCTCCCGCCTCAATTTGCCGTTCATCTGGGGCAGATAAAAGGGACAGCCGATGTTTACTGTTATCCGGGGGCGCCGAAATAGCCAGGCGATGCCCCTGATTTTCTCGGTTCCGGTGATGGCTACCGGCAGGATGGGTGCCCCCGTGCGGCAGGCGATGAGCGCCGGACCGGGGAAAGCCGCCCCCAGCCGGCCGCTCGGGCTCCTGCGCCCCTCAGGGAATAAAATCAAGGCCATACCCTCTTTAAGCAGCTGCTCTGACTTGCGCAGCGCCTCCTTATTCATGCCCCCGCGGCGCACCGGAAAGGCGCCATAATTGCGCACCACGTAGCCGATAACCCGGGAGCGGAAGAGCTCCTCCTTGGCCAAAAACACCGCCTTGCGCCTGATGCTGACGCCGATTATCGGCGGGTCAGCCAGATTAAGGTGGTTGACCACGATGAGCAGAGGCCCCTGGCTGGGTATGCTCTCCTTTCCTCTGACCTCGAAGCGGGTGAAAAGAAAGAGTAGCACCCAAGTCAGGTATCTACCCAGGTAGTAGAGCCAGTGCATCGCCCCGGTTCTTCCCCCAAGCTCGCTTTCTAGTTATTATAGCCTGCGGGCTTGGGGCAAGGCAATCAAACCGGGGTCATTTCCTCCTGGGCCACCAGCCGAAACGCCACCTAAGCTTCCGCCCCGGCTCAGGCAGCTCCTTCTCAATAATCTCGCCGGCGTCTTCCGGCTCGACCAGGCGGACATAGATGCTGTCAGCTATCTCCTTATCCACGGCGAACTGCGTCTCCCCGACCTTGAAAACATAGGAGGGGAAGCTCTGGATAAGGGTTATGGGCGCCCCGGGAAGAATGCCCATGGCCATCAATTTCTGCAATTTGCCTGATTCTGAGGCATAAACGTAAGCCACCTTGCCCATCTGCCCCTGAGCCAACTGGGAAAGAGAGGAAACAAGTTTGCGCGCCGGGGTTCGCTTCAGCTGACAGCACTTGCCCGGGGGTATGGGCTTACCATGGGGGCATATCTTGGGATGCCCGAGCAAAGCGCAGATGCTCTCGTCCAGCCCCCGGTCAAGCAGATGCTCAAACCGGCATGCCTTCTCATGGGTGAGCATGCCCCCGGTGCCCAGCACGTCAACCAATAGCCTTTCCGCCAGCCGGTGCCTCCTCACCACATTCCTGGCGATGGTTCGTCCCCGCTCGGTAAGCCTCACCCGGTCATCGGATAAGGCGATATAGCCGGCCTTGAGCAACTGGCTAAGCGGCTCCTTCTCCGCCTCGGCGATATTCTCCAGGGGCAAGGACTCCTCATTCCTCTCCTCAGTGCCAAGCCACAGGGTCTCAAGCAACTCTTCTGCTTTTTCCTCTAGCTCCATCATCCCACCTCCTCCAGGTTTTGAAGATTTTAACCAATTTTGGTTCCAATGGCACATCGTAGCCACAGTTAGGACAGCGCCGCCGCTGGCAATTCCTGGCCAGCGGGCACCCCTTACAGGCAGCCCTGCCCTCCTCCTCCCTAAACCGATGACCGCAGAGGGGGCACCTCACAGCGACACCCCCAGCCTGGTCAGAATTAGGTTGAGGACAAAGCCTATCAAAAAGGCAAAGGGGAAGATAAAAGCAGCAATGGCTAGCGCCGTCTTGGCCCCTCTCTCCTTCCACATCACCAAGAGCTGGGCAATGCAGGGGATAAAAAGGGTGAGGGTAACCGCCGCCACCACCAGCGGCACACCCATTAGCGCCCCCGCACTGTGCAGGTCATAGAGCCCGGCGGCACCAAAATCCCGCCTGAAGAAACCGTAGAGAAAGACCACCGCTGTCTCTGGGGGAAGCCCGATGAACTTGACCAAGGGCTCCAGCCCGCCGATGACCAGGCCAAATAGCCCGCTAAGGTCCCCAAGCCAGAGTAGCACGCTAGCCAGAATGAAAAGGGGCAGCACCTCAACAAAGTACCACTGCAGCCGGCTATAGGTCTTGGCCAGGATATTGGTCAGCTTGGGCAACCTCAGCGGTGGTACCTCCATATAGAAGCTGGCCCTCTCCCCAGGTATCACCTTGGAGGCCAAATAACCGACAAGGAGCAGCACCAGCGCCACCGTCACCGCCCAGATAAGAAGTGCCATCCCACTACCGGACAAAATGGCGAAGATAACCCCCAATTGCGCCGAGCAGGGAATGGCCAGCGCCAGCAGCAGGGTGGTGATAATCCTCTCCCGCCTCGTCTCCTGGGTTCTGGTGACGATGGTGGCCATGGTATCACAGCCAAACCCCAGCACCATGGGTATCACCGCCCGCCCGCTCAAGCCTATGGCCTTGAACACCCGGTCAATGAGCATGGCCAGCCGGGGGAGATAACCAGAGTCCTCAATTATGGAGAAAACGAGGAAGAAGGTGGCCACGATAGGCAGTATGATGGCAAAAGCGTAGCTCAGCCCCAGGGTGATGACCCCATAATCCCCGACAAAAAGGTCCTGGAGAACCTGGAACGGGATGAAACCTCTCACTAGCTCAGTGACCCAAGGGTTTACCCACTCCCCAAACACCGTGCCCTCGATGAAGTCAACCACCACCCCGGCGCCAAAAACGCCGACAAATTGATACAGGCCGAAGTAGAGGACGAGAAGCAAGATGAGGGAGCCGGATACGGGATGCATCATCGCCCGGCTCAGCCATTCGGCAAAACCGGGCCTTCGTTTCCCCCTCAAGGTCACCACCGCCGACACGAGGCGCCGAGCTTCCTGTTGGCGCCTCAGGGCGATGACATAGCTCAAAGGCTGATTATAGTGCGCCCGGGCCTGGGACACTATCTCCTGGAGCAAGCTATAGCTAGCGGCATCTCGTTTTTTAACCTCCCTCTCCATTTGAGGGTCCCCCTGGAGAAGGAGCAACCCCACCGCCCTCCTGGAGATGCCATAGTGGCCCTTAAGCAGACCGCCGATGCGGCTCAGCGCTGCTTCCAGGAACTCATCATACCGCAACGGCACAGCTTCGGCTTCTGACATATTCCGCTAGTCTCCTGCGCAGGGTCTCCATGCCACGCCCAGTAGTGGCCACGGTAGCTACCACTGGGATGCCAAGCTCCCTCTCCAGCCTCTTGACATCAATCTCTATCCCAGCCGCCTCCGCCTCGTCCATCATGTTTAAGTCCAGCATAACGGGAAGCCCGGCCTCAATCAACTGCAAAGTCAGGGGCAACATCCTCTCCAGATTCTTGGCATCCACCACGTGCAGCACCACCTCCGGCTTCTCCTGAAACAAAATGAGTCTCGCCACCCTCTCCTCCTCACTGATGGGGAGCAGCGAGTACATCCCCGGGGTGTCCACGATCTCTATTTCCTCACCATCAATCTTCGCCTTACCTCTGGAGATGTCAACCGTCGTCCCCGGATAATTGGAGACGGTAACGTAGGCGCCGGTGAGATTATTGAAGACGACGCTTTTGCCGACATTGGGGCTGCCCACAACCCCCACCTTCCTGAGCCGACCATCCCCCAGGCGCACTCCTCCCCCATGACAGCCACCGCGACCAAAACCGCGCCCGATTCTTGGCCAGAGTCTCATCTTACCGACCACCCCCGCTAACCGACTTACTTTTAGACGTGGCTTATCCCCTCTCCGCTGGGCGGAAGTAGAACCCAAGCGCCAGCGCCAGATAGACGAAGTAGGCCACCACCTCCACCAATGATGGGTTGCCATTATAGCCAGCGATGGCGGTCAAAAACCGTCCCACCCCTGACTTCTCCGGCAGGATGTGGTTGATGTCCCAGACATGCTCCACCACCGTGGGCAGAACCGCCGCCTCCTGGAGCTCATGAATCCCGTGGGCTAGTAACCCCGCGGCGAACACGACCAACACCAGGCTGGTCACATTGAAGAAAGCCCTCAGATTGAGCCGGGACGTGCCCTGATATATGCTGTAACCTATGCCGATGGCCGCCGCCAGCCCCAGGAAGCCGCCGGTGGCAAACAGGACCGCAGACTCAGCCATCCTGGTGGCGGCAAAGAGGAAGAGCACCGTCTCAATCCCCTCCCTGACCACGACGACAAAGGCCAGCACCACCAGACCCAGCGATGAGCCAGCGGTAACCACCGAGTCTATCTGAGCCTGGAGATGGGCTTTGATGTTGACCGCCTGCCGGCGCATCCAGAATATCATCCAGGTGAGGACGACGGCGGCAATGAACATAGCCAGGCCCTCAAATATCTCCTCGGCCGGGCTGCTGAGCTCTCCAGCGAACAGGAAAATGGCGGCACCAGCCACCAAACTCACCGCCACGGCCAGCGAAACCCCGAGCCAGACGGGTTTCAAACCCTGCCGATAGCCAATCCTGACCAGATAAGCCAAGATGATGCCGATGATGAGGGCAGCCTCAAGCCCCTCTCTCAGCGTGATCAGGAGCGCGCTGAGCATATCCTATACCTCCTTTTCACCCGGCAAACGTTCCCCACTAAATACAAATGCTTCTTATTTGCAATAAGCGGGAGTAAAAAATTATTTCCGGCTCCGGCGGCACTTGGCGCAATAGCCGGTCATGCGAACCTCGGTCTCGGTGATGTCAAACTCTCTGACCTCCGGGACCTTCTTCCTCAGGTAAAGAGACAGCGGGTAGTTGAATTCAATAACCCGGCCGCAACCAAGGCACACTAGGTGATGATGCTCCGCCTGCGGCTTCACCTCATAATGATGATGGTTATCATCAAAATGAAGCTCTTCAACCAGCCCCAGCCGCTTCAGCATCTGCAGCGTCCGATAAACGGTGGATAGACTCAAGCGTGGCTCCCTCTCCCGAGCCCGGCGGTAGATCTCATCAGCATCAAGGTGCCCCTTCCCCTGACGAATGACCTCCATGATCAGGGCGCGCTGAGGGGTAACCCTCTTGCCGGCTCTGTTCAGCGCGATACGGCTTGCTGCTGGCATCCTACTGGCTCTCCTTTAATTTTTGCTAATGCATATCATTTGCAATTATAATTATAAAGGATAAGCCCTTCCTTTGTCAACCATTCCTTTAGCCAGGGCTTTTAAGCTTGCAGCTTTCTTCTGATCTCAGGGATGGCGCTCTCCGCCGCCAGCTCCCCCTGCAAGATGCACTCCTGGGCATGATGGAAATCACCGGCACCGATATGCCCCAGTTTTGGCTCGATGACCACATCAGCCCCCTCCAGGCTGGAGCGCACCAAGGCGTAGGTGCCGATGTAGAGAGACTGCATGATGATATGGACGAGGTTGGGCTCCTTATGCCCTTTAGAGCCTTCCTTTATCCGATGCGCCCGCTCCACCACATCAGGGATGACGTTCACCGCAATGACGAAGTCAGCGCCCATCCGTTTCGCCAGGCTCACCGGCACCGGGTTTACCAGCCCGCCATCCACCAGGTATCGCCCTCCCCTCTTCACCACAGTAAATACCAATGGCACCGAGATGCTGGCTCTTATCGCCTCCGGCACTGAGCCACGGTCAATAACCACCTCCTCGCCAGTCTCAACGTCAGTGGCCACGCAGGCGAAGGGTATCTTTAGGTCCTTGAATCTTATATCGCCACCGATGAATGACGCCAAGAGGTCTTTGATTTTCTGGCCCTTGATGAAGCCGGTCTTGGGGAAGGAGGGGTCTACCAATGGGGCCAGTTTCTTCAGGCCAAAGCCCAAGGCCAGCTCTTTTATCCGGCCGGAGTCCTGGCTCCGGGCGTAGAGGGCGCCGACAGCGGCGCCGGCGCTGGTGCCGGCAATGAGGTCAATGGGGATACCCTCTTTTTCCAGGACGGCCAGCACGCCGATGTGCGCTAGCCCCCTGGCGGCACCGCTGCCCAGGGCCAGACCAATCTTTTTCCTCGGCAATTTCACCCTCCCACTAGGGCGCTAGCCCCACAATTCCTCAATATCCTTATCAGCCTGCTCCCTAGATTCGGCCGAGCCGCCAGAGACGAAGCTGCGGTAGGATTCGGGGGAGCCATATTCTCTAGTCCTGATGACCACCGGCATGGGCACGGCGTGACCGAAGATGAGCGCCTGCTGCTTGGATTCTAGGCGAGACAGGACTGATTTGAGGGCACTCTTGCCGGAGACACCGGCCAGGACACTATCAATATCCCGCTCGTTGTCCAGAAGACAGGTTATCTTCGTCCCCAATTGAGACATAACCTCGGCATCAATGCCACTGGGGCGCTGGTCAATCACCAGCAAGGTAACGTTATACTTGCGCATTTCCCGGGCGATGGTGCCGAAGATGGTTTGGCTAGCGACCTCGGGGTTGAGGAAGCGGTGTGCCTCCTCAATAGTGATCACGAGCGGCGTTGGTTTGGCTACATCCTCGCCCATTGCCTTCTCCATTCTATCCCGATACTGCGCGTGGATGCGGCGGGTGAGCAGATTGGCCACCAGGATATAAGCGGTAATATCGGTGTAGCGGCCAAACTCCAGCACCACGTTGATGCCCCGGTCAAGGTAGTCCAGAATGCGCTTCACCGGATTATCGGGAGCACGGGGCTCAATGAAGGGAAGCCGCCGAATGGTGGCCAGCCCCCGCCTTAGGTTCTGGAAGGTGCTCTCATGGATGCTGAGTTCCTTCAGGAGCTCCCCGGTCTCCTCTGAGTCAGGCAGCTCCAGCGCCTGCTCTAGCCAGCCTCGCCCGAACCTGCGCCGCAGTTGATAGATAGCCTCCACGGCTGGCTCGGTGAGGTTCAAGGTCTGGCGGAGCAGAACCATATCCTCCGGCTCGATCTCATCATAGCCAATTTTGACCACAAAATCGGTGCTCACCCGCCGGCGCCGGGAGCTCTCCTCGTCAAGGGTGAACACAGCCACTTTGGAGGGGAAAAGCTGCTTTAGCGCCTTGACTGACCTTCCCTCCTCGCTCGTCCCCGCCCAGCCATATTCATTGTGCATGTCAAAGATCAAATTCACCGCGGCGCTCTTCTGGAGCATGCCAATGAGCAGCATGCGGGTGAGGAAGGTCTTCCCGGTGCCACTCTTGCCAAAGATGCCGTTGGAGCGTTTGACCAGCTCCGGCAGGTCAAGGCAAATCTTGGTCTCCATATCCAGCGGCGTGCCGATGTAGAATCTCCTCTCATCCTCGCCGCCAAAAACCAACTCCACATCCCGCTGGGAGGCCAAGTTCACCACCGAGAAGTGGCTGGGCACCGTCTTCACCGGCTGGGGGCCCTCAATCAGGCTGGCCACATCGCCACCGATGGTGAGCATGGGCAGAACATGGAGCAC
>Ga0180910_101_pt1 | contig 56658 bp, 55 predicted proteins | sample Deesub1362A_J573_FD_124272 | JGI IMG/M metagenome (GOLD analysis project Ga0180910, IMG submission 124272) | Dehalococcoides sp. JdFR-56 | reverse complement strand
AGCCTGGCCAGCCAGATGCTCATCTCATAGAGCACGACCAAGGGAATGGCGACCAGGCTCTGGTTTATCGGGTCAAAGGTGGGGGTGATGATCGCCGCCAGAATGAAGGCGAAGATGATCGCCGCCTTTCTCCGGCTGGCCAGCCACTGGGATTTGAGCACGCCCAGCCTGGCGAGGAAAGTGGTGATCACCGGGAGCTCGAAGATGATGCCCGTGGCCAGCAGCAGCCTGGTGACCACCGCGACGTAATTGCCCACCCTGATCTCCGGGGTGGCGATATTGGCGCCGAAGCTGACCAGGAACCTAGTGGCCGGCGGTATCAGTACAAAGTAGCCAAAGACAACCCCTCCCAGGAACATCAGCGCTATCCAGGGAAGGACGAGGTAAACGTACCTCTTCTCCCTGGGGGTAAGGGCGGGGAAGATGAACATGATGCCCTCGTAGACAAGGTAGGGCATGGCCAAGATGATGCCCGCGGCCAGACACACCTTCATGATGGTGCCGAGCATCTCCGTCATCTCAATGAAGACGAGGTTGATGCCCTGGGCGGGCAGCTTCAAGATGTAGAATATCCAGTCATAGAAGATGAAGGCGATGATGGAGGCAATGGCGATGGCGATCAGGCTTCTTAGCAGGCGGATGCGCAGTTCAAGCAGGTGGCTGAGGATGCTCGTTTTTTGGTCGCTCATTTTTCGGTCTTGTCTTCTTGGGTGGTGGGCTGACTTATCCCGGTGGTTTCGCCGCCTTGTGCGGGTGGGGTTTTCCTCTCCGGCTTATCCTTTCCCTCAATATCCAGCTCTCTGGTTACCTGGGAAGTAAAGTCATTGGCCGCTTGGCGTAGGACACGCACCGTTTTTCCCAGTGTCCGGGCGATCTCAGGGATTCTCCTCGGTCCCCATATGATGAGGGCCACGATGAGGACCAGTACTACTTCGCCGAAGCCTATGCCGAAAAAATCCATATCTACTATCTACCCTGCCTCGGTCTGGAGGCGGCGCAAAGGAAGAGGCTTGCCCAAGATTAACCTTGATGGTGGTGAAGATTAGCTTTTGGCTTTCTTGCGGGTGGTTTTCTTGGGTCTCTCTTCTTCCTCATCTTCGCCCTGCTGGGCCTTGCGGAAGGCGCGTATGCCCTTGCCGATGGCGCCACCGACCTGGGGCAGCTTTCCCACACCGAAGACGATGAGGATGATTATCAGGATAAGGGCTATCTCCCACGGTCCCAAGCGAAATGGCATGACACGTTCCTCCTACCTCATATGTTCCTCAATTTAGCCAATCTTCAAATTTTGGGTACGGCGGCCAGCAAACGCTCTTCGCCGCAGAAGGCGGAGAGGCGGTTGGAGCGAGCATAGCCGATTACGGTGATGCCCAGCTCTCTGCCCAGGGCGATGGCACGCTCCGTCGGGGCGCCCCGCGAGACCACGATGGGGGTCTGCATTCTGGCGGCTTTGAGCAGCATCTCCGAGGAGATGCGTCCCGTGGTCACCAGAATACGGTCTTGAGTTGAGAGTCTCCGCATGAGACATTCCCCCATAATCTTGTCTAGGGTATTGTGGCGGCCGATATCCTCGGCGAGCACCAGTATCTCCCTGCGGTCGCACAGGGCGGAGGAGTGAATGCCGCCCCCCAGCTGAAACAGCTCCTGCTGCTGATAGAGTTGCTTCATCAACCCGAGTATCTCTTGGGGCGTGGCCACCAGCTCTGAACTCACCTTTGGCGCCTTGGCGCCGAAGCTTACCCCACTGCCACAGCCCGAGGTCAGGGTGCGCCTCGGGGGCGCGGAATAGTCAGCGTTCAGCTTGACATCGGCGACTGGTTCATCCTCGCAGACCCGCAGGCTGGCAACCTGGCTGATATCATCAATGATTCCCTCTGAGTACAGGAAGCCGAGGACAAGGTGGGTTAACTTGGTCGGGGTGCACAGGATGGTGGCTATTTCCTGGCCATTGATGAAGATGCTGAGCGGCATCTCCCCGGGTACAGACACCACCTCCTCCTGCCAGGCTCCTTCGGAGAAGAAGTAGCAGTTCACCCGCGGGGTGAGGCCGCTGGCGGATGACTCATCGGCTGTCTTTTCCATGCTTCGGCGCATCTTGCTCCAACTGGCATAAGCGGTCGCACTAATATTATACTAGCGCGCCTCTGCCTTGTCTAATCTTAGGCGGTGATGGGGCTGGGTTACCAAAATAAAAAACTAGCGAGGTGGAGATAGTCACAGCTTCTGGGTGATTCTCGTTTGACACTCTTGGGGAGGAATGCTAGATTAGAGGTAGCGGGTGCCATGAACGTCGGGATGTGTAAAATCAACCTTCGCCTGCCGGAGAATCTATCGCTCAAAGGTAAGCGGCAGGTACTCAAGTCCATCACCACCAGGGTGCGCAACAAGTTCAACGTTTCCGTGGCCGAGGTTGATGACCACGACCACTGGCAGCTGGCCACCATTGGCATCTGCTGCGTGAGCAATGATAACCGCTACACCAACGAGGTCTTGTCCAAGGTGGTGGACTTTGTCATCAGCGGCCGGTTCGAGGTAGAGATACTGGATTATGAAATCGAGATTCTGCCGGTCTGGTGAGGAGCTGTCGTGGATACCTTGGCCTTCCTCCAGCATCTTCAGAGTCAACCTACCTACGCCGGCCAGATCGCCCACGTTGAGCATATCCCACCCCGCCGGGCCGCCCATGCCGAACTAGACCACCCCTTGCCCGATAAGCTTCAGGATTGTCTGCGTAAGCATCATTTGCTGCCGCTCTATACCCACCAGGCGGAGGCGGTGATTCATGCCCGGCAGGGGAAAAATGTCATGGTGGCCACCTCCAGCGCCAGCGGGAAGACCCTGTGCTACAACATCGCCGTCGCCGAGGTGCTTCTTGATGACTCAGGAAGCCGTGCCCTCTACCTCTTCCCGACTAAGGCGCTGGCCCAAGACCAGCTGCGTGGCTTACGTGAGCTCTTTTGCCCAGAGCTATTCGAGGCCGGGGAGCTGGCCACTTTTGATGGCGATACCCCTAAAGAGGAGCGCTCCGAGATAAGAAAGCGGGCCCGGATAATCCTGACCAATCCGGATATGCTCCACATCGGCATACTGCCCAACCATCAGTTCTGGGCGAGGTTCCTGCGCCAGCTGCGGTATGTGGTGGTGGATGAGGCCCACGCCTATCGCGGCGTCTTTGGCTCCCACGTGGCCGGGGTGCTGCGCCGCCTGCGCCGCCTGTGCCGCCTCTATGGCGCGGCGCCTCAATTCATCTGCTCTTCGGCGACGATCGCCAACCCTGGGGAGCATGCTCAGGCGCTGGTTGGGTTGCCTTTTGTGGTGGTGGACAGTGACGGCTCGCCGCATGGCGCCAAGGACTTTGTCTTCTGGAATCCTCCCATCATAGATAAAGCGAAGAGCGCTCGGCGCAGCGCCAACAGTGAAGCGACCAACTTATTTACCGAGCTAGTGAGCCACGGTGTCCGCACGCTCACCTTCGCCCGCACCCGCCGTCTCGTTGAGCTGATTTACCTTTACTCCCGGCAGAGGTTGGCTGAGACCGGACAAGCTAGCGCCGAGAGGATTAAACCTTACCGGGCGGGCTACCTCCCCGAGGAGCGGCGCCAGATTGAGCGGGAGCTTTTTGAGGGCCGTCTCACCGGGGTGGTGGCGACCAATGCCCTGGAGCTGGGCGTTGACATCGGTGACCTGGAGGCCACCGTGCTGGCAGGATACCCAGGAAGCATCGCCAGCACCTGGCAGCAGGCGGGCAGAAGCGGCCGCAGTCAAGGCCAGTCCATGAGCTTCTTGGTGGCGCTGGATAACCCACTGGACCAGTATTTCATGCGTCATCCTGAAGCTTTCTTTGGCAAAAACTTTGAGAATGCGCTGGTTAACCCGGCTAACCCATATATCTTGAGGGCGCATCTCCTATGCGCCGCCTGGGAATGCCCCTTAAGCCGTGAGGATGAGGAAATCTTCGGCGATACTCTTGCTCGGGAAAGGAAGGTGCTGGAGGAGGAGGGCTTGCTTAAGGAGCGCAACCAAAGGTGGTATCTTTCTCCAGCGCTCGCCTATCCGGCGCAGGTGGTAGGTATCCGCTCCACCACCGGGCAGAACTTCGCCGTTATTGACACCTCAACCAACTCAATGCTGGAGACGGTGGAGGCCAGCGTCGCCCTCTTTCAAATACATCCCGGGGCGATCTACCTGCATCAGGGAGAATCCTATTTAATCAAAGAGCTTGACCTGGCTGGCCGCACTGCCTATGCCGAGCCGACCACGGCCAATTACTACACCCAGACCAAGGAGCTTGAGGATTTGCATATCGTGAACTTGAGCCGAGATAAAAGCGCGGGGCGGGTGAAGGTGTATTTGGGCGAGGTTGAGGTCACCACCACCGTGGTTGGTTTCAAGAAGAAAGCCCAGTTCACCGACGAGGTAATTGGTGAGGAGCCGCTTGATCTGCCACCCCAGTGTTTTCCCACCATGGCGCTCTGGTTTGACCTGCCCCCTGAGGTGCTCGCCCGGCTGGAGGAGATGCAGCTTGATTTTGCCGGGGGATTGCACGCGGTGGAGCATGCCGCCATCGGTATTCTGCCCCTCTTTGCCCTCTGCGACCGCAATGACATCGGTGGCGTCTCCACCCCGCTCCACCCTGATACCGGCCGGGCTCAAGTTTTCATCTATGACGCCTATCCCGGCGGCATCGGCATCGCCGAGAAGGGTTTTGACATGATAACCGAGTTGTGGCAAGCTACCTTAAGGGCGATCAGCGAGTGCCCCTGCCAAGATGGTTGCCCGAGCTGCATCCAATCGCCCAAGTGCGGCAATAACAATCAGCCGCTGGATAAAAAGGCCGCTGAGGTATTGCTTGAGGGACTGCTAAATAGCTAGGGGGTGAAGTAAGATAGCTAACCTCTTGAAGCAGGCGCTGAAGCGCAGCCGCGAGACCTGGTTTGGGCGGGTGGTGCAGCTGTTTGACCGCCCAACGGTGGGAGATGAGGTCTGGGATGAGCTGGAGGAGCTGCTCATTGCCGCCGATGTCGGGGTGAGCACTGCGGAAAAGCTCATCGGGAGGGTAAAACAGCGGGTGGCCGAGGAGAAGCTCGACGGTGGCTCGGAGGTGTGGGCGGCGCTCCAGGCGGAAATGGTCAATATCCTCAAAGTTGACCGTAAGGAGGCACTGGGTGCGGTATCCTCGCCCAGGGTGACGCTGGTGGTGGGGGTCAACGGTGGTGGCAAGACCACGTCCATCGCCAAGCTCGCCCATAGCCTGAAACGGGAGGGCAAGAGTGTGCTGCTGGTGGCGGCGGACACCTTTCGGGCGGCGGCGATTGACCAGCTCAAGTCCTGGGGGAAGAGGGTGGGCGCCGAGGTCATCGCCCATCAGCCTGGGGCTGACCCCGGGGCGGTGGTCTTTGATGCCCTGCAGGCGGCGCGCGGCCGGAAGATTGAGGAGGTGATCATTGATACTGCCGGCCGACTGCACACCAAGTATAATCTGATGGAGGAGCTGAAGAAGATCAAGCGGGTGGCCGCCAAGTCTGATGCCGCTGCCCCCCATGAGGTCATCCTGGTGCTTGATGCCACCACCGGCCAGAATGGCCTGGCTCAGGCTCGGTATTTCACCGAGGCGGTGGGCGTAACCGGTATCTTTCTGGCCAAGCTGGATGGCACCGCCAAGGGGGGCATCGTGCTGGCAATATGCGATGAGCTTCAAATTCCCATCCAGTTCGTCGGCACGGGGGAGAAGGTGGAGGATATGGCCCCCTTTGATGCTGAAGCCTTTGTCCAAGCGCTCTGCGCCTGATTTCTTAAGAAAACAATGATGAACATCATAATTACCAGCACGGCAGCCTTTATCACAGGCTCCTTTGATATCGCCCTCACCGCAGCGCCGGTGTTCCACCCCCATTCTTGTGCCTTGGCTCCTCTGGGGGTGGCGGCATAATGCCTCGGAGATGGAGCCCGCCAAGGGTGTTCTACGGGTGGTGGGTGGTTGGCGCCTGCTTTATCGTGGCGCTGTATATGGGTGGCGTCATCTTCTATGGATTTACCGCCGTCTTTGAGCCCATCGCTGCTGAATTTGGCTGGAGCTACGCGCAGATTTCTCTAGCCGCCTCACTGCGTGGCCTGGAGGTGGGCCTGCTTACCCCAGTGGTGGGCATGCTGGTTGACCGCTGGGGGCCAAGGAGACTGATATTTGGCGGGGTGGTCATCGGCAGCCTAGGGTTAATGCTCCTCAGCCAGACCGGCTCTCTCGGCGTGTTCTATGCTGCCTTCATCCTGATGGCCATCGGCATGAGCTGTACCGGGAGCACGGTGATGATGACCGCCGTGGCCAACTGGTTCCGCCGCCGGGTGGCGCTGGCCACCGGCATCATGATCTGTGGCTATGGCTCGGGAGGTCTTCTGGTGCCGCTGGTGGTCCAGCTCATCGACCTCTATGGCTGGCGGATGATGGTGGTCATCCTTGCCCTGGGCTTGCTGACGGTGGGCCTGCCCCTCTCGCTGGTGGTGCGGCACAAGCCAGAGCAGTATGGCTATCTGCCGGATGGTGAGAGGGGCCAGATAGCGGGGGGTGATGGAGTTTCGGCCACCCCTCAAACTAAGGAAGTGGATATCGGCGCCCGAGAGGCGATGAAAGGCTCGGTCTTCTGGAAGATAACCCTGGGGCTGATGCCCAAATTCATCGCTGTGGTCACAGTGGTGACCCACGTCATGCCTTACCTAAGCAGCATCGGCGTCGCCAGGGCAACCTCGGGCCTGGTGGCCACCGCTATCCCGCTACTCAGCATTGGCGGCCGTCTCGGCTTTGGCTGGCTGGGGGATAGACTTGATAAGCGGCGGCTGGCGGCGGGCGCTCTGGGTCTGGTGGCGCTGGGGCTACTCTGTTTTGAGCTTACTCCCCTAGTGGGGGCTGAGCTGCTGGTTCCTTTCTTTATCCTCTTCGGCCTTGGTTACGGAGGCAGCCTCACCATGGCTGGGGCTCTGCCCAGGGAATACTTTGGACGGACTAGCTTTGGCACCATCGTCGGCTTCATCTGGGGGATAGGGATACTGGGCACCTTGGTTGGTCCGCCTCTGGCTGGCTGGGTTTTTGACCACTGGGGCAGCTATCAGGGCGTCTGGCTGGCGCTGGCTGGGCTTGCCATTGGAGGTGCCGTCATTATGGCGCTTTTGCCTCCCGCCGGCTCGGCTAAGAGTTAGGGCTTCTTAATACTACAATCTGTCCTTCAGGTTTCGGCGCAGGAAGACATGCCGCCAGCTTCCTGCTCGGGCGCGCATCTCCTTTATCCTGGGGATGTATTTAGTGGCGGGGAGAAGCAGGACGCCTATGGAGAAAATGACCAGTTCCAGGGAGTGGTATTTCAGCCAGGCGGTGAAGATAAAGGCGAGGAAGGCGAGGCTGTAGCTGAGGGTAGGGTAGCGCGTTATCAGCAGGATTATCCCGAAAAGGGCAGCGTAGAAGGGTATGCCCCAGGGGATGAGGTAGGCAAGGATGCCGATGCAGGTGGCGCCTCCCCTCCCGCCGCGGAATTTGAGGAAGATGGTAAAACCGTGTCCCAGCACCGCGGCGGCCCCGGCGAGTAACTGAACCACCAGCGGCGTGCCCAGCCAGCGGGCCAGGGCAACGGCCGCGGCGCCTTTGCCTATGTCCGCAGCCAGAACCAGGAGCCCTTCCCAGAAGCCCACCTGGTAGAAGACGTTCATGGCCCCCATGCTCCGGCTGCCCACCTGGCGGATGTCTACCCCTTTGCGCAGGCGGCCCATGATATACGCTGAAGGAAGAGAACCGATAAGGTAAGCGCTGATGAGAGCGACGGGAAACAGCAGTATCTGGCTATTCATGCCTGATAACCCTAAAAGATTTATTTTTAGGCATTGACCTTGGCGATGATGATAAAAAGTATTTTGCTGGTCATGCTCGAAATGACCTTATTTAGTTCTCTCCGCGGGGGCAAAGTCCAGGATATTGAGCCTGAGCCTTTCCTCCCCGCTCCACCGGTCTACCTCCAGATTATAGACGATATCAAGGGGCGAGGCCATCTGGGCTAGGTAACCGCCCAGCCCGAAGCCCACCGCGTCCCATATGGTGCTGTCCTGCTTCAGCTTCAGCCTCAGGTGCTCGCCATTGCCCATGGTGCGGCGGTCAATGACCTCCACCCTGCGGCTGAGGAAGGTGGGCATGGGATTACCCCGGCCGAAGGGGGCAAGTTGCTGGGCTAGGGGGAAGGTGTCACCCCCGAGGTCGGCTAGGCTCACTTCAGCATCGATATCAAGGCAAGGGCGCAGGTCAACTCCGGCAAGTTGTTCCGTGGCCATCTCAAGCAGCATATCCCGCAGGCGAGCTAGATTCCGGGTGGGCAGGGTGAAGCCGGCGGCCTGCGAGTGGCCACCAAACTGGGATAGCAGATGGCGGCACTGATTTAGGGCGGCGATGATATTGAACTCAGGGATACTGCGGCAGCTGGCGCTGCTCATCTTCTCGCCGGTTCTGATGACGATGGCTGGGCGGTAAAACTCCTCCGAGAGGCGGCTGGCGACTAGTCCGGCGATGCCTACCGGATAGTCCTTATCGCTAACGATGAGAAGCGGGGAGATTCCCTGGGCCAGCACCTGCTCTCTGGCTTTGGCTAAGGCGGCGCTGGTCAATTTCTGGCGCTCCGCATTTTTCTGCTCCAGCCACACCGCCAGCCGGTGCGCCTCCTCTGGCGAATCGGTGAGGAGCAACTTGTAGCTGCTGATGGCGTGCTCCAGTCTGCCGGCGGCGTTCAGGCGGGGGGCGATAATCCAGGAGATGCTCTCCGCATCCAGACTCTCTCTACTATTTAGTCCCGCCTGATTTAGGATTTCCCTGATGCCCAGCCGGGGAGCGGCGTTGATTAATTTCAATCCCTCCTTAACCAGATAGCGATTCTCCCCCAGTAGTGGCGAGATATCGGCAATGGTGCCCAGGGCCACCAGGTCCATGAGTTCATCCAGCTCCCCTTCCCGACCGATGCTCTCAAAGAGGGCCTGAAGCAGCTTGAAGGCTACCCCAGCCCCGGTGAGCTCGGAGAAGGGATAGTTTGAATTGGGCAGCTTGGGGTTAACCGTGGCCACCGCTGGCGGGATTTCGGCGAGTGGAGTGTGGTGGTCGGTGATGATGACGTCAAGCCCCAGCCTCCCTGCTTTCTTCACTTCAGCTAGACTGGTAATGCCGCAGTCAACGGTGACCACCAGGCTAATACCCTGCTGGCGCAGGCTTTCCAGAGCGGCTTTTTTCAGCCCGTAGCCCTCGGTCAGGCGGTGGGGGATGTAGGGGATGGCTCGGCCACCAAGAAAGGAAAGTCCCTGGACGAGCAGGGCAGTGGCGGTGATGCCGTCAGTGTCATAGTCTCCGTAGACGGCGATGTTCTCGCTGGAGAGTAGCGCCCGGTAGATTCTGGCCACCGCCTGGTGCATATCGGGCAGAAGGAAGGGGCTACTAGAGAGGCTCTTATCAGCGGCGATGAAAGCTGGTAGCTCTGCCGGTTCTCTGAGGCCACGGTTGTACAGCAGTTGGATGACCAGCGGAGGCAAGCCTGAGGCATTGGCCAGGTAGCTTTCCGGAGCCGGTGGCAGCAGATTCCAACGGTAGCGGCTCAAGTTCACGCCTCAGCGTATTCTCGAAAGATCAAAACCGAATTATGGCCGCCAAAGCCAAAGGAATTGGAGAGGGCGGTGGTGACCTTGGCCGGGCGCGCCACATTGGGCACGTAATCTAAATCGCACTCTGGGTCAGGGTTGGTGAGGTTGATGGTTGGTGGGATGATATCATTCTGGATGGCCAGGATACAGAATAGCGCCTCCGCGGCTCCGGCACAGCCGATGAGATGTCCCGTCATTGATTTGGTGGAGCTTACCGGAATCCGGTAGGCGTGGTCACCAAAGGCGCTCTTTATGGCTTTGGTCTCCATAACATCATTCAGTGGGGTGGAGGTACCATGGGCATTGATGTAATCAATTTCAGTAGGGGCGATCCCCGCCTTTTTCAGCGCCACCTGCATGGCTTTGGTGGCACCCTCCCCATTTTCCAGCGGCTGGGTAACATGAAAGGAATCGGCCGTGGCCCCATAAGCCAGAATCTCCGCCAGAATATCAGCATCGCGGCGCAGGGCGTGCTCCAAATTTTCCAGGACGAGCACGCAGGCCCCCTCGCTGATGACAAAGCCGTCACGCTCGGCATCAAAGGGGCGGGAAGCCAGCTGTGGGGCGTCATTGCGGGTGGAGATGGCCTTTAGGGCGTTGAAGGCGGTGATGCCCAGCGGGTTGATGATTGACTCGGTGCCGCCGGCGAGCATGACCTGCGCTCCGCCGTGTCTGATGATCTCATAGGCGGCCCCGATGGCATCCGAGCCGCTGGAGCAGGCTGAGGTGGTGCAGTAGTTTGGGCCTCTTAAGTTCAGGGCGATTGAGACCTGGGCGGCGGCGATATCGGCGATCATCATCGGGGCGAGGAAGGGGCTCACCTTATCTGGCCCTTTCTCCAGAAGCACTTTGGTCTGTTCAAACAGGGTGGTCAGCCCGCCGATGCCGCTGCCGATGATGACACCAATGTCATCGCAGTTAGAGGGGTTGATCTCCAGCCTGGATTGCTCCACCGCCTGGCGGCTGGCCGCCACCGCCAGCTGGGCGAAGCGGTCCATGCGGCGGGCCTCCTTGCGCTCCATGTAGTCAGTGGGCTCAAACCCCTTTACCTCACCGGCGAACTTGGTCTCAACGCACTCCGGGTCAAACAGGGTGATATAGTCAATGCCGGATTTGCCGGCGATGAGGCCCTCCCAGGTAGTGGCAGTATCCAGACCCAGGGGGCTGAGAATGCCCATCCCGGTGACGACAACTCGATTGGGGTAATTGTTCATCGGCTCCTTTCTATCCCTCCTGAAGCAGAAGCATTCAGTAGATGAGCACCAGCGCCAGCCTCATGCCGCAGGGGACATCTGCTGGCGATGTGGCGGCGCCGATGGGATAGATATCCCAGCCGACCTTGGTGGCCATGGTGTAGACATCCATCCCGGCCCCTTCCATAGAGGTCCTGGACTTGAGTGGGTATCGGCAGGGTTGCCCCGGGAGCAGGGCCTGACACTCAATATCGGGACAAAAGGTGCCTTTACACGAGCCGCTGGCAAAGGCCAGCGCCAGGTGGTAACCGTCATAGAAGGCCTCGGCCTCAATCTTGGCGGCAATTTCAGACAGTTTTTTGCGGTAGGGGTTAAATAACCCTTTATCTATCGCCTCCTGGCCAGCGGTGTGCTCCGGTGGCACCTCAAGCTTGAGGAATACGCCGTAGCTGAAGTTACTGACCACCTTTCGCACCTGCTCCAGGCTCATGGCGTGGGGAGGGCAGTTGGCGTTGGTGCCATAGCTGGGGCATTTGGGGTAGGTACATTTGGCCAGTACCCTCTCATCAATGATCACCTCATCGGTGGTGATGATCTTGGCGTCAGTTGCTCCCAGCTCAATGGCTCGCTGGCGGTATCTCTCCAAGTCCTGTTGTAGCTGCTCTTGGGGAATTCTCTCCAGAATTTTATGTCTCATAGGGGAAAACCTTTGCCGCGGATTTAACTACTTTTTTACCATAAATCCCGGCTATTTGCAAGCGAGTCTCAGCTTTGACCCTTGGGCAAGCTGGACAGTATAATGAGATTTGGAATGGGCGAAATAAGGCGAAGCAAGGTTGCCCTGGATAGCCTGGGCTGCAAGCTCAACCAGGCGGAGACGGAGCTTTTGGCCAGGCAACTAGCTGAGGCTGGGCACGAGCTGGTCTCCGCGGTGGGTGAGGCGGATGTTTATATCCTGAACACCTGCACGGTAACCCATATTGCAGACCGCAAGTCCCGTCATCTCTTGCGGCAGGCCCACCGGGAGAACCCTAGCGCCCGGCTGGTGGTGGTTGGCTGCTATGCGGAGCGCTCCCCCCAGGAGCTGGCTCGGCTTGAGGGAGTTGACCTTGTCCTGGGCAATGAGCAGAAGCAGGCTCTAGTGCGCCTCCTGGAGGAGCGCGGCTGTTTGCCCCCTCAACCTTTGGCTCAGGCCTGCCCATATCGTGGCTCTCGGACCCGTGCTTTCATCAAGGTTCAGGATGGCTGTCAGCGTTTCTGCGCTTACTGTGTAGTGCCCCTGGTGCGCAGGAGAGAGGAGAGCCTGCCCCCTGAGCGGGTTATCGCCGAAATCAGGCACTGGATATCCCTCGGTGCCAGAGAGGTGGTACTCACTGGGACCGAGATTGGCGCCTATAACTGGCAGGGTGCTGGCCTTAAGGAACTACTTGAGCGCATCCTGGCGGAGACCGATGTGGCCAGACTGAGGCTATCTTCCCTCCAGCCTCAGGAAATCACCCCGGAGCTTGTTGGGCTGTGGCGTGATGAGCGTCTCTGTCCGCACTTTCACCTTTCCCTCCAGAGCGGCAGCGACACTGTGCTTGCCCGCATGAAGCGGCGCTACACCACTGCCAGGTATCAGCAGGCAGTCTCTATGATTCGTCAGGTGGCGCCTGAGGCAGCCATCACTACTGATGTCATCGTTGGCTTCCCCGGGGAGACCGAAGCCGAGTTTGAGGAGAGCCTCGGCTTCTGCCGGAGAATGGAATTTGCCCGCATTCATGTTTTTCCTTACTCCCCCCGCCCTGGCACCGAGGCAGCCAGAATGCCCCAGCAGGTAGGGGATAAAGTGAAAAAAGAGCGCCGCCAGCGGATGTTGGCGCTGGCTGAGGAGAGCGCCAGAAATTTCCACCAGCGGTTTCTAGGTAGGACGATGGCGGTATTATGGGAGAAGCAGATGGGTGGCGTCTGGTCTGGCCTCACTGCGAACTACATCAAGGTCTATACCAAGAGCGCTGAGGATTTAACCAATAGACTTATGCCGGTAAAGCTGGAGAAGCTCAGCGGTGATGGGGTGTGGGGGGAAGCTAGGTGTTCGATTTCCTCACCGGTATCTTAAATTCGCAGGGGACCTTGGTCTGGCAGAGGCCGCAGCCGATTTCCTCCACCCCGTATTCCTCTTTCAGGTAGCCTATCTCGGAGTCAATGTACTCACTGCATTTTATTTTGTCGTGGCCGCGCTCGGTGATGGCCCCGGCGGGGCAGCGGCGGATGCAGGCCAGGCACTTATGGTTGACATAAAATAGGCAGTTTGAATAGTGGTTGCTGGCTGTTCTCGGGCTGGCTGGCAGCGCTAGGTTGGTGACCACGCTCCCACAACGGTGGGCGATGCCGCGCTCGGTGATGAAGCCATCGGAGAGGCTGAAGGTGCCCAGCCCGGCGGCGTAGGCGATGTGCCGTTCCGACCAGTTGGAGTAGTGCCCCTTTTCACTAGTGAAAGTTTTGAAGTAGGGTTGCAGCACCGGCGCTGCTGCTAGGTATCCCTTTTCGGTGAGAAGCTTCACCACGTGTTCCCGAAGTGCTTCGTTGAATTTTTCCCCATACCAGCGGGTGTATGCCCAGCGGCGGGAGGGGCCCTTCGTCTGCTGGCGGTTGGACTGCCGTGTCCGGCTGGTGATGGGCAGAATCCAGCTGATGACGGAGAGGTGTTTGGGCATATCATCGGGGTTGGCGCCGTAGGCTTGGGCCAGCGCCTGGCGGGGGGTGAGGTGGCTGGGGTTGACTACTTCATGATATTCAAGGAAGACGGGGTCATCACCATCGGCAAACTGCACCAGCGGTGGGTCAAAGATGAAGCCTTCCTCCGGCGCGGGCAGGCGGTTGAGAAAGCTGGTGCTGGCAAAGGCCTTAATGCTCTCCAGGACAAACTGCGCTGTCTCTTGGGCGGGCAAAGCTTTCTCCTTTCTGGGCTTCTTTCCCAGTTTATTCCGCCTCCAGGGCGTGGGTGAGCACTTCTCGCATGTGCTCGCCGGGCATGAGGAAATCCTCCTCGGAGATGCTTTGCCCGATCAGCTTCAGCCTTTCCAGCAGGGCGTAGAAATTGATGGCCCAGCCCAGGCCAAATACCTCAGGGGTGAAAATTCGGCTCTCGTAGGGATTCCAGTAGGCGTCTCTGAACTTCTCCAGGGTGGGGCGCCGGAAGTCATAGGGGATGAAGCCGGCGACTGTCCCATGCCACTTCCGCTCCTCCTTGGGCTTCTCAAGTTCCTGGCAGATGGCGACCAGGGTGAGGGTGATGGCAGCTGCCTGAACTAGTCTGGCGAACCATTTCGTGCTCATGATAGCTCCTCTATTTCCTCCTGCTATTTATCCCCCTCATATTCACGAGCCGCAGGCTCGTCTTCATTTTAAATTATATCATTAAGGGATTAGAGTTTAATAGCCCCCAAAGTGGTAAGAAGTTGACAAATATCTCACGATTAACTAGAGTGTTGTCAAAACAGGCACCGAAACAGTTGCAGACGGTTGAGGATTTCCAGTTTTCTGCTTCCTGGGAAAGCAGAAATTCGCGAAGGGGCAAACTTCCCTTCAATTTTATTAGGGCACTATACTTTACTAGGGAGAAGGGCCAGCGGTGACAAATCATGCCGTCCTGAAGAGGTGGGTTGAGGAGTGTGCCGAACTATGTCAGCCCGATGACATTTACTGGTGCGATGGCTCAGAAGCGGAGCGGGAGCGCCTGGAGAAGGAAGCTTTTGCCACTGGGGAGCTCATCCAACTCAATCAGGAGAAGCTTCCCAGGTGTGTCTACCATCGTACCGCAATCAATGACGTGGCCCGCACCGAGCATCTAACTATATCTGCACGCGTAAGAAGGAAGACGCTGGCCCCACTAATAACTGGATGAGCCCAGAGGAGGCCTACGCCAAAGCTGGTGCTATTTCAAAGGTGCCATGCGGGGGCGCACCATATACGCCATCCCCTTCTCCATGGGGCCGGTTGGCTCACCTTTCAGCAAGATCGGCGTTGAGCTCACCGATAGCATTTACGTGGTGCTCAACATGGTTGCTGCCACCATGGCCTCGGACGCACCGCGGCCCAGTACGGTAAGCTGGGGGAGGTGCGGCGTGACCCCATGGCCATGCTGCCGTTCTGCGGTTACAACATGGCTGATTACTTTGGCCACTGGCTTGAGGTGGGCAAGCGCCTGGCCAAACCACCCACAAGATATTTCATGTTAACTGGTTCCGCACCGATGAGCAGGGCCGCTTTCTCTGGCCCGGGTTTGGCGAGAATCTGCGGGTGCTGGACTGGATAATGCGGCGCTGCGCGGGCGAGGCTGAGGCTAAAGAGACACCCATCGGCTATGTGCCCACCCCTCAGGCGCTTGATTTGGATGGCCTAGACCTTCCCTCTGAAGCCATGCGCCGGCTGCTTGAGGTTTCCGCGGATGATTGGGTCGAGGAGCTCAAAGGGATTGGGGAGTTCTTCACCAAGTTTGGCGATAGGCTCCCCCAGCAGATGTGGGATGAATACCAGGCGTTTGGTCGTCGCCTGGGTAAGCGCACTTAACACTGGAGAAGTAGTGCCGGAGAGCGGGAAGGCCTCAGGAATTTATAATATTTTAGGTACTCTTTTCCCCGGATAGCGCTTTTCTAGCCATCTCTTTGGCTTCGTCGTAGACCTCTTTTAGGGGGATTCCCAATTTCAGCGCGATTTCCCGGCAGCTCTCGTATTCGGGGGAGATGGCTTTGACCTTGTTCTCCAGTCTACCTATCTTCACCTTTATCTCCCCGAATCTGGTCTCTACGGAGATGACTTCGCGGGAGAGTTTTCTCCTTTCCAGATGGTGCAGGCGGACGCCTAGGGTGGCTATCTCGTTGAAGATGGTAGCAAGGAGCATATCAAGCTTATCCGGCGTCGTCAGAACGCTGAGCATGGTTCCGGGACGGTTCTTCTTCATGAAGATGGGCGTCATGAAGACGTCAAGCGCCCCTTGTTTCAGGAGCACTTCCGAGGCGTGGGCCAGCAGCTCTGGGCTGGTGTCGTCCAGGTTCGTTTCCATGAGGATAACCTCGTCCCGTTCATATTCTCCCTCGTCGGCTTCGCCAATGTACACTCTCAATAGGTTTGGTATCTCCAGCTCCCGGCTCCCGGCGCCGTAGCCCACCTTCTCCAGCCGCATCTCCGGCATAGTGCCAAAGCTCCGGGCTAGGGTCCTGAGGAGCGAGACGCCAGTTGGGGTAGCCAGCTCCGCCTCTATACCTTGGGAGCGGATTGGTACCCCTTTGAGCAGAGCCAATGTGGCCGGGGCTGGGACGGGAAGCATCCCGTGCCGGCACTGAACAAAGCCGGTGCCGAGGTGAATCTTGGATACGTAAACTGCCTCAATGCCGAGCTTCTTTATGGCGACCAGGGAACCAATCACGTCTATGATGGAATCAAGCCCCCCGGCTTCATGGAAGTGTATTTCGGCAGCGTCTTTGCCGTGGATTTCCGCCTCAACCGTGGCCAGCTCCTGGAATACCCTCTTGCCTAAGGTTTTGATATCGCTGTCCAGGCTGCTCTGGTCAATGAGTTGGGTGATATCCTTTAATCTCCTCTCCCCGCTCTGCTCAGTTATCTCCATGCTGAACTTGGTGCCAGAGATACCCGCTCTTATTACTTTCTCCGCGCTGAGCTTGTATCCGGAGAGCTTCAGTTTATCTAGTTCCGCTTCAAGCTCCCGCAGTTCCAGCCCGGCATCAATCAGGGCGCCCAAAATCATATCGCCGCTGACGCCGGAAAAGCAGTCAAAGTAGGCTATCTTCATCTCTCCGCGCCCATCTGGTTGATGATGCTGGCAAAGTATCCGGCCCCAAAGCCGTTATCTATGTTCACCACCACCACGCCCGGTGCGCAGCAGTTGAGCATGGTCAGCAGCGCCGCCAGCCCCTCAAAGCTGGCCCCATAGCCGGCGCTGGTGGGGACGGCGATCACCGGTCTATCCACCAGCCCGCCCACGATGCTGGCTAGGGCTCCTTCCATCCCAGCGACAACGATGATGACATTGGCCCCAAACAGCTTCTCTTTGTGGTCAAAGAAGCGGTGGACTCCGGCCACACCGACGTCATAGAGCCGCTCCACCGCGTTGCCCATGGCCTCGGCGGTGACCGCGGCCTCTTCGGCGATGGGCAGGTCAGCGGTTCCGGCGCTGACCACCAGGATGGTTCTGGTCGCCATCTCCCGCTCTTTCCTGCCGACGACTACTATCTTCGCCATTTCATGGTAGACGGCATCTGGCCTTACCTTTTTCACCGCCTGATAAACGTCCTGGCTTGCTTTGGTGGCCATGACGAACTTGTTGCCCATAGCCAGCCTCTCCATGATTTTGGCCACCTGCTCCGGGGTTTTCCCCCGGCACAGAATCACTTCAGGGAAGCCTTTCCTTAGATCCCGGTGGGTATCTATCTTGGCAAAGCCAAGATCCTCGTAGGGGAGGGATTTCAGCATGCCTAATGCCTCGGTGACCTCGATTTTCCCCTCTCTCACCTTTTCCAGAAGCTCGGTTATCTTCTCCCTGTCCAAGGCTAACTCCCCCTCTTTAGTGGCTCGTTCATGCTGCCCATGCGGTAGCCCTGGATATCCAGCGTGATGTAGTTGTAGCCCAGGGCCTTGAACCGCTCCACGATTTTCCTGGCCGCTTTCTCATCGAGAAGCAGGGGCATGTCCTCCCTGGGAACCTCTATTCTGGCGATGTCACCATGGTCTCTCACCCTCAGCTGCCTGATGCCGAAGCTCATCAAAAACTCCTCGGCGAGCTCAACCCGGGAGAGCTTCTCCTTGGTGATGGGGGCGCCGTAGGGAAACCGGCTTGAGAGACAAGGCTGGGGTGGTTTATCCCAAGTGGGCAGATTCATCTCCCGGGAGAGCCTTCTGATATCCTCTTTGGTGAGCTTGGCCTCCTTTAACGGGCTCCTCACGCCAAACTGGGCGGCTGCCTTCATCCCTGGGCGAAAATCGTTCAAGTCATCATAGTTTGAGCCATCAGCCACATAGTTTAGGTCATATTGCCGGGCCAGTTCCACCAGCTTGGAGAACAGCTCTTTCTTGCAGTAATAACATCTCTCCGGGGGGTTGGAGGTGAAGTTGGCATCCTCCAGCTCGCAGGTATGGATGACCAGGTGTCTTACCCCAAGCATCTGGGCATTACGCTTGGCTTCCTCCATCTCCCTTGAGGGGTAGGTTTCTGAGCTGGCGGTTACCGCCATCACCTTGTCTCCGAGCACGCTGGAGGCTATTTTGAGCAGAAAGGTGCTGTCCATCCCGCCAGAATAGGCGATGAGCACGCTCCCCATCTCAGAAAGCAGGCCCTTTAAGGCCTCCAGTTTTGCCGAAAGCGTGCTATCAGCGCCTTCTGCCAGATGAGCTGACCTCTTCACCCAAATCACCTCCAAAATAATAAACAGTTTGGCTTACTTGAGAGCGGCCTTTGCTTTGCGCTTAATTATACCATTTCTGCAAAAGCGCAGGCGACCTTGGAGCGGTTCTCGCTGCGGAGGAAATCAAATGAAGAGAGGAAGTGAGGTATCTTTTGTGGTGAAGGGGTCTAGCTAGGGGTTGGTTAGACTGGCTCGGCGGAGAGCAGCCCGTGGGCAGCGAGCAAATCCTTATCCGCCAGAATCTTCTCCGCAGGGCCTTCAGCCACCACCTGCCCCTGGTCCAGGAGGACGATGCGCTGGCAGAGAGCCTGCATCATCTCAAGGTCATGGGTGGCGACTATCTTGGTCACGGCCAGTTTTTTGAGCAGGCTGATCAGGGCCCACTTGCCGGCGGGGTCAAGGTTGCTGGTAGGCTCATCCAGCACCAGTATCTCGGGGTCCATGGCCAGGACGGTGGCCAGGGAAACCCGCTTCTTCTCACCAAAGCTGAGGTGGTGGCAAGAGCGCTCCTCACAGCCCTTCATGCCAACCCAGTCCAGAGCCCTGGCTACTGCCTCTTTGACCTCAGATGCGGTATAGCCCATGTTGATGGGGCCAAAGGCGACATCATCAAAAACGGTCGGCGAGAATAGCTGGTCATCCGGGTCTTGGAATACCAGCCCCACCTTGCTTCTTATCCACCTCAGGTTCTTATCATCCACGGGCTGCCCCAAGACCTTGACCGCCCCATCATCTGAGCGCAGTATGCCGTTTAGGTGAAGCAGCAGGGTGGACTTCCCCGCCCCGTTGGGGCCGGCGATGCCCACTGATTCCCCCCGGCCAATGACCAGGCTGACCCCGGCAAGGGCCTGGTGGCCATCGGGGTAGCTGAAGGAGAGTTTTTCTATTCTGATGGCGTCGTCCATAATCTTGTTTGGCTAGCTAAATTAGGTTGATGAGGTTGCCCCAGATGACCAGCGTCCCGAGGCTCAGCCCAAAGTAGGCATCCGCCGGCTTGAATTCCAGGCGCTTCAGCGTCCGGCTTTGGCCGTCAAAGCCTCTGGCCATCATGGCGGCGTAAACCCTTTCCCCGCGCTCATAGGCACGGATGAAGAGGGTGCCGATCATATTGCCCACCGTCCGTATCTGCCACCAGCGCCGGCCACCGAAGTTGCGGCTGTCCCTGGCCTGCTTCATCCGCATCACTTCATCCACCAGCACAAAGATATACCGATACATGAAGGAGAGCACCATGACCATTACCCGGGGCATGTGCAGTTGCTCCAGCCCCCTCAGAAGGTCAGGCAGCTTGGTGGTTGAGGTGAGCAGAATCAGGCTGAGGACGGAGAGCCAGGCCCGAATCAGGATATTGCGCAGGATGATAATCCCGCTGTGGGTAACTGACACTTGCCACAGCCACAGATTGTAGCTACCGGCTATTTCTCCCTCCCGGAAAAAGGGGATGAATATGGCGATCAGCACCACGAAGGGGAGGACCACCAGGGAGCGCTTGAGAACGTAGCCGAGGGGCACACGGGATAGCATTAGCCAGATGGCCAAGATGGCCGAGTACAGGGCGTAAGACACCCATCCGTCAGGTGGCGTCAGCGCCACCGCGGTTATGAAGAGAAAGGTGCTCACCAGCTTGGTGCGGGGGTCAAGCCGGTGTATCAGGCTATCCCGGTCGCTATACTGGTCGAGGAAACTGTGCCTCATTCATTACACCTATGGGACTTGGTATCTGACTAGACAGTAGTTGTCCTTCTTCTTGATTTGATTAACCAAGCAAGACCGTATACGGCGATAAACAAAAGGATGGTGCCCAGCCAGCCGGCGATTATGGTGGCCAGCGCCTCATTGGCTATCCCCGGAAAGACGTAATCAGCCACAATCTCAAATGGCGCTTCCAATGCCAGGCTAAGGAAGCCATTATCCTCGGCCACCCTTTCCAGCCCATCGGGCGCTGACGAGGCCAAGGGCGATATGGTGGCCAGCGCCAGAGAGATAACTAGCGCGATTATCCACCATTTCTTGCTCATCTGTGTCCTCCCAAACGGCTAGATTTTTTGCAGGCGCATGAGGTCAGCTCTGGTGGCCAGCACCAGGCTGACCACGGCTGAGGTGATAAGCCCTTCACCGATACCAATAAGGGCGTGGACGCCAGCCATGGCGGGCAGAACCACCCCCCAGGGTGACGCCCCTGAGATGGCCAGCTCCACGGCACAGGCGATGGAGGCAAGTAACACCGAGCCCCAGCTAGCCGCGAAAACGCCGATGAGCTGCCCCTTGCCGCTATCGCCAAGGAGTGACTGGGCTAGGCGGTAGATATAATAGGCGCTGAAGCTGGCGATGATGGCCATATTGAAGATATTGGCTCCCAGGGCGAGGAGGCCGCCATCCTGAAAGATGAGGCTCTGGGCGATGAGCACCGCACTCATTATGATCACCGCTGCCCATGGCCCGAGCAAAATAGCTGCCAGCGCCGCGCCGATGAGGTGCCCGGAGGTGCCCCCGGCTACCGGGAAATTGAGCATCTGGGCAGCAAAGATGAAGGCGGCCAAAACTCCCATCATGGGCACCTGCTTTTCCCCCAGTTTCTTATTGGCTATCCTCACCGCGTTGGCCACCCCACCCACCGATATGGTGTAGGTGCTCGCCACAGTGGCCATGTTCAGAAAGCCATCGGGGATATGCATAGCTCATCCCTCCTTTTCCATTCCAGGCGATGGTTTTTACCGAACGGGGGATAGACATCATGACCGCGGCTAAACCAATTGCCTGGCTCTTTAAAAATTTTTTAAAGTTACTAGCCTTTGTCCCGGCACTCGGCGCAGAGGCCGCTCATCACCATGTGCTTGAAGTGGGCTTGAAAGCCATATTTCTTATCGAGTGCTCTCTCCACCGGGAGAAAGACGTCCTCATCGCAGTCAATGCTCTTGCCGCAGGCGCGGCACACCAGATGATGGTGGTGCCCCTCCTCAGCGTGGTGGTAGATGAATCTATCCCCGAGCTCGCTCTTGTACACGCAACCCAGCTCCTCGAGAAGCTCCAGGGTACGGTAGACGGTTGATTTATTTACCCCGGGCACCCGGGCATGGACGTAGTCAAGGATTTCTTCAGCGGTGAGGTGGCCGCCGGACTCGTGGATGATGTTTAGAATAAGCCTTCGCTGTGGGGTGAGTTTCAGCCCTTTGTTCTTTAGCGTAGTAGTGCAACTCATTGTTGGTGCAACCAGTTGCAATTATAAACCGGCTAACGCCATTTGTCAATAGTCTGGGGAGAAAAATCGGGGGATATTCTGTCAGCTTGCGCCGATGTCAATTATCCATCCCTGGGGAAGGAAAGGATAGCTTAGAGGCTGCGCCCAGCCTCTATGCGGAGGCGGACGCAGCCTTTGAAGAAGGCTTCAGCGGCGCCGGGTAGACTATCTGATAATCCTGGTGCCGGTCTTGCCCTCGAGCGCCTTCATCGCCGTCTCAGGGAGGGTTATGATCACCTCCCGTTCCCGCGATGGGTCTGGGCTTGTTTCCTCCAGGAACATTATGGCGGCCCGGATCTTGGGCTCCATGCTTCCCTTGCCGAAGTGGCCTTCCTCCAGAAGTTTCTTGGCTTCTGCCAGGCTCAGCTCCTCCAGCGCCTTCTGCTGAGGTGTGGCGAAGTCTCGATAGGCATACTCCACCGCGGTGAGAATAAACAGGACGTCAGCATCTATCTCGATGGCCAGGCGGGCTGAGGCGTAGTCCTTGTCAATCACCGCTTCAACGCCGCGCAGGTCGCGGTTAGCCTCCCTCACCACCGGGATGCCACCGCCACCGACGGCGATCACTATCTCGCCGCTATCTAGCATGCTCTTGATGATTCTGGCCTGCTGGATATTCACCGGTATTGGTGAGGGCACCACCCGCCGGTAACCACGGGCGCTGTCTTCAATGATCTCCCACCCTTTCTCTCTTCGCAGCTGCTCTGCCTCCTCGGCGCTGTAGAAGGGGCCTATTGGTTTGGAGGGGTGCTTGAAGGCGGGGTCATTGCGGTCCACGATCACCTGGGTTACCACGGTGGTGATATTGTGTGGGGCCCCTATCCGCCGCAGCTGGTTGGCCAGGGTATTCTGAATCATGTAGCCCATGAAGCCCTCCGTGGCTGCGCCGCAGATGTCCAGGGGCAGAGGGGGCACGATATCTTTGGCAGCCTCGCAGGCGAGGAGCAGATTGCCAACCTGTGGTCCATTGCCGTGGGTGATTACGATGCGGTTCCCGCTGCTGAGCAAATCCAGTAGCTGTTCCGCGGTGCGCTCTATATTCTCATACTGCTCTTCGGCACTTCCTTTCTGCTTTGCTCTCAGGATGGAGTTACCACCAAGGGCAATGACAAAGGTTTTGCTTCTGTTTCTCTCCATAGCTGCTATCTCCTCCTCGCCTGCTGCGCTGCGTTAAGTTTGTCCTCCTTTCTGCCTCAGCAGATGGACTAACGTCTTTTAGTAGCGTATGGCTCGGGCCACCTCTTCCTCGCTGGGAGTTTCGAAGATCACCTCATGCTTTGGCGGGTCTTGTTTCTGCGTTAGCAAGCTCACTGGCACCATCACCAGGAGGGAGACAACCGGCGGAATTAGTGTATCCAAACCGGCTAAATGCTCCGGGATGGTCAAGAACAAGTATAATCGGAGCAAAGACCCGATGACGACTGATGCCAGCGCCCCATACGCGTTTGCCTTTTTCCAGTAGATGCCCAGCGTCAGAGGCACCAGACACCCGGCGAAGACCACGTCAAAGGCGAGAACCAGCATGATGCCTGGCTCAGGTTTGACGTAGGCCAGGTAAACTGACGCTGCCATCACTGGTATTAGCATGAGGCGGGCCCACCAGAGAAGCCTGCGGTCCAGAACACGCCAGTCAATCCCCAAGTCTTCAACGCTCACTCCCAGCTTTCTGGCCTTTCTTCTGTGCATGGGCAGGACAATGTTCCGGTGCAGCATATTCCTGCCCAGCACCGCGGCTACAGCCAGTGCGCCACCATTGGCAGTGGATAGCCCGGCACCGATGACACCAGCCATGACGAATAGCCCGACGACCAACGGCATGGAGGTCGCCGCCAGCACTATGACTGACCTGGGGTCATCGATGTCCCCAAAGAGCTGGAAGGCCATCAGACCAATGAATGAAGCTGCCAGCCCCAGTATCAGGGTGAACCCAGCGCCCCACAAGCAGCCCCTGCGGGCAGTTTCCGGGTCTTTAGCGGCAAAGACTCTTTCCATGAAGTCAAGGGCAACCACGTCACCAATGCCGAGCGCCAGGATACCCGCCCAGTTCAGAAGTGCCCCGTTTTCTATGGAGTATAGGCCGCTAAGGTCAGCGTAGCCAGCTGGGATTGCCGCAGCAAAGTAGCCCCAATCGCCGCCACCGTAGCTGAAGAATAGCCAGATAGCGCCTCCAACGAAGGCTAGCAGAGCGGGGTATAGCTGCACTATGTCTGTGGCTGCGCAGGAGAAAAGCCCGCCGCTGAAGGTGTAGGCAAGGAGAAGGATACTCATTATGATCAGCGACGGGAGGTAGTCAAAGCCGAAGACCATGTGGATTATCCAGGAGGCACCGGCCAAGTTGCCCGCGACCAGGATGACGAAGCTGAAACACATGAGCAGTCCCACGGGGACTTCTACCTTGCGGCCATACCTCCGGAAGTAGAAATCGGCCAGCGTGATCAGGTTCATCCGGTTCAGGGGCTTGGCGTACCATATCGCGACGACAACAAGACACAGGGCTAGCCCCAGCGGAAACTGGAATCCAGCCCAAAACCCACCGGCATACACGCCTCCGGCATTTCCCAGCGTGGCGTTGGCGTCCAGCGCCTGGGCGAAGAGCATGGTGCCTATCAGGAATAAAGGCAGCCGCTTACCGGCGATGATGAAGCGCCGGCCGCTCCGCTGAACCAGGTAGAACATGGCCACACCGACCAGGACATACAACGCTACAAGGGAGATCAAACCGATCTGATAACCGTTCATCTTGCTTTTTTACCTCCTTTAAGGAAGCCTCATCCCCTCCCAAATTTCAACGGGGCGCCTCACCTTGCCAAGGCGCCCCGTTTCGTTGGTCGGTTATTAGTAGCCCGGGATCTGCTTCGGGAAGTAATCCTCCAGTTTGCCCTCTCGGTAGATGTCCAGCGTGGTGCAGTGCAGAGCACCGCCAAACGGGATCACCTTCTCGTAGGGGATGGGGATTACCTCGAAGCCAAGCTTGTCCAGCTGCTCGCAGTATGCCGTCTCGTGCGCCTCCACACAGACCGTCTTCGGGTCAATGGAGAAGGTGTTCATCGAGATCCATGACTTGCCCTCATACAGCCCGGTGAGGTAGACCTTGTTCTTGTGCACGTAGGTCGGCCTGGCAGCGGGAATCAGCTCCCAGTCATTTATCTTGAACAGTTCCCACAGCTCCGGGGTGCGTGGCTTCCAGTCTGGGTTGTACATGCACAGCCCCGGTCGCAACGGAACCAGGTTCACGTCAATGTGCCAGGGATGGTAGTTATCCGGTCGGTCCGGCGATGGAGGCCATGGGGTGTCAAACAGGACGTGGTGCACCCGGATGCCGAGCTCGGCGAACATGCGCTTCAGCCAGTCCATGCCGCTCTTGTTGGTCACGCACGACCCCTGGTGGAAAATATCCTTGCCGAAGCGCATGGCATCGGCAGCATCCCAGAGGGGCTCCTTCTCGGTCAGCTGGAACTCCCAGTTGTACAGCCGGTCCCGCTTCTCCTCATCAGTCCAGACGTTGTTGAAGTAGTAGTAGTAATTCTTGACGTAGGACTCGTCTGTCAATCGCGGCTTGGGGGCGGTGAACCACACCATCTCCGGGTCCTCTTTGAAGAACCGCTCAAAGTGCGGGCGCAGGTTCAGATACTCGTACCATCGGGAGCGGCGGCAGGTGGTGGCCTCAATGATATACTTGCCGTGAACCAGGAACACGTCCCGAACGTTGTTGACGCCATGGCAGTTCAGCTGCGTCCAGTCCGGTGTGGAGACCGGTTTGTTGTACATACAGGGATGGATTATCGCCCGGTCCACCTTGACCCCCCGCTTCTCCAGCACCGAGACGAAGTAATCCATCTGCTCATTGGCCGCATCCACCATCTCCTGTGGGAAAGGACCATACGTCGGCAGTGGGTACTCGCCTTCCGGCAGATCATACCACCAGGCTGGCTCTGGAGCGGGAACGTTTGTGCCCTCTGGTCTGCCGATGATCACGTGTTTTAGGGGGTCCCACTCGTTCCAGGAATTCACAATCTTTGCCATTTCGTGTTCTCCTTTCTAATTCAGGCTGTACCCGGCTCTCCTGGTAACCATTTCACTGCTACATAGCGGAAACACCTCCTTCTGCTTGGTCATAATACCGGCTTCTAGTCTTCCCGCTCGCCGTCACGCACCGCGGGCGGAATACTGAACCGCGAGATGATGAAGAATCGGTCCAGCAAAGCGGTATCCTCGTTTCCCAGCTCCGAGTGTTCATGCCCCTTTGGCACTCTTCATAGGAAGATTATGCGCCTTCCCGAACTCGGACAGTATCTCGTCCAGGTTTGGTGTCCCGATCTCCTGAAGCTCATAGTAAACCCGGGTATTCGGCTTCTTGATGTCCACCACCCGGCTTAGGTCAATGGGGGTTGCCACCACCACCGCGTCACATTCGGTCCGGTTGATGGTCACCTCCAGGTCTTTGCGCTGCTGCTCGCCATAGCCCATCGCCGGCAGGAGTTTGCCGATGTAGGGGTAGAGCTGGAACGTCTCGGTGATGCTCCCCACGGTGTAGGGCCTGGGGTCTACCAACTCGCTTGCCCCGTACCGCTGCGCGGCAACTGTGCCCGCACCGTAGGTCATCTCCCCGTGCGTCAGCGTGGGGCCGTCCTCGATGACCAGCACCTTCTTCCCCTTGATTATCTGCGGGTCATCAACCTTGATCGGAGAGGCGGCATCAACCACGGTGGCTCTGGGGTTCACCCTGGCGATGCTCTCCCGCACCTTCTGAATGTTCTCCGGATAGGCGCTGTCAATCTTGTTGATGACCACGACATCGGCGATGCGTAGATTGATTTCCCCGGGATAGTAGGAGAGCTCATGGCCTGGGCGGTGAGGGTCGGTAACGGTTATCATCAGGTCGGGCTTGAAGAAGGGGAAGTCGTTGTTGCCACCATCCCAGACGATGACATCGCAGCCCCTGGGGTCTTCCTCCACCGCCTTTAGGATGGCCGGGTAGTCTACCCCGGCGTAGATAACATTGCCGCGCACGATGTGTGGCTCATACTCCTCCATCTCTTCCACGGTGCAGTTGTGCTTCTGGAGGTCAGCTAGCTCGGCGAAGCGCTGCACCCTCTGAGCAGCTAGGTCGCCATAGGGCATGGGGTGGCGTACCGCGACCACTTTCAATCCCTTCGCCATCAGGATCTCAATGACCCTTCTTGAGGTCTGGCTCTTGCCGGAGCCGGTTCTCACCGCGCCCACCGCGATGACCGGTTTCTTGCTTTTGAGCATGGTGTCCTTGGGGCCGAGCATCATGTAGTTGGCCCCGGCGGCATTTACGATGGCCCCGATGCCCATCACGTGTTGGTAGGAAACATCACTGTAGGAAAAGACGCAGATATCAACGTTGAGCTCCTTTATCAGCTGGGCAAGTTCCTCCTCCGCATAGATGGGGATTCCTTCCGGATAGAGCTTGCCGGCCAGCTCGGGAGGATATTTTCGCCCCACAATACCGGGGACCTGGTGTGAGGCGGTGAAGCCCACCACATTGTACTCTTCATTGTCCTTGAAGTACATGTTGAAGTTATGAAAGTCTCTTCCTGCGGAGCCGATAATGAGAATATTTTTCTTCTTCATACCTGCTTATCCCTCTGCTTTTGTTTTGGCGCTTTGTTGCTTAAACTGGGGTTCAATATTAGAACCTCTTCAGTTTAAACAATAATTGTTTCCTGAATATGTCGAGCCGGTTAAATTTAGGTTACAAGATGACAAGATGGGAGACATCCGCATCTATATCGTTTGGTGACCTGATCTTGGCCATCCCTTTCCACGGTCTTGGGTCGTTATCGCTGTTTTTCACTATTCTTTCCGGTGGCAGCATCTTTGCCCTTTAGCGTGGCCCTAGCCGACTAATCGGCTTCACGCCCACCATTTTTGAATTTAAAAACAAATCAAAAACCCCCACCCTGTCTCCACCCTTGAAAAAAAAATACGGCAACCCATTTTAAAATGCACTTTTGGCCTTTGTCAAGAGGGTAAAAACCCCATTTTTGTGAAAAATTAGCTTGAAATTGCGAGATTTGGGGACTAATCTGGTTGATATCTGCCCAATTTTGGGAATTTAGGGGTTTAGACCGCTTGACATTTGCTTTGGCTTGTGGCGATAATAAAGCTTTAATTTCCCGGAAATGCCCAGGCGAGGGGCTGAAGTAAAAATCGCTGTCTTGATTTTCGGCTGGAAAAAGCAAATCAAAACTAAAAAATCAGGAGGTGCAAGATGGCTTATAATCTCAGAAACAGAAGCTTTTTGAAGCTGCTGGACTTCTCCCCCGGGGAGATACGCTTTTTGCTTGACCTCACTGCAGAGCTCAAGCGGGCGAAGTATGCCGGCACTGAGCAGCCGAGAATGGTAGGTAAAAACATTGTCTTGGTTTTTGAGAAGCCCTCCACCAGAACCAGGTGTGCTTTTGAAACCGCCGCCTATGACCAGGGAGCGAAGGTAACCTACCTTGACCCATCAGCTTCCCAGCTGGGGAAGAAGGAGTCTATGAAGGATACCGCCCGCGTGCTGGGCAGGATGTATGATGGGATTGGCTACCGCGGCTTTGGCCAGGAGATCGTGGAGGCCCTTGCCGAGTATTCCAATGTCCCTGTTTGGAATGGTCTTACCAACGAGTTCCACCCTACCCAGGTGCTTGCTGACATTTTTACCATAATGGAGCATACCCCCAAGCCATTGAGCGAGGTGAAGGTTGCCTATCTGGGAGACGCGCGGTTCAACATGGGTAACTCCTTGCTTATCGGCATGGCCAAGATGGGCATGGATTTCCGCTCCGTGGCGCCCAAGAGCTTGCAGCCACAGCGGGAGCTGGTGCAGAAGGCGGAGGAGATCGCCAGGCAAACCGGCGCCCGCATCAAGATAACGGACAACGTGGCGGAGGGGGTGAAGGATTGCGATTTTCTTTACACGGATGTCTGGGTATCCATGGGTGAGGGGGAGGACGTCTGGAAGGAGAGAATCGAATTACTTAAGCCGTATCAGGTGAACCAAAAGGTGCTGGAGATGACCGGTAACCCTGAGGTGAAGTTTATGCACTGCCTGCCCGCCTTCCACAATCGGGAGACGACCATCGGCGAGCAGGTCTATCAGAAGTTCGGCCTGGAGAGCATGGAAGTCACCGAGGATGTTTTTGAATCGGAGGCATCAATCGTCTTTGACCAGGCGGAGAACCGCTGTCACTCCATCAAGGCGGTGATGGTGGCAACGCTAGGTCAGTAGAGGGTAGTGCGCAGCACCGCGGCCTTGAGCCCGGGTTTATCAGCGAAAGAGTTTGGCGACCTCGCCGACCGAGTCAAAGATATAGTCCGGGAGGGCGACCGGGGACTCCAGGTCGCTTTCCCGGAACTCTCCGGTCTTTACCAGCGCTGTCTTGAGGCCAGCGTTCTTTGCCCCCAGGATGTCGGTGGCCAGCCTATCTCCCACCATGAGGATTCGGCTTCTCTCGATGTTCCCCATGGTATCCAGGGTGATATCGAAGATATAACGGTTCGGCTTGCCGATGTAGGTGGCCTTGATGCCGGCGGCATCCTCGAGCATTTTCCCGTATGCCCCCACCGTCAGCTCCATCTCCCCCAGGCTGCTGTCCACGGTTTCTGTGATCATGACGATCAGTTTGGCGCCCTTGCACAGGAGCCGGAGCGCTTTGTTTAAGTTCTGAAAATTGAAGTCCTCGCGAAAATCCCCGAGAACGATATATTCGGGGTCATCCGGATCATGCCGAAAACCGCTAAATTCCTCCAGCCCCTCCCTCTTGAGCATCACCCAACAAGACCTGGGATTAAGGGTCTCCAGATATCGAGCCGTGGCGAAGGAAGCGGTGACCACCTCATGCTCCTGGATGTTGAAGCCCTTGCTCTTCAGCTTCTCGGCACATGAGCGCCTGCTTTTTAGGGTGCTGTTGGAGAGGACCCGGATGGGAATCCCTCGGCTGCGTAGTAGATTGAGGAGCTCGATGGCTCCAGGATAGGCTTTCCCCTGGAACTCAAGCACCCCGTCCAGATCAAAGATGACGCCTTCTATCTCATCCTTCACGGTGCACTCCTTCCTAGAACTAGGGAGAAAATAGGACAAAATATAGGTTATTTGACAATACCATTGTATTACATTATTGTATAGCATTATCAAGACCCGGTGCCATCGCTGACGATTTAGGCACCTTTTTAAATCGGTCTGGGTTTTGCCGGAGGATGTTTGCTTGCACCACAAGTATGCAGAGCGAAGATACCAGCTGGAGGCTGGTTTTGGGGAGGAGGACTTGAAGGGACTTCACTCGGGTGGCTTGACTTTAAGGCGGGCCCGCGTTTCCGATGTGGAGGAGATTCTGGCGCTGGTCAATAGTTACGCCAGCTCCAACCTGATGCTGCCGAGGGGGCCAGAATACCTCTATGAGAACATAAGGGATTTTGTGGTGGTGGAGGCGGATGTGGGGAGGGCGCCGCCAAGGATTGTGGCCTGCGGAAGCCTTCACGTGCTCTGGGAGGATATCGCTGAGATTCGTTCGCTGGCCACCCATCCCCAGTTTCAGCACCGTGGCTTGGCATCGCAGATCGTCCGATATTTGGTGGGAGAGGGCCGCAAGGTCGGGATCAAGAAGGTGTTCGCCTTCTCCACAATGGGAGGGATTTTTGAGAAGCTTGGTTTTAAACCCAAGCGGAAGGAGGAGCTCCCCTCCAAGGTGTGGGGCGAATGCATCCGCTGTCCCAAGTATTTCTGCTGTGACGAGACCGGGTTCATCCTGGACTGCGCCGATTAAGCCAGCCGGTCTTTAAGTAGCTACCTTTTCCCGCTCCCCAGCACGCCTAGCAATATTCCCCCTCAAAGTGGTGCCTTAAGGTTATTGACAACCCGCCGCTGACCGCCTAGAATGGAATTGTACAGTATCTTTATCAACTTAGTCCACAATAGCCCGAGATGAAACTTTCCACCAAGCTAGAGTATGTCACCAGGGCGCTCTTGGACCTCGCCCTTTATGGCGGTGAGGAGCGGACTTTGTTGCGGGAGATAGCGCAGCGGCAGCAGATCCCGCTGCGCTATCTTGAGCAGCTCATCCGGCCGCTCTTGGCGGGAAGGATAGTGCGCAGCGCCCGAGGCACCAAGGGTGGCATCTCGCTGGCCCGGCCTCCCGAGGAAATCAAGCTGAGCGAGGTGATGCAGCTCATTGAGGGCTCATCGGCTCTTATGGAGTGCATCGATAATCCAGAGGTATGTGGGCGCTCCCCATCCTGCGCCACGCGTGAGGTGTGGAGCGAGCTGGGGGCGATGATAAGCGGGGTCTTGGATGGTATCACCCTTCGCGACCTGATGGAGAGGCAGAAACAGAAGGAGCAGGCCGAGGCCGTCATGTACTACATATAAATTTAGACCGGTTCGGGTAGGCTTACTGTTAATTTCAAGAAAATAAGGGGGAGAAATGGACGCCAGGCTTAGACGGGAAGCTCGGCAGCTGAAGGTGGACCTTGCTGAGCTGAAAAGCGGGGGCTTCATCAAGCAGACCCAGGAGAACCTTTTCACCGTGAGGCTTCGCTGTCCCGCGGGAAAGCTGAGCTCGCGGCAGCTGCGCAAAGCCGCCGAGATTGCTGAGAAATACGGGCGCGGGGAGGTTCACACCTCAGTTCGCCAGTCAATTGAGATCCCTTACGTGCACTACCAGCATTTTGAGGCGGTTACCGCCGAGCTGAAGCAGGTGGATTGGGCGGTCGCCTCCTGTGGCCCTCGGGTCAGGGTGCCCACCGCTTGTGCCGGGTGCACCTATAACCCCAATGGCCTCACCGACTCTCAGACCATGTGTCTTGAGGTGGACAAGCGCTTTTTTGGCACCGCCACCGGGCATCATAAGTTCAAGATAACCTTCGCCGGCTGTCCCATTGATTGCCCTGGAGCGAGGGACGCAGACCTAGGCTTTCAGGGAATGGTGGAGCCTAGGCTAATGGAGGAGCTGTGCAATGGCTGTGGGCTCTGCGCCGCCAACTGTGAGGAGAAAGCGCTCACCATGGTAAATGAGCTGCCGATGAGGGATGACAGCAAGTGCATCTATTGCGGGGATTGCATCAAGGTCTGCCCGGTGGAGGCCATGGTGGAGGCGAGGAAGGGCTGGCTGGCTAGAGTAGGGGGTAAGCACGGCAAGCATCCCCTCCTCTCCTATGAGGTAGCCAAGTTCGTCTCGGACGAGGAATGTTTCCCTCTCATTGAGAAGACCCTTGCCTGGTACCAGGCGAATGCTGAAGGTAGAGAGAGGATCGGGGCCACCATTGGGCGCCTCGGTCTGAAGAAATATCTGGAAGAGGTGGTCAAACCCCTCAACCTGGAGGTTATTGAGAGGCCAGAGGAGAGAAGAAGATACTGGATTGGGGGTAACCTTTATCCCTGATGGAAGCTCACCAGGGCGAAGGGAGCACCAAGGAGTATGGAAGCTAGAATAGAGAAGGAGCATGTGGGGAAGAAGCCGGACCATGTGCTCCGGGTTTACGCTGACATAACCGAGCTTGTGGCTGGTCCGGAGAACCCGACGCCGCTGGTGAGGCTGAACCGGATAACCGAGAGCCGGGATTTTCAGATTTACCTCAAACTGGAGAGATACAATCCCTTTGGTTCGGTGAAAGACAGGATCGCTTACCAGATGCTGAAAGAGCTTGAGGTGGGCGAGAGAACGGTGGTGGAACCATCTTCAGGCAACACCGGCATCGCCCTAGTTTGCCTGGCCAACGCCTGGGGGCTGGCGGTGGAGGTGGCCGTTCCTCAGCGGATACCCGAGGAGAAGAAGGTGATGCTGAGGTTCCTCGGCGCCAAAAAGGTGTGGGAGGCTGATGATTCCCTCTGCCCCCGCTTCCCCTCCGAGGGAGCCAGGGGGCTGGTTGACGCCCTGGTAAGGAGCCCGGCCACCAGAGATAAGTATGTCAGCCCGAACCAGTACGAAAACGAGCTCAACGTCCAGGCGCACTACTGCACCACGGGGCCGGAGATATGGAGACAGACACATGGCGAAATAAGCTACTTCTTTGCCGGCCTGGGCACCTGTGGCACCATCGTTGGGGCGGGAAGATACCTCAAGGAGCAGAATCCAGAGATAAAGGTGATTGGTGTGGAGCCCGCCGCATCTGAGCATAGACTACCGGGGATGAAGAGGCTTAAGGGACTAGCTCCGGAGTACATACCCAAGATTCTGGATAGCTCGGTGATCGATGACACCGTGGAAGTGTCTGACGAGGAGGCCTACCAGACCGCGGTTGAGCTGGCCAGGCGCGAGGGCATTCCCGCTGGCCCCACCACGGGGGCCATACTCCATGCCGCCCTGAATTACGCCCGCTCGCACCAGGGCCTGGCCGTGGTCATCTCGCCGGATGATGCCTTTAAATACACCAGCTTCTACCGTGACTACCTGGAGGGAAAAGCGGAAGAAAGCCGGTTTGAGGACAGAAAATGAGCGCGAGCTACGAATGTGATGTATCCGATCTCATCTGCCCCCTATCCAAGCTGAGGGCGACCGAGGCGATAAATAATCTTGCCGCTGGGGACACGGTGAGAATAATACTGGGCGATATGGAATCGGTGAAAAGCGTGGTGCAGGAGCTAAAAGGAAGGGGCATGAAGCCGGACTTCAAGCAGGAGGGCGAGAGCCGGTTTATCCTCACGGTGACCAGAGAGTAGTTTTGGCAGTAGCCGCCCTGAAAGAGGAGGAGCTTTAATGGCAGAGGAGAAGAAAAACGAAGTCAGTGCAGAAGCGGAACCCTGGGAGGGGTGGGAGGCAGGCCTGGTCAGGTGGTCGATTATCGCCGGCTTAATCGCGCTGGTGATCTTGGGGGCCTTGGTGAACATCTTCATACTCTAATCCCTCGTAGTGAGGAGAGAGATGAGCCTTGCCAAATGGTTTAAAGGAGCACGCAGCAGCGAAGACTGGTGGGCGCTGTGGATCGGCCTTTTCCTTGTGGCCATTGGCCTTATCGGCGCCGTAGCTGGGTTTGACCTCACCGGCTGGGCGGTGGCCTTCCCCAAGTGGGTAGACATAGGTAAGGCCCTCCGAGCTGCGCATCCCGAGCTAGTGAGCGGGTGGGCATCCCTCATCCTCTCTTATCTCATTTTCTCCGTGGTCACCTGCTTGGGCGCCAGGATAATGAGGTGGGACGTCCGCAGGTATTTTCTGGCCTGGACGGTGATCTTCTGGCTTACCGCCGTGCTCTACATCCTCTCCCGGAATGCCTATGTCCAGGGGACCGCGGTTGACCGGGAAAAGTATGGCATCGGCTGGAGCTTGTCCATAGGCGGGGCCCATTATATTGTGGCGCTGCTGGTGGGCCTGATTATAGGGAACCTGGCTCCCAAGAGATTCCGGGAATTTCTCAAGACGGCGGCGAGGCCGGAGTGGTTCATCAAGATCGCCATCGTCGCCCTGGGCACCAAGCTGGGCTTGAAGGCCATAGAGGCGACCGGGTTTACCATGGAGCTATTGGTGGCGGGAGCCTCGGCCACCATCGCCGCCTACCTCATCTTCTGGCCACTGGCCTACACCTTCTGCCGCAAAGTCTTCAAGCTGACCCGGGAATGGGCGGCGACGCTGGCTTCAGGCATCTCCATCTGCGGAGTCTCGGCGGCGATAGCCACTGGCAGCGCCATCAGGGCGAGGGCCATCGTGCCCATTATGATATCGGCCCTGGTGGTGGTCTTCGCCGTCTTTGAGCTTCTCATTCTGCCTTCGGTACTGACCTACAGCCCGTGGTTCAACGAACCCATAGCCGCCGGGGCCAGCCTTGGCCTCACCGTGAAGACCGATGGCGCGGATGCCGCCGCCGGAGCCATAACCGATGAGCTCATGAGGAACCGGGCCGCCGGCATGGGGGTGTTCTGGGAGGCGGGGTGGATTCTCTCCGCGGCGATAATGACCAAAATCTGGATCGATATGTTCATCGGCATATGGGCGTTTCTGCTGGCGGTGATATGGGTCTACCACGTGGAGAAGAGGCCGGGCGAGAAGGTGGAAAAGATGGAGATCTGGTGGAGGTTTCCCAAGTTTGTTATCGGCTATTTCATCGCCTGGTTTGTCGTCATGGGCCTCGGGCTCTCCGGCGTGATCTCCCCGCAGAGCCTGGAGTGGGGGCTGAAGCCCGTGGAGGGGGCGATGCGCCACCTCTTCTTCATGCTGACCTTCACCAGCATCGGGCTAGTCACCAACTTCCGCGAGTTAGCCAAGGAGGGGATGGGGAGGCTGGCACTCGCCTATGGCCTGATCCTCGTCGTCATCATCATACCCATCGGCTGGGGCATAGCCTGGCTCTTCCACCACGGCATGGTGCCGCCACTGGCCACGCCATGACCGGCTGGCGCCGCAGGGGCTGAAAACATCTCCCCGGGAAAATGCCAAGCGTCCCGTATTTTCCCTCAGGCGGTTTACTTAACCCCGGCCAAGCTCTCCTTGAGCGCTCCGGTGGCCATCATCTCATCCAGTGATGAAGCTAGCGCCGCCACCGTCCGGTCAACATCCTCTCTGGTGTGCGCCGCTGACATGACGAAGAACCTAGCCCCCATGGTGGCTATCCCGCGCTCCAGCAGCCGCAGACACAGCTCATTCTTTATCGGAATCATGGCCGGATTAATGATCTGCGCCAGGCTCCTTGTCGGCGGGAAGGCGGGGTCAGAGGGCTCATATTCTATTGGCCCAAGGTAGAGGTGGATGATGGTGCGGCCATAGAGACGCCCGCTTATCTTTTTCTCTTTGAGCATTTTATTTCCCTGCTCGCGGAGATAAGCGCCGATCTCAGCCGCTTTCTTCTGCGGCTCACCGTTCAAGTACAGCTTGCAGGCGGCAATGCCGGCGGCGCACTGAATCGGATTGGCGTTCCAGGTCCCGGTGTGCCTGATGCGCTTCTCCGCTGGGCGTTTGGGGTCCAGCACCTCCATGACATCAGCCCGGCCCACCACCGCCCCCACCGGGATACCCCCACCGACACATTTGCCCAGCGTGGTTAAATCAGGCTTGACCCCCACCAGTTCCTGCCAGCCACCACGGGACTCGCGGAAGCCGGTGACCACCTCATCAATGAGGAGAAGCGTCCCGTACTTCTTGGTGACTAGGGGAAGCTCGCGGATGAAGTCATATTCCCAGGGTATCTGCCCGGCCATGTGGGCGCCGCCGCCCTCAATCATGACCAGGGCGTATTCCCTGCTAGCCAGCTCCTTCTCCACGACGGCGATATCATTCATGGGGAGGAAGGTGACCTCCGGCATGGTGACCCCGGCGGAGCCCTCTGGTGCCACCTCACCCGCCCAGCCATGGAAGTTCTCCTCAAAGCGGATGATTTTCTTTCTTCCGGTGAAGGTCCGCGCTATCCGGATAGCCATCAGGTTGCCTTCCTGCCCGGAGGCGCACACCTCAATCCGCTCGGCCACAGGCATCATCTGGCTGATGAGCTCTCCCCATTCAACTTCCAGGGGCTGGTTCTCACTGTAATGCAGGCCTTTCGCCGTCTGCTCCTGTATCGCCTGGACTATCGCCGGATGGCCGTGTCCCAGTATGAGGGCGCCGTGTCCCATCCCGTAGTCAATGTACTCATTACCGTCAACATCCCATTTCTTTGACCCCTTGGCGTGCGTGATGTAGGGCCGGAAGGGGTCAAGAACACGGGCGCCGTGGGTTGCCCCGTCTGCCGGAAACAGCCGCTCCGCCCGCTCGTGCAGCTTTAGCGAGCCTGGGCGGGCCTGTTTGTATTGCTCGGCGATGTTTGCTGAAGCCATTTTCCTCTTTCCTCCATTTCTTTATTTTTAGCAAGCGACCAAGCCATTTACCCCTGGGCGATAACGATGGGCAGGTCCTTCATGGTAACTAGGCCTGGTGGCGCGGCGAGGACCCGGGGCACGGCGTTGACCACGACAGCCGCGGTGGCCACATCGCCATGGGTCCCGCCCTGGATTACGACCTCTAGATCAGGCCGGCCGCTGATATAGACCGCGTCGTAGGATTGCGGGGCATCAACCGAGGCGACAAATTCCAGGGTGATCACTTCCTCTCCCCCCATCAAGCCCCTGGCAATCTGTTTTACCCCGGAGGCCTGCCCCGGGGAAACGGTGACGAAATCGGTCTTGACCGGGGCTTTGGCCACCACCGGCTCAATGGTCTCGGTGATGTCATCCAGCCTCCAGCCCAGACCGGCGGCAATCATGGCGATCGATTCTGCCAGGCCAACATGGCGCAGCGTGCCCGCGGCCACCCTCTCCTGGAATTCAGCCAGGGTGCAGCCAGCCCCTATCTTCTTCTGGAATGGCCCCCGGCGGCTGGAGGCATTCTGGATTCTGACCGCCCTGATTTTCTTGACCTCCTGGCAGACGCCGGTCATGAACAGGGGCCAGGTATCCATGAGGAATCCCGGGTTGACTCCGGTGGCGAGGACGGTCACCTGGCTGCGCTTTGCCAGGGCACCTATTTCCGCGGCAAGTTCAGGCTCCCTCCAGTAGGGGTAGGCCAGCTCTTCACAGGTGGATACCACATTGATGCCCGCCTTGAGACAGGTCTCCAGCTGCGGGCGAGTGGCCTTCAGGGCCGAGGCGGTGGTGAGAAAAACGATGTCTGGTCTGGTTTGGGCTAGTACCGCTTCAGCCTCGGCGGAGATGGTCACCCCGAGCTTGCGGTCAAGGCCGGCCACCTCGCCGAGGTCACGCCCCACCAGTTCCTGGGCCACGTCAATGGCCCCCACAATCTCAATATCTGCCTTCTGCGCCGCGTATCTAGTGACGCCGCATCCAATTGGGCCGCATCCGTACTGCACCGCTTTCACTTTTGCCATTTTGGCTCTACTCCTTTCCCACTGCCTAGGCCACATCCGCCCGTTTGGGTCGGGGGGTCCTGGGCAGGTCAGTCTTGATTTTCATTATCCGGGCGATATTCCCGCCGAGAATAAGCTCCATATCCTGCTGGCTGATAAAATCGCAATACTTGGTCAGATGGGTGAGGGACTGCCGGTAGGTGCAATTTCTTTCCACATTGGGCATATCTGAGCCCCAGCAGAGCTTGTGAGCACCGAGCTCCTCGTATTGCTGCCGAATCAGTTCATTGGCCTCGGGGAAGGGGTAATCCCAGCCTGGCGGGCCGGCCTGAATCGGGTAGGCAAGTTCGGCGAACACGTTCGGTTTTTTGAAAATAGCAAAGAGCTCCTTCGGGTACTTAACCTTGCCTTGGTCAAGGAAGGGGCGGACGCAGAAGCCCATGGTGACCAGTGAGGGAATCTCTGGGAACCTGTCTGCCCAGGCGGCGAAAGCCCGCATCTGGGCCATGTAGTGTGCCTTGGCCGAGGTGAAATTCCAGAGAACCGCGATGCCTAGGTCGCTCACCTCGCGCCAGAAGCGGTCAAATTTCTTGTCAGCAAACCCAGCCGGGTTATCAGTCTCCACAAACCTGGTTGCCTCGTAAAATAGGGCGGTGAAGCCGAGCTGCTTGGTGATGTACCTCAGCTTGGAGATCTCCCTCTCCTCATCGGCGTGAAATTCGTCAATCTCACCTGTGCCGACGAATCGGTCAGGATATTTCCTCACCGCCTCAGCGAAGTAGTCATTTAGCTTTCCGTAGAGCTTGCAGTTTTGCAGGACGGCCATGTCCACGCCGGCATGTTCCATCTGGGCGAGGATGAACTCCGGCGGGGCGCTCTGCTCCTGCAAGCTGGGGGGCATGAACTGGCGGTAATACTCCACCCCGTCTTCGCTCCACTCCATCCGCCCGAACTTGCCCACCCTGAAGTTGATGTTCAGCTCGGAGGTCCAGAAGTCTGGCCTGGCCGCTGCCTGGGGCCGGGCGGCGCTGTACATGAACTTCTGGAGATAGTCCAGGTGTGCCTTCTGGCTCTCCCACCCGCAGGCGCCGCCCAGCCAGGGAAACACGTGCATATGACAGTCAATGATCATTTATTTTCCTCCCTCAGCTCATCTTTTAAGCTCCTGCTACTAGTGGCCAAAAATCATCCTGCGGCAAGCCCCACCAGCGATGGAAACCATAGCGCGATAATAGGGAAGGCGGTTAATATGGCCACGCCCAAGAGCAATATGAAGAAGAAGGGCGTTATGCCGATGACCACCTTGCCCAAGTCCTCTCCCGAGACGCCTTGAACCACGAAGAGATTGAGCCCCATCGGTGGCGTAATCATGCCGATCTCGGAGAGCACCACGGCCACCACCCCGAACCAGATAAGGTCGATGCCAAAGCCATTGAGTATCGGCAGAATGGCAGGTAGTGTAATCACCATTATTGAGCCGGGGTCTATAAAGCAGCCCAAAAATATGTAGAGGAAATAGATGGCCGCCAGTATCGGGATTTTTGACCAACCCAGGCTGGCCACGTAGATGGATATGGCTGATGGCACTCTGGTATCGGCCAGAAAACCGGCGAAGACGAAGGCGCCCATGAGGATGAAAAGGACCATGCAGCTGGTCTTCACCGCCTCAACCACGGACTCCCGGAATACCCGCCAGTTCAGCCGCCGCAGCATCAGCCCGATGACCATGGCGGCCACACTGCCCACCGCGGCGGCTTCAGTGGGGGTGAGAAAGCCGCCGAATATCCCGCCGAGCACCACCACCGCCATAAATAATAGAGGCCACATGGAGATGAGGCTGAAGGCCAGCTCTCTCCTTGAGGGGGGTTTTTCGCGCGGTGCCAGTCTGGGGTTCATCATCGCCCTGATGCCGATGTAAATCATGAACATTATGGAGAGCATAATGCCGGGAATGAGGCCACCGGCGAAAAGCGCTCCAATGGAGGTCTGGCTTATGGCACCGTAAATGATCATGGTGATGCTTGGCGGGATGAGAATCCCCAGGGTTCCCCCTGCCGCCACTGAGCCCAGCAATAGTTGAGTATCATAGCGGCGCTCCTTCATTCGGGGGATGGCCACGGTGCCCACGGTGGCGGCAGTCGCCGGGCTTGAACCGGAGATGGAGGCAAACATGGCGCAGGCGGCGATGTTGGAGTGGAGCAGACCTCCGGGAGCCCAGGCCAGCCATTTGCTGGCGCTAGAGTAAATCATGTCCGAGGCTCCACAGCGTCCCAGAATCTCACCCATGAGAATGAACAGGGGGATGGCGGTCAGGATAAAGCTGTTTAAGGTTCCGTAGGGGATAAGAGGGGTAAAGCCGGGGTCGCCCCGGTAGAGAAAGAAGCCCGCCACCCCGCTGATGAGCAAAGCCACGGCGATCTCCGCGCCGGCGAGGAGCAGGACAGCGAAGATGACAAAGGCAAGGATTACCGCGGCATTGGCGTCCAATTACTGACCTCCCTGCCAAACAATTGACCTAACGCATATAATTTAGAGCCCGGGCGGTATCCCATGCTTATTTGACTTCTCTAGCACTCACCAGGCCTCTTATTTTCTGAATCACTTTAGCCAGTAGCACCAGGGCGAAAATACCGGTGCCAATGGGGCCGACGGAATATGGTATCCACATGCGGATGTGCAGGGCATCGATGGAAACAGTCTGGTTGACATAATTCACCTTGACCACGCCAAACAGGATCCAGAGAAACCAAATGGCGAAGGCCAAGGTGATAATCAGGACGGCTGCCTCCACCTGCTCGCGCCGGTGTGGAGGCAGCCGTCGGGTTAGGATTTGCACCGTAACGTGTTTCCCTGACCACTCGCTGACCGCCAGGCCCAGGAAAACGATGCCAACCAGCGCGTACCCTGACGCGGCATCAGCGATGAGGGTCGGCTTGGAGAATACGCCTCGCCCGATGACATCTACCGTTATCAGCAGCGCCATGAAGACCAGGAGTAGCGCAGTGAGCACGGTGGACACACGGGAGCACCACTCCCCCAGCCTGTCAGGATAGCGCTTTAACCTGTTTCCCAGCATCGTTTTCACCAGTCTTTCAAGCTGATTTGCGCCGCCTGGCCGCCCTTACCAGAGGCCTTGGCTTATTTTATGCCGAGAACCTCTTTGGCCATTTCCAGCACTTTGGCATTGTTGGGGTCAGCCTTGGCGAATTCATCCCAGAGCGGCAGGGCGGCTGCCCTCCAGGCCTCCCTCTCTGCTGAGCTCAGCTCGTTCAGCGTCATTCCATGCTCTTCAAACGCAGCCAGGGCTTCCTTCACTTCGCCGGCCACACCTTGTCTAGCGGATTCGCCGTATTTCTCCCCCTCCTCAACCAGAATCTTTTGGTACTCTTCTGGCAGGGACTCAAAGGCCTTGGTGTTGACCACCAGGAAGCGCCCTCCACCCGGCAGACCAATGGGATAGAACTGAGTGCCGATCTCCCAGACTGGTATCGCCTCGGCGGCCGGAGGCCCGGTAATGAAGCCATCCACCACTCCGCGCTGCATGGCCATGTAAACCTCGGTAAAGGCCATATACACTGGGTCGCCATTAAGAGCAGCGATTAGCTTCTCCATGGCGGATTGCCATACCCTCACCTTGAGCCCATCCAGATTGGTCATGTCCTTAACTGGCTCCTTGGTGAACATCTCCTGGTTCCAGTCGCAGTATATCACCCCGGGGCTGAGGAGCTGGAAGCCATACTTCTTCATGGCAGCCTGGTCCGTCTCCCCCAGTGCTACCATCAGCTTTTCCCACTCTTGTGGCGTAACCGCCAGTTGTGGGAGCTGGTATACGCCCATATGGGGTATTATCCTCTCCAGAAGAGGGCTGCTGTGCTGAATCAGCTCGATGATGCCTGCCTGTGCGGCTTCATTGTAATTGTCTCGGTTAACGCCCAGTTCTCCCTCCAGTGCCACGTGGATCTTGAACTTGCCATTGGTGCGCGCTTCAACGTTCTTGGCCAGCTCCAGGGACTGAGGCATCGGCAGTGTCTCATAGTTTATCTGGAAGCCCTGCAGGTTCCAGGTCACCTCGGGCAGGGATGGCGTAGGTGCTGGGCTGGGGGCCGGCGCTGGGGCTGGAGCTGGGGCAGGTGCTGGGGCGGCACAGGCAACCAGACCGGCGGCCAGCACCGTCACCATAACTAGGGCCAAAATCGCTCTTCTGTCCATTTTCCCCTCCTATATTTGCAATGCTAGAGCGCCCGAAATTCCGGTTGTGGAAAGCCATCACCCCCCTTCCTAGTAGTTTAGGGCATTCCCTTCATAAATTTTGAAGGGAATATTATTGTCCAAATTCAGCCTATTTGTTGCAAAATATTAACGCTTTCCGCTATTCTAGAGGTCAAAATAGGAAATGTCAAGCCCAAAAATGCCAATTTTTAGCATACCGTGGTAAAAATATCGGGCAGGAGAGGTCGATAAGTGACAGAATATGCCAAATATTGACAACTTGATTTGGCCAACGTATTATTTACCAGATAGCACGGTAAAAAATTATCCAGAGGAAGCTGCTAGTTGGCATGGACCAGCTTGATGAGAAAATAATCTTGGATTTGGAGAGCCGGGGCGTTCAGAGATACGCCACAATGGCTGGCCAGTATGGCGTCAGCGAGAGGACGATTCGCCGGCGCATCAATAATATTTTCAGCACTGGCCTGGTGCGCAAGATCGTGGTTCCCAATCTGGTCTTGCTGGGGTTCCGAGCCTGGGCCAGGATTGGCATCAGGGTATCGCCTGGCTCCTTCCTCAATGTGGCGCGCAAGCTGGTCTCCAATCCCTCAGTCTACTTCGCCGCGGCGACTTTGGGCAGATTCGATCTTATGATAGCTGTTTTCTTCGATACCATTGATAAACTTGCTGACTTTGTCAATTCAGAGTTGACCAAAATCAGCGGCATCAACGCGGCGGAGACATTCCTGCTGGTGCATCCCCGAAAATATAACTTTCTCTCCTGGCCGAAGCCAACGCTGAAAAGAAACAAATCTTTTTATGACCTGGCGAATCTGAACTCATTCCATTACGAACGATATGAGATGGATAATACCGAGAGAACCATACTGGAGCATTTGCTCAAGGAGGGCCCGGCTCAGCCCAAGGTGCTATCTCAGAAACTTGGCTTGGGCGAGAATACGGTGCGGAAACGATTAAAAGCGATGCAGGCCAAGGGACTCTTCGCGGTGGAGGTTATTCCCATAACCAGGGAGCTGGAGTATGGGGCGCGAGCCACGATAGGCATTACCGTTTCCATACCCAATCCGCACAAGATTATTGATTCCATAATCGAACATCCGGCGGTTTCCATCGCCTCGGTGGCGCTGGGGAGGCATAATATTATACTGGTGACCCGCTTCCGGAACACCAATTTACTAGACCAGTTCGTCACCGAGTTTCTGGCACCGATACCCGGGGTAGCCTCGGTGGAGACCTTCCTTCACGTGAGGAGACTGAAATACTTTAACATCACCTGGCCAATTGATTAAAGTGGCGCTTTTTCAAGTAACTGGCTCTTGAGCCGATGGCCCCATCCAGTTTCTTATCTCCCTTGTGGTATAAAGTGGTTCTACGCACCGAGTAATTTATGGTATATTTTATTTAGTTTGGGTCTTCAGTTTGGCGCTAGCATGACGCGGTAAGGAGGTCTCCGATGCCACAGGCTAAAATCGGGGTTATTGGCGGGAGCGGGCTATATGATATGGAGGGCATAACTGATATCGAAGAAGTTGATATAAATACACCATTCGGTAGGCCGAGTGACACTATCGTTGTGGGCAAATTGGAGGGGGTGGGGGTTGCCTTTCTCCCCCGGCACGGGCGGGGGCACCGCATCCTGCCCACTGAGGTGCCTTCAAGGGCCAATATCTACGCGCTTAAATCGCTGGGGGTGGAGCGTATCATCGCCATCAACTCGGTGGGCAGCCTGAAGGAGGAATTCAAGCCCGGTGACCTGCTCATCCCTGACCAGCTGATTGACCGCACCCGCAGCCGGGCCAATACCTTCTTCGGGGAGGGTGTCGTGGTGCACATCCCCTTCGGCGAGCCCTTCTGCCCGGTGCTGAGCCAGGTGGTCTATCAGGCGGCCAAGGAGGCGGGGGCCACCGTTCACCAGGGGGGCACCTATGTGGTGATTGAGGGCCCTGCCTTCTCCACTAGAGCAGAATCATTTCTCTACCGCTCTTGGGGGGTGGATGTCATCGGCATGACGGCGCTGCCTGAAGCCAAACTAGCGCGGGAGGCGGAAATCTGCTACGCTATTATCGCCTGCATCACTGACTACGATTGCTGGCACAGAAAGCACGAGGCGGTCACCGCGGAAATTATCTTAAACACCCTGCGCCAGAATATTGACACCGCCAAAAAAATCATCAAGCTGGCGGTGGGCAGGGTGCCCCAGCGCCGGGACTGCCAGTGCGCCACAGCGCTCCAGACGGCGGTGGTCACCGCGTCGGAACTGATACCGGATAAGCAGAAGCAGAAGCTCGATTTGCTCATCGGCAGGTATCTGAGGAAGGGTTAGCCTGATGCCTGGTGTTGAATTCGGCTGCCGCGCGACGATAATCGGCAGCATGCCCCATATTCAGCCCGAGGTGGCGTGCGCTGAGATCACCCGCTACCTCAAGGACATCCCTGCCTGGCCACAGCTACCCAAGCGCTCTTTTCTGGAGAACATGTATGTCCAGTACAGCCAGGGCTTCCCTGGGGTGGTGGTCAGGGAGGATGAGAAGAAAATCTACGTTGACCGCTCCCAGGATTTGGATAGGCCGCTGGAGCAGCTCTACAGCGCTTACCTTGAGAATGACCTGGATAAATTCCCCATCAGCCCGGAATATGCCGCTGGTCTCCACCACTTCCTCGCTCTGTCTGGGCTCTCGCCTCTGGCGGTCAAGGGGCATGTCACCGGGCCGGTTACCTGGGGACTGACAGTAACCGATGATGCGGGCAAGGGCGTTCTCTATGATGAGGTGCTGGGTGATGCTGTGCCCAAGCTGCTCAAATTGAAGGCGGCCTGGCAGGAAAGGGAACTGCGGCAGATATGCCGGGACATCATCATCTTCATTGATGAGCCGTATATGTCCGCTTTTGGCTCGGTGGGCATGATGCTCTCCCGGGAGAGGGTGGTCAATCTGCTGGAGGAGGTCTTAGCTGGCTTGAGTGGGCTGAAGGGGGTTCACTGCTGTGGGAACACTGACTGGTCTATCCTGCTCAGCACTAGCGTGGATATCATCAGCTTTGACGCTTATAATTACGCGCAGTCGCTCAGCCTCTATCCCGCCGAGGTGAAAAGGTTCCTGGAGAGAGGGGGCAACGTTGCCTGGGGGATTGTCCCCAACGAGGAGGAGGCGCTGGCCAAGGAAACTGCGGCCAGCCTCAAAGACCGTCTGGAAGAGGCGATGGCTCCCTTCACCAGGGAGGGCGTCCGCTTCCGGCAGCTGATAGCACAGGGGCTGCTTACTCCTAGCTGCGGGCTGGCATCTCTGGCGGCTGAGGAGGCTGCCGCCCATGCCCTGGAGCTCTTGGCCGAGCTATCGGAGAAGATAAGAAAGCGCTACATGTGATGAGGAGGCTACAATATATGGAATGCCAGCTTGACGCCAACATGCTCAAGTGCACCTGCACCTATGAGCCCTGTTCCCGAAAGGGCAAGTGCTGCGAGTGTCTTGCCTATCATTTGAAGTATGATGAGCTTCCTGGTTGCGTTTTCCCTCCCGAGGTGGAGAAGACCTATGACCGCTCCTTTGCCCGCTTTGTGCAGGTCTTCGGCTCTAGGAGTGGCTGAAAAAAGATTTGGATTAGTTTATAAGCTATGAATAAGACGAGAAGGGTAGCTATCCTGAAACATCGGCGCAAGCGTAAGAAGCTGAAGGAGAGAAGGAAGGCGGAGCGGCAGCAGGCCCAGAAATAGCTGGCCGGAGCTTAGCATGAAGCCAGTTTATTTGCTCACCGGCCGGCCGGGAACCGGCAAGACCAGTCTGATCAAGCAGGCGGTGGCCGAGCTTGAGGTTGATGCGGGCGGCTTTTACACCGAGGAGATACGTGATAAAGGCACCAGGCTCGGCTTCAAGCTGGTTACCCTGGATGGCGAGGAGGTGGTGCTGGCGCATGTCAATATTCACAGCCCATATCGCGTGGGCAAATACGGAGTTGATATTGAGGGCTTGGAACGCGTCGGCGTGGCGGCGCTGCGCCGGGCCGCTGCTCGGTCTTGTCTGGTCATCGTTGATGAAATCGGCAAGATGGAGCTCTTCTCCGCCGCTTTCCGGGAGAGCGTCCTGGCCATAGCCAACAGCGGCAAGCGGGTTCTGGGAACCATCATGCTCGCCCCCAACCCCTGGGCGGATGCCATCAAGCGCCTGCCCCAGGTAAAGCTGGTTGAAGTCACCAGAGCCAATCGCGAACAGGTACGGGATGACTTAAGAGATTGGCTGGCCACCATAGCTAGCTAGAGCGATTTTCCTGAGCCAGAAAAAGAGGGGTATGAAGGCCGATGTCAGAGCTGCCGGAGCTAATTCAGGCGCTGCTTGAGCCCAGCGCCTATCCCCATCACCCCCGCAGTGTGGAGCTGGTGCAGACCCAGATGTCCTTCATCTTCCTGGCCGATGACTATGTCTATAAGGTGAAGAAGCCGGTTGACCTGGGCTATCTGGATTACACCACTTTGGAGAAGCGGCGGTTTTACTGCCAGCGGGAGGTTGAGCTCAACCAACGGCTCTGCTCTGATGCCTATCTGGGTGTGGTGTCTGTAGTCAACGAGAAGGGCCATATTTCTCTGGAAGGGCAGGGTGAGGCCCTGGAGTATGCGGTGAAGATGCGGCGCCTCCCCCAGCAGGCGATGATGAATGTTTTGCTGGCTCAAGATAGGGTATCTCCGCAGATGCTGACCAGGGTGGCGGAGAAACTGGCTGAATTCCACCGCAGCGCGCAGACCGGCCCTGCCATCAGCGCCTTTGGTGACCTGGGTACCATCACCGGAAATACTGAGGAAAACTTCAGCCAGACCGAGAAATATATCGGTAGAACCATTTCCCAGGAAAGGTATCAGCACATCAGGGATTATACCAACTCCTTTATTGCCCAAAATACGGACCTATTTCGCCGCCGGGTTGCCGAGGGCCGAATACGGGATTGCCATGGTGACCTTCACGCCGCCCATATCTGCTTCTGCGATGACATCTGCATCTATGACTGCATTGAGTTCAATGACCGCTTCCGCTACGGCGATGTCGCCTCGGAAGTCGCCTTTCTGGCCATGGATTTGGACCACTACGGGCGGGCTGACCTATCACGCCACTTCGTTAAGTCCTATGTGGCCCGAAGCCAAGATGAGGAGCTGATGAGGCTGCTCAATTTCTATAAGTGCTACCGGGCTTACGTGCGGGGGAAGGTGGAGAGTCTTAAACTGGATGACCCCTATATCACCCCGGAGGAGAAACGGCGGACCGAGGATATCGCCGCTAGCTACTTTGATTTAGCCCATGCCTACACCTGGTCGCGGCCAGTCCTCTTCATCACCGTGGGTCTGGTGGGCACCGGCAAGACCACGTTGTCACAAGCTCTGGCCAAGAGGCTGGGGCTGGTGGTTATCTCCTCCGATGTCACCCGTAAGCGCCTGGCCGGTATCCCTCTGACCGAGCATCGCCTTGAGGAGTTTGACCGCGGGATTTACTCGGCCGAGTTTACCCGCAGGACCTATGACAAGCTATTTGAGGAGGCCAAGGATACCTTGGGCCAGGGTGGCTCAGTAATACTGGATGCTTCCTTTATCAAGCGCGCCGAGCGCCTGCGGGCGAAGAGTCTGGCCGAGGAGATGAACGCCGATTTCATCATCCTGGAGTGCGTTTTGGATGAGGAAAATGTCAAACGGTATCTGGCGCAGCGGTGGCAGCAGGGCTCGGTCTCCGACGGGCGCTGGGAGATATACCAGTCACAGCGCGGGCATTTTGACCCGGTAACTGAGGTAGCAGATGCCGCTCATATCATCGTTGATACCTCGCTCCCTGAGGATGAGGTCATCCGTCATACTCTGGACGAGATTACCCGCCGCAAGGCGGAAAGCTAGATATTCTCTCCCTGGTAAGTTCCCTGGTATCCCTCTGTTTCCTGGCTTAAGCGCAGGAAAACCAGCTGCACGATTCTGGCATTTCGCTCTAGGCGGAACCCGTGGGGGTTATAGACCACTAGGAGTGATTGGGAGCGGCCGGAGTAGCCAGCATCCCAGACCGCGGTGTTCACCATGACCCCGCAGCGCAGCAAGCTCGACCGCGGCGTGGCCAATGCCATGATGTTCTTGGGTAGATGCACTATCTCATTGTAGGTGATGAGATAGGCGCCGGGCATGAGGTCAATGAATCCCAGCCCATCAAAGGCCAGAGGCGCCGGCTGAGCTAGCTGGCGCTGGCTGTTTGCCACCGCTATCCTGCCCGCTGACTGGAGCAGCGCCACCTCGCGCAGGGTGAGGTCAAAGCCATTGGGCTGCAGCTGCTGCTCAAGGTCGCTCCAGCCTTCAATCAGCGGTGGTTCCTGCTGGAGCAGGCGCTCAATATCAGGCCTTGATAGCACAGCGGGCATTTCCCGACTCCTTTAAAGGTCGTCTATCCTTAAGTATACACTTTTGCCAAGGGGTTTGTTTACTTGGCCCAGGCGGAAGAGGGCCTTCCTTTACAGCCAGCACCGCTTCGGCTACAATGGTATTGTTTTGGCTATAAGGAAGCTATCATGATCAAAGCTGTCTTCTTTGACCTTTACCAAACCCTGGTGCGCTATGAGCCTCCCCGCGAGGAGCTTCAGGCGAGGGCCCTGCGGGAGTTTGGCTTTGAGGTGAGTCCAGAGAGCCTGCGCCGGCCGCTGCTGGTGGCCGACGAATTCATCTATCAAGAGATCGCCCGCGCTTCACTGAGCCAGCGGCCGAGGGAGGAACAGATGGCCGTCTGGGCCCAGTACGAGAGGATAATGCTCAAGGAGGCAGGGATAGAGGCTGATGAGCGGATCATCCTCGGGCTACTGGGCAAGATGGAGCAGGCTGATATGAAGCTGGTGCTCTTTGATGACGTCATGCCAGCTTTAACTTCCCTCCAAGGCCGAGGGCTGACCTTGGGGCTCATCTCCAATGCCGACCGCGATTTAACCCCTCTGCTCAGTGGCCTGGGGCTGCTGCCCCTACTTCAGGTGGTGGTGACCTCGCAGGATGTCGGCGGTACCAAGCCGCAGCCGGAGATATTCCAGGAGGCGGCCAGGCGTGCTGAGGTCGGGGCTTCCGAGGCGGTGTACGTTGGTGACCAGTATCAGATTGACGTCGTCGGGGCGGAGCAGGCGGGGATGAAGGGGATACTGCTTGACCGCGATAACTACTTCGCCGAAATCACCGATTGCCCGCGGATTCAAAGCCTGGCTGAGCTTGCGGAGCACCTGGCTTCCCGCCCAAGCTAGCTTTACCCTGCACCCGGCCGGGTGAGGCATGATAGCCGCCTCAGCCAAGGCCTGTTCCCAGTTCTCCCCAAGGATAAATCAGGAGAAAGCGTAAATTTGAAGAAGAATCAGGGAGAATTTGGCTTTCTAGTTCGCTTCAGTGCTTCTCACTAGCCGTAAACCTGTGTTCATTGAGTTGCGAACGAAAGCTCATCTGAGTTATTATGTTTTTAGCAGTCTAAGAGTTAGAGTGCTAAAAATTGGAGGGTAAGCTAATCTATTTGCAGAAGGAGGACGGAAATGGCAGTCAAGTTGCAGCCGCTAGCTGACCGACTGGTGGTCAAGCCCATTGAGGCGGAGGAGAAAACGAAGGCGGGGATTTACCTGCCGGATACCGCCAAGGAGAAACCTCAGGAGGGAGAGGTGGTCGCGGTTGGCCCGGGCAGGCTGACTGAGGATGGCAAGCGGATAGCCATGGATGTCAAGGTGGGTGACATTGTGATTTACGCTAAATATGGTGGCACCGAGATCAAGGTCGATGATGAGGAGCTGATAATCCTGCGGGAGAGTGATATCCTGGCAAAGAAAGCGAAGTAGTGACCAAAATACAGCAAGGAGGAAAAAATGGCAAAGCAGATTATTTTTAGTGAGGAGGCCAGACATTCGCTGAAGAGAGGGATAGATATTCTGGCGGATGCTGTTAAGGTAACCTTGGGCCCCAAGGGCCATCCGGTGGCGCTGGACAAAAAATGGGGGGCGCCATCGGTGATCGATGACGGGGTGACCATCGCCAAGGATATTGAGCTTCCCGACCCCTTTGAGAACATGGGGGTGCAGCTGGTCAAAGAGGCGGCCAGCAAGACCAACGATGCCTGTGGTGATGGCACCACCACCTCAACGGTGCTGGCCCACGCCATCATTACTGGGGGCTTCAAGAACGTGGCCGCGGGTGCTGATCCCCTGGCCCTGAAGCGAGGTATTGAAAAGGCCACCGAGGCTCTGGTTGAGGAGCTGAAGAGGATATCCACCCCGGTGAAGGATAAGGAGCAGATCGCGCAGGTGGCCACCATCACCGCCAAGGATAGGGAGATCGGCAATCTGATTGCCGAGGTGATGGACAAGGTAGGCAAGGACGGGGTGATCACCGTTGAGGAGTCCAAGGGCATCGCCTTTGAGACCGAGTATGTGGAGGGGATGCAGTTTGACCGCGGTTACATCAGTCCCTATTTCATCACCAATCCAGAGCGCATGGAAGCGGTGATTGATGACCCCTACATTCTCATCACCGATAAGAAGGTATCAGCAGTGGCTGACCTCTTGCCGGCGCTGGAGAAGATACTGCAGGTGTCCAAGAACCTGCTGATTGTGGCTGAGGATGTGGATGGTGAGGCGCTGGCCACGCTGGTGGTCAACAAGCTGCGGGGCACGCTCAACGTCCTGGCGGTGAAAGCCCCTGGCTTTGGCGACCGGCGCAAGGCGATGCTGGAGGACATGGCCATTCTCACCGGCGGCAAGGTGATCTCCGAGGATGTGGGGCGGAAGCTGGATTCAGTCACGGTGGAAGACCTGGGCCGAGCACGCCGGGTGACTGCGGACAAGGACAAGACAACCATCGTTGAGGGCAAGGGCTCAGAGGAGGCCATCCAGGCGAGAATCAAGCAAATTAAGGCCCAGATTGAGGAGACCACCTCTGACTTTGACCGCGAGAAGCTTCAGGAGCGCCAGGCCAAGCTGGCCGGCGGCGTGGCCGTGATCAAGGTAGGTGCGGCTACCGAGGTTGAGCTTAAGGAGAAGAAGCACCGGGTTGAGGACGCTCTTTCCGCCACCCGAGCCGCGGTGGAGGAGGGGATCCTGCCTGGCGGCGGCGTCGCCCTGCTCAACGCCCTCTCGGCGCTGAACAAGCTGGAGGTCAGCGGAGACGAGGCCACCGGCGTTGACATCGTCAGGAAGGCGGTGGAGGAGCCGATCCGCTGGATCGCGATTAACGCCGGTAGAGATGGCTCAGTGGTAGTGGACACGGTGAAGAAGAGCCCGGTTGGGACTGGCTATGATGCCCAGGCCGATGAGTTCGGCGATATGGTGAAGAAAGGCATCATTGACCCGACCAAGGTGGTGAGGAGCGCCCTGCAGAATGCGGCCAGCATCGCCTCCATGGTGCTGATCACTGAATCGCTGGTCACCGATATCCCAGAGAAGGAGAAGGCTCCGGCCATGCCATCTGGTGGTATGGAGTACTAATTCTCTCCTTATTGCAAACGTCCAAAATAGCCGCGGACTTGGCTCCGCGGCTATTTTTATTTGCCATTGGTGGTGCTACCTCATAACTTTAGCAGTTCTTCCAGGGGTTCATCCTGTGGAACTGGCCCCACCACCGCCAGGCGGAGCCGTTCGCCCACCAGTAGCTCCCGCGCCAGCTCTTGCAGCTCTTCGGTGGTGATTGCCTCAAAGATGGCCACCACCTCGTCCACGCTGAGGATGTGCTGGGTCAAAATCTCTTGACCACCCATCCAGCCAGTCACATTGCGCGTATCTTCCATGCGCAGCAGCAGGCGGCCTTTGGCGAATTCCTTGGCCTTCTCCAATTCAGCTTCGGGGACGAGTTCCTTGAGTTTGCCCAGCTCCTCCAGGATAGCCTCAATGGCCACGGGCAGGTTTTTCGGCTCCACTCCGGCGGAGATGATGAGCGAGCCGGTGTCAAGGAAGTGGTCAACGTAGCTATTGATGCTGTAGGCAAGGCCGAGCTTGTCCCGAATCTGGGTAAACAGGCGGCTGCTCATCCCCTCGCCGAGGATGACGTTGAGCAGGTCAAGGGCGAAGCGTTTGGGGTGGAGGAGGGATAGTCCAGGCAGCGCCAGGCACAGCTGAACCTGCTCCGTTTCCCGGGTTTCCACCCGCAGCCGCTTAGCTTGTTTCTCCTCATAGGCCAGATAGCCGGGGCGGGGCTGTTGGCCGGCCCATTTGCCCAGGGCCTGATTTACCGCGTCCGTCACCTCCTCATGCTCAATGTCCCCGGCGATGGCCAGCACGGTATTGTCGGGGCGGTAGTGGCTGGCGAGGTAACCGAGCAGCATCTCTCTGGTGATGGAGCTCACCGACTGCTTGCTGCCGGCGATATCGCGCCCCAGGGGATGGCCTGGCCAGAGCAGCTCATCGATGAGCAGTCCCACCCGCTGGGAAGGGGTGTCATTGCTCATATTGATCTCTTCAATGATGATCTGGCGCTCCTTTTCCATATCGGCTGGGTCAAATCTGGAGTCAAGCAGCATATCAACCAGCACATCGAGCGCGGTCTGAAAGTAGGGCTGCGCCACCTTGCACCAGTAGAGGGTCAGCTCTTTGTCCGTGCCCCCGTTGAGGATGCCACCCACGCCCTCTATCGCCGTGGAGATATCTTTGGCGGTGGGGCGCTTTGACGTGCCCCGGAAGCACAGGTGCTCAATGAAGTGGGAGATGCCAGCTTCGGCCTCGGTCTCGTATCTGGAGCCGGCACCGATGAAGAAGCTGATGGCCACCGAGCGGGTGTAGGGCATGGTGGCGGTGATCAGGCGCAGCCCATTATCCAGGATGGTCTTCTGATACGGGTTATTTGACATAACATCACCTACCGAGGGCGCTCCATGGCCTTCCGGCACCGGTTTAAGATCGAGAGCACCTCAAAGGGCTGCTCGATCAAGGGGAAGGTGGGCACGCCCCTGGGCTCGAGGAAAGCCTTGGCCGCTTCCATGTGCTTCTTCTCAGCGCTGAAGGTGACATAAAGCGGCTTCTCCGGGTATTTTTGGGCTAACTTAACCAGAAAGTCCAGCGGTGGCACCCCGACCTCATCGGCGAGCATGAGGATGGGCACCACGGCGTCAATATTGGGGTCGCGCATCAGCGCCTCGATGGCCTCTCCATAGCTGAACTCGATGCCGTGTTCCAGAGCTGAGGGCCAGATATCCACCGGGTTGCGCATGCGGATGTAAGCCGGGCTTATCTCCTGCAAACGTTGCCGAGTTCTCTCCTCAAGCTGGGGAACGTCCAGGCCCCAGCGCTGGTGGCAAAGGTCAGCCAGGATGACCAGTATCGCCCCTGAGGGGGCGAGGAAGCTCACTCGGTTTCCCCTGGGCAGGGGCATGCTGGCCAGGGCCTTGGCCACCAGGAAGAGGTGCGAGTACTTATAGAGGCGGGTGATGCCGGCCTGGTTTAAGGCACCATCAATGAGGCGCTCGTCTGAAGCCATGGCGGCGGTGTGGGTGACCGCGGCCTGGGCTCCCTCCCGGGTGGTGCCTCCCATGAGCAGGAAGACTGGCTTAGTTCGGGTTACCTCGCGGGCAACCTGAGTAAAGCGCCTTGGGCGCTTGATGCTTTCCAAATACATGAAGATGGCCTTTGTCTCTGGGTCAGCGGCGTAGTACTCCAGCGCCTCGCTTTCATCAATGTCTATTTTGTTGCCCAGCCCAATGACCCGGGCCACGCCAAAGTGTTCTGCGGTGATGATGTAGCGCATGGTGTGGGTGGCGAAGTTTCCCGTCTGGGCGATGTAGGATATGTTGCCGCGGGGAATCTTGCCCAGAGGGAAAAGGCTGGAGGTGAAATTATGTGGTGTGGAGGTGTGTCCCGAGGTATTGGGGCCGATGACGCGGATGCCAGTCTCGGCGATGGTTTGGCTTAGCTCCCGCTGGAGGGCTTCTCCATCCTGGTCTACTTCAGAGAAGCCGCCGGCGGAGAGGACGGCGGCCTTAATACCTTTGGCGGCGCATTCTCTCACCGCCTGGATGGTAGACCTAGCGGGGATGACGATGATGGCTAGGTCAACGCCTTGAGGGAGACTAGTGATTGATGGGTAGGTCTTTAGGCCCAGAATCTCGCCGCCCTTGGGGTTGACCGGGTAGATTTTGCCCTTGTAGCCATTGGCTAGGATATTGCGCAGGACGATATATCCCGCTTTGCCCGGGGTGGCTGAAGCCCCGATTACGGACACGCTCTCGGGAGTAAAGAACTTGGTTAAATCTCCGGTTTTGGGAGGTTCCTCGGCTGGCTTTGGCGGAGGTTCGGGCTGGGGCCTGAGGCTAACCAGGGCGTCCACCGCCACCGGCTGGCCATCAGGGCGGATTTTGAGCGGGTTGATGTCAATTGACTGCACCTCCTGGTATTTAAGCCCAATCTCCCCCAGGGTTACCAGGATTTGTGACAATATCTCCAGGTCAACGCCAGCTTCGCCGCGGAAGGGTTCCAAAATCTTCTGGTGTCGAATCTCCTTTATCATTTCTTGGGCGTCCCAGGAGCTTAAGGGAGCCACCCGGAAGACGATGTCTTGAAATACCTCGGTCATGACGCCACCGAGGCCGAACATAACGCAGGGGCCGAACTGAGCATCCCTGATAAGGCCGCAGGCAAGCTCCCGCTCACCTTTGACCATCTCCTGGACCAGCAGAGCCTGGCTACCTGGAATCTGGAGCAGGCGGTGGCTTTCCTGTCTTACCTCTGCCTCGGTGGCGAGGCTTAAGGAAATGCCGCCCACCTCTGTTTTATGGAGCAGGTTTTCCCCGGACGCTTTCAAGACGACAGGAAAGCCGAGCTTCACCGCTTCAGCCACCGCCGAATCACTGTCATGGGCGACGGCCTCACGGCATACCGGAATGCCAAAGCGAGCACAAAACTGCTTGGCCTCATGCTCGCTCAAGTTCGTCTGGCCCCTGGCCAGAGCTTCCTTGATGATTTCCATAAGCCCCTGAAAATGGAGATAGACCTCTGGCATTATTGCATTACTGGCCCCCTCTTGGCAAGGGCGTTGGGGGGTCTCCTTGTTGTCTCTTGAGGCTAAATGTTACAATAAATTTTGTTAGAGAGGTGTTGAAAGAATGCCGTTGAACTCGATACTGGTCAAAGGGGCTAGGGAGCACAACCTGAAAAATATAGATGTCACCATCCCGCGGGATAAGCTGGTGGTCATCACCGGCGTTTCCGGCTCGGGCAAGAGCTCGCTTGCCTTTGACACCATCTACGCCGAGGGGCAGCGCCGCTACGTGGAGTCCCTCTCCGCCTATGCCCGCCAGTTTCTGGGCAGGATGGAGAAGCCTGACGTTGACTACATTGAGGGCTTGAGTCCGGCCATCTCCATTGACCAGAAGGGGCCAAGCCGAAACCCGCGCTCCACCGTGGGCACGGTAACCGAGGTCTATGATTACCTGAGGCTGCTTTTTGCCCGCGTCGGTCATCCTCATTGTCCCAAGTGCGGGCGCGAGATCACCACCCAGACCGTTCAGCAGATCGTTGACGCCATCGGCAACCTCCCGGATGGCAGCCGTATCTTAATTATGGCCCCGCTCATCCGAGACCGCAAGGGCGAGTATCAGACGGTGTTTGATGACCTGCGCAAGGCAGGCTACGTGCGGGTGCGGGTTGATGGCCAGATTCGTGACCTCTCCGAGGAGTTCCAGCTGGATAAGAACAAGAAGCACACCATTGAGGTGGTGGTGGACCGGCTGGTCATCGGCCAGAGCGGAAGTGAGAATCGGCTGGCTGATTCTGTGGAGACCGCGCTCAAGCTTGGGGCTGGAGTGGTTCTGGTATCCATTGTTGACGGTGAGGAGCTGCTCTTCTCCGAGCACTTCGCCTGCGTCTATTGTGGCATCAGCCTGGGGGAAATAACCCCGCGCACCTTCAGCTTCAATAGCCCTCACGGTGCCTGCCCGGCCTGTTCTGGCCTGGGGGTGAAGCTTGAGATAGACCCGGAGTTGGTCATCCCCAATAAGGAGCTATCCATCGCCCAAGGGGCGATTCATCCCGGCTGGTGGCTTTCCTGGCATATGGGGGAGCTCCAGATGCTGGCCCGGCGCTACGGCTTTTCCCTTGATACGCCGGTTAAGAAGCTGAGCGAGCACCATCTCAAGGTGATACTTTATGGGGAGGAGGGGGAACTGGTCAGGTACCGTAACCGCTATGGGCGGGTTAGGGAATATTTCACCGGGTATGAGGGAGTCATCCCCTACCTGGAGCGGCTGAGCCGTGATACGCAGTCGGAGAATACCCGGGCTGAGATTGAGCGCTACATGATGTCCACGCCCTGTCCGGTGTGTCAGGGTAAGCGGCTCAAACCAGAATCTCTGGCGGTGACCATCGGCGGGAAGAATATCATGGACGTCTGCGCCATGTCCGTGGTGCAGGAGCTGGAGTGGGTAACCATGATCAGCGAGCGCGTCCTCAGCGAGCGCGAGAGGATGATCGCCCGCGAGATTATCAAGGAGATACAGTCCCGCCTGGGCTTTCTCAAAGATGTTGGCCTGGAGTATCTCACCATTGACCGTCCCTCGGCTACCCTCTCCGGCGGTGAGGCGCAGCGGATTCGCCTGGCCACCCAGATTGGCAGCGGGCTGATGGGGGTGCTCTACATCTGCGATGAGCCCACGGTGGGGCTGCATCCGGCGGATGATGCTCGGCTCATCGGCACCTTAAAGCGGCTGCGGGACCTGGGCAATACTATACTGGTGGTGGAGCATGATGAGGCCATGATGCGGGCTGCCGACCACATCATTGATATGGGCCCCGGCGCCGGGGAACACGGGGGCTGGATTGTGACCACTGGGACGCTGGCTGAGGTTATGGCCTGTAAGGAGTCAATCACTGGCCAGTACCTCAGTGGGGCGAGACGGATTCCCGTGCCCCCCAAGCGCCGTCCCGGTTCGGGGGAGGAGATAATCATCAAGGGGGCACGGCAGAATAATCTCAAGAACATTGAGGTGCGCATTCCTCTGGGCAAGTTCGTCTGTGTCACTGGGGTTTCCGGCAGCGGCAAGAGCACCCTCATTGATGAGATCCTGTATCGGAAGCTGGCCCAGGTATTCTACCACGCAAGGGAGAGGGCGGGTGACTGTGATGACATCCTGGGTATAGAGCATATTGACAAGGTGGTCAATATTGACCAGTCTCCCATCGGGCGCACCCCGCGCAGCAACCCGGCGACCTATACCGGCACCTTTACCCCGATTCG
>Ga0180910_124_pt1 | contig 60606 bp, 74 predicted proteins | sample Deesub1362A_J573_FD_124272 | JGI IMG/M metagenome (GOLD analysis project Ga0180910, IMG submission 124272) | Dehalococcoides sp. JdFR-56 | reverse complement strand
GGCAGAACCCTGATATAATGCATTCTTATTTTACCCGAAATGTGCGCCAGCACCATATGCCCATTGGCCAGCTCAACGCGAAACATGGCATTGGGCAGCGCCTCCACCACTGTCCCCTCGACTTCAATCGTCTCCTTTTTAGGCATAAACCTCTTTAGTCAGCACCTCCGCTTCACCGTCAGTAATGGCAATGGTGTGTTCAAAGTGTGCGGAAAGACTGCCATCGGCAGTGAGCACTGTCCAGTGGTTATCACTGACCCGGGTGCGCCAATCGCCTATGTTCACCATGGGCTCCAGGGCGAGGGTCATGCCTTTTTTCAGCACCGGCCCCTGCCCAGACAGGCCGAAGTTGGGTATCTGCGGCTCCTCATGCATCTCGCGGCCAATGCCGTGCCCAGTATATTCGCGCACTACCGAGTAACCTCTTGACTCCACGTAGTGCTGAATGGCGGCTGAGATATTTCCCAGCCTGGCCCCGGCGCGGGCGGCGCTGATGCCTGCTTCCAGGGCACCCTTGGTGGTGGCCATGAGCCGTTTCGCCGCAGGGCTTACCTCGCCCACGCCCACGGTCACCGCGGCATCAGCCTGAAGGCCCTCAAAGATGGCGCCAAAGTCAAGGGAGACAATATCCCCCTCCCGCAGCACCCGCTTTCCCGGGATGCCGTGCACCACCTCATCATTCACCGAGACGCAGAGGTTGGCCGGGAACCCGTGATAGCCCTTGAAGGAGGACTTGGCCCCCCGCCTCTCCAGTTCCCGGGCGGCGATGGCGTCTAACTCTCCGGTTTCCATCCCCGGCTTTATCTCTTTAGTTAATATTTCCAATATAATGGCCACGATTCTCCCCGCTTGCCGCATGCAGACAAGCTCTTCATCATTCTTGATGATGATCATCTAGCTACATATTCCCCCTTACCGAGGGCGGCCACGATTCTCCGTGTTACCTCTTCAACGCTTGCCTCACCATCAACTTCCAAAAGCTTACCACTGCGGGCGTAGTAGTCTATCAGTGGTGCGGTCTCGGCAGCATAGACCTCCAATCTCTTTTTCACTGTCTCAGGGGCGTCATCAGGGCGTTGATACAGCTCCCCGCCACACTTATCACATTTGCCCCAAATTTTGGGTGCAGAATCTATTATATTATAAACTGCCTGGCAATGGCGACAAAGCCAGCGCCCGCTGAGCCGTCTTACCAGTTCCTCTTGGGACACTTTGATATATATCACCTTGTCTATGACTTTGGACTCCTTGGCCAGGGCTTGTTCCAGCGCCTTGGCCTGCTCCAAATTCCGTGGAAAGCCGTCAAAGATTACTCCAGCTTCACAGTCAGGAGCCTCCAGCCGCTCCAGCACCATCTTTATGGTTATGCCGTCCGGAACGAGCACCCCTTTCTCCAGGTAGGATTTGGCCTTAAGGCCCAGCTCGGTCCCTTGCTCCACCGCCTGCCGGAATAGGTCTCCGGGGGCGATGTGAGCCAGATTGAGTCTTCTGGCGACCGCTTCCGCCTGGGTTCCTTTACCTGCCCCAGGGGGGCCGAGAAAGATAAGATACAACTTTGGCTCCTGTTGGCTAACTTTTTCCTCGCTGTATCGGGTGTGTTATCGGCCCCGATACCTAGATACTCCTTACCTCATCTAGCGTATAAATCCCTCGTAGCGCCGCATGACCAGCTGCGCCTCAAGCTGCTTCATGGTATCCAGCACCACGCCCACCATGATGATCAACCCCAGGCTGGATATCTGTATCACCTGGACATTGGTGATCTGCCGGGCGATAAAGGGCATCACCGCCACCGTGGCCAGGAAAAGGGCGCCACCCCAGGTAATGCGGTTGATGACGCCATTGAGGTAGGTCGCGGTGTTTTTCCCGGGACGAATACCGGGGATAAACCCTCCCTGGCGCTGCAAGACCCCGGGCAAATCCTGCTGCTGGTAGATGACCATGGTGTAGAAGAAGGTGAAGGCCACCGCCATGAGAAAATAGAGACCCCAGTAAAATAGGCCCAGCGGCAGAGGGGCATTGGGGTTGAACACGCGCATGACAAAGTCGGCGAAGTTGGGCTCAGCGGGGTTGGCGAAGTAGCTGGCCACGATGCCCGGGAAGATGACCAGAGACATGGCGAAGATAAGCGGGATCATGCCCGCGGCATTCACCCGCAACGGGATATGCGTGGTTCCTGATTGCCGGTACATGCGGCCACCGCGGAAGACGCTTTTAGCATACTGTACTGGGATGCGGCGGTGTGCCTCGGTGAAGATGACAATGACCACAATGGTGAGCACCAAGATGATAACGTAGAGAGACAGCCCAAGAAAGTTCTCTTTGGCCAAAAAGCCCTGCCCAATCATCTCCGGCAGACGAGCGACGATGCCCCCGAAGATGATGAGTGAGATGCCGTTGCCGATGCCATATTCGGTGATCAGCTCACCCAGCCAGACTAGAAAAATGGTGCCCGCCACCATGGACAGCACCATGGCGGTCATGGCCAGCGGGTCAACGCTGCTGACCACGCCTTCACGCTGGAGGAAGACCAGCTGCCCGTAGCCCTGGATGGAGGCTAGAGGTATCACCATCCAGTGGGTGATGAGATTTATCTTGTTTCTGCCGGCTTCTCCCTCCTGGGAAAGGGCCTGCAGGCGCGGGATAACTGGCACCAGCAGCATCATGATAATTGACGCCGTGATGTAGGGATAGACCCCCATGGCGGCCACGCTAAGCCGTCGCATGGCGCCACCGCTGAACAGGTCAAGCATGCCCATCAGGGCGTTGCGCTCAAAGAGTGCCTGGAGAGCGCTCTGGTCCACCCCGGGAAGAGGCACGTGCGCCACAAAGCGGAAGATGACCAGGATGCCGATGGTAATCAGGATGCGGCGCCTCAAGTCAGGCAGACTGAAGGCGTCAAGCATGGCCTGGAGGAGTTTGGGCTTAGTTTGCCGTGGCCGCATACTCCACCTCCTCAACTTTACCCCCGGCTGCTTCTATCTTGGCTTTAGCGGCGGCGGAAAATTTGTTCGCTTTAATGGTAATGGGCTGGCTTATTTCACCATTGGCCAGAATCTTGATTGGCCGGCGCAGAGATTTCACCAGCCCCGCGGAGAGAAGCTTTTCTGGCGTTACCTCGCTTCCCGGCGCAAAGATATTGAGCCTACCCAGGTTGACGATGCTGTACTCGGTGCGGAAAATATTGGTGAAGCCACGCTTGCGGGGCAGACGCTTGATTAAAGGCAGCTGCCCGCCCTCAAAGCCCGGGCGCACCTTATTCCCGCTGCGGGACTTCTGTCCTTTTAAGCCCCGTCCGGAGTAGGTGCCATGGCCGCTGCTGTTGCCTCGCCCCACTCGTTTCCTGGCTCGCTTGGCGCCAGGGGGCGGGGAGAGATGATCCTGTCTCACGAGCTTACTTCCTCCACCTTGACTAGATGTCTTACTTTATTGATCATGCCCCGAATGGCCATATTATCCTCATGGATAACGCTCTGGTTTAAGCGGTGAAAACCGAGCGCGGCCAGGGTTCTCTTCTGGGTTTTCCGGTAGCCGATGCCGCTTTTGACCCAGGTGATGCGCAGTTTAGCCACTGCTCGTCGCCTCCTCCTCAGCATTGGGGGTTCCTTTAAGTCGGGCAAGATGCTCTTGGGGATCTTTAAGCTGGCTGAGGGCGAGCATCGTCGCCTTGGCCACGTTGATGTGGTTGGAGCTACCCAGCGATTTGGTCAGGATATCCTTGATGCCGGCGGCCTCAAGCACCGCCCGCACGCTGCCCCCGGCGATAACCCCGGTGCCCGGGGCCGCTGGTTTGAGCATAACCTTGGCGGCGCCGAAGCTGGTGGTTATCTCATGGGGAATGGTGGTTCCGGCGAGGGGTACCTTGATCAGGTTCTTCCTCGCCGCTGCCCCTCCCTTGCTTATCGCCGCGGGCACTTCATTGGCCTTGCCAATGCCCAGGCCGACGTGTCCGTTACTGTCCCCGGTGACCACCAGGGCGCTGAATCTGAGGCGCTTGCCCCCCTTCATTACCTTGGCCACCCGGTTGATGTACATCAGCCTGTCGGTCAGGGCTAGGTCAGTAGGGTCTATTTTGCTGATCGTTTTGTTCTTGAGTTTGGCCATCTTTACTAAAACTTCAACCCTCCCTGCCGGGCGGCCTCAGCCAGGGCTTTCACCCGGCCATGATATTTGTAGCCGCCGCGGTCAAAGACTACCTCTGTTATCCCCTTGCTCAGGGCTCGTTTGGCTATCAGCGCTCCCACCAGTTCCGCCTCGGCCGCCTTGGTTTTACCATTGGTCTGGGGCCTTATCTCCGGGTCAAGGGTTGAGGCCGAGGCCAGGGTGTGCCCCTTGACGTCATCGATTACCTGGGCGTAAATGTGATTTAGGCTGCGGAAAACGCAGAGGCGCGGCCGGGAAGGCGTGCCCTTCACCTTTTGCCTAACCCTAGCGTGTCTTCTCAGGCGAGCTAGCCTTGGCGTGAGCTTTCCCATACTTACTTCTTCCCTCCAACCTTACCGGCTTTGCCCGGCTTGAGGTGGACTACCTCTCCGGCGTACCTGATGCCCTTGCCTTTATAGGCATCAGGGGGACGAATCTTTCTGATTCTGGCAGCCATCTCCCCCACCGCTTCCTTGTCAATCCCGGAGACCTTGATCCGGTTCCCCTCCACGGCCAAGGTAACGCCGGGTATGGGGGATACCTCCACGGGGTGGGAGTGCCCCACGCGCAATACTAGTTTGTCTCCACTTTTTTCTGCCCGGTAGCCAACCCCGACTATTTCCAAATACTTATCAAAGCCACTACTCACCCCGGTTACCATGTTGGCCAGCAGACTTCGCGTCAACCCGTGCTGGGAGCGGTGCTCCTTGCTATCAGAGGGGCGCGAAACGATCAAGGTGTTATCCTGCTGGACGATCTGCATATCTGGGCTGATCGGGCGGCTGAGTTCCCCCTTAGGCCCGGTTACGGTAACCCGGCCTTTTTCAATATTCACCGTCACCCCTGGTGGCAGTGGTATTGGCATCCGTCCGATTCTAGACATAATCCGTCACTCCAAACCTACCAAACATAGCACAAGAGTTCCCCGCCAATCCCCTGGCGCCAGGCCTGATGGCCGGTTTTCACCCCCTTGGAGGTGGAGAGGATGGCGATACCCAGGCCACCATAGACCCGGGGAATCTCTTTCCGTCCCACGTATACCCTCAGTCCGGGCTTGCTCACCCTTTCCAGACCGGAGATGACCGGCTGGTTGTTGTCAGTATATTTCAGGTGTATCTTGATTACCCGGTGCGGCTTGCCTCTGACCACCTCGTAGTCGGTGATGAAGCCCTCCTCTTTGAGGATTCTGGCAATGGAGAGCTTCATCCTTGAGGCGGGCACCATCACGTACTCGTGCCTGGCCATAACGGCATTGCGGATTCGGGTCAACATATCGGCAATTGGGTCAGAGACGGTCATATTTCCCCCCAGTCATTTTACCAGCTTGATTTCCTCACTCCCGGCAGCTGGCCGGCAAGCGCCAGGCGGCGGAAACAGATGCGGCACAGCCCGAATTTGCGGATATAGGCACGGGGCCGCCCGCACAGCGAGCAGCGGTTGTGCTGCTGCACCCTGTATTTGGCCGGGCGCATCGCTTTCACAATCTTTGACTTCTTAGCCATAAGTTACTCCGTTCCATCCTTGGCGAAAGGCATGCCCAATAGTTCCAAGAGGTGTCTGCCTTCCTCGTCTGTTTTGGCGGTGGTGGCGATAGATATCTCCAGCCCCCGCAGCTTATCTATCTTGTCATAGTCTATTTCTGGGAAGGAGATTTGCTCCTTGAGCCCCAGCGTGTAATTACCCCGGCCGTCAAAGGCCTTGGGGGAGACCCCTTGAAACTCCCGTACCCGGGGTAGAACCGCGTTCATCAGTTTGTCTAAAAAGTCATACATGCGCTCTCCCCGCAGGGTTACCTTGAGCCCGATGGGCATCCCTGCCCTCAGCCTGAAGGCGGAGATGGATTTCTTGGCCCGGGTGATCACGGGGTGCTGCCCGGAAATGGCGGCCAGGTCAGCCTCAGCTGATTCCAGGGCCTTGGGGTTTTGGATGGCCTCGCCCAGGCCGATATTGAGCACCACCTTCTCCAGGCGGGGTACCTCCATTATGTTCTTGTATCCGTAGCGTTCCATCAGGGCGGGAACGATTTCACGGCGATATTTTTCCTTGAGCCGTGACGCCATCAGTCAATCACCTCCTTACAGGAGCGGCAGATTCTGACCTTTCTGCCATCCTCAAGGAAGGTGAAGCCAACGCGGGTGGGGCGGTTGCACTTCTGGCAGAGCAGCATCACGTTGGAGACGTGAATGGGCGCTTCCAGGTCAATGATGCCAGCCTGCCTCACCTGCCCTCTGGCCCGGGAGTGCTTCTTGACGAAGTTAACCCCCTCAACCAGCACCCGCTGCTTCTTCGGGTAGGCAAAGCGCACCTTACCCTTTTTACCTTTATCCTTACCGGCAATAACCAGCACGGTATCATTCTTCCTGATCTTCATCCTAGCCAACCTCACAGAACTTCTGGCGCCAGCGAGATGATTTTGGTGAAGTCCTTGTCTCTTAGCTCTCTGGCCACTGGCCCGAAGATCCGCGTTCCCTTGGGATTGTTCTTATCGGTGAGAATCACCGCCGCGTTTTCATCAAACCTGATATAAGAGCCATCGGGGCGGCGGTAGGGCTGGGCGGTGCGCACGATAACCGCCCTCACCACGTCTCCCTTTTTCATGGCGCCCCCGGGGATGGCTTTCTTCACCGAGGCCACGATGATGTCTCCCACGCGGGCGTACTTTTTCCTGGTGCCACCGAGCACGTTGATGCACATGATCTCTCGGGCACCAGTGTTGTCGGCTGCTTTAAGTCTGGTATAGGGTTGAATCATCTCTCTGCACCCAGCTTAGGTTATTTCCTCAGGTTTGACCTCGGCCACCTCTCCTTTGGTTATTATCTCGGCGACACGCCAGCACTTGTGTCTGGAGAGGGGGCGGGTCTCCACAATTCTGACCACGTCGCCTATCTGGCAGGCATTTTTCTCATCATGCGCCTTGTATTTCACCTCTCTGATGATGGTCTTCTTGTACAGCGGGTGGCGCTTGGGCGTCTCCACCGCCACTACCACCGTCTTATCCATCCGGTTGCTGATGACACGGCCAACTCTGGTTTTACGCTTTGTCTCCATAAGGCTACCTTATCCCCAGCTCTCTTTCTCTCATTATCGTCTTGATTCGGGCGATCTTCTTCTTCACCCGCACCAGTTCGCGATGGTTCACCAGCTGCTTTGTTTCCAGGCGGAAGCGGAGGTTGAGCAGCTCCTGCTGCGTTTCCTCCAGCAGCTTGGCCAGGTCCTCGGTGCTTAAAGCACGAAGTTCATCTACCACGCTCAATTTAGGTTAGCTCCTTTGGCTGAACTCCTGCCCCTGTCGTTTCCCTGACCACAAATCGGGTGGATATCGGGAGCTTATGCGAGGCCAGACGTATCGCCTCTTTGGCCGTTTTCTCGCCCACACCGGCCAGCTCAAAGAGGATTCTGCCTGGTTTGACCACCGCTACCCAATGGTCCGGGGCACCTTTGCCGCTGCCCATGCGGGTTTCCGCTGGCTTCTTGGTCACAGGTTTGTCTGGGAAAACGCGTATCCAGACCTTGCCCCCGCGGCGAATGTAGCGGGTGATGGCGCGCCGGGCTGCCTCAATCTGCTCGCCGGTAAGCCAGGCGGATTCCAGCGCCTGCAGAGCATAATCACCAAAGGCGGGGGTATTGCCCGCCTGGGCGCTACCCTTACGCCGTCCTTTATGCGCTTTGCGGTATTTGACCCGTTTAGGTTGCAGCATCTTTCTCCTCCTCCACCTCAGGCTTGGCCTCAGCGGTGGTTTCCTCAGTGGCGGCTTTCTTGCTTCTCCGCCTGACTACTTTGGCCGGCTTCTCTTCTGGTGGCGCCTCTGCTGGCGCTTCTGGCGCTGCTTCGGCTACTGCCTCGGCGGCTTCCGCGACTGGCTCGGCTGGCTTTTCCTCAGCCGTGGTTTCTTTGGCCTTTCTTCTCGCTGGTTTGGCCGGCTTTTCTTCCGGTGCCGCCTCCGCTGGCGCTTCTGGCACTGCTTCGGCTACTGCCTCGGCGGTTTCCACCGCCTCTGGCTCAGCTAGCTTTTCCTCAGCCGCGGTGACGGGAGCTATCTCTTCCGCGGTGGGGCTAGCTATCGCCTCAGCCGGTGCCTCCTCAACTTCTACTTCTTTGGGTTCGGGGAGGATTTCTCCCTTATATATCCACACCTTGACGCCAATCCGGCCCAGGGTGGTATGGGCTTCGGCGAAGCCGTAATCAATGTCCGCCCGCAGGGTATGCAGGGGCACCTGTCCCTCATGCATCGTCTGGCGGCGGGCAATCTCAGCATCTCCTAGTCTACCTGAGCAGCTGACCCGTATTCCTTTGGCACCGGCCTGCATGGTGCGGAAAATAGCCTGTTTCATCGCCCGGCGATAGGCGATGCGGCGCTCAATCTGATCAGCTATCGTTCTGGCCACCAGATTAGCATCAAGTTCAGGCTGCCGTATCTCTTGGATGTTTAAGCGGACTTTCTTGCCGATGAGCTTCTCCAGGTGAGAGCTCAGCTCATCGACCCGCTGTCCTCCCCGCCCGATGACAATGCCCGGCCGGGCGGTGTGAATGGTTACCGCCACTTCCTTGGCCTGGTGGTCAATCTCCACCAGTGAGATGGCAGCGTCAGCATACTTGGACTGGATCGCCTGCCGTAGCTTCAGGTCTTCCTGCAGAATCTGAGCATAATTGGTATCGGCGTACCATTTGGCCTGCCAGTCCTGGATGATGCCGATTCTAAAGCCTATGGGATGAACCTTACGACCCAATTACTCCTCCTCATCAGCAACGATAACGGTGATATGGCTTGAGCCTTTGCGGATGGGGCTGATTCGCCCTCGAGCCCGGGGATAATATCTCTTCAGCACCGGTGCCTCATCGGCGAAGATGCTCACAATCTTCAGCTCCGAAGGCACCATCTGATAGTTATTCTCCGCATTCGCCGCCGCCGACTTCACCACCTTGGCGATTATCTTGGCGTTCGGTGACGGGGCGAACTGGAGCAGGGTCAGGGCTTCATCCACCTTCTTGCCCCGCACCATATCAATCAGCGGGCGTATCTTGCGCGCCGATATCCCGGTATCTTTAGCTACGGCTCTCACTTCCATTTCCAGTTCCGTCCCGAGCAATTTATCTCTTCTTTACCTGGCTGGCTCTTTCTGACTTGGCCACATGCCCCCTGAAGGTTCGGGTCAGGGCGAACTCGCCCAATTTATGCCCCACCATGTCCTCGGTGATGAAAATGGGGACATGCCGCCGGCCATCATGCACGCCGATGGTCAGCCCCACCATCTGGGGCAGGATGGTGGAGGAGCGTGACCAGGTTTTGATTACCGCCTTCTGGCCGGAGCGGATAACCGCCTCCACCTTTTTCATTAGTTTGGCATCAACGAATGGGCCTTTCTTAACTGACCTTGACATTTCGCCTCTATCTACCTTTTCTTCGCTTGACGATCAGCTTATCGGAAGCTTTTGGCTTACGGGTGCGGTACCCCAGGGCTGGTTTGCCCCACGGGGTTTTCGGCCCGGGCAGGCCCACCGGACTTCTGCCCTCGCCACCACCGTGGGGGTGGTCACGCGGCGTCATGGCTGAGCCTCTCACCGTGGGCCGCCAGCCCATAAGTCTTTTGCGGCCGGCCTTGCCCAGCTCAATGTTCTGGTGCTCAACGTTGCCCACCTGGCCGATGGTGGCAAAGCACTCGCCACGAATGCGTCGCATCTCCCCCGAGGCCAGGCGCACCAGGACGTATTCGCCTTCCCTCACCATCACCTGTGCCGCGGTCCCGGCGCTGCGCACTAGTTGTCCACCCTTCCCCCTCTGGAGTTCAATATTGTGAACCAGCGTCCCCGTCGGAATAAGGTTCAAGGGCAGGGCGTTTCCCGTTTTTACCTCCGCTTCGCTGCCTGACATCACCGTATCCCCGACGTTGAGCCCCAGCGGGGCGAGGATGTAGCGCTTTTCCCCATCGGCGTAGTGGATAAGCGCGATGCGTGCCGAGCGGTTGGGGTCATATTCGATCGCCGCCACCCGGCCGGGAACGCCAATCTTATCCCGCTTGAAGTCAATAACGCGGAGCTTCCGCTTGGCGCCGCCACCACGGTGGCGGACCGTTATTCTCCCTTGATTATTGCGCCCACCCCGCTTCTTTATGGGGACGACGAGTGATTTTTCTGGCTTATCTTTGGTTATCTCCTCAAAGGTAGCCCCGGTCATTCCCCGTCGTCCCGGTGAGGTGGGACGATATATTTTTAACGCCATCTCTTAAACACCTTCAAAGAATTCTATCTTATCTCCTGGCTTTAAAGTCACGATCGCCTTCTTCCAGGAGGGAGTATGCACTATGCGCCTGCCCACCCTCCGTGTCTTGCCTGACACGTTGACCACGTTAACTTCAGTCACCTTAACTTTGAACGCCTTCTCCACCGCCTGTTTGATCTGCGGCTTGGTGGCTTCTTTGGCCACCTCAAAGACGTATTTATTCTGCGCTTGCAGTATGGTATTCTTCTCCGTCACCAGGGGACGGCGCAGTACCTCATAAAGGTGCATGTTTCACCTCTCGAGCCTGCTTTTCTCCCCACAGCTCCTCGGCTTTGCGCACCGCCGATACTGTCATCAATACCGTCTTATGGGAGAGGATGTCAAGCACATTGAGCAGGTTGGCGGGAATGGTCTTGATTCCCTTCAGGTTGCGCGCGGCTCTGACCACGGTTTCCTGTGGCTCTGGTGTGACCACCAGCGCTGAGGAATCCGCCCCAAGGGCGGCCAGAATCTCCGCCATCTGCTTTGTCTTGGGCTCTACTTTCAGCTCAGCGATGACCTTGAGCTCCTCATCTCTGGCCTTGGCTGATAGAGCGCATCTCAAAGCTAGTTGGCGCATCTTTTTGGGCATCGCCTGATGGTAGTCCCTGGGCTTGGGCCCGAAGACGATGCCACCTCCCCGGCGCAGCGGGGAGCGGCGGCTGCCCGCCCGGGCAAATCCGGTACCTTTCTGCCGGAACAGCTTGCGGGTACTGCCTTTGACCTCGCTCCTGGTTTTGGTTGAAGCCGTTCCTTGGCGGGCATTGGCCTGTTGTCTTACCACCGCCTGATGCAGCACTGCCTCATTGAGCGGCGCGTTAAAGACGTAGTCGCTTATCTCAATGTGCTCAACCACTTCTCCCCTGAGGCTGTAAACTGGGACCTGCACTTGCTTACTTCCCCTTCCTTGACTTCTTGATCAGCAGTAGCCCATTACGGCCCCCGGGCACCGCTCCCTTGACCAGCAGCAGGTTGCGCTCCGGGTCAGCCTGAACTATCTCCAGATTGCGCACCGTCACCTGCCGGTTCCCCATGTGGCCGGCCATACGCAGTCCCTTGAATACCCTGCCCGGGGAAGTGCTGGCGCCGATGGAGCCTGGGGCACGGTGCCGGTCAGACTGCCCGTGTGTTTTGGGCCCCCCGGCAAAGCCGTGGCGTTTGACTACCCCGGCAAAGCCCTTCCCCTTGGATATTCCGGTGATGTCAACCAGCTCGCCGGCCTTGAACCGGCTGACGTCAATCTTCTGTCCCACCTCAATCTCTTTGACATCGTCCAGCCGGAACTCTCGCAGATACTTGAACTGCCCCAGCCCCTTGAGGTGCCCCCGCAGGGGGGAGCTCAGCCGCTTGGCTTGGCCGAAGCCAAGCTGTACCGCATTGTAGCCGTCTTTGTCCACGGTTTTTATTTGGGTGATGACGCACGGCCCGGCCTCGATGGCGGTCACCGCTGCCACCTTGCCATCCTCCTCAAAGACCTGAGTCATGCCCAGTTTGCGGCCAATAATTCCTTCGGTCATCGCCTTTAGTCTTCGTCCTTATAACTTGATATCTATCTCCACCCCGGAGGGCAAATTCAGCTTGGTCAAGGCGTCTATGGTTTTGGAAGTCGTCTCTATAATATCAATGATGCGCTTATGGGTGCGAATCTCAAACTGCTCCTGGGAGTCTTTATCAATGAACGGGGAGCGGATGACGCTGAACTTCTGGATGTGCGTCGGCAGCGGCACCGGCCCCACCACTACTGCCCCGGTGCGCTCCACGGCATCAACAATTTGCGCCGCCGATTGATCCACTATCCTGTGGTCAAAGCCTTTTAGTTTGATGCGAATCTTCTGTTTAGCCATATCGTTTGCCCACCGCTTGTTCTGTAATCTCTTCGGTCAGTTCCGCAGGTAGCTCCTTATACTGGAAGAACTCCAGGGAATGAGTGGCTCTGCCCTGGGTGAGTGAGCGGAGCCTGGTGGCGTAGCCAAAGGTCTCGGCCAGAGGGATGAGGCAATGGATGATGTACATCTCACCCTGAGCCTCAATATTCTCAACGTGGCCCCTTTTGGCATTGAGGTCACCGATGATGTCACCTAGGAATTGTTCTGGCGTTACCACCTCCAGCTTCATAATCGGCTCTAGGATGACGGGTTTGGCCTTGAGCACACCTTCCCTCAGGGCTATTGAGCCCGCCATCTTGAAGGCCATCTCTGAGGAATCAACCTCATGATAGCTGCCATCATAAAGGGTGGCCTTGATATCAACCACCGGATAGCCGGCCAGCACCCCGGTCTCCATGGCCTCCTTGATGCCCTGCTCTACCGCTGGGATATATTGCTTGGGTATGGTGGCCCCTTTGATGGCGTCAATGAACTGGAAGCCGCTGCCGCGCGTCATGGGCTCAAGCTGAAGCCAGACATGCCCGTACTGGCCGTGGCCGCCAGTCTGGCGCACGAACTTTCCTTCCACCTGCACTGGCACTGTGATCGTCTCCTTGTAGGCCACCCGTGGTTTACCCACCCTGGCGCCCACACCGAATTCGCTGACCAGCCGGTTGACGATGACCTCCAGGTGCAGCTCCCCCATGCCGGAGATGATGGTTTGCCCAGTCTCCTCATTGTAGGACACCTTGAAGGTGGGGTCCTCCTCGGTCAGCTTCTGTAGGGCGTCAATCATCTTATCTTGGTCAGCCCTGGTCTTGGGCTCGATGGAGACGGCGAGCACCGGCTCCGGGAAGCGAATTGATTCTAAGAGAATGGGCTGGGAAGTATCGCACAGGGTATCGCCGGTGAAGGTGTTCTTCAGCCCCATGGTGGCGACGATGGTTCCAGCGTCAGCTTCATTTACCTCCTCACGCCGGTTGGCGTGCATGAGCAAGAGCCGCCCGATGCGCTCGCGCTTGCCCCGGGTGGCGTTGAACACTTGATCGCCGACCTCCACTCTGCCGGAATAGACCCTGAAGTAGACCAGCCGGCCGACGAAGGGGTCAGCCACCACCTTGAAGGCTAGGGCGGCGAAGGGAGCTTCATCGCTCACGGGACGGGTGACCTCCGCCCCTGTCTTGGCATCAATCGCCCGTACCGGGGGTAAATCCAGCGGGGAGGGGAGGTAGCTCACGATGGCATCCAAGAGTGGCTGGATGCCTTTGTTCCGCAGCGCGCTGCCGCAGAGAATGGGCACGCCCTTGTTAGCTAGGGTTACCCGCCTTAAGGCTTCGCGTAGTTGGGAGGGGGTGATCTCATGGCCTTCAAGGTAGGCTTCCAGAATACGGTCATCATTCTCCGCCAGCTTCTCAATGAGGGCATGGCGAAATTCGGCGCAGAGTGCCTCGTCCGATTCTGGGATGGCTATCTCCTTTGGCTCTGAATCAGGTTCCCCATCAAAATACCAAGCTTTATTCTCCACAAGGTCAATGATGCCCTGGTAGGAATCACCGCTGCCCAGAGGAAGCTGCACCGGCAGTGGTTTGGCTTTCAATCGCTGTTCAATCATGTCCAGGGTTCGGCGGAAATTGGCGCCGACCCGGTCCATCTTGTTGATGAAGCAGATGCGGGGCACCCGGTAGCGGTTGGCTTGGCGCCATACCGTTTCCGATTGCGCCTCAACCCCAGCCACGCCATCGAAGACAACCACCCCTCCATCCAGCACCCTGAGGCTGCGCTCAACTTCAGCGGTGAAGTCCACATGCCCCGGCGTGTCAATGATGTTGATGCGGTGGTCCTGCCAATAGCAGGTGGTCGCCGCTGCGGTGATGGTGATGCCGCGCTCTCGCTCCTGCTCCATCCAGTCCATCACCGCGGTGCCGGAGTCCACATCGCCCAGCTTGTAGGTGCGGCCGGTGTAATAGAGTATCCTCTCGGTGACGGTGGTCTTACCGGCATCGATGTGGGCGATGATACCTATATTACGGATTCTGGCTAAAGGGAAGCTTCTGGACATAGTTCTCGCCTTTGCTGTTACTGGGCTTTTTAACATAACCTTGGAAATGGGTAACCTCTCACCATCTATAGTGGGCAAAGGCGCGGTTCGCCTCCGCCATTTTATGCGTATCTTCGCGCCTCTTGATGGTGGCGCCCTCGCCACGCAGCGCGTCAAGAAGTTCGGCAGCCAGCTTCTCGGTCATTGATTTACCTTTTCTGGCTCGGGCTGACTTGAGCAGCCAGGTCAGGGCCAGGAAGAGGCCCCGGTCCGGCCGAACCTCCACCGGTACCTGATAGGTAGCTCCCCCAACCCGGCGGGGCTTTACCTCAAGCAGCGGGGTGGCGTTCTTCACCGCCTGCTCCAGAGCGGTGACCGGGTCTTTGGATGCCTGCTGCTCAAGTAACTCCATGGCCCCGTAGACAATTTTCTCGGCGGTTCTTTTCTTGCCGCACTTCATGACCTTATTGATCAGCTTGGCCACGGTTACATTATGATACTTAGGGTCGGGGGGTGTTTCTCTTTTTATCGGTCGAGCTCGTCTTGGCATTTTGCTTTTCCCTTATCTTCAGGCGGCTTCCGCCTTCTCCTTGACCATCTTGCTGCCGTATTTGCTGCGGCCCTGACGGCGGTTGACCACCCCGGTGGCATCCAGGGCTCCCCGCACGATATGGTAGCGGACACCGGGCAGGTCTTTCACGCGTCCGCCCCGAATCAGCACCACCGAGTGTTCCTGGAGCTCATGCCCCTCACCAGGGATATAAGCTGTCACCTCCATACCATTGGTCAGGCGCACCCGGGCGATCTTGCGCAGCGCTGAATTGGGCTTCTTCGGGGTGGTCGTCCTCACCTGGGTGCAAACCCCTCGCTTCTGCGGCGAGCCCTTCCCCTCTATCAGCCGGTTCTTCAAGGCATTGTAGATAAAGCGCAGTGCCGGCGATTTGGTCTTCTTGGTGACCTTCTTGCGCCCTTTTCTGATGAGCTGATTGATTGTCGGCAAACTTATGCCTCCTACCCTACAATTTTAATGGATGAGCCTTGGCTCATCCAGAAAGTTAATTGATGGCTGAAAACAGCTTGTTTTTCAGCCCATCAACTATAGCTGAATGCCAGATACCAAAAGCAAAGTTTACCATAAGTAGAAGCTGCTTGTCAATATATACCGGGGCTGGTTCTATTTGCATTTGGTTGAAACTAGTTTTCAGCCGATGTATCCTTTCCTACAAAAAGCCAAAGGTGGGGAGGTGAATTATGATTAAGTGGTTCGCCTCCCTGAAAAGGCTAATTGTAGGGAGGTTCGAAATGGCCCGATTAAATCTAATTCGGTGGAGTGATTATCGTATTCGCTTAATGCCGTCAAAAGATGATATTAGGTCTCTTGTATCTACTTTGCTTCCATACTTTTGGGATACTGAAATAGTCATTGATATGGAAGTGAAGCCAACAAAGAAGAAAACAACCGATGATATATTGAAATATCAATGGGAGTTACGTGACCTAGACGAAAATATTATTAAAAAAGGGTGGGGCGAGGTTAATATACCTCATTCTACGATATTAGGCAAGAAACCGATTCACGCAGAGAGGGCTATAACATTAGGGAATTTACACCCACATAGATATTACAAAATATACATTACCTTCAGTGATTCAATGCAAACCAGTGAGCGTTTATTGGGAGGCACATTGACTGTTAAAGATAGGGATGAATTGTATATGCAGTTAGTCATATTGTTACTCGGCATAGGCTTTGCATTCGTATTGCTTCTTATTGAGATGGGAGGTAAATAATGGAGGTTGGAATAACCTGTAAACACTGTGGTTCATCAGCCGTCGTAAAATATGGCACTTACAAAGGTGTTCAACGTTACTGGTGCAAAATCTGTAAGCGCAAGTTCAAGGCTGACGGTACTTTATTCCATATGAAAACCCCAGCTAATCAGGTATCGTCAGCGCTCAATATGTATTACGAGGGAATGAGCATAAAGGCTATTCGCAGGAACTTACAGCAGGAGTATGGCAATATGCCCTCAACCGCCACTATCTATGAGTGGATACAAAAATTCACTCAATACGCTACTGATAGCATAGAAGGTTACAAGCCTAAAAAGATTGGCGATACTTGGATAGCAGATGAGACAGTTATAGAAATAGACGGGCAAAATGTCTGGCTGTGGGACATAATAGACGACAAAACCCGTTATCTACTGGCAACTCGCTTATCCAGAAGTCGCACTACTAGAGACGCCCAGATATTATATGACAGAGCAGTTAAAACGGCGGGCAAAGAACCCAAAACAGTAATAACAGATAAACTGGCTTCTTACCTTGACGTGCGGTATGGCAAAGACACAGAGCATATCCAGAGCAGGCCGTTTGCGGTTGAAAATAACACACAGAAGATAGAGAGATTTCACGGCACGCTGAAACAGCGCACAAAGGTAATGCGGGGGTTAAAGAACATTGAGACAGCACACGACTTCATAAATGGCTGGCTGGTGCATTATAACTATCTACGGCCACACACAGAGCTAAATGATAAGACTCCCGCAGAAGTGGCAGGGATAGATTATCCCTATAAGAATTGGGCAGATATAACTCGCCATAAACCTTCAAAATGTATCATCATTGAGCATCAGCCCAGAGGCACTATCAAATTATCACCAACGCAAATAGGCAGACCTAGAATAAGCCAGCGTATGCCCAGAATTACACCCAAAGCGCCAAGATTGCGCAAAGGTGAATTGTATGTTGGCAGGGGTATGATTAGTAGGCATTATTTCAGAGGAGCAAAAAGAAAGAAGATATATCAATGGTGAAGGTGCCAACCAAATGCAAATAAAACCCCGGGGCTTGAAGCTAGGGGGAGTTAGGCCTTGGCCAAAAGCTCCCGCAATCCCTCCCCGTGATGCTTACACCACTGGAAGATGGTGAACAGTTCCCAGCCAATGCAGAAATGGCGGACTCCCATCTCAATGAACTGCGGCGCCTTTTCAAAACCGTCCAGTTCCACCCTGGGGTGAACGCCTTTTTTCAGCGCCAGCTCAATCATCTCCCGCTGCTTTCTCTGTACCTCTGGGTCTTCCCACTTTCCCGCCCTGCCGGTGTTGAGGGAATAATCGCAGGGGCCGAACTGCACCATATCCACGCCCTCCACCGAGAGTATCTCCTCAAGCTGCTCCATGGCGCTTTCTTTCTCAATCATGACCACAATCACCGCCTCTCGCAGCGCCTTGACCCAGGCCTCGTTGCCGATGTCAATGACGTATCCCCCCATTCGCCGTATGACGCAGCCCTGAAGTCCCCCGTCCTCAGGCGTCGCCGCCCGCACCATGCGCACGCACTCTCTCACCTCAGCAGCCGAGCGGCAATCGGCGAAGAGGATGTTCTGGATGCCTGCCCCCAGCGACCGGGTGGTGATGAATAGCCTGGGCTCCTGCTCAACCTTCATCATGGAGGACATATGGGGGAATAGCTCCACGGCGCGGGCGAAGTTATCCAGGGCGGGGAGGCTCCAGACGGCATACTGTCCGCAGAGCTCAATGTAATCAAAGGCGCCGGAGTGGCCGATGACCTCAACAATCTCAGGCGAGGTGGTTACCACGTGGGTGCCGATGGTTGGTTTTCCGGCGTTCAAAAGCTCTCTGAGGCGGTTCTTTTTCATAGGCTCTCCCTTTCTTAAAAGTGGATTATTTTGCCTTTAAATGAATAGCTTGCTCAAGACGGCTTTTGGCTTTGGCATAGAGTGTTGCTGCCTGGAAGGAACTCCTTACCAGCGGCGCTGAGGCAACCTCGGCAAAGCCCATCTCCCTGCCCATATCCTCATACTCGGCGAACTCCTCAGGGGGGACAAATCTCGCCACCGGATGGTGCCGGGGTGAGGGCGGCAGGTACTGGCCGATGGTGAGCAGGTCGCAGTCAGCTTCTCTCAAGTCGTACATTACCTCAATCACCTCATCCCTGGTTTCCCCCAGACCGAGCATCAGGCCAGACTTGGTCACTATCTCCGGGCTTAAATTCTTCACCATAAAGAGAAGCTCCAGCGAGCGGGCATAATCAGCCTCCGGCCGGACCTCAGGGTAGAGGCGGGGAACCGTTTCTATATTGTGGTTGATGACCTGGGGACGAGCGCCGACGACCGTCTTGATGGCATCCGGCGAGCCGCGGAAATCAGGGATGAGAACTTCTACGGTGACGTCCCCGCTTTGGCGCAGCAGCTTTATCACCTTGGCGAACTGGGAGGCACCGCCATCAGGGAGGTCATCTCTGGTGACCGAGGTGATGACCACGTAGCCCAGCCCCAGCCTGGTGGCGGCTTCCAACAGATGCTGGGGCTCATCCTCATCTACTGGGACAGGGCAGCCCTTCTTTACCGCGCAGAAGCTGCAGTGCCTGGTGCACACATTGCCCAGGATGAGAAAGGTGGCCGTGCCTTGAGAGAAACACCTGCCGATGTTCGGGCAGAGGGCGTTCTGGCAGATGGTGTTTAACTTTAGCCCATCCAGAAGTCCCTGCATGGTTGACATAATCTTTGGGTCAACGAGCTTCTGCTTAAACCAGGGCGGGAGTCTTCCTTGGCTCATAACCTCTTTCCCGTAATTCAGTCCTTATCTCCAGGTGAACGGCAAAAACTTGGGCAAAGTGGGTAAGCAGCCTTTCCGTTACCATTGATATCGGTATCTCTCGGTCAAGTAGCTGGGCCATTGAGGTAGCCCGGCGGTTGGCAAAGCCACACGGGTTGATCAGTGAGAAATGGGCTAGATTGGTGTTGACGTTGAGGGCAAAGCCATGCATGGTGACCCATCTTTTCAAGCGGAGCCCGATGGCGGCAATCTCCTCATCATTCACCCAGACCCCGGGGTGGTTTTCATCCCGGCCGGAGGCTATGGAGAAATCCTCAAGCGTCCTGATGAGCACCTCCTCCAGGTTGCGCAGGTACTTATGGGCATCTTTCCCCCGCTCTTTCAAGTCAAGGATAGGGTAGCCCACGATTTGCCCCGGGCCGTGGTAGGTAACGTCGCCTCCCCGGTCGGTGAAGACCAGGGATACCCCCTCCCTGGCCAGCTGGGCTGGAGAGACCAGGACATTTTCCAGCTTGGCTGACCTCCCCAAGGTAATGGTGGGGGGGTGCTCCAAAAGAAGCAGGCTATCAGCTATCTCACCATCCGCTCTGCGGCTTAAAAACTCCTGTTGCAGCCTGTAAGCCTGGGCGTAGTCAATCAGTCCTAGCTCGTAAACAACGCACCGCATTCTTTTTTACCTATTTTTGGAGAGAAAATGTATCGTTTCGCCGCTTAAGTCCAGCGCCGCTTCCTTGAGCGCCTCGGAGAGGGTAGGGTGGGCGTGGATGGTGGCGATGAGCTCCTGGGGACTAGCCTCCAGCTTCATGGCCAGCGCCGCTTCATGGATGAGCTCGGTCGCCCGGGGGCCAATGATGTGGGCGCCCAGTATCTGCCCATACTTTGGCTCGGTGATTATCTTGACCAGGCCCCGTCGCTCTCCCAGAATGGTGGCCATACCATTGGCAGCGAAAGGGAACCTCCCCACTCTTATCTCGTATCCCTGGGCGGTTGCCTCCTCCTCGGTGAGGCCCACGCTGGCCAGCTCCGGCAGGGTGAAGGTGCACCGCGGCACGGCCTGATAGTCAATTTGGGAACTACGGCCCAGGGCATTTTCCGCGGCGATTATCCCCTCCTCCATGGCCACGTAGGCGAGCATCATGCCGCCAATGGCGTCGCCGGCGGCGTAAATATCGGGTATATTGGTCTCCATCCGCTCGTTGGTCTGAATCCCACCCTTGCTCGTGGTCACCCCGGCTTCCTCTAGGCCAAGATTATCTAGGTTGGGGCAGTAGCCCACGGCGATGGCCACCATCTCCGCCTCCAGTTTCTTTTCCCCGTCAGGAGCCGAGATAGTGACCGATTTTCCTCCCTCAGCGTCCTCAATGCTGGTGACCTTGGTTCCCTCGTAGATTTGAACCCCATCCTCTTTGAGGGCGCGCGCCAGTATGGTGGTTAGCTCAGCGTCTTCCAGAGGCAAGATATGGGGCAGCATCTCCACGATGGTTACTTTACCGCCCAGCTTGGCCAGAATGGTAGCCATCTCCAGCCCAATGACGCCACCACCGATGATGAGCAGGCTCTGGGGAATACGCTCCAGGTCGAGGATGCTTTCGGCACTGATTATCCTGGAGGGGCTGTCCGCCCCGGGAATGGGCGGCTTTATCGGCTTACCGCCGGTAGCCAGGATGACCTTCCTTGCTTGGATGGTTTGTTTCTGTCCTTGGCCGTCATCTATCTCTATCTCTCTTGACCGGGTCAGTTTAGCCTGCCCTTTGATAACTTCAACCTTGTTCCCGGCTAGCAGGCTCTGCACGCCACCGACCAGCGTTGAGATTACCTTGCTCTTGCGGGCCTGCATTTGGGCCAGGTCAAGGCTCACCTCTTTGGCCTTTACGCCATATTGCTCGGCGTTTTTCATTGACTGGTAGAGCTCCGCGCTATGAAGCAGCGCTTTAGAGGGGATGCATCCCCGGTTAAGGCAGGTTCCTCCCAGGGCGTCCTTTTCAATCAGGGTGACCTTGCCGCCAAGCTGTGCCGCCCGTATCGCGGCGACGTAGCCCGCTGGCCCCCCACCGATTACCACTACATCTCTTTCTGCCATGGCTTTCCTCCTCTAGGCTAATAAAAGGGTGGGGTTCTCCAGGGTGCTAATGAGGCTGGAGATGAATTTGGCGGCTACGGCGCCATCAATCACCCGGTGGTCATAGGTCAGGCTATAGGTCATGATGGGGCGGATGACAATTTGCCCTTCTCTCACCACCGCCCGCTCGGTGATGCCACCAACTCTCAGGATGGCTGATTCCGGCTGATTGATGATGGCGGTCTCAAAGGTCCAGCCGGCGCCGAGTGCCCCCAGGTTGGTCAGGGTGAAGGTGCTGCCGCGAGCTTCCTCGGGCTTGAGTTTTCCCTCCCTCGCCTTTTCAGCTAGGGCTCTCACCGTCTGACTTATCTCAACCAGGGATTTCTGGTCGGCATTCCTGACCACGGGGACAATCAATCCCTCATCCAGCGCCACGGCCACCCCGATGTTGATATCCTCCCAGACTTTTATCTCGTTATCTATGATGCTGGCGTTGAGCATGGGATGTTCCCGAAGCACCCGGGCGATGGCGAAGACGAGGAGGTCAGTATAGGTGATTCGGGCGCCGATGACCTTTTCCCGCTCTAAGAACTCGTTTCGCAGCTTCACCATCTCGGTCATGTCTATCTCACCCATGGCGGTGAGCTGCGCAGCGACAGAGAGGCTGCGGTGCATATGCTCGGCGATGGCGCCCCGCATCCCCTTGAGCGGTATGGTGGTCTTTACCTGCCCTTGGGGGAAGGCTGCTACCTCCGGTGCTGGCGCGGGCGCCGCGGCCTTGGCGGCGATCGCCTTTTCAATGTCCTCTCGGGTGATCCTACCCCCGGGGCCGGTGCCGGTTACCGTGGTGATGTCAATGGCGTGCTCCTCAGCCAGCTTTCGGGCCACCGGGGAGATTTTGATGCGCTCCTCTCCCCGCGGAGGGACGGCTGTCTTGGTAGGCGATGTCGTCTCAGCCATGGGAGCTGCCGAGGCCGCTGCTGCTGTTGTTGGCTCTTCAGTTTTGGCAGATATTTCCGCTGGGGCTCCTTTTTGCAGGGCTTCCAGCTCCTCTTTCGTCTCGGCAAGGAGCCCGATTACCTTGCCCGCCGGAGCCGTCTCCCCTTCTTTAAGCAGGATGTGAAGAAAGCCTGCTGCGGGGGATTCCACGTCAGACCTCACCTTTTCCGTCTCAATGATGACCACCACCTGCCCTTCCTCCACCCATTCCCCCTCTTTAGCTTGCCATTCAATGATGGTGGCGTCCGTTACCGCCATGCCGACACGTGGTATTTTGATTTCCGTAGCCATTTCTCTCCTCTCCGCTTAGTTTCTGAAAAAGCCTTTTTTCACTGCCTCCCTGATGGTCTTCTCAACGTCAACCACCGGGGGCCCGTCTCTCTCTAGTCTGATTTTTACCTGGTCAGCGGGCTTCACCGTGAGCTCCCGCTCACCATCCAGCGCCATGACCGAGGGCTTACAAGCTATTTCGATCTCCTCACCGGGGGCAAGCAGCCGCCACTGCTCAATGCCAACCTCGCTGATGACGCCGGGAAGCACCGTGGCCCTGACTTTGAGCTGGCCATCACCTAGTTTCAGGTACATGCCCTGTTCATCATCGGGGCCGAGGGGATGCAGATTTCCCCCGATGCTGGTAAGTCCCAGGCTGGTTGGCTCAGCTCTGGTGCAGATGACCTCCCTCACTTCATCAAGTTCCCAGATGGCCCGGCAGCCGGTAAAGAGCTGGTTTAGCACTACCACATCGACCAGGGCCAGGTCAACCTCAAAGCCATTCCTAATGACGACTAGCCTCTTATGAGTTCTCACCGTATCCTTGCCATTGACTAGGTTTTGGGCGATGAGCCCGGCGGCGATGCCGGCGGCTGTGGGCTCGATGGTCAGGGGGAAGACATTGTTGGTGCCGGTGGAGACCGGAACCAAGGGGATGCTGCGGTTGCTTTTGGCCACATCCCGGTTGGTGCCATCCCCGCCCAAGGTAACAATACAGCCGACGCCGAGTTTGGCCATCAGCGCCGCGGCCAGGGTGGAATCCTCGGCGGTGCAGGATAGCGTCATATCCATTATTGACGCCTTGGCTCTCAGACGCTCGCTTTTCAACCCGTCCAGGGCCCTCTCTCCCAGGCCGTAGTAATCCGGCATAATCAAAATCTCGTCAACTCCGGTGGCCTCAATGCCCAGAATTATCCGCTTTAGCTGGTTTACCTTATCGGTGTTGTCCACGTTGCTGGCATAGGCCACCAGTCGTCTGATATCCTTCCCCGAGGCCGGATTGGCGATGATTCCAACCTTGCTCACTTCAAATCAGCCAGACTATTATAGATTTTCCCTTTTGGGTGCTGAAATGCTGGCCTATAGCCTGGCATCACTCCTTTTTCTTTATTTTAGCAGGTGGCAGTTAACGCAGCTGGGTATGGGGTCACCTTTCAGGGCTGCCACCACATTCTCCGCGGCTAGTAAGTCCATCTCCAACCTTGCCCTCTTGGAGCCACCGGCGATGTGCGGGGAGATGATGATGTTGTCCAAACTGAGCAGCGGGTCATCGGGCGCGATCGGCTCCTCCTCGGTGACGTCTATGGCCGCAGCCTGTATCCGCCTTTCTTTGAGGGCCTGGTACAAAGCCTTCTGGTCAACGGTGCCTCCTCTGGAGGTATTGATCAATATCGCCGTCGGCTTCATGCAGGCGAGCTCCTTGGCCCCGATGATGTGTCTTGTCTCTTTGTTTAAGGGCACATGGATGGTGACGAAGTCAGCTTCTCGGAGCAGGGTGGCTAGGTCGGGGATATATTCGGCACCGAGCTCGGCTTCATGCGGGTTGCGCACGATATCATAATAAATTACCTTCATGGAAAACCCCCGGGCCCTCCGGGCCACCTCGGAGCCTATCCGGCCCATGCCGATGATGCCCAGCGTCTTATGGTGGACATCATCGCCGAGGTAGGGGACGGCCATGGGGTCCCATATTTTCCACTCTCCTCTCGAGGTGGCGTTGATGGCTTCCACCATTTTCCGTGCCGAGGCCAGCATCAGGCCGAAGGCGAAGTCGGCGGTGGCTTCAATCACCCCACGTGGGGCGTTGCAGACCATGATGCCACGCCTGGTGGCCTCTTCAACATCGATATTGTCGAAGCCGGCCGCCCGGTGGGCGATCACTTTCACCTTTGGGGCATGGTTCAGAAATTCAGCATCCACCTTGTCCAGCCAGACTATCAGCCCTTCTTTATCGGCGATATGCTGGAAGAGCTCCTGGCGCGATGGCGCCTCTTCTTTCTGCCAGGCGGTAACCTCAGCATGGGGGCGAAGCAGGTCAATGGCTTCCTGGCTTATCCTCCGGCTGATGAAGACTTTGGGCATTTTATACCTCCTAATTGTTTAGCTACCTGCCCGTAAAATAGATGTTTTTACCCGTGGCAGAGAGGGGGATGCCGATGATGAGGTCAGCGTCCAGTAGCCCGATTTTGCGGGCGGCGGCCCCGATGGAATACATGAGGCGGTTATCCACGTTGAGGTCGCTGGCCGCCTTTACCGCCGAGCCCAGGGCGATGCCCAGGTCCATCCCCTGGAAGAGGCACATCGGGCCCCTGGCGGTGCCACGGTCTATCTTCTTTGCTTTAAGCATGGCCAGGCAGTTTCGGCCGCAGGCCCCACAGTCAAGGGGCGATTCCACCCTCTTGGGCTCACCGGTGACGCCGATGAGCAGTACCACCATGGACTTACGCACGTCTTCCGCGTTTCGCTGGAAGAACTGGAGCCGCTCCGGGTCTTCCCGGTATATTTCCTCCATGGCCTGAGCTAGTCTCTCCAGCTCATCGTCACCATGCAGGATGAGCGTCTTTATCGAGTCCAGCCCTCTCCCCTTGGGGGCGGTTCGGGCGCTTACCGCCATCAGTTTGGCTATCTCAAGCACCGCTTCGCTCTCGGCCTGCCTTGAGTCTATCCGTGCCATCACTCGTCTCCTTTCCTGGCTTGGAGAATGTTCAAAGTTCTGTCAATCGTTCATCACCTTGGCCAGCGCCTGTGGGGCTTACCCATCCCAGCTATCCATCTCGGCGAGCGCCTGACAGAGGACGTCCACGGCGCGCTCGGCGTTGGTCATATCGGCCACTTCGGTGGGGGAGTGGCTGTATCTCCTTGCCGCCACGAACATAAAGGTGGATTCCACCCCCGGGTTGGTCTCATAGGCGATGGTATGGTCGGAGAATATCCCAGTGCTCACATCAAGGTGAAACGGGATATTCTGCTTCTTGGCAGCGTCCATCAGCAGTTGATTTAGCCTGGGGCTGGCGAAGTTCACCGTGGCCGGGTAGGGGGCGTTGGGCCTGACGAAGGAGAGCCGGCGCACTCCCAGCCCGGTGCGCAGCGGCACCGAGCGATTGATGTCAGGTATGGCATCCTGGGCAAAGCCGGTATCTAGCACGATGAGCCAGTCCGGGGTGGTCTGCTGGAGGAAATACTTGACGCCGAGGCAGCCTATTTCCTCCTGAACCGAGCCGACAAAGTAGATATCGTGCCTGGGTGGCTGGCTCAGCCTCCGCGCCACCTCCACTAGAACGCCGCAACCGACCCGGTCATCAATGGAATGGCTGGCCAGGATGGTATTACCATCATCCAGCCACCGCGGCGGGGAGGCGTAGACAACAGGGTCTCCCACGGAGACGAACCGCTGCCGGTCGCCAACGTCAATCCAGAGCGTGCCGGCTTCATGACGGCCCACGGAGCTGGAGGCGCAGACCACACCGGGAACATCTCGCTCGGCGCTTAAGATAAGCACCGGGGTGCCAGGCAGATTGGCCGGGTCAATCCAGCCCAGTTTCTCAAACCAGACAAATTCATCAACCTTGGTCACCACCAGGCTGACCTGGTCCATATGGGCGACTAGCGCCAGCGAGCGCTTTCCCTCCGTCCCCCTCTTTTTGGCAATGAGATTACCTATCTTATCAATATAAATCTCATCAACGTGCTTCTCCAGCAGCTCTTTGAGCCTACCAGCTACCCGGCTCTCAAACCCAGAGGGCCCGGGAATCTGTACTAGCTCATAAACTAACTTGCCAATCACGGCATACCTCTTCTTATTTTGGCTTCCTTGAAGGATATTTTGAAGTCGCCGTCCGATTCTCGGGGGCGACGGCAACCGGCGTGCTCTGTGGGGTTATCTGGCACGGGTGCACTCTGATTATCCGCTAGCTGGCACAGGCATACTCAAGCAGCAATCATAGCACTGCGGCTCCTCATGTGTCAAACTAGGGTTTCCTTGGCTGGCTTCAAGAGCGGGTATTTTTTGTGCTATACTGAGTTATAGCCAGCGTAGCTCAGTGGTAGAGCAGCGGTTTCGTAAACCGCCGGTCGTCGGTTCGAATCCGACCGCTGGCTTGGCAGGTTAGCCTTTGGGGGATAAATGGCTGGGCTTCTTTTCGGGACAGGGGGTACTCCTCACAGCGCTAGGACCGGCTCCACCGTTGATGGCATCGAGCGCATCGCCGAGCTCGGCTTGGGCTGTATGGAGATTGAGTTCGTTCAGGGGGTGAAGATGGGGGAGGGAGCAGCCCGCCTAGTGGCGGAGGTCGCCTCGCGGAAGGGGGTGAAGCTCTCGGCCCACGCCCCCTACTTCATCAACCTCAATGCTCACGACTTGGAGAAGGTGAGAGCCAGCCAGGACCGGATTCTGCAGACGGCCCGCATCGCCTCGGTATGTGGGGCGGAGAGCATCGTCTTTCACCCCGCCTTTTATCTCGATGACCCACCAGAGGAGGCTTATGAGCGGGTGAAGCAGCACCTGGTTGAGGTGCTGAACCAGCTCAAGCGGGAGAATAACCCGGTGTGTATCAGGCTGGAGGTTACCGGCAAGGACAGCCAGTTTGGCACGCTGGAGGAGGTGCTCAGATTGAGCACCGAGCTTGAAGGGGTGGCCCCCTGCATTGACTTCGCCCACTGGCATGCCCGCACCGGCAAGTTCAACTCTTACTCAGAGTTTGCCGCCATTTTGCTCCAGGTGAGGGAGCGGCTGGGCGGTGCGGCTCTGGATAATATGCACATTCATGTTTCCGGTATTAGCTATGGCAAGAAGGGGGAGGTAAATCATCTGAATTTGGCGCAGTCAGACTTACGCTACACCGAGCTCTTGAGCGCGCTGAAAGATTATGAAGTGAAGGGAATGGTCATCTGTGAAAGCCCCAATCTGGAAGAGGATGCGCTGCTCCTGCAGACCACCTACTGTCGCTTCTAGGAATAGCCCGAAGGTACGGGGCTGATAAGTAACCATTTCCATTTTCCTATTGGGTGTTGTTTTTGGTATAATGCTATAGTTAAGGCAAAAATATTTGAGGTGAAGCGTGAAACCAGGCTGGAAACGTAGTGGTTTGATTTACATCGCCATCCTGCTGGCGGCGATCGCGCTTTTCTCCTATCTCCTGCCCTCGGCGAACAAGCCTGAGGAAATCCCCATAAGTGAAGTGGTGGCCATGTCCCAGAATAAGGAGATCGCCGAGATCAGGGTGGAGGATGATATGCTGCTCATCACCACCGTTGATGATGCCCAGTACCGGGCCTTCAAAGAGAGCAACTCCAGCCTCTATGACATTGAGGGGCTGGACCTGGAGGGGGTGGTGGTTGACATAAAGGGTTCATCCGGGATCAATTGGGGAGGCCTGATGCTCAATTTCCTGCCTCTGCTTATCTTTGGTGGGCTATTGTTCTTCCTTTTCCGCCAGGCGCGTGGGGCCAACAGCCAGGCGATGAGCTTTGGCCGCAGCCGGGCGAGACTATTCCCGGCGAACCGCCCCACGGTAACCTTTGATGATGTGGCCGGGGTGGAGGAGGCGAAACAGGAGCTGCGGGAGGTGGTTGACTTCCTCAAGGCGCGGGAGAAATTCCAGCGCTTGGGGGCGCGCATCCCCAAGGGGGTGTTACTGGTCGGGCCGCCGGGCACGGGCAAGACGCTCATGGCCCGGGCGGTGGCTGGTGAGGCTGATGTGCCCTTCTTTTCCATCAGCGGCAGCGAATTTGTGGAGATGTTTGTTGGCGTCGGCGCCTCCAGAGTGCGTGACCTCTTTGACCAGGCCAAGCGGAATGCCCCGTGCATCGTCTTCATTGATGAGATTGATGCTGTGGGGCGTCACCGTGGCGCCGGACTGGGTGGCAGCCATGACGAGCGGGAGCAAACCCTCAATCAGATTCTGGTGGAGATGGACGGCTTTGATACCAGCACCAACGTGATCGTCATGGCGGCGACCAACCGGCCGGATATACTTGACCCGGCGCTGCTTCGCCCTGGCCGCTTTGACCGGCGGGTGGTGCTGGACCGCCCTGATATCAGCGGGCGGCTGGCCATTCTTAAGGTCCATACCAATGGCAAGCCATTGGCCAAGGACGTTGACCTGGAGGTGCTGGCCAAGGAGACGGTGGGTTTCAGCGGGGCTGATCTAGCCAATTTGGTCAATGAGGCGGCCATTCTGGCGGCGAGGCGTAATAAGGGCGCCATCGGCATGCAGGAGCTTGAGGAGTCTATTGACCGGGTGATCGCTGGGCCAGAGCGCAAGAGCCGCAAGATAAGCCCCAAGGAGAAGGAGATCACCGCCTATCATGAGGCGGGGCATGCGCTGGTGGCCAGGGTACTACCCAATGCTGACCCGGTGCACAAGATATCCATCGTGGCGCGCGGCATGTCCCTGGGCCATACCCGGCAGCTACCCATTGAGGACCGCTACCTCATGACCCGCTCCCAGTTCAAGGATATGCTGGCTACCCTCCTTGGCGGGCATACCGCCGAGGAGCTCATCTTCAACGAGATGACCACCGGGGCGCAGAATGATATCGAGCAGGCGACCAAGATAGCCCGGGCCATGGTGACCAGCTTTGGCATGAGTGACAAGCTGGGGCCGCGGACCTTCGGGCATAAGGAGGAGCTGGTCTTTCTCGGCCGTGAGATCTCCGAACAGAGGGACTACAGCGATAAGGTGGCCGAGCAGATCGATGATGAGGTCTACCAGATCATCCAGGAGGCTCACGAGACCGCCAGGGAGATTCTGACCAAGAATAAGTCCAAGCTCATTTTCCTTGCCGAGAGGCTCATGGCCAAGGAGACGCTGGAGGGCGAGGAGCTGGAGGCGATTTTCAATGAGATCGCTCCCAAACCGGCTAGGAAAGTCACCCCTACCCTCACTCCGGCACCGGTGGAGCCGGTGGCTGAGGCCGAGCCCGAGGCCAAGCCGAAGAAGGCTCCTGTGATGCCTCGCCTGGTGCCGAAGCAAACCCCAGCCCCGTCCGATTAGCGGCTACTTTTTCCGCTTGATGACGTAATCGGCCAGGTCAATGAGCGCCTGGCGGCTGGCATTCTCAGGCAGCGAGCTGAGATTCTGACAGGCTCTAGTGCAATACTCGGCGGCTACCCGGTAGCACTCATCAATGATTGAGGAATCACGGATCAGCTTTATCGCCAGGTCTATGTTTTTTTGGTCAGCTCTCTCGGCAAACCACTTCTTTATCGGGTTGTCCTCAGGGTGGCGCTCCAGGAGAAGCATCGCTGGCAGGGTGAGGGTGCCTTGGGCCAGGTCTGAGCCGATTGGTTTGCCCAGCTTCTCCTCGGTGCCGGTGAAATCCAGGATATCATCCACAATCTGAAAGGCGATGCCCAGGTTATATCCGTAGTCTTTTAGCGCCTTGACCTGTTCCTCTGGAGCCTGGCTCAGGATGGCGCCTGATTCTGTGGCCAGGGAGAATAAGGAGGCAGTTTTGCTGGAAATCCTCTGGAAATATTGCTCCCGGGTCTGCTCTACCTGATAGGCGGTGAGGAACTGGTTTAATTCCCCGCTGGAGATGGTGGCCAGGGTCTGGGAGAAGAGCTTGATCACGCGCGGGCTCTGGGTGTCCGAGACAAATTCGCCAGCCTTGGCGAAGAGGTAGTCTCCCAGCAGCACGGCTGGCTCCTCCCCCCATAGCTTATAGATAGTGGGCTGGCCCCGGCGCACCACAGATTTATCAATGGCGTCATCATGAACCAGTGTCGCCGTGTGCATCAGCTCCACGGCGCCCGCCATGGGCAGGAGGTATTTCAGGTTATAATTGTAGAACTTCCCGGCTAGCAAAGTGAGCGCGGGTCGGATGCCTTTGCCCCCGCTTTTCACCACGTGGCCGAGCTGCTCAGATAGCCACGGGAAGTCAACTTTGATGATTGACCTGAGGTTTTCCTTCACCTTGTCCAGGTCTTGCTGAATCGGTCGGTAAATCTTGCTCAGTTCCAAGGCTTCCCCTCTCCATCAGCCGGGGGCTTGTCCCAATCTCCGGGTCTCCTCCTCAATCAGGCTATCATCCAGTTTGCTGAACAGGGGCTCGGGGGGAAGTAGCTTCTGCCCTGGAGGTAGCCGCTGGGGTTGCCAGCCGTAATCCTCAACCTTACCCTTAAAACCGAGAAGCTGGTGCAGCTTCTGCGAGCTGAAGGGTAGGAAGGGATAGAGCATGGTTTTTAGGTTGGCGATTACGCAGAGGGTGGTGTACAAGGAGTTCGCCGCTGCCTCTCGGTTCTCTTTGATCATCTTCCAGGGCGATTTCTCATCAAGGTAGCGGTTGGCTTCCTGGGCTAGGGACATGGCGGCCCTTATCGCCTCTCGGAAATGGCAGCCATAGAGAAGCTGATCCACGGTCTTCAGGGTATCTTGAGCGGCATTGAGGATCGCCTGGTCCTGGGGGTCAAGCTCTCCAGGCGTGGGCACGGCACCCTCAAAGTTGCGGTAAACGAAGGTGAGCACACGGTGAACCAGGTTGCCGTAGGTGGCCACCAGCTCATCATTATTGCGCCGAACGAACTCGCGCCAGGAAAAGTCGGTATCGGCGGTTTCCGGCATGTTGATGGAGAGTAGGTACCGCAGCGGGTCAGGCTCATAGCGGGAGAGATAGTCAAGCAGCCAGACGGCCCAGTTGTGGCTGGTGGAGAGCTTTCTGCCCTCAATGGTTAAGAATTCGTTGGCCGGCACGTCATAGGGCAGGTTGAGGTTATCCCCATAGCCCATGAGCATGGCCGGCCAGATGAGGGTGTGGAAGGGGATATTATCCTTGCCGATGAAATAATAGCTCTTGGCCTCATTATTCTGCCAGAAGGCGCGCCAGCGCTCCTCATCGCCGCTGGATTTGGCCCATTCTTTAGCCGCGGAGAGATAGCCGATGACCGCCTCAAACCAGACGTAGATGCGCTTATCTTCAAAGCCGCTGATCGGCACTGGCACTCCCCAGTCAATGTCACGGGTTATCGCCCGGTCTTTCAGCCCCTCCTCCAGGTAGCGCAGGGTGAAGTTGAGCACATTGGGGCGCCAGTGGGTCTGTTGCTTGACCCAGGCGTGGAGCCGCTCATTGAAGGCGGTGAGTTTGAGGAAGAAGTGCTCGGTATCCTGGAAAACGGGGGTGGTGCCGCAGATGCGGCATTGGGGCTCAATTAGCTCGGCCGGGCTCAAAGGTTTCCCGCAGGCCTCGCACTGATCCCCCCTGGCCCCTGGGGAATGGCAGTAGGGGCAGAGGCCCTCAATATAACGGTCAGCCAGATAGCGCTGGCATTTGGGGCAGAAGGGCTGGGAGACGGTGTCCTTATAGATATAGCCCCGGTTGAGCAGGGTAAGGAAGATGTCTTGGGTTACCTGGGCGTGGTTGGCGGTGCCGGTGGTGGTGAACAGATCAAAGGAAATGCCAAACTTCTGCCAGCATTCCAAGAACTCCCGGTGGTACCTGGCGGCGATCTCACTGGGCTTTTTCCCCTCCTGCTCCGCCTTGAGGGTGATGGGCGTGCCGTGCTGGTCTGAGCCGGAGACCATCAGCACCTCATTGCCTTTGGTGCGGTGGTAGCGGGCGAAAATATCCGGAGGCAGATACGCCCCGGCGATCTGTCCCAGATGCAGTGAACCGTTGGCATACGGCCAGGCAACACCAATAAAAATCTTTTCGCTCATAGACTATCCTCAAACCCAAGCTATAAAATACTTAATCCTGAAAGAAGGTCAGCACCTGCTCCCCCTTCTCTTCCTTGTAATGGGCGTAGCCTTTCTTCAGGCAGCACTCAACGCAGTAGCGTCTGGTCTCACCTTCCTCGTCCTCAACGCCGTCTTTTTCATCTACGGCCAAATAGCGCTCCGGATATGGTATTACGCGGTGACACTCATCGCACTTGACTTCTCCCAAAGATATGCATCCACGACGCATAATTCTCGCTCCTCAAACTGTGATGTGAATTCTTCCCCCAGACCTTGCCAGCTTGAGCCAGGCCCGGTAAAGCTCCCGCTTGGGTAGGCCGGTATCTCTGGCCACCTCGGCGATGGCCTCTTTAGCTGTGGTCCCAGAGAGATACATATCGTGCAGCCGCTGCTCAATGGCCTGGGTCATCTCTGGCTTTCTCTTCCCCCTGCCCTTAATGACCAGGGTGAACTCTCCTCTGGGCTGGGTGAAGTGCGCCATCGCCTGGCTGGTGGTTCCCCGAAAGATCTCCTCATGAAGCTTGGTCAGCTCACGGCAGACGGCGATCTCTCGGTCGCCAAGGACGGAGAGCAGGTCGCTCAGCGTTGCCTGCAGCCGGTGGGGCGCCTCTAGGATGACAATGGTGCCGGGCTCATCGGCCACCGATTCAAGAAGGGTGCGCCGGGCACTGGCCCGGCGGGGCAGAAAGCCAAGGTAGAGAAACCTGTCCGTGGGCAGCCCGGAGACCACCAACGCCGTGACCACGGCCGAAGGCCCGGGGATGGGGATAACCGGGATGCCGCGCCTGCTGGCGGCTTTGACCAGCTCATAGCCAGGGTCAGACATGCCCGGCATGCCAGCTTCAGAGACCAGGGCCACATCCCCATCTTGGAGAAAGTTCAGGACATACTCAAGCTTGGCCTGCTTATTGTGCTCATGGTAGCTGGTTAGCGGCGTTTTGATATCATAGGCGCTGAGCAGGCGTCTTGTCTTGCGGGTATCTTCGGCGGCGATGAGCTTTACCTCACGCAGAATACGCAGCGCCCGCAGGGAGATATCCTCTAGGTTGCCGATGGGAGTGGCGACCACATAAAGATTGGGCATGGACTCTCGCTTTCCTTGGCTAGAACTTGGGTGAGCTAAACCTAATTATAACCTACCCATCACGGTCTGTCTAGCTTGGGGGTGGTGCCTCAGCTTCCCCCTCTTATTTCCGGCAAACACCGGGTGGTTTTTATTGGCCGCCTGAACTTATGCTATACTCTAAAATGACGGGGTTTGAATTTCCTTGGAGGGTCAAGTTGAGCAAGCTGATTGATAGGCTAAACCGGGTGTCAAAAGGTGAGTCCAAGCCCATAGGCTTTAGGGCGGCATCATCCTCAACCAAGGCGAAGATGCTCCTCATGGTCGATTTGGCCCAGGCGGATGATATTGAGCAGCTAGCTGATAGCCTTGGGGGTGCTGACGCGGTGCTTATTGAGCGGGTGGGCTCGGGAGCCAAGTCTCTTAAGAAGGTGGCCCAGTCTCTACCCGATGTCCCTTGGGGCTTGCGGCTGGCTCAAGGCTTGAGCCGGGAGATAAAACCTGCGGTGGAGGCGGGCTTGGATTTTGTCGTCTTCCCGCTGGATAGTGCTCTTGATGTGGCTTGGGATGATGGGATGGGCCGGGTTTTAGAGATGGAGCCGTCCTTAAGTGAGGGCTTGCTCAGAGCCGTTAGTGCGCTCCCGGTGGATGCGGTGCTCATCGCCGGCAAGGCCGAGGAAACTCGGCTTACCTGGCATCATCTCGCCCTCTTTCAGCGCTTTGCTGACTTATTGACCAAGCCCTTGCTGGCCCAGGTGCCGCTGGGCGTGACCGCCGGTGAGCTTCAGGCTCTCTGGAGGGTGGGAGTGGATGGCGTGGTGGTGGCCAAGCCGCCGCGGGAGAGGCTGAAAGAGCTTTGCCAGATGATTGGCGAGTTAACCTTGCCCTCGCGGGCGGGGGAGAAGAAGATGGAGGCTCTGCTGCCTCGGCTCAGCGGGGAAGCGCTTGTGGCGGAAGCCGAAGAGGACGGGGAAGAAGAGTAAGCCGCTTTAGTGGCAGGACTGGGAGAGCTGCCAAGACTTGCCCTCGGTGGTGATCGCCGGAGCTACCACCATCTCCGCCTTGTGCATATCCTGAATGGTGGCCGCCCCGCAGACTCCCATGGCGGTGCGGATTGCTCCCACCAGATTCTGACTGCCATCGGTCACTGAGGTGGGGCCGAAGAGGATTTGCTCCAAGGTGCCGGTACTGCCGACCTTTATCCTGGTGCCTCTGGGCAGCGCTGGGTGGGGGTGGGACATTCCCCAGTGATAGCCTCGCCCTGGGGCCTCTTTGGCCTGCGCCAAGATGGAGCCCAGCATCACCGCATCTGCCCCAGCGGCTAGGGCCTTGCACAGGTCACCACCCCGGCGGAAGCCGCCGTCGGTGATGATGGGCACGTACCTGCCAGACTCGCGCAGGTATTCATCTCTGGCCGCGGCACAGTCAATGGTCGCGGTTACCTGGGGAACGCCGACGCCGAGGACTTCCCTGGTGGTGCAGGCTGCCCCTGGCCCAACGCCAACCAGAACCCCCGAGATTCCGGTGCGCATCAGCTCCAGACAAGCGCTGTAGCTGACGCAGTTGCCCACGATGATGGGCATGGGGATGGCTTGGCGCAGCTCGGAGAAAATCAGCCCACGGTAGCTTTTTGATATGTGCCGGGCGGTGGTCACGGTGGATTGCACCACCAGAATATCCGCCCCGGCTTCAGCGGTGAGGGGGGCAAAGCGCTTGGTGTTGGCCGGGGTCACCGATACGGCGCAGGTGGCTCCCTGACGCTTGATCGCCTGGATTCGTTCCCCGATGAGGTTCTCTTTGATTGGCGCGGAGTAGATTTTTTGCAGCAGGGCGGTAACTTCGGCCTGAGGTGCCTGCGCGATCTCCGCCAGCACCTGGTGAGGGTTATCATACCGCGTCTGAATGCCCTCCAGGTGCAGAACGGCGAAGCCTCCCATCTGGCTCATCAGCACAGCGAAGTTGACATCGGTCACCGCATCCATGGCTGCGGCGATGATGGGAATGGAGAAGACGAGGTCCTCTATCTTGAAATCAATGTTGGTCTGGTCAGGGTTGAGCGTGATGTCTCCGGGAACTATAGCTACTTCATCGAAACCGTAAGCGCGGCGAAGTTGTTTGAATTGGGGTTCGGTCATCCTGTTCTCCGTTCCTTTGACTAAAGACTATAACAAAAGCCGGGCGCGGAAGTCAAGAAATTCCAGCTTTGGCCATCTCTTGTCTTGCTTTTTGGATGATGAAAAAAGTTTATGGCGGATTTTTAACAGATTTTAAACGCAAAATTTATGCGCGGTTAATCCGATGGGCTTAAGATGGAAGGAGAGATGCCCGAGGTAATGAGCCCCAGCGGCGGAAGAATGGTGATAAGGATAAAGGGCGAGATTAAGACTGCTATCAGGCTCAAAAATGGCATGGTGATGGTCTTTGATAGCAAGGGTGAGCAGATACCTGAATATCAGGGGTGGTATGAGGTGGTGAGGGGGAGTATCTTAAGAGACGCCCCGCCGAGTGCCATGTTCTGCCACTGGTTTGACTGTGAAGCTGCGCCGGAGATCGTCTATCAGGAGGTATGGTAGGAAGTGCCACACTACAAGGAGATGGGCAATATGCTGACCACGGGCGAAGTGGCCCGTCTGCTCGGTGTGCCTGCCAGCACCGTGCGGAGGTGGAGTGACCGGGGAGAGGTCAAGGCTTACCGCATCGGCCCCCGGGGTGAGCGGAGATTCCGGCGAGCCGATGTGGCCACCTTCCTCCTTGATAGAGCTATCCGGAAGTACCTCAAGGGCTAATTGGCACCATCACCACCCGTAGCCCTGAGCCCACTTTTTGTCCTGTTTTCTGCCTCATGTCACCTTAAATTCCATTGACTAGATTTGCTTTTCTGGGGTTAGTGTTTGCCTATTGACATATTTTATGACAGTATAATAGAATTGGCGTATGAACAGGGCAGCCGCAGATGCCGGCCATGAGGAGCCAGCCTGAGGTGTTAGATTTTAGGAAGTACCAGGGGATGAAAAAGGTCAGAGCTTCTTTTCTAGCTAGCTTATTAGGGCTCATCCTGGTCATCGGGATAGCGGAATTTGCCATTATGCTGGCGCTTCAGGCATTTACCCTCTCCCGCATTGCCCATGCCGCGGTAGATAGCTTGATTTTGACGGTGGTGGTGAGCCCGGTGCTATTTCACTATCTAAGCAAGCGCCGGCTGGCGGAAGAGGCGCTGAGGGGGCTGAGAGGCAGCTATGAGGGCCGCTTTGCCAGGACGTTGGCGATAAGCGGTACCACGCTGACGGTACTGTGGCTTGCCATCGTGATAGGCACAATTCAGTTTCTGGTGATGATTGGGCTTCATAGCTTTATAGAGTCCCACGTCACCCTCGCCATAGTGGGTAGCCTGATTTTGGCCGGCGTAGTGAGTCCGGTGCTGTATGTGTATGTCAGCTTGCACAAGCGGGCGGATGAGACGCTCCGGGAGAGCGAGGAGAAGTATCGGAGCCTGGTGAACAATATCAGCCTGGGGATATTCAGAAGCACCCCCGAGCCAGAAGGAAGGTTTTTGGAAGTAAATCCAGCTATGGAGCGGATCACTGGCTACTCCCGGGAAGAGCTATTGCGGATGAACGTCTCTGACCTGTATCGGAGCCCGAAGGAGAGGGAGGCTGTTCTTGCCGAGATCGCCGCAGCTGCCGGGGTGACCACCAGGGAGCTATGCTTCAGGAAAAAGGATGGAACTGAGATCACAGTGTCTGACACCAAAGTTCCGGTGAGGAATAGCGCTGGCCGGATTATGTACTTTGATGGAATTCTGGAGGACATCACCGAGCGCAAGCGGATGGAGGAGGAGCTCAGGGAGAAGAATGAGCTACTTAGAGCGCAGAATGAGGAGCTGATGACTCAGCGGCAGGAACTGATGCAAAAGACCAAGGAGGCGGAGGAGGCCAGCCGGGCCAAATCCGAATTTCTGGCGCACATGTCCCATGAACTCCGCACCCCGCTTAACGTCATTATCGGCTTTTCCGAGCTCATGCTGGACGGGGTGGCTGGGGAGCTGAGCGAGGAGCAGCGCCAGTGCCTGAATGACGTTCTGAGCAGTGGCCATCATCTTTTGGGGTTGATCAATGATATCCTTGACCTCTCCAAGATAGAGTCAGGCAAGATGGAGCTCAAGCTGACCAGGTTTGCCCTGCCCAGCCTCATCGCCTCGCTGAAGAAGGAGATGATGCCCCTCGTCGCCAAAAGGAAGCAGAGCCTAGAGGTGAGGGTGGAGAAGGGGTTGCCCCCGGTTCGGGCGGATAAAGCCAAGATAAGACAGGTGCTGCTCAATCTGATGAGCAATTCAACCAAGTTCACCCCCGATGGCGGTAGGCTTGAGGTTGAGGCGGTGAGGGAGGATGGCTGGTGCCGGGTGAGCGTCATCGATAATGGCATTGGCATTGAGAAGAAGTATCATGAGGTGATTTTTGAGCCCTTTTGCCAGCTGGGTAATTCTCTGCCCAGAGAGTCTGGGGGCACCGGGCTGGGGCTGGCCATCGCCAAGCAGATCATTGAGAAGCACGGCGGGCGGATCTGGGTGGAGAGTGAGTACGGAAAGGGGAGCCGGTTTAGCTTTACTCTGCCTCTGGCCAGCCGGTCATAGGGTCGGGGGTGAAACGGGGGGATGAACACTGAAAGAGAAAGTGCTCATTGTCGAGGATAATTCACAGAACATGAGGCTGCTGGAGATGCTGCTCAAGCCCCGGGGCTACAGCTTGCTCAAGGCGGTTGATGGGGAGGAGGCGCTGGATATAGCCACCCGGGAGCAACCGGACCTCATCGTCATGGATATCCAGCTTCCCAAGTTGAGCGGCCTTGAGGTGACAAAGAGGCTGAGGCAGATGCCGGCCTTCGCTCATACCCCGATCATCGCCCTCACTGCCTATGCCATGAAGGGAGACCGGGAAAAATTCATCCGCGCTGGCTGTAATGCTTATCTCTCCAAGCCGATCAATACCCGTGAGCTGCTTCGGGTGCTCGGGGAAATGCTGCCGCCACGCCAGGCGAATAACCATTAGCGGGAAGGGCCGATGGCCAAGAAGATTCTGGTCGTTGATGACGAGCCAGCCATGGTGAAGCTGATAGCTCAGGTTCTCACTGAGAAAGGCTATGAGGTGCTCAGGGCGTATAACGGTCAGGATGCCCTGCGGCTTTTGTTTGCCCGCAGGCCGGATTTGGTGCTCTTGGACATAGTTATGCCCGGCATGGATGGCTGGACTACCTGCAGCCGTATCCGTGACATCTCCCCCACCATACCCATCATCATGCTCTCCGGCAAGCGGAAGACTGAGGATGACGTGGTGCGCGGGCTTGACTATGGGGCTGATGACTATCTCATCAAGCCGGTGGGGAATAAAGAGCTAGTGGCCAGGGTGCGGGCGGTGCTGCGCCGCGCTGAGCTACCTCCCTGCCAAGATAAGGTAAGTGAAGTCACTTTCAGTGACGGCTTTCTCACTGTGGATGTGGCGCAGCGGAAGGTTATGGTCAATGGAGCGCAGGTGAAACTGACCCCGATAGAGTTTCGGCTGCTGGCGCTGCTACTGGAGAATGCCGGGCGTATTCTGACGCACCAGCAGCTACTGGAGAAGGTGTGGGGTTGGGAATATGTGGATGACCTAGACTACGTGCGTATCTATATTTCACACCTGCGGCGCAAAATAGAGCCGGACCCGGCTATGCCCAAGTACATCATCACCGAGCCTGGAGTTGGCTACTGCTTCCGCAAACATGACTAGCTTGAGTTTTGGGGTGGAGCTATGTGCTGCCTTTGCGCCACGGTGGGGAGGGGTGATATAATCCTAGGCAATATGGTGGTTGAGGCTGAGTTTCTCAAGTCCATTCCCTACTTTGCTGGCTTGAGCCCCGTTGAATTGGACGCGGTGGCAAGGCGCATCTTGGAGAGAGAGGTAAAAAGGGGGGAGATAATCCTGTTTGAGGGTGAGCCGGCCAGAGAGCTATATTTTGTCGCCTCCGGCGTGGTGAAGGTGTTCAAGACCTCGCCCGAGGGCAAGGAGCAGATACTTCAGCTCATCCGTCCCGGGGAGTCCTTCAATGATGTCCCCGTCTTTGGCGGCGGCCTGAATCTGGCCAGCGCCGAGGCCATGGCCCCCGGAGTGCTTTACGGGATAAGGAAAAGCGACCTAGAAATTATGCTGCGGGACCACCACAAGCTCGCCCAGAACGTGATCCAGGTCCTATCTCAGCGCATTGAGCATCTGGTTTCACTGGTTGAGGACCTCTCTTTCCGGCATGTTACCGGCCGGCTGGCCAGGATACTTCTTGAGTACGCTGGGGATAAAGGTGGCGAGCGTCGCCTGCTCACCCAGCAGGATATGGCCGCCATGGCGGGCACGGCCCGGGAGATGATCGGCCGCTCGCTCAAGTTCCTGGAGGAGGAGGGAGTGGTCAGGCTGGAGCGGCATCGCATTGTGATCAAGGACAAGAAGGCGCTCAAAGAAATAGCCGGGGTGGCTGATTAGAGACAAAAGTCGCAGACAGTCAGGCGGCTTTGCTTTAAGCTATCTACGGGACAAAACGATGAAGATGATCGAGATGCCGGTAATAGACCAGGCAAAGTGTAACGGGTGTGGGCTGTGTCTCAGCGTGTGCTCCTGCCAGGCGCTGGTGCTGGTGGGTAACGTGGTCACGGCTGTGGAAACCACTGATTGTGGCTGGTGCACGCTTTGTGAGGCGGTTTGTCCCACCGGCGCCATACGTTGCCTCTACGAGGTAGTCATTGAGGAGTAAAATTATCTCAGACTTTATCATCTCCTTTCCCGCTGACCATTTATCCGCCTTGCTTTCTTCCTTGACGGGTTTTTTCAGCTTGGCTGGAGTGGGACAAAAGTCACATACAGAGAGCTTGTTCTCGTCTAAAATGGGTTTACCAAGAGTGGGGAGGTTTCTGAGATGGGTTATAAGCTGAAAGAAGCGCCTAGGGCGCTTGGTATCAAGGATAAATGCTGCCATCACTGGGTTATTGAGGGCGCCCGTGGCCCGACCAGCCGGGGTATCTGCAAGCTCTGCGGGGCGGAGAAGGAGTTCCATAATTCCTGGCCCAGCTTCGCCGCGCATGAGGGGCGCGATAAAGCCGCCATGCTCTCTCCAGCGCTGGATGGCGAACTGGAGGACGCGGAGCTTGAGAAAAGCAAGGTAAGGGCGTGAATTAAAGGATGCTGGGTGTCCCAAAGGGGGGCGTAACCGCCCCCCTTTTTATTTTTAATTTCTCGAGCGTTTTGGCGGGAGTTTGCTCCTTGACTCCTTGACATTGGAAGCTTAAAGCGCTTAAGATAGCCTCCAAATGAGAGCAAGGAGGTGCTCCGATGGCTTTGACAGAAAAGCAGCTTGACGAGTTAGCCCGGGAGGTAATCGAGGCGGAGAGAACGGCCAGGGCAATAACCAATTTTACCGACCGCTTCCCCGAGATAACCGTGGCTGAAGCCTATGCCATCCAGATGCGGGTGGTGCAGACCAGGCTCGAGGGTGGGGAGCAGATCGTGGGCCGGAAGATAGGGCTCTGCGCCAAGGCCAATCAGCAGCTATTTGGCATCAATGAGCCGATTTACGGCCACCTTTTCCATTCCATGGTGGTTGCGGAGGGTGACCCGATTTCAATGAGCCGCCTGGTGCGCCCGGTGATTGAGGGGGAAATTTGTTTTGTCCTCAAAGATGACCTGAAAGGGCCTGGTGTGACCACTGCCCAGGTTCTGGCAGCTACCGCCGGTGTCATGCCTGCCATAGAGATCGCTGACTCCCGTTTCAAGGAGCGGAGACAGAAGGCGCAGGACCCTATCTCAGAGAATTCCGGTGCGGCTATGGTTGTCCTTGGCGGCCAGCTGACCCCGGTCAGCGGCATTGACCTGCGGCTGGTGGGCATGGTGCTGGAGAAAAACGGTGAGGTCATCGCCACTGGGGCTGGTGCCGCGGTGCTGGGGAACCCAGCCCAGCCGGTGGCCCATCTGGCCAACAAGCTCGCCGAGTATGACATGTACCTGCACGCCGGTGAATTTGTCATCTCCGGCTCGCTCACCGTGGCCTTTCCCGCCGAGGCCGGCGCCTGCTTCCGCGCCACCTTTGACCGGCTTGGCTCCGTTAGCGTGCGCTTCGTGAGCTAAGGCTTCATGGCTTATCAAGCTCTGTTCTCCATGGCCAGGCTATCTCCCAAATATGAAAATGGTGCGCCGATTATGCTATCCTAGTAGGGAAGATGCCTGATTCGGCGAAGCGGATAGCCATACTGGGTTCAACCGGCTCCATAGGCCAGCAGACCCTTGACGTCGTCCGGGCGCTTGGAGGGCGGTTTCGCGTCATTGGGCTGGCGGCGGGGAGGAACGTGGCTCTGCTGGCTGAGCAGGCTAGGGAATTTAGGCCAGAGTTCATCGGCTGTTCCTCCCTTGATGGTGGGGATGAGAGGCCAGAGGCGCTGGCTGATTTGGAGGGGGAGTTCCTCTCGCTGGAGGATATCGCCTCTCATCCGCAGGTTGAGCTTGTGGTTATCGCCACCTCAGGGAGGGCAGGGTTGAGCCCCACGCTGGCGGCGGTGAGGGCGGGTAAGAAAGTGGCCTTGGCCAACAAGGAGGCACTGGTCATGGCTGGGGAGATTATCACCCGCCAAGCCGAGCAAAGCGGGGGTCAGATTTTACCCATTGACAGTGAGCATAGCGCCATCTGGCAGTGCTTGGCTGGGGAAAAGCAGAAAGCCGCCCAACTTATCCTGACCGCTTCAGGAGGCCCCTTCCGCGATTATTCGCTGGCCGAGTTAGACGAGGTCAGCGTGGCGCAGGCATTGAAACACCCCTCCTGGCAGATGGGCAAAAAAGTTACCATTGACTCCGCCACCCTGATGAACAAGGGGCTGGAGGTCATTGAGGCGCACTGGCTGTTTAAGATGCCTTTTGAGCGCATCAGGGTGCTCATCCACCGCCAGAGCATCATCCACTCCATGGTGGAGTTCATCGATGGCTCAATCAAAGCTCAGCTGAGTTACCCAGATATGCGCCTGCCCATTCAATACGCCCTGTCCTATCCTGAGCGTCTACCCAACCCCGAGCTTCCTCATCTTGACTGGAGCCGGATAGCTAGCCTGACCTTTGAGCCACCTGATTTGGAGCGGTTTCCCTGTCTTAAGCTTGGTATTGAGGCTGGGAAGAAGGGGGGAACCTACCCGGCGGTGCTCTGCGCCGCCGATGAGGTGGCGGTGGAGCTCTTCCTCTCCGGGCGCATCAGATTTACTGATATCCCCCGGTTGATCGAGCGGACGCTGGAGCAGCATGAAGCTATCGCCCAGCCCACGCTGGAGCAAATCCTGGAGGCTGACGTCTGGGCTAGAGAAAGGACGACCAAGCAGGTTGAAGGGAGATAGCCGGTGCTTATCACCATAGTCGCTTTCGTTGGTGTTCTGGTGGTGCTCATCATCGCCCACGAGCTTGGCCACTTCCTCACCGCCAAGGCTTCGGGGGTCAGGGTGGAGGAGTTCGGCCTCGGCTTCCCCCCCAGGCTGGTCTCAATAAAGCGGGGAGGAACTCGCTATTCCCTCAATGCCATACCCTTTGGTGGCTTTGTCAAGATGGCAGGGGAGGAGGACCCCAGGGTGCCGGGGAGCCTGGCCAGCAAGGGCACTGGCACCAGGATGCTGGTATTGAGCTCCGGTTCCCTAATGAATTTCCTGCTCCCGCTGCTTCTCTTCTCGGTGGCGTTCATGGTGCCCCACAACGTGGTCACCGGTGAGGTGGTGGTGACGGAGGTGGCCCCGGCCTCGCCCGCTGCCAGAGCTGGCATTGAGCCTGGGGATATACTCATAGAGATAAACGGGCGTCCCATAAATAGCGTCGGTGACCTGCAGCGGCATATCCAGCTCAACCTGGGCAGGGAGGTTAGCCTGCTGGCGAGACGGGGTTCTGCCACCATAGAATTTCAGGTGATACCGAGGTGGCAGCCTCCAGAGGGTCAGGGGGCGATCGGGGTCGCCGTCCGAACGCTATCTCCCACCGTGGTAAGAGAGCGTTTCCCTTTCTGGCAGGCAATACCGATGGGGGTGCGCGAGTGCATTGAGGCCTTTATTCTATTCAAAAACGGGATCATCAGCATGCTCATCGGCACTGCTCCAGCCGTGGTCGCTGGTCCGGTGGGTATCGCTCAGATAACCGGCGAGGTGGCCAGAGCCGGGTTTGGCCCTCTCTTAGAGTTTGCCGCCTTTCTCAGTATCAACCTAGCTATTATCAATATCCTTCCCCTGCCGGCGCTGGATGGGGGGCGGATCGCCTTTGTTCTTCTAGAATGGGTGCGGCGGGGTAAGCGAGTCTCCCCCAGGGTGGAGGGGATGATACATATGGTCGGCTTTGCCATGCTCATCACCTTTTTGCTGGCGGTTACCTATCAAGATATCATCCGCATTATCAGCGGCCGGAGCTTGATACCATGAACCCCAGGCGAATAAGTAAACCGATTCAAATCGGCGAGGTGACCATCGGTGGGGGTGCCCCCATCGTGGTGCAGTCCATGACCAACACTGATACCCGCGATATCAGAGCTACCATTGAGCAGATCAGGGAGCTTGAGGATGTTGGCTGCGAGCTGGTGCGGGTGGCGGTGCCTGATGCCGAGGCCGCCCAGGCGATATCCGAGATAAGGAAGGGTATCTCCATACCTCTGATCGCTGATATTCACTTTGATTATCGCCTTGCTCTGATGGCGCTGGAAGCTGGCGCCGATGGCTTGAGACTTAACCCGGGTAATATCGGCGAGGCGGAGAAGATAAGAGCGGTGGCGCTGGCAGCGAAGGAGAGAAATGTCCCGATACGCATCGGCTTAAACGCTGGCAGCTTGCCCAAAACGGCCGATCCCGAATTGAGCGTTGCCCAGCGCATGGTTGAGGCGGCGTTAGAGCAGATAAAGTTGCTTGAGAGCCTTGACTTTGACTTGATCAAGGTTTCTCTAAAAGCCTTTGATGTGCCCACGACGATTGAAGCCTACCGGACTATCGCTGAGAAGATACCATATCCTTTGCATCTGGGGATTACGGAAGCTGGCACACCGAAGAAAGGAGTTATCCGCAGCGCGGTAGGTATCGGCACTCTGCTCTATATGGGCATTGGGGATACCATCCGCGTGTCCCTGACCGCCCATCCCCGGGAAGAAGTGATCGCTGGCTATGAAATCCTGAAAAGTCTGGATTTGCGCCAGCATGGGCCGGTTCTGGTAAGCTGCCCCTCCTGTGGTCGGGCGGAGGTTGATATTGTAAAATTGGCTGAAGAGGTGGAGGCTGAGCTAGCCAAGGTCACTAAACCGATAAAGGTGGCGGTGATGGGCTGCGTGGTCAACGGCCCCGGCGAAGCCAAAGACGCCGATGTGGGCATCGCCTGCGGCAAAGGCAGAGGCGTTATCTTCAAAAAGGGCGAAAAAGTTGGAGTGGTGGAGGAAAAGGATTTCCTGAAAGCGCTGATGAGGGAAGTGGAGGGGCTATGCTAGATAAAGCAAAAGGGCTTATTGATAGGATCAACTGGCCTCTTACAATTCTAATCATCGCGATAATCTGGTTGGCAGTTGGAATAGGATTACTTTGTACCTATCGGCTGTGGAATTGGCTAGTTTTATATGGTTTCGCTACTTGGGTCTTAGCGGGAGGTGTTGGGGCAGCTTTTTGGCAGATTAGAGAGGCAAGAAAAAGTACTAATGCTCAACTTGCAGCCCAGCTATTCCGCGAGTTACGCAGTGAGGAAACTAAAAATATACTTCGTTTTATATATAAACTAAGGCCTGAGAGGGTGCAATCTTTGTGCCGCACTGATATGAATAGTATAGATGGGGTACTTGATAAGTTTGAGTTACTTGGTGCTCTGGTCAAACAGGGAATTATTGACAAGCGCTTAGCAATTGAGGTTTTCGCTGGGCCACCAGCATTGCGGTGCTGGCATCAATTGGCCGAGTATATTAAAAACGAGCGTAAAGACCGCGGATTTTTCGTTAAAAATTACGAGAAGTTCACACAGCAGACTGTTAAATATTGTAAGGATCATAAAATACGAGTAGCGTTTGGTAATATTAAAGATTTGGCAGACCACTTTAAGAAAGGGGAGTTTAAATATCCACCTGGGAAGATAGATGAAATTATCAACCAAGAAAGAGAGGGAAAACTTTAAGAGGCGAAGCCTTTCTCGGCTTAATCACCTTTTGTAAGGAAGCCTTTTGCTCTGGGCGGTAAGGGATGCGGGCGAGAAAGTTTCTGGCGGCACTGTTGGCTGGCTTGCTCCTGGCTTTGATGCCTGGGAGCTTATCAAGTGTACTAGCGCAGCCCGCAGTTCTGACCCGGGGTCCCTATTTACAGTCAGTGACGCCCACTTCAATCGTCATTGTCTGGGAGACAGACCAGCCAACTGATAGCGTGGTAAAATACGGGCTCACCACTGAATACGGGTCTACGGCCAGCGATGCCGCCCTGGTGACCAGGCATGTTATTACGCTAGCTGGGCTCAATCCCTATACCACCTATCACTATCGGGTGGGAACCAGCGCCAGGGACTTGAGCGGGGATAATACCCTGAAAACAGCAGCCGGGCCCACCCAGACCTCATTTAACTTCGTCGTTTATGGGGATTGCCGAACTGGTGTGGCGGCTCACCAGAGCGTGGTGGATGGGATAATTAGTGTGGCGCCGGATTTCTACCTGAACACCGGCGATTTGGTGGAAAGCGGCGCCCTGATGAGCGACTGGGATAGCTTTTTTGCCATAGAGAAAGACCTGATGAGCACCACTACCTTGTTCCCCGCAATAGGTAATCACGAGGAGAACCACCCGAACTATTTTGATTTTTTCTACCTCCCGGGTAATGAGAGGTGGTATTCATTTGATTACGGGCATGCTCACTTCGTCAGCCTGCAAGTGGACGGATACGGGGATTACAGCGTGGGCAGCGAGCAGTACCTCTGGCTGGAGCAGGATTTGGCCGGTAGTACCCAGCCTTGGAAGTTCGTGTTCTTTCACTTCCCCCCGTATAGCTCCGGGGACCATGGCAGTGACCTCGCCGTCCGGGCTGCCCTGCAGCCGCTCTTTGAAAAATATGACGTGGATATCGTCTTTTCCGGCCATGACCATGATTACGAGCGCAGCCTGGTGAATGGGGTAACTTACCTCGTCACCGGTGGCGGGGGCGCCCCACTCTACTCTCAGCAGCAATCGAATGACTGGTCCATTTATTTTGAGTCAACCTATCACTTTGTCTCCATATCACTGGATGGCAATACCTTGTCCGGGGTTGGCATCAGGCCTGATGGCAGTCAGTTTGACGCCTTCACCCTTGCCAAATATGACTTGACGGTGAGCAGCACTGCGGGAGGCACGGTAACTGTGCCTGGTGAGGGGACATTCACCTACAAGGCTGGTGAGGTGGTGAATCTGGTGGCCACTCCGGACGCTGGCTGGCAGTTTGCTGGCTGGACTGGTGGGGTGGCCGATGCTGGCTCGGCCAACACCACCGTGACCATGGATGCTGATAAGACACTCACCGCTAACTTCGCTGAGGTTCTCCCACCCCTGGGTGGGGGTGGGGGAGCAGCTGGTATCACCAGTGTCCTCTATGCCATCACCGAGGACGGCAGATTTACCGAGGACGTTATCGCCAGAAGCGGGGATGGTAAAGTCAGGCTCTTCATCCCCAAGGATACCATCGGTAAGAACCGGATGGGCTCGCTGCTCTCCAGCATTCGCATCAAGGAGATGGCAGAGCCACCATCTCCACCACCCCAGACCACGGTTATCGGGCCGGTTTATGCCATTGGTCCGGATGGCGCCCGCTTTGACCCGCCGATTGAGCTCACCTTTGAGTATGATGCCTCCCTATTGCCAGAGGGGGTTGCTGAAAGGAATCTTTACCTCGCCTGGTGGGATGGGAAGGCTGGCCAGTGGGTAGCACTGGAAAGCACCGTTTATCCGGAGGATGATACCGTCACCGCCAAAGTCAGTCATTTTACCCCTTTTGATCTTCTAGTGCGCACCAGCCCAGCCAGCTTTGCCGTCGCCGACTTATCAATAACCCCGGGTGAGCTTGAGCTGGGGGAAGGCCTAACCATCAGCGTTCTGGTCACCAATACCGGCGACCTCACCGGTAGCTATGAGCTCAACCTCAAAATAGATGACATGGTTGTGCAGACGAAGGAGGTCACCCTTGACGGCGGTGATAGCGAGGTGGTCGGCTTCAGCGTTACCCCGGACACTGCTGGGGAACATATCGTGGACATCGCTGGTCTGCGGGCAACTTTCGTGGTTAAAGCGCCCAAGGCTCCGGCGGCTTTTACCACCAGCACCTTGAGTGTATCTCCGGCGGAGGTTGACATTGGGGAAAGCGTGATGGTAAGCGTTATCGTGACCAATACCGGTGACCTTGCTGGCAGCTATGAGGTCACACTTAAAATAGATGGAATGGCTGTGGAGACGAGGAAGATCGTTCTTGCTGGCGGCGGTAGCGAGGTGGTCACCTTCACCAGCACTGGAGAAAGCGCCGGTGCTCATACGGTTGAGGTTGATGGGCTGCGCGGCTCGTTCGTGGTCAGAGAAAAAGTGGCTCCATCCCCACCGCCACCATCAATTCCACCACCCGCGCCGGTTACGCCACCGCCAGCCCCGGAGGTGACACCAGCCCCGGCGCCATCGGCGCCTGGAGGTATCGGCTGGTGGCTGGTTACCGTCGTTGTCATATTGCTAATCATGGGCGCGTCGGCGCTTTTCTTCATCGGGAAGTGGAGGAGAGTGAAGGCAAAAGAGACCGGCCAGAGCCCTGGCCAGAGGATTAAGGATGGGTGACTCGGAGGTTGAAGTGTATTATACTATTCCTGTGTCCCCAGTCTTCCATAACCCTTATCTCTCCTCTTAAGGAAGGGAGATGCAGGGTGGATAAAAAGATTACTAGAATGGAGTTTTAAAAGTGCGGTTATCACAGCTATTCGGCAAAACGCAAAGGGAAATACCGGCTGAGGCGGATACCATCAGCCACCAATTGCTCTTGAGAACCGGGATGATAAGCCAGGTGGCGGCGGGTGTCTATTCCTTCCTCCCTCTGGGCTGGAGGGTGCTGAAGAAAATAGAGAACATCATCCGCGAGGAGATGGACAAGGCCGGTGGGCAGGAGCTGGGTCTGCCGGTGTTGCAGCCGCTGGAGCTGTGGCAGGAGACCGGGCGGGACCGGGCTTTTGGCAAAGGGCTCTTTACCCTCTCCGACCGTCGGGACCGCCCTCTGGTCCTGGGGCCGACGCATGAGGAGGTGCTCACCCAGCTGGTCAGCCGTTACGTGCAGAGCTACCGAGACCTGCCCAAACTGCTTTACCAGATTCAGACCAAGTTCCGTGATGAGCCCCGCCCTCGGGGCGGGCTGATCCGGGTTAGGGAATTCATCATGAAGGACCTCTACAGCTTTGATGCTGATGAGGCCGGGCTGGATGAGAGCTATAACAAGATGCTCCAGGCCTATCAGAATATCTATGACCGCTGCGGGCTACCTACGCTTCTGGTTGAGGCGGATAGCGGGGCTATTGGTGGCAAGGACTCCCACGAGTTTATGCTCATCGCCGAAAGTGGTGAGGACGAGGTTATCTATTGTGAGCGCTGCAAGTACGCCGCCAATGTGGATAAAGCGGAAAGCGTGAAAGAGAAAGTGCCTCCTGAAGAGCCCTTGCCGCTTGAGGAGGTGGCCACTCCTGGGGTGACCACCATTGAGGAAGTCTCCGCCTTTCTCAACGTGCCTCGGAACCACACCCTGAAGGCGGTGTTCTACGTCGCCGATGGCGAGCTGGTCTTTGCCATGATCCGGGGTGACCTTGAGGTGAACGAGGTGAAGCTGAAGAACGCTTTGCATTGCGTTGACCTTCATATGGCTACCGAAGCTGAGGTGAACCAGGCGGGCATCGTCGCTGGCTCGGCCTCGCCCCTCGGGCTTAAGGGCGTCAAGGTGGTGGTTGATGAATCGGTAACCCCGGGGATAAACTTCGTTGCCGGGGGCAATAAGCCCGATACCCATATCAAAAATGTCAACTACCCCAGGGATTTTAAGGCGGACATTGTGGTTGATATCTCCCGGGCCAGGGCCGGGGAGGGGTGCCCCAGGTGCGGAGGCAAGTTGCTCTCAACCCAAGGGATTGAGGTGGGGCACGTTTTCAAGCTGGGCACTTTCTTGAGCGAGGCGCTGGGGGCTTACTTCATTGATGAGAAGGGCGTATCCCGGCCGATCGTTATGGGGTGTTACGGCATTGGCCTGGGCAGGTTGGTGGCCGCCGCCATCGAGCGTTACCATGATGACAAGGGCATTATCTGGCCAATACCTATCGCCCCCTATCAGATTTATCTTTGTCCCCTATATCGGGAGGGCAGCCAAGTCGCTGAGGTTGCCGAGGCTCTTTATGCCCAATTTGAGGCGGAGGGCTGGGAGGTGCTCTTTGATGACCGCGAGGAGTCACCGGGGGTGAAGTTCAATGATGCTGACCTTTTGGGCATACCCATCCGGGTCACCGTCAGCCCCCGTACCCTGGAGAAAGATAGCGTGGAGCTGAAGCAGCGCTCAGAAAAGGAAGCCGAGCTAGTGCCACGGGAGGAAGTAATTACCCGGCTTAAAGGTCTTATGGCCCACGCTGGCTAGCGAGGAGCAAGATGAAAGAAGAGCGATACAAGCTTGATGAGCAGGAGCTCGTTGACCTTATTTTTGATTCCCTGCATCTTATCGCCCTGCATTACGGGACTTGGTTCTGGGAGACGGAGCATCAGCTCGGCCTGGATAAGGCGATAGAGGTGGATGATATCGCCTGGCGCAAGGTGCTGCCGATTATGCTGGAGCGGGTGGCCAGTAGGTTTAAGGTGCCAACCAAGGACGGCGTTCCTCGCTTCCTCACCGAGGCCGCCAAGGAGGAGCTGGTGGAGCTTCTGGTGGACATGGCCAAGAACTGGCTGGCCAGTGACGGCGTCTGGTTTCAGGTGGTGGAGCAAAACTTTGATTATGAGATGTACAACGCCAAGAGAATCAACGATTCCTGCTGGGCCAAATTCGCCTACATAGAGGCCAAGAGAATAAGGAAAAGGCTTAACCTGCCGGATGGGGGTGGGCTACCAGCTTTGAAGGAGGCACTAGGGTACCGCCAGTACGCTTTGATTAACCGGCAGGAAATCGTTGAGGTGAGCCCAAATAAGCTCATCTTCAGGATGAATGAGTGTAGAGTGCAATCGGCAAGAAAGCGGGCTGGTCTTCCTGACTACCCCTGCAAATCGGCCGGCGTGGTGGAATACACCAGGTTTGCCGAAGGCATTGACCCGCGAATCAAGACTACTTGTCTTGGCTGTCCACCCGACCCCCACCCTGAGGAGTGGTACTGCGCCTGGGAATTCACCATTTAAGTGGAAAGCTAGCCGCGCAGGGTGGCCCCGAGCTGCTGAGATAGTTTGCGCAGGATTTGCTCCTGAACTTTATTTACCTCTTCATCGGTCAGGGTGTGGGTTGGTGACTGGTAGGTAATGCGATAGGCGAGGGATTTCTTGCCCTCGGGCACTTGTTTCCCGGAGTAAACGTCAAAGATGGTGACCTGCTTTACCAGGGAGAAGCCCTTGATGATATCCACCACTTGCTGGTGACTCACTCCGTTGTCAACGATGAGGGCGATATCCCTCACCGTGGGCGGGAAGCGGGGTATGGGCTGGAACATCTTGTGTTCCAGGGTGAAGGGTAAAAGGTCGGTCACCCTGATTTCAAAGAGGTAAGCCGGTTCCGAGATATCAAAAGCGGCGGCTACCTTGGGATGCAGTTCTCCCACCACCCCCAGCCTTCTATCCCCGATGACGATGGCCGCCTGTTTGAGCGGGTGGAAACTCGCGTCATCACTCGGCTCAAAGCTGGCAGCTACCCCTAGCTTAGCTAGTAGTCCTTCAACCACCCCTTTGGCGTCAAAGAAATCAAGTAGGCTGCCATCACCGTGCCATGATTTCTCCTCTCTCGTCCCGCTGAGCAGACCACAGAGCACCTCGGGCTCATCAGGCAGGTCTCCTTCCCGCACTAGGTACACCTTGCCCAGCTCAAAAAGGCGAATGCCGTCCTCTTCATGCCTGCGGTTTGCCTCCAGGATGGCAAGCAGGTTGGCCCGCAGGGTGGGGCGGAGGTATTCCTGGTCAGCGGTCATTGGGTTGGCCAGGCGCAGAGGTGTGGGCTCAAGTGGCTGAGCCTCGGGCCTGAGTTTTCTTAGCATTTCCAGGCTGGTCAGGGAGTAGGTGATCACCTCTTGGAAGCCGTAGCCAATGAGGCTATTTCTTATCTTCTGCCGCAGACCAATGATGGGCGCCGGATTCTGTCTGGGCAGTGGCTGGCTGAGCATGGTGGTTGGAATCTTATCATAGCCGGCGATGCGGGCCACCTCCTCAATGAGGTCAACCGCCTGTTGGATATCGCCGCGCCAGTATGGTGGGGTGACCTGAATCTCGTCCGCTGAAGCCGGCTGGCACTCAAAGCCCAGTGAAGTCAGCGTGCTCACTATCTGCTCAAGGCTAAATTCAACGCCCAGAAGCGCTTTGGTTTTTTCGGCGCTGAGCCGGATGGGCTTTGGCTTGCGTCTTCCGGGGTAAACATCGGCCACCCCTTGGGCGACCTTGCCGCCGGCCAGCTCCGCCATGAGCTGGGTAGCTCGTTTCAGGGCGGGTATGGTCAGCTCAGGGCGAATACCTCGCTCAAAGCGCATGGAGGCCTCGCTGGGCAGAGACAGGCTCCGGCTGGTGTGGTGAATGCTGGCCGGATTGAAGCTGGCTGCTTCCAGCAGGATTGAGGTCGTCTCCTCGGTGACCTCGCTGTTGGCCCCGCCCATCACGCCGGCGATGGCTACTGCCCGCACTTCATCGGCGATCACCAGCATATCGTGGGAGAGGGTTCGCTCCACCCCGTCTAGGCTGACGATGATCTCGCCCTCCTCAGCCCGGCGGACGATGATCTTTCTGCCCATGATTTTCTCGTAGTCAAAGGCGTGCAGGGGCTGGCCCAGCTCCAGCATGACGTAGTTGGTGATATCAACGATGTTATTTATCGGGCGCATGCCGCAGGCAAGAAGTCTGCGCTGCATCCACTGGGGGGATTCGGCGATCTTGACCCCGGTAATCAGGCTGGCGCAGTAGCGGGGGCACAGGTCAGGGTCAGCGATTTCTATGGCTACCTGCTCCGCTATCGGGGGAGGGGATTCCTCGTAGCTGACCTTGGGGGGATGCAGGCTTTGGCCGGTGAGCGCCGCCACCTCCCGGGCGATGCCGATTATGGAAAGGCAATCGGCCCGGTTGGGCGTTACCTCCAGGTCCAGGATAACGTCACCCAGGTACTCTGCCAGCGGCGCGCCCACCGGAGCATCCGGAGGCAGCACCAGGATTTCCTGGTGGTTATCGGAGATTCCCAGTTCCTTTTCTGAGCAAACCATGCCGCTGGATTCAACTCCCCGAATCTTGGCTGGCTTGAGGCGGGTTAATTGGCCGGTGTGCCCATCAATGAGCTCGGCGCCAACCCGGGCAAAGGCGACCTTGTCCCCCACCCTGAGGTTGGGGGCTCCGCAAACCACGGTTTGCTGCTCGGTGCCCAGATCTACCGTGGGCAGGCGCAGGCGGTCGGCGTTGGGGTGGGGTTTTACCGCCACAATCTCGCCAACGACGACGTTATCCCACCTCTCACCGATGACCTCTATCCCTCCCGCCTCAATGCCCGCCATGGTCAGTTTCTCGGCAAGCTCGGCCGGAGGCAGGGTGAGGTCAATGTATTCCTTGAGCCACTTGAGCGGAACCTTCATTTCACCAACCTAGAATTGCCTCAAAAACCTGAGGTCACTCGAGTAGAATAGCCGGATATCGTCAATGCCGTAGCGCAGCATGGGCAGGCGCTCAATGCCGATGCCGAAGGCAAAGCTCTGGTAAACTTCTGGGTCAATGCCGCCGCGCTCAAGCACCTGCGGATGGGTCATCCCGGCGCCCAGTATCTCAATCCAGCCGCTCTGGCCACACACCCGGCAACCACGGCCATTGCAGACCAGACACTCAATGGCCATCTCAACGCCCGGCTCAACGAAGGGGAAGTAGTCGCAGCGGAAGCGCACCTTCCGCTCCTCACCGAAGAAGCGGCGGGCGAACTCGTAGAGGGTGCCCTTGAGGTCAGCCATGGTGATGCCCTTATCCACGGCGACGCCATCAATCTGGTGGAACATGGGGACGTGGGTGGCATCGCTGGCCTCGTAGCGGTAGACCTTGCCCGGCTCAATCACCCTGATAGGTGGCTCCATGCTCTCAATCACCCTGGCGGTGACCGCGGTGGTGTGGGTGCGCAGGAGCATGGCCTGCTTATCGCTCTTTTGCTGCTCCAGCCAGCAGGTGGACATGGTATCGCGGGCTGGGTGCTCCTGTGGGATGTTTAGTGCCTCAAAATTATAGTAATCCCACTCCACGTCCGGCCCCTCCACGATTCCAAAGCCCATGGAAGCAAATATCTCGCATATCTCGTTTAAGGTCTGGGTGATCGGGTGCAGGCGCCCGATGGGCAGGGGACGGCCAGGGAGGGTAATATCAATAGTTTCCTGCTTGGCGCCCTTGGCTAGCTCCGCCTCGCGCAGCGCCTCCTCTTTCTGCCGCAGGCCGTTTTCCAGCTCTGTCTTGAGTTCGTTGGCCCGGGCGCCAACCGTTCGCCTCTCCTCGAGGGGTAATGTCGCCAGGCTGCGCAGTATCGTGGTTAGTTTGCTTTTCTTGCCCAAGTAGCGAACCCGCCAGGATTCCAGCTCCCTGGCGTCGTCAATGCTGGCTAGCTCCTGCAGCGCTTTTGACCTCAGTTCTTCAAGCTGTGGCAACATCTTGCTATCTGGGTTTTTCTCCCCAACTGAGCGCAGGTTTAAGGCATGAAGTAGCGGGCTCTAGTGACCTTATTTCAGGCCTGGGTTTTCTCTTGAGCTATGGTGATCAGGCTGGCGAAGGCATCCGGTTCTCTCACCGCCATATCGGCGAGCATCTTGCGGTTGACCTCAATCCCAGACCTTCTCAAGCTGTTCATAAATTGGCCGTATTTGAGACCATGGGCGCGGACGGCGGCGTTGATGCGCAGAATCCACAGCCTTCTCATATCGCCCTTGCGCTCCCGGCGGTGGGCGTAGGCGTAGCTCAGTGACTTGAGCATGGACTCATTGGCCCGGCGGTAGAGGGAGTGCTTGGTTGCCCGGTGCCCCTTGGTCATGGCCAATATCTTCTTGTGCCGGCGGTGTGTGGTTAAACCTCGCTTAACTCTTGGCAAGAATGCTCCCTCCTATCTAGCCAACTCCGTATGGTATCAGTCTTCTCACTCTGGTGCGGTCAGCGGGGTGCAGGGCCACTTTCTCATCAAAGAGGCGCTTTACTCGCTTGGCCTTGCGGCGGCGCAGGTGGCTTTTCGGCCCCTTAATGCGCAGGATTTTGCCACTGCCGGTGATATGGAAGCGGCTCTTTGCCCCCTTATGCGTTTTCAGTTTTGGCATCTTCGGCTTCCTTTACCTTTTCCTTGGCTTTGGTTTTGGCGGTCGCTGGGGCCAGGATGATGTCCATCCGTTTCCCCTCTAGCACCGGTTGGCGCTCCGGGTAGCCGGCATCACTCAGCGTCTCGGCCATCCGCTGCAGCAGCTTCCAGCCAAGTTCGGGGTGGGTGACCTCCCGCCCCCGGAAGAGCACGGTCACCTTGACCTTGGCCCCGTCAGCGAGCAACTTGCGGGCAGACCTGGCTTTGGCCTCAAAATCATGGTCACCGATCTTAGGCCGCAGCCGTATCTCTCGGAGCAGGGTGACCTTCTGGCTCTTCCTTATCTCCTGCTCTTTCTTGGCCTGCTGATACTTATACTTGCCGTAGTCGAGAAGGCGGCACACCGGTGGCACCGCGGTAGGAGCTACCTCCACCAGGTCAAGGTTATGCTTTCTGGCTATCTCCTGTGCCTGGCTCAAGGGCATAATCCCCAACTGCTCCCCCTTTTCCCCCACCAGACGCACCTCTCGAGCTACTATCATCTCGTTGACGCGCAGTCGTTTAATTATGTCCTCTTTTACCTCCTCCAGGCCCGCGGTGTCTTACGAAGAAAAACTATACCATTTTTTGGTTCAGGAATCAAATCATCCCGGTATGGCTACATCCTTTGCCCTGCTGGCGATGGCCTTCTTCGCCGCCTCCTTGAAGCGCTCAAGGGATAAGCTAGCCAGCTGCTCCCCGCTGCGCAGGCGGAGAGACACCGTGGAGCTCGCCACCTCCTTATCACCCACCACCAGCATGTAGGGCACCTTTTCCAGCTGCGCCTGACGGATTTTCTGGTTTATCCTTTCCGCCCGGCGGTCAACCTCGGCGCGTATCCCCGCATTTTTGAGCTCGGTCTCAAGTTTATCTGCGTACTCAAGGTGACGGTCGGCCACGGGAATCACCCTCACTTGAACCGGTGCCAGCCAGACGGGGAAGGCGCCGCCGTAGTGCTCTAGAAGAGTGGCCAGGAAGCGCTCCATACTGCCCAGCACGGTGCGATGCACCATGACCACGGTGTGCTCCTTACCATCCTCCCCGATGTAGGTGACATCAAAGCGTGAGGGCAGGTTAAAATCAACCTGAATCGTCGGCCCCTGCCAGGCTTTGCCCAAGGCGCTCTCAAACTTGATGTCTATCTTCGGCCCGTAAAAGACACCCTCCCCTGGGTCAATATCATATTTAAGCCCGGAACGCTCCAGGGCCCGGCGCAGGATATCGGTCGCCTCATCCCAGGCCTCCACCGTGCCGGCGTATTTCTCCGGGCGGGTGGAGAGCAGGAGCTGGTAATTGGAGAAGCCAAAGGTGTCAATCATGAAGAGCGCCAGCTCCAGCACGCTTATCACCTCTTCCTCCAGCTGGTCAGGGCGGCAGAAGATATGGGCATCATCCTGGGTAAAGCCCCTCACCCGGGATAGCCCATGGAGCACCCCGGAGCGCTCATAACGGTAGACCGTGCCCAGTTCGGCATAACGTATGGGGAGCTCTCGGTAGCTGCGCAGCTTGGTTTTATAGATCAGGATGTGCCCCAGGCAGTTCATCGGCTTCAAGATGTATTTCTGCCCCTCCACGTCCATGGGGCTGTAGAGATAATCCTGGTAGAACTCCAGGTGTCCGCTGGTGCGCCACAGATCTATGCGGGCAAGATGCGGGGTATAGACGAGCTCATAGCCACGCTTGGCATGTTCATCCTTCCAGAAATCCTCAATCTGGCGGCGGATGATGGCTCCCTTGGGATGCCAAAGAACCAACCCCGGGCCAAATTCATCCTGGATGCTGAAGAGGTCAAGCTCTTTGCCCAGCTTGCGGTGGTCGCGCCGGGCAGCCTCCTCAAGCCTTTTCAGGTGTTCCTCCAGAGCTTCCTGGGTATCAAAGGCGACACCATATATCCGCTGCAGCATGGGGCGGCGCTCATCACCACGCCAGTAGGCCCCGGCGATGTTGAGCAATTTGAAGGCTTTTATCTCCCCAGTGGAATTGAGGTGAGGCCCGCGACACAAATCGAGGAACGCGCCCTGCTGATACAAACTGAGCTTGTCATCGGGAAGCTCCTCAATCAGCTCCAGCTTGTAGGGCTGGGCGCTAAACAGTTTCCTCGCCTCTTCCTTGGTTACCTCCCGCCTGATGAAGGGCTGATTTGCTTTGATTATCTCCCGCATCTTGTCCTCAATGTCCGGCAAGTCATCTGGGGTGAGCGGGCGGGGGAGGTCAAAGTCATAGTAGAAGCCGTCCTCAATGGGAGGGCCGATGCCGAACTTGGCCTCAGGGAAGATAGACTGAACCGCTTCCGCCATAACGTGGGAGGCGGAATGGCGCATCCTCTCCAGCTTTTCCTCTTCGGCCTGCTTTTTGCTCGTCACGATTTACGCCCCCTATAAGCAAAACCTCTCACCCTAGAGGGGGACGAGAGGCTATCACTACCTCGCTTGACAGCACCGCCTTTATTATACCAGCTATGGGGGCTCTAGTGCAATCAGCCTTGTAGTGGCGGGCTGCCAAAGGCTATAATCATCAGGTCTGCATGATAAGAAGAGTCTTTCCCATTCTGGCGGTCTCCATCTTCGCCTGCATGCTGGGCGCAGGGATAGTCATCCCGCTGCTGCCGCTCTACGCGGAGAGCCTGGGGGCAAGCGGCTTCTGGTTGGGGGCGATTTTTGCCGGGTTTGCCATTTCCCGCACCATAGCCACCCCCATCTTTGGTCATCTTTCCGACCGCACTGGCCGCAAGCCGTTTATTGTCATCGGCCTCTTTTTCTATGGCGTCATCGCCTTGGGTTTCATCTGGGCGGATAGCGTTCCCTTATTGGTCATGATTCGCCTGCTGCACGGGGTGGCGGGAGGCCTCATCCTGCCCATCGCCCAGGCTTACATTGGGGACATCTCCCCTGAGGGTGAGGAGGGGAAATGGATGGGTTACGCCAACGCCGCTTTTTTCAGCGGGTATGGTTTTGGGCCACTGATGGGCGGAGTCTTGACCGAGCAGCTGGGGATGAATTCTGCCTTCCTCGCCATGGGAGGGCTTAGCCTGCTGGCCTTTGGCATCGCCGCGCTCTTTCTCCCTGAGATCAGCCGCAGGAAGCTGGCCGCCAGGCCCCATTTATCTTGGAGGGAGATGGGGCGGAGCGGCACCATGACCGGCCTCTTCAGCTTTCGTCTGGCGCTCACCCTGGGGCGGGCCGCTTTCTTTACTTTCCTCCCCATCCTGGCGACCACCAGCCTTGGCTTGAGTCCCTCGCTCGTCGGCGTTTTGCTGGCGGTTTATCTTTTGCTCTCGTCGCTACTCGGCGTTCCTTTCGGGCGGCTGGCTGACCGGGTCAGCCGGAGGGCGATGGTGGTTATTGGCTCTCTTGCCAGCTTCAGCTACCTGACCTTGATTCCGCTGGCAGGTAACTTCTGGCAGCTAGTGATGCTATGTATTCTGGGCAGTCTGGGCAGCGCCGCTTCGGTGGCCGCCGCTTCCGCGCTCACCGTGGAGGAGGGCAGGAAGTATGGCATGGGCTCAGCTATCGCCATGTTCTCCATGGCCCTCAGCATCGGCATGGCGGTGGGGCCGCTTCTGGGCGGAGCCATAGCTGACCTCGCCGATATCAACTCGGTGTTCTACTTCGGCGCCATGGTGATGCTGGCGGGGACAGTTTCCTTCGGCTGGCTTACTCGCTCAGGCTAGAGTGATAAATCTTTCCTTTCCGCTGAGAATATGTTCAGGGCAGGCGCCAGTGTGCCCATTTATCTTTGTCCACTTCCCCATTGTAGGCCGTTTTGGGGGTTATCCCTCTGGCGATAGCCGCCGCGGCCACTGCCTTGGTGATATCACCGGCAATGAAGGGGATGGCTCCCATCATGAGCAGGCCGGAAAGGCTGGTGGGCTCGCCTTTGACCAGGTTGACCCAGAGACCAAGCTGAAGGAGACCAGGGATGTAGATCAGGACGAAGTTGGCGAAGAGCATGAGGCCGAGCATGCTCAAGAAGCTCCGGGAGCGGATGTACTTGTCGGTGAAATGCCCCAGGAAAAGGGCGGCCAGGATGAAGCCGATGATGTATCCTCCGGTGGGCCCGGCGATGTATCCCAGCCCACCGCCCCAGCCGGCAAACCAGGGAAGTCCGGCAGCGCCCAGCCCAGCGTAGAGGCCCAGGCTGACGCCTCCCCACCACCTCCCCAGCAGGACGCCGGCGAGCAGCACGGCAAAGGTCTGCCCGGTCACTGGTACTGGGCTCCAGGGAAGCAGGATTCTGACCTGGGCAGCAAGCCCGGTAAGGAGGGCCATGCCCAGGGCTAGGGCCAGCTTCTTGGGGATGCTGAGCTCATACCTCCACCGGAAGATTTCATACTTGGCTTGGTTGATACTAGCGGCTATGGCCATGTTCACCTCCATCATTATTTATTTTGGTGCTAGCTTTGCCCCCACAAGGGAAGAGCAGGTGGCGTTATCTCCTTGGCTTTTCTATGCCGATGAGGGCGATCTCTATGTTCTGTCCGCAGTTGGAGCAGGTTACCCGGAAGGTGATGGGCTGCTTCATCACCCGCTCGGCAACGGCGGTAACAATGGAGTCAATATTATCCAGACGCTGGTCCAGCATATCCAGGCGCTTTTTGAGGCGCTCGATATCGGCCTCTACTTCTTGAGCCACGGAGCTGGCTTCATTATTCTCGGCCAAGGCGTCACCTTCCCAACTATAATTAGACTTATTATACGTATCAGAGGGCGATATGTCAAAAATGGGGCGGGCCTTGAAACAGCTTTTCCCCTTCTATATTGATTTGTGTGAGCTAGAAGAGTATAATGGCAAACACAGGAACCTTACCTTGACCGCTGTTAAGGAGGGAGCGAGATGCCTGAGGAAGAGATCGGAAAGGTGAGTGACTTCTTTGCCCACCCTGTAGTCGCCGGCATTGAGCTCAGCGCCCCGCTTAAAGTGGGTGACCGCATCCACATCAAAGGACACACCACGGACCTGGAGCTTACCGTTACCTCGATGCAGATCAACAACGTGAACGTCACCGAGGCCAAAGCCGGGGACGCCGTTGGGGTCAAAGTTCCCGAGCGGGTGCGGCGGGGGGATACCGTCTACAAGGTTACTGACTGAGCCATCGCCCGGGCCGCTGCTTGAAGAATAGTCCTGCCAGGCTGCTCCGGTGGTCAGGTTGGAGCGGGCGGAGGTCACTGGGGGGTAAGTCCTGTTTATCTCTCTGATTTGGGCTAGCTTATGGCTTTGACCAGATTGGCCATCTCAATGGCCGCCACCGCCGCCTGAAAGCCCTTGTTGCCTGCCTTGGTTCCAGAGCGTTCAATGGCTTGCTCCAGGGTATCCGTGGTGATGATGCCATTGATTACCGGGAGCCCAGTTTCCAGGCTGATTCTGGCGATGCCCTTGGTAACCTCAGCGGCGATGTATTCCCAGTGGGGCGTGCCGCCGCGGATCACCGCGGCTAGGCAGATGATGGCATCATACCTTTTGGACTGGGCCAGTTTCTGGGCGATCAAGGGAATCTCAAACGAGCCGGGTGTCCAGGCAACCTCAATGTCTTCCTCGCTCACTCCGTGGCGGAGCAGGGCATCCTGTGCCCCCTCCAGCAGTTTCTGGGTGAAGAGCTCGTTGAAACGGGAAACCACCAGCCCAAACTTCAGTCCCTGTCCCAGCAGCTTGCCCTCAAAGCGTTTGCCCATCTATCTTCTCCTTACGTTTGTTTGCTTTAACCCCGGTTACTCGGGGGTGATATCGCACTCTTTGAGCAGGTGGCCCAGCTTCTTGCGCTTGGTCTCGAGATAGCGGGAATTAAAGGGGTTGGGGGGAGCGATGATCGGCACCGTCTCCACCACTTTAAGCCCGTAGCTTTCCAGTCCGACCACTTTCTTGGGGTTGTTGGTGAGCAGGCGGATATTATGCAATCCCAGCTCGGCCAGGATCTGGGCCCCCACCCCATAGTCGCGCAGGTCGGGGGCAAAGCCCAGGGAGAGGTTGGCCTCTACGGTGTCCAGCCCCTTGTCCTGAAGGGCATAAGCCCTGATCTTATTATGGATGCCAATGCCCCGCCCCTCCTGCCGCATGTAGAGGAGGACACCCCGCCCTTCCTCGGCGATGCTCTTCATGGCCAGGTGAATCTGCTCCCCACAATCACAGCGCAG
>Ga0180910_161_pt1 | contig 66797 bp, 66 predicted proteins | sample Deesub1362A_J573_FD_124272 | JGI IMG/M metagenome (GOLD analysis project Ga0180910, IMG submission 124272) | Dehalococcoides sp. JdFR-56 | reverse complement strand
GGGATGGAGGATAGATGACCATCAAGTATAACCCTCAGCAAATAGAGAAGAAATGGCAAGAGAGATGGGAGAAGGACCGGCTGTATGAGGTCAAGGAGGATGACACCCGGCCCAAGTTCTACGCTCTGACCATGTTCCCCTATACCTCAGGAGATCTTCACATCGGTCACTGGTATGCCATGGCACCCTCTGACGTCCACGCCCGGTTCAAGCGCATGCAGGGTTACAACGTGCTTCATCCCATGGGGTTCGATGCCTTTGGGCTCCCCGCCGAGAATGCCGCTATCAAGCGTGGCATTCATCCCTTCAAATGGACCATGCAGAACATCGAGAATATGCGCCGTCAGCTGCGGAGCATCGGGGCCATCTATGACTGGAGCCGGGAGGTGGTCACCTGCCTACCCGAGTATTACAAGTGGACCGAGTGGTTCTTCCTCAAGCTCTATGAGGCCGGGCTGGCCTATCGGGGCAAGGCGCCGGTCAACTGGTGCCCCCGCTGCCAGACGGTGCTGGCCAACGAACAGGTGGTGAGTGGCGGTTTCTGTGAGCGCTGCGGCGCGGCGGTGACCCGGCGAGACTTAGAACAGTGGTTCTTCCGCATCACCAAATACGCCGATGAGCTCCTTAACTTTGACGGTATTGACTGGCCAGAGCGAATCAGGATAATGCAGACCAACTGGATAGGCAAAAGCCACGGCACCGAGATTTCCTTCACCCTTGACCATCCGGGCGTAGAAGAGAAAGAGATCAGGGTCTTCACCACCCGTCCCGATACCACCTTTGGCGTTACCTTTATGGTGCTGGCTCCGGAGCACCCGCTGGTGCCGGTGCTGACCTCACCCGAGAAAAAGGCCGAGGTTGAGGAGTACATCGCCAAATCAAGGAGATTAAGTGAAATAGAGCGGCTGTCAACGGAGAAGGAGAAGGACGGGGTATTCATCGGCGCCTACTGTCTTAACCGGCTCAACGGGGAGAAGGTGCCTATTTGGATTGCTGACTACGTGCTGCTGAGCTACGGCACCGGGGCGGTGATGGGCGTGCCCGCCCATGATGAGCGCGATTTCGCCTTCGCTAAGAAGTATAACTTGCCCATACGGGTGGTGGTGGCTCCGCCCGGCTGGCAGGGCGAGGAGCTTGAGGAGGCCTATGTTGAGCCGGGAATTATGGTGAACTCGGGGCAGTTCAACGGGCTACCCAGCGAGCAGGGGATGGAAGCTGTCTCTGTCTTTCTCGAGGAGAAGGGCTGGGGCAAGCGCACGGTGAGCTACCGCATCCGTGACTGGCTCATCTCCCGCCAGCGCTACTGGGGGGCGCCCATTCCCATGATTTATTGTGAGAAGTGCGGCATTGTCCCCGTCCCTGAGGAAGACCTACCCGTGCTATTGCCCGAAGATGCCGAGTTCAGGCCCACCGGCGAATCTCCACTGAAATACCACGAGCAGTTCGTCAACACCACCTGTCCCCGCTGCGGCGCCCCCGCCAAGCGGGAGACGGATACCATGGACACCTTCATGTGCTCCTCCTGGTACTTCCTGCGTTACACCAGCCCTCACTGTGACAATGCCCCCTTTGATGCCGACAAGGTGAAATACTGGATGCCGGTGGACCTCTACACTGGCGGCGCCGAGCACGCCGTGATGCACTTACTTTACTCCCGCTTCTTCATCAAGGCGCTGCGGGATATGGGGCTGGTTGACTTTGATGAGCCCTTCAAACGCCTGTTCAACCAGGGCATCATCATCGCCGAGAAGCAGAAGATGAGCAAATCGCGGGGCAATGTCATCACTCCCGATGAATATGTGGCTGAATTGGGCGCGGATACGGTCCGGGCCTACCTTATGTTCCTGGCACCCTGGGAGCAGGGTGGCGAGTGGAATGACAGCAGCATCAGCGGGATAAGCCGCTGGCTCAACCGCGTCTGGCATCTGGTGCTGGAAGGATACCGCCAGGACGAAAAGGTTAACCTTGACACCACCAAGAAAGCCGAGCGTGAGCTATCCCGCTTTACCCACCAGACCATAAAGAGAGTGACCGAGGACCTGGAAAGGCTCCACTTCAATACCATGATCTCCTCGCTCATGGAGTTCACCAACTATCTGGGCAAAGTTAAAGAGAGCGCAGCGGTCACCTCCCCGGCCTGGGAAGAGGCGATAAATATCCTGCTCCGGCTCCTCGCCCCCACCGCCCCTCACCTCGCCGAAGAGCTCTGGGAGAGGACGGGAGGTGAGTACAGCATCCATAACCAGCGCTGGCCGGAGTGGGATGCTGAGCTGGCCAGAGCTGAGGAGATAACTCTGGTGGTTCAGGTCAATGGCAAGCTGCGCGACCGCATCACTGTTCCAGTGTCAATCACCGAAGACGAGGCCAAACAGCTAGCCCTGCAGAGCCAGCGGGTAAAGCCCCACCTTGACGGCAAGGAGCTGGCCAAGATAATCTACGTCCCGGGGAGACTGATAAACCTGGTAGCGCGCTGAAAAGCGCCAAGATGGAGAAGATGAAGATAGCCTTCATTGGCGGCGGGGCCATGGGAGAGGCGATGCTCTCCGCGATTCTGAGCAAGAATTTGAGCACCGCGGAGAATGTCTGGGTGAGCGATGTCAAAGAGGAACGCCGCCACCACCTCCAGCAGAAATACGGCGTGGCCACCACCCCAGATAACCAAGAGGCGGCGGAGAAAAGCGACATCGTGGTTCTGGCGATCAAGCCGCAGAATTTGTCTGAGGTGCTCGCCACCCTCAACGGCCAGCTCGAATCCTCCCAGCTAGTTCTATCCATCATCGCCGGGGCCAGAATTGCTACTTTATGTCAAGGGCTCAGCCACCGCTCCATCGTCCGGGTGATGCCCAACACCCCCGCCCAGATTGGCCAGGGCATCAGCGTCTGGACCGCCACCGCCGAGGTCAGCGACCAGCAGAAGGAATGGGCCCGCGCCATCCTGGCTACCATGGGCAAGGAAATCTACCTTGATGAGGAAAAATACCTTGATATGGCCACGGCGGTAAGCGGCAGCGGGCCGGCCTACTTCTTCCTCTTCGTTGAGTGCTTAACTCAAGCCGCGGTGAAAATTGGTCTGGCGCCGGAGGTGGCTGAGGAGCTAGTGCTCCAGACCATGCTGGGCTCAAGTCAGCTGCTCCAGAAGTCAGGCAAATCTCCAGCTGAACTACGCCGCCAGGTCACCTCACCCGGCGGCACCACCGCCGAGGCCTTGGCTCAGTTTGAAAAAGGAGGGTTAGCCAGCCTGGTGAGCCAAGCGGTAACCGCCGCCTATAATAAAGCCAAGGAATTGGGCAAGTAAACCATGGACATTCTCTTTTCCTTCATCCGCCTTGTCTGCGATGTGCTCACCTTCGCCATTATCATTCGGGCTATCCTCTCCTGGTTTCTCACCCGGCCCAATACGCTGACCATTATTCTGGATAAGCTCACCGAGCCTATCCTGGCTCCCCTGCGCCGCATCGTCCCCCGAGTGGGCATGTTTGACCTCACCCCAATGGTCGCCGTGATACTGCTTCAGCTCATCGCCAACCTGCTACCCTAGACGACGGGCAAAACCTCTTTAAAAGAATTCATAACATTCAGTTTGTTCAGTCTTGACAAAACAAACAGCATCTATTATACTCTATTTTAAAAGCAGTTATCTCTTAGGGGTGGGGCAGCATGGACGATAAACGCCAAGCGGAAGAGCAGAAGTTTGTGGAAGAGGTAGGCATTGTCCTTGAGCAGACCGGGCTCCCCCGCATGGCCGGCCGCATCCTGGGCCGGCTGCTCATCTCTGACCCCCCTCATCAGTCCATGAAGCAGCTGGTTACCGACCTCATGGCCAGCAAGGGCTCGGTCAGCACCATGACCCGGCTTCTCATTCAAATTGGCCTGATAGAGCGGCTCAGCCTGCCTGGGGTGCGGGGTGATTACTTCCGGCTGCGCCCTGATGCCTGGCAGCACATGATAAGGCGCGGCCTTGAAGACGAAATCAGAATGGTGCGCCAGCTTGCCGAGCGTGGGCTAGAGCTGCTGGCGGACAAAACCCCTCTAGCCAGGAAGTGGCTGGAGGAGATGCGTGACGTCTACGCCTTTCTGGAGAGAGAATTCCCCACCCTGCTCCAACGCTGGGAGGAAGAACATAAGAGGAAAAGCGGTAGATGAGATGTCTTTCATTTTGCTTGCGGAGGCGTGGAAAATGCGAAAGTGGCTAGTTATCACCAGCTTATTTCTCAGCCTTGGTCTGGTCAGCCTTGCCGGCTGCAATCCCCTTGGTGAGGAAGGCAAAACCACCCAGCAGATGGTCGAGGTGGTGAGAGGGGATCTAGTGCTCAGCGTCAGTGGCAGCGGCAATATCGAGACCTCCAAAGAGACGAGGTTGAGCTTCGGCAGTGGCGGGCGCATCGAGAGGATATACGTGGAGGAGGGCGATGTGGTTCGTCAAGGAGATGTGCTGGCCAGGCTTGAGACTGATACCCTGGAGCTGGCCAAAACGCAGGCGGAGGTCTCCCTCGCCCAGGCAAAACTAGCCCTCACCCAGGCTAAAACGGCCCTAGATCAGAAGGAAGTGGCCCTGCGCACGGCTGAATTTGAGCTAGAGTCCGCGCAGGATAAAAAAGAGGCCATGGAACTAGCTCTGCTCAAAGCCCAGATAGAGGTGAGGTCAGCCAAACACCACCTGGATGAAACCCGGGACATCTACACCTGGCCGGATATTGAGACGGCGCAGAAAGAGGTTGACCAGTGGAAGGCCTACGTTGATTATGCCAACGAGAACCTGAACGCGGCCAATACCACACAAGAGCAAGAAAAGTGGACCAGAACCTTGGCCTATGCTCAGGCCAGGCTGGCCGCCGCTGAAGCCAAGCTGGACGCCATAACCCAAAGCTATGACACCGAGGAGGTGGCCATCGCCAAGATGCAGCTCGATGCTGCCGAGATGGCGGAGGCGCAGGCTCAGAGGAACCTAGACAAGGTGACCGAGGAGGTGGCCATCAAAGAGCAACAGGTGGAGCTGGCCAAAGAGGCGGTGGCGCAGGCCAGGGAGGCATTGCAGGTGGCCCAGCAGTCAGTGGAGCTGGCGGAGCAGTCTCTAGCCCAGGCGGAGAAGAACTTAAAGGAGGCCACCATCACCGCCCCCACCCACGGGGTGGTGGCCAGCGTCAATGCCAAGGAGGGGGATATCATCCCCTCCCCATCAGTGGCCTCCGTGCCGGTCATTGAGCTGATTGACCCCGGCACCATGGAGCTGGTGGTGGAGGTGGATGAGATCGACATACCACAGGTGAAAGTGGGCCAGGAGGCGGTCATCACCCTGGACGCTTTACCCGATGCCGAGTTCACCGGGGTGGTCACCACCATTTACCCCAGGCCCATTGAGGTGGGAGGAGTGGTGGTTTACCGGGTCAAGATAGAGCTTGAAGTCCCGCAGGATTCGGGGATAAAGGTGGGCATGAGCGCCTCAGCGGACATCATCGTGGAGAGGCGGAGCAACGTTTTGCTCGTGCCGGACCGGGCCATCAAGAAGGATAGCCAAGGCAGAACCATAGTTGAGGTCATGGTAAACGACAAGATAGAAGAAAGGCCAGTGGTTATTGGCATCAGCGATGGCTTCAACACCGAGGTTATCAGCGGCCTTCAGGAGGGGGAGAAGGTGGTGACCGAGGTCAAGGTACGCTCATCCTCACCAGGAATATTCTGAGATGGCCGATACCCTGATTCAACTTGAGGACATCACCAAGGTCTACCAGATGGGCAAGGTGGAGGTCCCGGCGCTGCGGGGCATCACCCTCTCCATCAAAGAGGGAGAGATGGTGGCCATCGTGGGCGCCTCCGGCTCGGGCAAGTCCACCCTGATGAACATCCTGGGCTTTCTGGATAAACCCACCTCCGGCAGGTACCTGCTGGAAGGGGTTGACGTCAGCCGGTTCAACGATAACAAGCTGGCCGAGCTGAGAAACAAGAAGATCGGCTTTGTCTTCCAGACGTTTAATCTATTGCCCCGCGCCACGGCATTGGCCAACGTGGAGCTACCCCTCATCTACAGTGGTGACAGCCAGAAACGGAAGCGGAGCCTGGAGGCGCTGGCGCGGGTGGGCTTGGCCGAGCGGGCCAACCACAAGCCCACGGAGCTATCCGGTGGTGAGCAGCAGCGGGTGGCCATCGCCCGGGCGCTGGTGAACAACCCATCGCTCATCCTGGCAGATGAGCCTACGGGCAACCTGGACAGCGCCGCCACCGAGGATATCGTCTCCATTTTCTGCCAGCTCAACCGCGAGGGCATCACCGTCATCCTGGTCACCCATGAGATGGATATCGCCGCGCAAGCTCAGCGCATCATCCGCCTGCTGGATGGCCGGGTTATCAGCGATGAGAAGCCGACCAGCAACGCTAAGACGATAAGCAAGAGCAAGAAAAGTGAATGACAAGGTTTTGCGGCGGGAGATGACAGGTGAAGTTCATTGATTCCATCGTCATTGCGATAAGGTCGCTTCTGGCCAACAAGCTGCGCTCGGCGCTGACCATGCTGGGCGTCATCATCGGGGTGGGCTCGGTGATCACCCTGGTTTCGGTGGGCAGAGGAGCAGAGGCCACCATCACCTCAGCCTACGAGCAACTGGGCACCAACGTCCTCTCGGTGATGCCGCGCAATCCCGAGGTGGAGGGAGGGTTCTCGCTCTCCCCGGCCTACGCTCCACCCACCCTCACCATGGATGACGCCCGGGCACTGGCGAAGCTGCGCTGGGTGGAGGCGATCGCCCCGATAAACGAGAACTTCATCAACGTCACCGCAGACGGTGAAAGCAAGCGGGGACTGCTCCACGGCGCCACCCCGGAGTATCTGGACGTGCTGAACTACTCGGTAGCCTCCGGACGCTTCATCACCGACCAGAATGTGGCCCAGCGCGCCAACGTGGTGGTGTTGGGCCACAAGGTGGCCACCGAGCTCTTTGGCTCCGATGACCCCGTCGGGCAGAAGGTGAAGATGAAGAAGCTGCGCTTCACCGTCATCGGCGTGCTTGCGCCCAAGGGTGGCGCGCTCTTCGGCGTCAGCTTTGATGACGTGGTCATCGTGCCCATAACCACCTATCAGACCAGGCTCTTCCCAGATAAAACCGCCACCGGGGAGGACGCCATCGCCTCAATCAGCGTCAAGGTAACCAGCGCCGAGCGCATGGATGAGGTAAGCGATGAGATTGAAGCTATCTTACGCAAGCGTCACCGGCTGACAGGCGATGATAAGAATGACTTCGCCGTGGTCAGTCAGGAGCAGGTGCTGGAGATCGTCGGTCAGGTGACCACCATCTTCTCCATCTTTCTGGGGGCCATCGCCAGCATCTCGCTGCTGGTGGGCAGCATCGGCATTATGAACATCATGCTGGTCTCGGTGACTGAGCGCACCAGAGAGATCGGCATCCGCAAGGCGGTGGGGGCCAAACGGCGGGATATCCTGCTGCAATTCCTGCTTGAGGCGGCCACGCTGAGCTTCATCGGCGGGGGCATCGGCATCGCCGGCGGCTGGCTGATATCCTATGTCATTTCGCAGATAGATGTTGGTGGCTTCAGACTGGCGGCGGTGGTCTCCCCAGACGTCATCATCCTGGCCTTTATGGTCTCGGTCATCATCGGGCTCATCTCCGGCATGTATCCGGCGCTGAGGGCGGCCAGATTAAACCCCATAGATGCCCTGCACTACGAGTAATCCCGGATGTGGTAAAATTGAAGATGAGGAAAGAAAAGGAGAAACCTCAGGGGGATAGCCTATGAACTGGCTTGATATCGGCATTATCGTCATCATCGGCATCGCCACCCTGATTGGCCTGCGGATCGGCATTATCAAAGCGGTCCTGTCCCTGGCCGGGGTGATCATCGGGGTGCTTCTGGCGGGGCGCCTCTACCCCGCCCTCGCCGAGCAGCTCACCTTCATCCCACAGGAAAATCTGGCCCGAATCGCTGCCTTCGCCATCATTCTCATCGGGGTGATGCTGATGGCCAGTATCCTCGCCTCGGTGCTGAGGTGGCTGGTCTCAATCATGATGCTGGGCTGGATTAACCGCCTGGGCGGGGCTGTCTTTGGCCTTGTCCTGGGAGCCCTGTTCTGCAGCGCCCTGCTTGCCATCTGGACCAAGTTCCTGGGCATAACCGGGCCAATCAGCGAGTCAGCCCTGGCCGGCTTTCTCCTGGAGCGCTTCCCCATGGTGCTGGCGCTGCTCCCCGGAGAGTTCGGCTCAATACGCGCTTTCTTTCAGTAACCCCACCCTCCGCAGCACTGCCAGCACGGAGAAAGCATTCGCTTTAAGGCCCAGAGGCAAATAACCTTCCTACCTCTAGGCAGTGCGCTCGGCCGGGCGAGATACCGCCGGCGAGAGTGGCCCTAGCCTATATGCAATTTATAGTCCCGGCGCTATATTGGTTAAAGCTTTAAAGCCCCCAGGCTAGGTGACCGATGGAGTTTCCCCAGGGTGCAACCTTTTCCACTTCTCCAGCAGTTGCTCCCGGCTCTCTTTATGCTCCGGGTCAGGCACGCAGGCATCAACGGGGCAAACTTCAGCGCATCGCGAAGATTCATGCGCCCCAACGCACTCACTGCACTTACTAGGGTCAATCACGTAGATGGTCTCCCCCTCGCTAATCGCCTGGTTGGGGCACTCCGGTTCACAAGCTCCGCAGCTAATGCACTCCTCCGTGATCTTGTACGCCATAAATTTACCTCCTTGCTTTTAAAAAGAGAATCTTTTGAGCAAAGCCCGTAACCCAGAAAAATGTCTTACATCTTACGAACCTTCCTTCTTAAAGCCTCAGCCACATGCTCAGGAACCAGGTCACTGATGTCGCCACCCAGGCAGGCTACCTCCTTGAGCAGGCTGGAACTAAGGAATTGATACTCCTGACTGGCCATGAGACAAAGCATATCCAGTTCCGGAGCTAGCTTGCGGTTCATCATCGCCATCTCAAATTCCTTCTCAAAGTCGGCGTTCATCCTGAGCCCACGGATCATGACTTTTGCCTTCTCCTGCCGGGCAAAATCAACCGCCAGTCCGCCAAAAGATTTCACCTCAACGTTGGGAAGATGAGCCACCGCCTTCTTCGCCAGCGCCACTCGTTCCTCAGTGGTAAAGACAAGGTGTTTATTGGACTTTTCATAGACACCCATGATTATCCGCTCAAAAAGCTTGGCGGCTCTGGTGACAATATCAAGGTGCCCATTGGTTACCGGGTCAAAGGTGCCCGGGTAGACAGCGATGGTCAAAGTTAGCCTCCCTTCCGGTAGATGGCAACACAGCTATCACCATGGCGGTGTTCTTTGATGAGGTTGAGAGCAGCGTAAGCGGAAGCTAAAGGCAGGCGGGGAGAATGCGTCACCACAACGATGGAGTTTGCTCCGACCAATTTAGAGGATGCCAGCTCGGTTATCAAGTTCCCTATTGACGAATCAGAGTAGGGCGGGTCCATAAGTATGATATCATACTCCTTATCGAGAAAGGAAATGGCTCTGGCTACGCTACAGCAATAAACATGTGCTTGAGCACTAAACCCAGTTTTCTCCAGATTCTGTTTAATTATAGCACAACACCGTGGTTCCCGCTCCACAAAATCCACCCAGCCAGCACCGCGGCTCAGCGCCTCGATACCCAGGGCACCGCTACCGGAAAAGAGGTCAAGCACCTGTGCCCAGCTATCGGTGATATTTTCCAAGATAGAGAAAATGGCCCCCCTGACCAGATCTGTCGCCGGGCGGGTCACCGTTCCCTTTGGTACCTTGAGATAGTGTCCCTTCGCCTTGCCCGCAATAACTCGCATGCCTGGTGTCAACCACTTCTCCGGCGGAAATCCACATAGGCAAAGGCAACCCCTAGCTTAAGTTCGCCTTTTCCCTGCCAGGATATGCCCCCACTCTCCAACGCCGAAATCAACCAATCCTAATATTAGCATAACTACTGGAGAGAGAATTGTCAATAAAGTCAATTACCACAGGCCTAGAAGTCCTGCCCCGGCAAAAGGAGCCGGTGCAAGCCACAGCAGCGGCAATGCTCATAGCGGCGGGAAACCTTGTAAAATCCCTTCTTGCTGCAATACGGGCAGCGGGCAAACTTTATCCCATTGCCATTACGATTCTTGCCCCTGCTATTCTGCCCACTGGCAGCTATATCAGATGCCACGCCAGCATACTCCCTCACGACAAACTCCGCCGCCTCCTCTCCCTCAAGCGGTGCTTCACGCCACTGACTAGCGACTCTGCTCCATCGGGGTGGTCATCAAGGGTGGCTGCACCGGTTTACCGGGCATAGTCGCCTGGCGCCGATGGCTGAAGAGCGGACGGCGCAGGAAGGAAGGCATATCCAGCTCGTCCTCGCTCTTGATGCCCTTGAGAAGCTGGGTCAGCTCATCCTCCTGGTCGGCTCCGGTCATCCCCAGCTTGGCAGTGAACCCGGTGGCAATCAGGGTGATCTTGACCGTGTTATCCATCTCCGGGTCATGGGCCACGCCGAAGATGATGTTGGCCTCGGGGTCAACCGCCTGCCTGATGATGTCGGCGGCCTCATTGACCTCAAACAGGGTGAGGCTGCTGCCACCAACCACGTTGAAGAGCACCGCCTTTGAGCCATTGATGGAAACATCAAGCAGCGGGCTGGCCAGCGCCTGCTTGGCGGCCTCCACTGCTCGGTTCTGCCCTGACCCAGTGCCGATGGACATCCAGGCTGGCCCGGCGTCCTTCATGATCGCCTTGACATCAGCAAAGTCAAGGTTGATCAGCCCAGGAGTGGTGATGACCTCAGCGATCGCCTGCACGCCGTGTCTGAGCACATCATCGGCGAGCTTGAAGGCGCTATCCACGCCCGTCTTCTGGTCACAGAGCGCCAGCAACCGGTCATTGGGGATGATGATCAGGGTATCAACCTTGCCCAGCAGGCGGTTAATACCCTCATTGGCCACCTGACTGCGGTGGACACCCTCAAAGCTGAATGGCTTGGTGACCACAGCGATGGTAAGGGCTCCGCTCTGCTTGGCGATCTCGGCCACCACCGGTGCCGCCCCGGTGCCGGTACCGCCGCCCATGCCGCAGGTGACAAACACCATGTCCGCCCCGCTGACCAGTTCTTTCAGCTCGTCTCGGCTTTCCTCGGCGGCCCGTTGCCCCAGATTATGGTCACCGCCAACCCCCAGCCCCTTGGTCAGCTTCTCGCCAAGCTGAATGCGGATGGGAGCTTCGGTGACGGCCAGAGCCTGGGCATCAGTATTCATGGCGATGAATTCAACGCCCTTGATCTCCTCTCGGACCATACGGGTTATCGCGTTGCTGCCACCACCGCCGAGGCCGATAACCTTAATCTTGGCTGGATTGGCCACAAAACTTGTTTTTGCCATCTCCTCCTCCTTTTTCGGTAGTTTATCTTTCTTTTAGCGGAACAGGTTCCTGATGCGGAAGGCCAGACGCTGTATCAGCGAGCCCAGCCTCCAGGGCTGCCAGCTGCGGGTACCCTCATGCTTGGCCCCCCACAGCAACAGGCCCACGCTGGTGGCATAGGCCGGGTCACAAAGGGTATCCCCAATGCCCTCCATACTGGTCGGCGCGCCCACCCTCACCGGGAGCTGCAGTATCTCGCGCCCCAGGGTGGCGATGCCAGCCAGATTGGAGCTGCCGCCGGTGAGCACCAGACCCGCCGGGACCACCGTCTCATATTCGGAGCTGGGCAACTCGAGCAAGATGAGCTTCAGTATTTCCTCAACTCGGGCCCGGATGATATCACACAGGTCCTGATAGGAGACACCATGTCCATCCTGAGAGATGGCCATGCTGGCCTCGGTCCGGCTTTCGTAGACCGGCATCACGCTGCCATACCGCTTCTTCATCTCCTCAGCGACGTCAAAGGGAAGCCCCAGACCAATGGAAACGTCTCTGGTCAGCTGATACCCGGCCACGGGCAGGATTGAGGTATGCCAGATGCTGCCGTCCTTGAAAACGGCGATGTCAGTCGTCCCGCCACCGATGTCCGCCAAGATAACCCCCACCTCCTTTTCATCCTGGGTCAGTATGGCTTCACTGCTGGCCAGGGGCTCGAGGACCAGGTCCTCAATATCAATGCCAATGCTGCGAATACACTTGACCAGGTTCTGGATTGAGGTTACGGCGGCGGTAATGACATGGGTCTCCACATCAAGCCGGAAGCCATGCATCCCCACCGGGTTCTTGACCCCTGCCTGGCCATCAACGGCGTAAGAGCGAGGAATAACGTGAAGCACCTTGCGGTCATTGGGAACCTTGATGCTCTGGGCAGAGGCAAGGACGCGCTTGAGGTCATCCGAGCGCACTACGCGGTCGTTCCGTGTGATGGCCACCACGCCCCGGTTATTCATTGAGGAAACATGTCTTCCGGTAACCCCCACGTAGGCCGACTCTATCTTATAGTTGCTCGCCTGTTCCGCTTTCTTCACCGACTCACGAATTGACTCCCTGGCTTCATTGATGTTGACCACCAGGCCCTTGTGCAGCCCCACCGATGGGGTAATGCCAACCCCGATAACCCGCAGGCTGCCCCCATTATTGATCTCAGCGATGGTGGTACACACCTTGGTGGTGCCAACATCAATCGAAGCGATGATCCGATTTTTCATCTAGCCCTCCTTTTCACGAGATTATGCGCCACCCAAGTCTGGCCATCCTTCACATTTCCATAACCTCCTTTGCCCAAGTTATCAGACCCAGAGACCTAGGACGTGGAGAAGACCATTCTCAGCTTCTCCACCAGAGCCTGCCTCCTCCACGCGCCAACCTTGGTCTCGGCTAGGATGCTCCACACCTCATCGGGCCGGTGGCCAACATCGTGAGCGATGATGTGCTCGGCTACCTTCAACCTCAGGTCAGCCAGGGTCAGGCCCATCCTGGCAGCTCCGGCCCTGCCAGCACCGATAATCTGCTCTCTCATCTGGCCCCTCCTTCACAAGCTCCTTTTGCTTTCTTTTCTTAAAACCATGGCCTGACTAGGCCATGGTGAAGACCATCTGCAGCTTTTTTAACAAAGCCGGCCTTCTCCAGGCCTTGGCCTTGACCTCGGTCAAAAGGTTCTCCAGCTCAGGGATTTCATAGCAGTCATCCTGAACCATGGTGCGCTCGGCAGCTCTCAACCTGGCGCTGCGACTGCGCGGGTTGCGCTCAATCTCGGCAGCCGAAGGGGTAATCACCCGTCTACTGATCAACCTCAATTGGGCTTTATGGCCGCAGACACAAGTAGGGGTATTCGGAGGGCAGATGCAGTCCCTAGCCTCCCGCTGCATGAACTGCTTCACGATGCGGTCCTCCAGGGAATGGTAGCTGATCACCACCAGCCGCCCCTCAAAGCCGAGGAGCTCAACCGCCTGCTTCAGCGCCAGCTCCAGATTCTCCAGCTCCCGGTTGACCGTGATCCTCAGCGCCTGAAAGGTTTTGGTCGCGGGATGGATTCTGCCCCGCCTGCGGCCAACGGCCCGCTCCACCACCCGCGCCAGATGAAGCGTGGAGCGTATCGGGCGCTCCCGCACGATCTCCCGGGCGATGCGCTGACTACAGCTTTCCTCCCCGTAGGCTCTTATCAGACGAGCCAGCTCAGCCTCTGCCCAGGTGTTGACGATATCGGCGGCAGTGACCTCTTGCGCCGGGTCAAACCGCATATCCAGAGGGGCATCATGCTGAAAGCTGAAACCTCTGGCGCTCTCCAGTTGAAGAGAGGAAAGCCCAAGGTCAAAGAGGATGCCATGCACCGGGAAGAAATCATACTTAAGACAGATAGCCTGCAGGCTAGCGAAGTTGTCATTGATGAGACGGACGCAGTCAGCATACGGCGCCAGTCTCTCTCGGGCCACCGCTATGGCCTCAGGGTCAGCGTCAATGCCCAGCAGCTGCCCACCAGGAGCGCTGCGCTCCAGAATGGCGAGGGCGTGTCCGCCTCCCCCCAGGGTGCAATCAATGTAGCGCCCCCCGGGTTGTACCGCCAGCGCCCTCATCGTCTCCTCAAGCAAAACCGGAACATGGCCAGAGGACGGCATACCTGGGCTCATCAGTGTTTCTCCAAGCTCTCAATAATCTGCCAGGTTTGCTGTTGGCTGATAGCCTTCTCTTCCTCCCAAAGTACCTGGTTCCAGATCTCAAGATAGGTGTTGGCTCCGGCAATGACTACGTCTTCCACGATCTCAGCATATTCGCGCAGCGGTACCGGGAGGGCAATCCTACCCTGCCCGTCAAGGTTGACGTTGAAGGCGGTGGCAAAGATCGCCCGGTTTAGCCTTCTCAGCTTGTTGGGCGTAAGCGGGCCACTGGTGAGCGAGGCCGCCAGCTTCTTCCATTCGGACAGGGAGTAGACGTTGATGCACTTCTCCGCCCCCGGTGAGAGGACCACGCCATCCTTCAGCTCTTTCCTGAAGCGGGGCGGAATGGGTACCCTGCCCTTCTCATCAATTTTGTAGCTATATTCACCAAAAAACATCGCTTACGCCTTGGGCCATTCTACCACTATTTACCACTATCTACCACTTTCCACCATTTATAACACGGGTATCCCCTTTTGTCAATACCTTTGCCAGCAATTTGCCAAAAATTTTTGAAATTCACCTCTACTTTGCCATCTCTTCTCCATTTGTGGTAAAATAAATTCGCTTTGAAGTGTGCTCTCTCCCCTCCCCTTCAAGGTAGAGGATGGAGTGGGCAAGGGGCTTATCTTACCCCTTAAAGAGTTCCCTCTTCCCAAGAGAGAAGGACAAAAAGGGGGATTTTGAGCGAAATCTTGAGAGCGCCGGTATCATGCTCAAGATAGGCATACTCACCATCAGCGATAAAGGAGCCCAAGGGCAGCGCTCAGATGAGAGCGGCCAGGTGATCAGGGAGAGCTTTTCCTCTCTGGAGAGTCAGGTCGCCAAGTATGAGATTGTCCCGGATGAGATTGACATCATCAGCCGCCGGCTGATGGAGTGGGCTGACAGAGGCGATGTGGACGTTATCATCACCACCGGAGGCACCGGGCTCAGCCAGCGTGACGTCACTCCAGAGGCCACCTTGGCCATCGTGGACAAGGTGGTGCCCGGCCTCCCGGAGGCGATGAGGGCCAAAACTCTTGCTCAAACACCGATGGCCATGCTCAGCCGCGCCACCGCTGGGGTGAGGCGAGAGTGTTTGATCGTCAACCTGCCCGGCAGCCCCAGGGCGGTGAGGGAATGCCTTGAGGTGATACTGCCCGCCATTCCCCACGCCGTGGAGATCATCAAGGGGGAGGTAACCGAACACAGTTAAGGAGGGTGGCAGAGGACGAGCCATGCGCATTGACGTACTGACACTATTCCCCCAGCTGTTTGAAGCCCCTTTCAGCTTCGGCATCTTCAAACGGGCGATTGACCGGGGGCTAGTGAGCATCAAGATACATAACATCAGGGACTACGCCCATGACAAGCACAAAACCGTGGATGACTACCCTTACGGTGGTGGCCCGGGCATGGTGCTCAAGCCCGAGCCTATCTTTGAGGCGGTGGAGGCGATAAAGGCAGACATCCTGGCCAAGGACAAGGTCAGCGAGCCCCCAGTTATCCTGCTCACCCCCCAGGGGCGTCTCTTCTCCCAGCAAATGGCGCAGGAGCTGGCCAAACAGAGCCATCTCATCCTGCTCTGCGGTCACTATGAAGGCGTTGACGAGCGGGTGCGGGAGTACCTGGTCACCGATGAGATCAGCATCGGTGATTACGTGCTCACTGGCGGGGAACTTCCCGCCCTAGTGGTAATAGATGCCGTGGTCAGGTTACTACCTGGGGTCCTGGGCTCGGAGGAGTCACCGCGGGATGATTCCCACGTAAGCGGACTCTTGGAGTACCCACAGTACACCCGCCCCGCGGAATATCGGGGCTGGGCAGTGCCGGAGGTTCTGCTTTCCGGCAACCACGCCCAGATCGCCAAGTGGCGCCGGGAGCAGGTCATCCGGCGCACTCTGGAGCGCCGCCCGGACCTGCTCAAGAAGACCAATCTGTGCTTAGAAGAAAGACAGCTAGTTGAGCGTCTGAAGAGAGAGCCTAATCTGGATAAGGAGTCTGGAGAATGACTATGGAATCTCTAACACTGGCCAAACCAAATCCCAAAATCCCTGAGCTTGCCCCCGGTGACACGGTAAGGGTCAGCATCAGGGTCGTTGAGGGCGGTAAGGAGCGCATTCAGCCCTTTCAAGGGGTGGTAATCAAAGTGCGGCGTGGCGGAGTTGGCGCCAGCTTCACCGTGAGGCGCATCGCCTATGGCGTCGGCGTGGAGCGCACCTTCCCCCTGTATTCGCCACGGATAGAGAAGGTAGAGGTAATCCGGCACGGCAAAGTCCGCCGGGCCAGGCTTTACTACCTGCGAGGGCGCAGTGGCAAGGCAGCCCGCATTAAAGAGCGGCGCGTTGACAGGGAAAAGAAACTGGCCCAAGTTGAGCTTGAGCCCGAGCCCGAACCAGAGCCAGTAGAAGCTCAGGAAGAGCTGGTTCAGGAAGCGCCGGAGGCGGCGCAAGTTCAGGAAGCGCAAGCTCCAGAGGCAGCGGAGCCGGTAGAGGCTCAAGAAGCACCAGAGGAAGCGCAGGCCGAGGAGGAGCAAGCTCCACAGCCAGAACCGGTGCAGGCCCAAGGGGAACAAGCTCCGGAAGAAGCTGCACCGTCTGAGGAAGCACCGCCTGAGGAAGCGCCAAAGAACAAAGCAGAATAATCGCGCGCCACTCCGGCCAAGGCCGTAATAGCAACCTTCTCTCGTAGCGCTGGGCGAAATGGAGCCTAGGATGAGATACGCTGAGGTCAGTGTCAATTCGCCAGTAGCCCAGCGCCGGAGCTTCAGCTACGCCATACCCGCCGGCTTGAACCTTGAGGTGGGGCAGGCGGTATGGGTCCCCTTTGGCGAAAAAATACTCCAGGGCATCGTTTTAGCCTTGAGCCCCAGCCCGGCCGTCGAGGAAACCCGGGAGATAATCGGCGTTATCGAGCCGCGCCCGCTACTATCCCCAGAGCAGGTGATGCTGGCGCGCTGGATAAGCGAGCACTACCTCTCACCGCTCTTCGACGCCGTAGCTTTGATGCTGCCCCCGGGGTTCGAGCGGAGGACGCTCACCTTTATCTCACCTGTGCCAAACCCGGATGCTCGCATTCTTGCTTCCCTTACCCCAGCGCAGCACCAAATACTAGAGCTACTCCAAAAACAAGGCCGCACCAGCTTGAAGGAGCTGGAAAAGAAAGTGGGCCAGAGGAAAGCCCAGGCCATCGTCTCCCAGCTGGTGGGGCGGGGCCTGGCTACGCGAAGCTACGAGCTGGAGCCAGCCAAGGTCGGCCCGAAAAGGGTGCCCTACTTGCGGCTGAAACTCCCTCCCAGCCAGGCTCGAGAAGTGGCTGCCGAGCTGCGCAAGAAAAGAGCTTATAAGCAGGCGGCTCTTCTTGACTTCCTGGCGCAGATGGCTGAGCCAGCGCCCTGGCCGGAGGCAAGGCAGCAGACCAACGCCGATAGCTCAGTGCTCAAGACGCTAGTGAGCAAGGGGCTCATCACGCTTGAGCAGATTGAGGTCAAACGTGAGCCGATTCCTCACAAGGCCGCCACCCCATCCCCGGCGCTCAAGCTGACCGCGGCCCAAGAAGCAGCCCTCAGCTCCATCCGGGATGCCCTGCATGGGGCAAAGGCAAAGCCAAGCGTCTTCCTGCTCCATGGCGTTACCGGCAGCGGCAAGACCGAGGTTTACCTGCAAGCCTTAGCCGAGGCGATAAAGCTGGGCAAGCGAGGCATCATCCTGGTCCCGGAAATCGCCCTCACCCCGCAGACGATAGAGCGGTTCGCGGCGCGCTTTCCCGGCAGAGTGGCCGTATTGCACAGCCAACTCTCGCCGGGGGAGCAGTTTGATGAGTGGTGGAGAATTAAGCGGGGGGAATTTGATGTGGTCATCGGCCCCAGGAGCGCCCTCTTTGCCCCCCAGCCTGAGCTCGGGCTCATCGTCATCGATGAGGAGCACGAATGGACCTATAAGCAACAGGATAAATCACCCCGCTACCACGCCCGTGATGTGGCTCTGAAACTGGCGGAGCTAACTGGGGCGGTGGTTGTCCTGGGCAGCGCTACCCCAGACGTGGAGACCTTCCACCGCGCCCAGAATGGATGGTATCAACTGCTCCAGCTTCCGGAGCGGGTTGTCCCCGCGCAGAACTCTCCCCTGCCCGAGGTGGAGGTGGTGGACTTAAGGGAGGAGCTCAAAGCCGGTAACCGGAGCATCTTCAGCCGCTCCTTAGCTCAAGCCATCACCGAGGCAGTGGCCAGCGAGGAGCAGGTGATTCTATTCCTCAACCGCAGGGGCGGCGCCACCTTTGTCCAGTGTCGGCGCTGTGGTTTTGTGCTGCGCTGCCGGCGCTGCGAGGTCACTCTCACCCACCACCCCACCGAAAACGCCCTGGTCTGCCACCAGTGTAACTACCAAGCGCCGGTGCCCCAGATTTGCCCACAGTGCTCAAGCCGCTGGATAAAATTCCTGGGCCTCGGCACCCAGAGGCTGGAGCAGGAAGCAGGTTTTCTTTTGCCCCAGGCCAGGCTGCTGCGCTGGGATAGCGATGTCACCAAGCACCCCAAATCCCATCAACAAATCTTAAACAAGTTCCGCGCCCGCCAGGCTGATATCCTCATCGGCACGCAGATGGTGGCCAAGGGGCTGGATTTACCCCAGGTCACCCTAGTGGGAGTGGTCAGCGCAGACACCAGCCTTAACCTGCCCGACTTCCGCGCCGGAGAGAGGACCTTCCAGCTCCTAAGCCAGGTGGCGGGGAGAGCCGGGCGCGGCCCCCTGGGCGGAGAGGTCATCATCCAGACCTTCTCTCCGGAACATTATGTCATCCAGGCAGCGGCCAAACACGATTACGCCTCCTTCTATAATAAGGAAATTGACTACCGGCGCCAGCTGCGCCTTCCCCCCTTCAGCCAGCTGGCGCTGCTTATCTATAGCCATACCAGTGACGCCCTCTGCCAACGGGAGGCGGAGAGAATGAAGCGCCAGCTCGCCGCGGAAAGAGACGCCAAGGGCATGGCTAACTTGAGCATAATTGGCCCAGCCCCAGCCTTCATCCACCGGCGGCGCGGCAGATTCCGCTGGCAGCTCATCCTCCGCGGCACCGAGCTCAGCAAGTTCCTCGCCCCTATCCCCTTCCCCCAGGGCTGGGCGATAGACATTGACCCGGTGAGTCTGCTTTAGTAAACTTTAAAACGAATTACAGCCTGAACCATTCCCAAGCTGATACTTTTAAAAAACTTAGCTTGACCGGCTAGAGGTGGTGATAGTGTATGGCAGTCCTTCCCATTCGCACCTTTCCTGACCCAGTCTTAAAGCAAAAGGCAAAACGGGTCGGCACGGTTGATGGCTCCATCAGGAAGCTAATACGAGACATGCTGGAGACGATGCACGCCGAACCGGGGCGGGTAGGATTGGCCGCCCCTCAGGTGGGCGTTCCTCTGCGGGTGATCGTCATCGGGCTACCCGAGGAGGAAGACCTGGTCATCATCAATCCGGAGATTGTGCGCCGCAGAGGCGAACGCCTGGTTGATGAGGGTTGCCTCAGCGTCCCCGGCTATGTTGGCCAGATCAAGCGCGCCGAGTCAGTTACCGTCAAAGGGCGGGACCAAAATGGGAAGGAGATACGCATCAAGGCAGACGGGCTGCTGGCACAGGCCCTAGAGCATGAGATAGACCACCTCAACGGAACCCTCTACCTTGACCATCTGGAAAGCTTAGACCAGCTACGCAAAGTTGAAGCTGAGCCTGAGCCGACCCAGCCTTAAAGCTGCTGCCTCACTGCGCGGGCAAATTTGAGCCAGTGTATTGCTGCACGATATATTGATAGCGGTTGGTGACATCTGTCCCCATTTTATGACCAGCTATCTCTTCATCCAGGTAAAAGAGCTCATCGAGCCGATAATTGGGGAAGGCCCGCTTTGCCCCGATGATGAATTTCTGATTGATGCCGCGCTTGCCCTCACGCACCCGGTAAACCTGGCTCACCGATAAGCCCATGGCCCGGGCTAGTTCAGACAGATTGCGGTAACTCCCATCACACAGGTCAAAGATCCTAGTCCTGATAATCATAGGCCCATCACCTGTGATGACAGTTGTCCCATATTATAGATGATAATGTGTCATTTGTCAATATAGATGGCCATTAAAATTTAGTAGTTGACAGCCAGGCAAAAGAGGCCTAAAATACTTGATTGCGCTTTGATAGAAGGTAAATAAATCACAATATGCAAATTAGGTGGCAACCCAAACCCGGTGACAGGATCTTTCGCCCCCGAAGGATCAAGCAATTCCGCTTAAGACGAGTACTCGGAGTCCCCGCGGTATTCAGTGCTGGCTACGGCAACGTTGGCTCGTCTATCTACTACGCCCTGGGCATCGTCGCCCTAGTGGCGCTGGGGGCCACGCCGGTGGCGCTGGGGATCGCTGGCATCCTCTTCATCTTCACCGCGCTCACCTACGCCGAAGGCACCGCCATGTTCCCAGAGGCCGGCGGCTCCGCCAGCTTCGCCCGCCACGCCTTTGATGACCTGGCCGGCTTTGCCGCCGGCTGGGCGCTGATGCTGAGCTACATCGTCACCATCTCCATCTCCGCCTTCACCATTCCTCCCTACCTGGGCTTTTTCTGGGAGCCGTTCAAGACCTCACCAGTCGTTGGCACCATAGCCTCAATAGCCATCGTTGTCTTCCTCATGGTGATCAACGTCATCGGCATCAAGGAGACCTCCTTTGTTAATATCAGCGCCGCGGTGCTGGACCTGGCCACGCAAGTCTCGCTGGTGGTCATCGGCTTTATCCTCCTCTTTGACCCGACGCTTCTGATTCACCGCATTTTTGATAACTGGCCAGCGCCAGAGAACCTGATTATCGGCATTGCTCTGGCCGCCATCGCCTATACCGGGATTGAAACCATGTCCCAGATGGCGGAGGAGACTAGGCAGCCAGAGAAAAGGGTCCCCAGGGCGCTGGTGATGATGATCGTGGCCGTTTTGACCATCTTTGCCGGTATATCCCTGGTCTCACTATCCGCCATGTCCCCCCAGGAGCTGGCTTCGGAATGGTCACGTGACCCGGTAGCGGGCATCGCCGCCAACCTTCCCCTGCCACTATTGCGCGAGGTGTTAAAGCCTCTCATCGCCATACTGGCGGGCACCATCCTGCTCATTGCCACCAATGCCGGGCTGATCGGCATCTCCAGACTCGCCTTCTCCTTAGGAAACCACAAGCTGATACCGCCGGCCTTAAGCCGGATACACCCCCGGTTCAAGACACCCTACATCGCCATAGTCCTGTTCAGCATCGTGGCCATCCTCATCCTGGTTCCCGGCTTTTTCGCCGCCGATGTCTTCAAGAACCTGGGGGCGCTCTACGCCGTGGGGTCTCTGCTCGCCTTCATGTTCGCTCACGCCTCCATCATCAGCCTGCGGCTGAAGCGGCCGGATCTCCCCCGCCCCTTCAAGCTTGGCTGGAATATAAGGTTTAAAGGACGTGAGCTCCCACTGACCGCCATCCTGGGCATAAGCGTGCTCGCCCTGATATGGGTCATCATCCTCATCAGCCAGCCCTACAGCCGCTGGGTGGGCCTGGCCTGGATGATTGGCGGGCTGGTGATTTACTACTTCTACCGGCGCAAAGAAGGCCTGCCCCTGAGCTACACCCCCAAAAAAGAGAGGGAGATAAATCAAAAAATGTATTAGATGTGTATTGTATAGTTGAGAGAAGAGGGTTATAATAGCCTAAATATAAAGGCGGAAAAGAGCCATGGAGTTTCGCAAGATCCTCGTCCCCGTGGTTGGCACCGAAGCTGATGATGAGGCGATGAAGCTGGCCTGCCGACTAGCCAAGAAAGAGAAGGGCAAAATCTGGTCAGTTTACGTCATCACGGTAAAGCGCGCCCTGCCTCTGGATGCCGAAATTGAGCCCGAAATTCAAAAGGCCGAGGAGATACTGGACCACATTGAGCGGGTGGCGGAAGAGGAAGACTATGAGGTGGAGACCGACGTGCTCCAGGCTCGTGAAGCCGGCCCAGCCATTATCGATGAGGTGGTGGAGCGAGGGGTTGACCTGATCGTGATGGGGGCGAAGTACAAAAGACGCTTTGGCCAGTTCAGTCTGGGCAATGTGGTGCCTTATGTGCTGAAGAACTCACCATGTCCGGTGATACTGTATCATATTTAATATATAATTATTGTAGCTTGGGGTGAGCGATGAAAGTGGTTATTATGGGCTGTGGACGAGTGGGCGCTCAGCTTGCTGGGCTACTGGATGCGGATGGACACGAGGTTACCATCCTGGACGTTGACGCTTACAGCTTCCGCCGGCTGCCCTCTGATTTCAAGGGCACCGCGCTTCTGGGCAATGGCATTGATGAGGCCGTGCTGAGAAGGGCGGGCATTGAGGAGGCGGATGTCTTCGTCGCCTTAACTCAGGGGGACAACCGCAATGTTATGGCGGCGCAGATTGCCAAGCATATCTTCAATGTGCCCAGGGTGATCTGCCGCATCTATGACCCGCTGCGCCAGGAGCTATATGATACTCTGGGCATCGAGGCTTTCAGCCCAACGACTATATTCGCGCATCTGGTAAAGGAAAAAATCGAGGGCTAGAGGGAAAATGTATATCATCATCGTCGGTGGTGGCAGAGTCGGTTACTATCTGGCCCGGGCATTGCTCGAGGAGGGGCATGAAGTGCTCATCATCGAGAAAAATGCCTCCTTCTGCGATATCATCAATGAGGAGATGGGCAGTGTCTGCATCCGTGGTGACGGCTGTGAGGCGGCCACCCTGGCTGATGTCGGCGCTGGCCGCGCCGATATGTTGGTGGCGGTGACCGGGGATGATGAGGATAACCTAGTCGCCTGCCAGGTGGCCAAGTATAAGTTCAACGTCCCGCGCACCATCGCCCGCATCCGAAACCCGCAGAATGAAGCCATCTTCAAAAAACTGGGGGTTGATGTTCCGGTAAGCGCCACCAACATCATCCTGGAAGCCATTGAAAAAGAGGTGCCCACCCACCCGCTAACGCATCTACTCACCCTCACCGAGAGGGGCCTGGAGCTTGTCGAGGTCCGAATCCCGCCCACCTCGTCCAGTATCGGCAAGCCGCTCAAGGAGATCCCGCTGCCTGCGGGCAGCCGGCTGGCGCTGATCATCCCCAAGAACCGCCGGCCCCGCATCCCCACCCCCAGCAGCATCCTGCGTGAAGGGGACCAGGTCATCGCACTGACCACGCCGGAAGCAGAGGAGAGCCTGCGCACCGCCCTCACCGGGACTTGACCCAGCGCCCACACGGCAAAAACAAGAAATTTCCCCATTTCAAGAGGGACGATAGGGCGTTGGCATCAAGCGGGATAAAGATGGTATCATCTACCCTCGGGTTTGCTTTCTAAAACCATGAAAATTCTAGAAGGAGGTAAGCGATTGCTGGAGACAAGAGCCGTATTTCTGGAGGACGTGGGCAAGATATCCATCAAAAAGATACCTCTCCCTGAACTGAAGCCGAATCAGGTGCTGGTCAAGACGCACCAGGCATCAATCTGCGGCTCGGAGAGGTACTTCTACCGCGGCATCACGGTGCGCCCACAGGATGAGGCGAGAACCAGACCAGAGCATGAGCTCGCTGCCCACCCTGAGGGCAAGCCAAAGCACGCCTTCCCCATGGGCCCCTGGGGTCATGAGGGCGGCGGCACCATTGTCGAAGTCGGCTCAGCGGTTGAGGAATATCTGGGCGGTGGCAAGGTAAAGGTTGGGGATAGAGTGGGGAGCCTAGTCTATCCAACCTATACCGATTACTGGGTCACTGACCCCTCCCACGTTCAGCCCATCCCCAATGGGGTGTCCTTTGAGGTGGGGTGCCTCTATGAAGCGCTGGGGTGCGCCGCCTGGGCGGCGCTCTACATGGGGGTGAAATTGGGGGATACGGTGGCGATAAACGGCGTCGGCTTTGCCGGCAATATCATGCTCCAGGGGGCGGTCAAGGCCGGGGCATCAAAGGTCATGGCCATAGACCCGTCACCAAAGAAGCTGGAAATAGCTAGGAAACTAGGGGCTGATTATACCATCAACCCGAAGGAAGTTGACCCGGTGGAAGCGGTGCTGGAGCTGACCCATGGCGAAGGCGTTGATGTGGCGGTGGAGGCAGTGGGCGGCACCGGAATAGGCATCGTTCAGGCGCTGGGACAGGTAAGGCACAATGGCATCCTGGCGCTCTACGGGGATAATTACATCCCGGTGAAGGAGTTCTGCTTCAACCGCTTCCATGAGGACGGGCTGGAGGTAAGAAACTTGAACGCGGTGCACTACACCAAGCTGCGCTCGGTGGAAAATATGCGCGAGGCGTACCGCGCCGTGGAGAGGGGGGTCTTCAACCTGGATATCATCTTTGAGAACTCGGTGTCCTACAAGCTCGACCAAATCGCCGAGGTCTTCAAGAAGGAAACGGAGAACCCGGAGGAGCAAAGCTCGCTCAAAACGCTCATCATACCCTAGCCATCCGAGCGAAGGAGAGACCTCCCCCAAAGGAGTTTGCGGAGGTAGCCAAATGGGACGAAAAGCGGGCATGGTGCATGCTGGCTGCTTCAATGTTCGCTTATTCAACGAACTGGTCGCTGAAATCATGCCCGATGTTGAGGTGGTCCACCTCGTTGACGAGGGGTTGCCAGCGCTATCGGGCGAGCAGTTCCGCGGGCGTGTCATTCGACGGCTTCAACTATTGGCCTCCTTTGCCCAAGAGTCTGGGGCAGAGGTGGTGATGCTCACCTGTACCGCCTTCGGCCGTCTGGTTGATGAGGTCAAAGTGGCGCTCAACATTCCGGTCCTTGCCGTGCTGGAAATCATGGTTGATGAGGCACTGGGCATGGCCGGACGCATCGGCATCCTGGGCACCCATCCCGGCACGCTAGCCTCCGCCCAGCAGATAATTCAAGAAGAAGCGCTCCGCAGAGGTAGAAAAGCCGAGGTAAAGACGCTACTTTGCCCGGGGGCCTTTGACGCTCTGCGCCGCGATGACTGGGCCGGCCACGACCGCATCGTTCTGGAGCACTTAAACCGGCTGATGGATGCGGTAGAGGTGGTCATAATCCCCCAGCCCTCCATAGAGAGAGTCATACAACAAGTCCCCGCTACCAGCCGCAAGGTGCCCCTTATATCCAGTGCCCGTTTATCGGTTCAGCGCCTGAAAGAGAAATTGGATAGGCTAGCCCAGCACCCGCAGCAAATGAGAGACTGAAGAGGACACCGAATGTGAGCCAGGTCATAGAAAGGGGACTCCAGCACCTTTATAATCGGGGAATAAGGGCGTAACCTTCGGCCCAGGGCCAGCAGACTTAAAAGAGGGAGGAGGTAGCAAAATGGGCGGGTATATTCAGGCAAAGATAATCAAGGTCTTGTCCCTTGGCCTACTGCTTCTTACCGTGCCCCTTATATTCGGCATAGCCTGTTATGGCTCCACCCCAAGCCCAGCCCCGGCACCAGCATCCCCCGCAACCCAAGTAGAAATATCGGGGTTCGCTTTCAAGCCAGCCACCATCACCATTGCCGCCGGCGCCACCATCACCTGGGTCAACAAAGATTCAGCCACCCACACAGTCACGGCACGGGATGGCCAGTTTGATAGCGGCCGGCTATCCCAGGGAGACACCTTCAGCTACACCTTCACCCAGCGTGGCACCTACCAGTACTACTGCACCATCCATCCCAAGATGACCGGAACCATCACCGTGGAGTGATGGGATATCGGCTAACTACCCCGGCTGGCCAAGGAGAGCTTAGCATTCCAGCCATGGCGAAGGGGGACTTGCTCCCCGCCAAGACTTTGCTGAACGGAGGCGGCTATGGATACTTTCTACTCGGTAGCGCCAAGCGTAATCTTCGCCCTGGGGGCAATCAACCTGGCAAGCGGCCTGCTCATCTTCTTCTCATGCCGGTGCCTGGCCGGCTCAAAGATAGGCGCCAGATTGATGCGCTACCACTCATACCAAAGTTTCTATCAATACCACTGCTATATCTGGAGGGCGTTCTGGGCTTCAGTGATAATACACGCTAGTCTAGCCCTGGTCGTTTTCTGGCCAGGCTAAAACCCCTGTCCCAGGGTTGACAAGAAGAAGCTAGCTTGGTTAAATGTAAATCATTTCTCTTCTGATAGCAAAGGAGGCTAAAGTGAAGAAAGCTCTAACTATGGTGGCGATTCTGGTGCTGATGCTGGCGCTGATAGTAGCCGGCTGCGCTAAACCTGGTATCACCGTCGGGTCCAAGATAGATACCGAGGGCGCCCTGCTCTCGCAGATGATAATACTGATGCTCGAGGCCAACGGCTTCAACGTCATTGATAAGTCAGGCACCGGGCCAACCCAGGTGGTGCGCAAGGCCGTCCTAAGCGGCGAGATTGACATCTACCCCGAATACACCGGCAACGGTGCCTTTTTCTTTGATGAGACCGAGTCAGACGTCTGGAACGACGCCCAAAAAGGCTGGGAGCGGGTAAGACAGCTGGATATGGAGGCCAATAACATCGTCTGGCTCCAGCCAGCACCAGCCAACAATACCTGGGCGATAGCCATCCCCAAGGAGCTCTCGGAAAAAGAAGGGATACGCAGCCTGGATGACTTCGCCGCCTACGTCAACCGCGGTGGTTATGTCAAGCTGATTGGCTCTGAGGAGTTCGTCACCAGCCCAGTGGCCCTCCCCGCCTTCCAGGAGGCATATGGCTTCACCTTGAGCCAAGACCAGCTGATAACGCTCTCCGGCGGCAATACCGCCCAGACGGAGAAGGCGGCGGCTGAAGGCACCGATGGGGTGAACGCCGCCATGGCCTATGGAACCGATGGGGGGCTGGCTGCCCTGGGCCTGGTGGTCTTGAGCGACCCAAGGGGTGTTCAGCCGGTCTATGAGCCAGCGCCCATTGTCCGCGGCGAAGTACTGGAGAAGAACCCGGAGATCGCCGATATCCTCAATCCGGTCTTCGCCTCCCTGGACCTGGAGACGCTGCAAACTCTCAACGCCAAGATCGCCTTTGAGGGACAGGCTGCCGCCGATGTGGCCCGGGAATACCTCACCGCCAATGGCTTTCTTAAGTAATTCCGCCCGAGGATGAAAAGAGGAGATGATTCGGCAACTGGTCACCCGCGATAGTGTGGCCGTTACCGGGTCTATCATCGGTCTGGCTTCACTCCCCCTTGGCTGGCTGACGCTGAAGTCCAGCCGGCTGGCCGCCGGCACTAGCTTAAGTCTATGGCAGGTGGTGGGCTGGGATGGCACCATGGTCATGCTGGGGCTGTGGCTCATCGCCCTAACCTTGAGCCTGACCAAGAAGACCAAGTGGCAGGCCATCAGTCTGGGGATCAGCGCCAACGTCATCCTCATCATCACCTTGGCGCTGGCTGGCTTTGAGTCCAGCCGGATGCTTGAAGCGGAGGAGACTTTCGCCCGCGTCTCCCCGAGTGCTGGTATTTGGGTTACCCTCATCGCCAGCTACATTCTAGTCTTCGCCGCCCGCCAGGGGCTGCAGGAGGCGCCGGCCTGGCGGCATCTGGTCTCCTGGACGGGGCTAGCCGCCATCGGCATCATGCTCGCTATCGGCTGGCTGGATAGCCTTTCCCTAGTGCAGGAATTCAGCGGGCGTGAGGCCCGCTTCCAGCAGGAGCTGGTGCGGCATATCTCCCTTTTTGCTGGCAGCGTCACCGTAGGCACCCTGATCGGCGTCCCGCTGGGCATCTGGGCAGTGCGCAGCAGGCGCGCCGAAAAGCCGATATTTTACCTGGCCAACATCACCCAGACCATACCCAGCCTGGCGCTATTTGGACTGGTCATCGCCCCCCTTTCCGCCCTATCCTTCGCCTTCCCCTTCCTGCGGGAAATCGGTATCCGTGGGGTGGGGCCAGCGCCAGCCTTCATCGCCCTCGTTATCTACTCGCTGCTCCCCATCGTCAGGAACACCTTCGTCGGCCTGCGCCAGCTTGACCCAGCGGTAATTGACGCCGGCCTGGGTATGGGAATGAGCCGCGCCCAGGTATTCCGCAGGATAGAGGCGCCCCTGGCCGCCCCACTCGTCCTGGAGGGAGTGAGAACGGCATCGGTTCAGTCAGTAGGGCTCACCACCGTGGCCGCGCTCATCGGTGCCGGGGGCTTGGGGTGGTTTGTCTTCCAAGGGTTGGGGCAGGCCGCCACTGACCTCATCCTTCTCGGGGCCATCCCCATCATCGGCCTTGCCCTGGTGGTGGACACGGTGATGCGCACCTTGGTAAGGCTGTCCACCCCGAAGGGATTAGGGGGAGGAGAGCCATGATTCGTCTGGAACACGTGACCAAAATTTACGGAGATACCCTCGCCGTCGATGACCTTTCCCTTGAGGTGAACGAGGGAGAGGTCTGCGTTCTCATCGGCCCCTCGGGCTGCGGCAAGACCAGCACTCTGCGCATGGTCAACCGCCTCATCGAGCCAACCTCAGGACGCATCTTGGTCAACGGCAAGGACATCCGCCAGGTCAGGCCAGAGCGGCTGCGCCAGTCCATCGGTTACGCCATTCAGAGTGTCGGCTTATTTCCTCATCTCACGGTAGGCGCCAATATTGCCACCGTGCCCGAGCTCCTGCACTGGGAAAAGTCCCGCATCGCCCGCCGCGTAGAGGAGCTCCTGGAATTGGTTGGCCTTGACCCCAAGGAATATGCCCAGAAGTACCCCAGCCAACTCTCCGGTGGTGAAGCCCAGCGCATCGGCGTGGCCCGAGCGCTGGCCGCCGACCCACCGATACTGCTCATGGACGAGCCCTTCGGAGCGGTTGACCCGCTTACCCGAGAGCGGCTCCAGGCTCAATTTAGCTCCATCCAGCAGGAACTGAAGAAAACGGTGATTCTGGTAACACACGACCTTGATGAGGCCATCCGTCTGGCCGACCGCATCGCCGTCATGTCGGCGGGGAAGCTGGTGCAGTACGATACCCCAGAGGCGATACTCTCCAGGCCCGCCAGCAAGTTTGTCCATGACTTCGTGGGGGCTGACCGCGCCCTCAAGCGACTATCCCGCATCAGTATCCAAGGCTTTGTCCACCCCTCCCCTTCAATCGGCGTAAATGCCACGCTCAGCGAGGCGATGGCGGCACTTCAAAGCCACCGCTCAGCTTGGGTAGTGGACCACCAAGGCCAACTCCTCGGCTGGGTAGACCAGACCACCCTCTCAGCAGCCGCCTCGGTTCGGGAGGCAATAGTGGCCCAGGACGTGACGGAAATCAGCCTCTCAAGCAGCGCCACCTTAAGGGAGGCGCTCTCCAGGATGCTCGGCCAGGGATTCAAGAGCATTCCTGTGGTGGACGAAAACAGGCGCCTCATCGGCGAGGTGACGCTCAGCGATGTTGAGGCCGCCACCGCTGAGGCGGAGGCATAGTCCATGCGCAACCCAAAGATAAGGCGCTGGCTCATTCTGGGGATAGCGAGCGCAGCTTTTATCGCCCTCATCGCCAATATGCAGCTCTGGCAGATGGCCTTGAGCTTTCTCTTCCCCGGGGAAACCCAGGTGCTGCACCCCCGGGCTGACCTTCTCATCTTGACCCTGGAACATCTGGAGCTGGTCGGCATCTCCAGCAGTCTCACCATTTTGATTGGGGTGCCGGTGGGGATATGGGTAACCCGCCCCAGTGGCAGCAACTTCTTGCCCATCGTCAATGACCTCACCTCATTTGGCCAGACCTTTCCCCCGGTGGCGGTTCTCGCCCTCGCCGTGCCCATGCTCGGTTTCGGCCTGGTGCCCACGGTGGTCGCCCTCTTCCTCTACGGGCTGCTTCCAGTGGTGCGCAATACCATCGCCGGACTCAGGGCAGTGCCGCCGGACCTGCTTGACGCCGCCTACGGCATGGGGATGAGCCGAAGGCAAGCCCTGCTCAAGGTGGAGCTTCCTCTGGCGGCACGGGTTATCCTGGCGGGAGTGCGCATCTCCGTCATCATCAACATCGGCACGGCGATGATCGGCGCCGTTATCGGGGCAGGCGGACTCGGCTCACCGATAATCGCCGGGCTGGTACAGGATAACCTCGCCTTCATCATTGAGGGGGCCGTGCCCGCCGCTATCTTAGCTATCCTCGCCGACCAGCTGCTGGCCAACATCGAAGGAAGCCTCACCCACTCACCTCAAGAGGCTAACCACTAAGGGCAAGCCCAGCACCGGGCCACATCGCCAGACCGCAAGCTAAGCTACCATCCCCTGCCCTGCTTAACAAAATCTTAAACTAATTTTTAGCCGGATTTAACCGGTTCATAACCCGCCCTTAAACCTTATCCTCAATAATGTAAGTGAGATGAAGAGATATGAGAGTAAGAAACATAAGAAGCAAATAATGAAGATAGCCACGCTAGCCATATCCTGCCTGCTCTTAAGCAGCTTGGTATCGGGCTGTGCCAAGTCGCCACCGGCCACCCCGTCACCCGCCACCCAGGAGCTCAGCGGGGTCATCGAGATTGACGGCTCCAGCACGGTTTACCCCATCACGGAAGCAGTGGCCGAGGAGTTCCACAGGGTTCATCCCGGCGTCCAAGTAAACGTGGGGGTCTCGGGCACCGGCGGCGGCTTCAAGCGCTTCACCATCGGCGAAACGGATATCTCCGATGCCTCCCGCCCCATCAAACCCTTGGAGGCGCAGCAGGCGGAAGCCAACGGAATCGAGTACCTTGAACTCCAGGTAGCCCTTGATGGCATTTCTGTGGTGGTGAACCCGCAGAATGACTTTGTTGACTACCTCACCGTTGAGGAGCTGAAGCGAATCTGGGAGCCGAGCTCAACGGTTGATTCTTGGGATGACGTCCGCCCAGAATGGCCGAGCCGGCGGCTCAATCTCTACGGACCCGGCACTGACTCCGGCACCTTCGATTACTTCACCGAAGCCATCATGGGCCAGGCTCGCGCCAGCCGCTCAGACTACACGGCAAGCGAAGATGATAACGTGCTGGTACAGGGTATTGCCGGTGACCGCAATGCTTTGGGTTACTTCGGTTACGCCTACTACGCAGAGAACGCGGACAAGCTCAAGCTGGTCGCCATTGATAGCGGGAACGGCCCAGTTCTGCCCACCGAGGCCACCATCCAGTCCGGCGAGTATTCCCCACTCTCCAGGCCGCTGTTCATCTACGTCAACAAGAAAAGCCTGGAGCGGCCCGAGGTGAAAGCCTTCCTGGAGTTCTACATGGAGAACGCGGCCCAGCTGGTTCGTGAGGTGGGTTACCTCCCGCTGAAAGCTGAGATATACCAGCAGAACCTAGCGAGCATCCAATGAAGCCTATCCGCCGGGCTTTGAGAGGAGTGACCGGCCAGCACTTCCCGTGATAATATTAAATCAAGAGAGCCGCGATGAAACGCCACTTAGCTGAAGCTGGGGACGCGGCCCTTCCCCCAGGGCCAAGGGCAATGCGGGGCGGGTGGCAGCATTTGGAGAGCAAGCTTGTCCACTGGCTATTGTTCGGCTGCGCCCTCCTCTCCATCGCCACCACGCTAGGCATCGTGGTCAGCCTGCTCTCGCAAGCCCTGGGCTTCTTCCGAGAGGTCTCGATATGGGAGTTCCTCACCGGCACCCGCTGGGCTCCCATCCTTGTTCCCCAGTCCTTCGGCGTGCTGCCCTTGGTGGCAGGCACCCTGCTGGTGACGGTGATCGCCGCTGCCGTGGCCATGCCGGTGGGCATAGCCACTGCCATTTTTCTCTCGGAATACGCCCCGGACCGGGTGCGCCGTATCATCAAGCCCAGCCTGGAGATTCTGGCTGGCATCCCCACCGTTGTCTACGGCTACTTCGCCCTCACCCTCATCAGCCCGCTGCTGCAGAAGGTGTTCCCCGATATGCTCATCTTCAACGCCCTGAGCGCCGGGCTGGTCATGGGGCTGATGATAATCCCCATGGTATCTTCCATCAGCGAGGACGCCATGCTGGCGGTGCCCCGCTCCCTGCGAGAAGGAGCTTACGCGCTGGGGGCCACGCGCCTGGAGGTAGCCCTGCGCGTGACGGTGCCGGCAGCCCTCTCCGGAATCATCGCCGCCTTCATCCTGGCGCTTTCCCGGGCTATCGGCGAGACGATGCTGGTAACCATCGCCGCTGGCGCCACCCCCAAGATGACCTTTAACCCTCTTGAGAGCATCCAGACGATGACCGCATTCATCGTGCAACTGAGCCTGGGAGAGACGCCACACGGCTCGCTTGAGTATAACACCATCTTTGCGGTGGGACTTCTGCTCTTCCTGATGACCCTGGTGATGAACCTGCTGGGTCACTGGGTGGTCCGCCGCTGGCAGGAGAGATACTGATGCAACAAGCTACCACACTGTTTCACCGGCGGCTCCGCTTGAGGAAAGGGGTGGGGGACGTCTTTCATATTCTGTTTCTGCTCGCCGTGTTCGTGGGCATCGCTGGCCTGCTCACCCTGCTGGTTCAGGTGCTGGTGCAAGGCCTACCCTGGCTTAACTGGCATTTCCTGACCAGCTACCCATCCCGGCACCCAGAGCAGGCGGGGCTGTTATCGGCGCTGGTGGGAACCGTCTGGCTCATGGTGCTGACCGCCGCCTTCACCGTGCCCGTGGGGGTTGGCGCCGCCATCTACCTGGAGGAGTACGCCCCCAAGAACTGGCTGACCCGACTAATAGAGGTGAACATCTCCAATCTGGCGGGGGTTCCTTCCATTGTATATGGGCTCCTCGGCCTCACCATCTTCGTTGGCTGGATGGCCCTGGGGCGGAGCCTCTTGGCCGGAGCCCTGACCCTCGGTCTATTGGTGCTGCCCATTGTCATCATGGCCTCCCGGGAGGCGATTCGCGCCGTGCCCTGGACCTACCGGGAAGCCGCCTATGCCCTCGGGGCCGATAAATGGCAGGTGACCAAAGGCGTGGTGCTTCCTGCAGCCATCCCTGGGGTTCTCACCGGCACCATCCTGGCCATGTCCCGGGCTATCGGCGAGGCGGCTCCGGTCCTCGCCATCAGCGCCCTCGTTTATCTTACCTTCGTCCCCACCAGCCCGCTGGACAGGTTCACCGTGCTGCCCATTCAGATCTTCAATTGGGTGACGCGGCCCCAAGATGAGTTCCGGGGGCTGGCAGCCGCGGGCATCATCGTGCTGCTGGTGATTCTTCTCTCCATGAACGCCATAGCCATTTATTTGAGAAATCGCTATCAGATAAGGTCGGAGGGATAAGATGCCTGGCTCCAGCATTATTGAGGTAAAAGGGCTTAACATGTGGTACGGCAATTTTCAAGCCTTAAGAAATATCAGCCTGACCATCCCACGCCATCAGGTTACCGCGGTCATCGGCCCCTCAGGATGTGGCAAAAGCACCTTCCTGCGCTGCTTCAACCGCATGAACGACCTCATCCCAGGGGCACGGGTAGCTGGGCAAGTGCTCTTTGATGGTCAGGATATCTACGCCCCGGGCGTGGACCCAACGGAGATACGCTCGCGGGTGGGGATGGTCTTCCAGAAGCCCAACCCCTTTCCCAAGTCCATTTTTGATAATGTCGCCTTTGGGCTACGCATCAACGGCTACCAAGGCAACCTGGCCGAGGCCGTGGAGTCTTCACTGCGGCGTGCCGCCCTGTGGGACGAGGTGAAGGACCTCTTGCACAAGAGCGCCCTGGCCCTCTCCGGAGGGCAACAGCAGCGGCTGTGCATCGCCCGTGCCATCGCCATAGAGCCCGCCGTCATCCTGATGGATGAGCCCTGCAGCGCCCTCGACCCGGTGGCCACCCTCAAGATTGAGGACTTGATGAGAAGCCTGGCGGAGGACTACACTATTATCATCGTCACCCACAATATGCAGCAGGCGGCGCGCGTATCAGACACCACCGCTTTCATGACCATGGAGGAGGACAGAGCCGGGATAGTCGTGGAGTACGGCCCAACATCTGAGCTCTTCGCCAATCCCAAAGATAAACGCACTGAAGATTACATCACCGGGCGGTTCGGGTAAAAAAATAAGTGGAGGTGGTGAGCATGGAAATGAGAACGGCCTTTCATAAGAGATTGCGGGAGATACAGAATGATATCCTGGCGATGGGCAGCATGGTGGAGAAGGCCATCATGCGTTCCATTGAGGCGCTGAAAAACAGAGACCTGGAAATGGCCCATCGGATAATCGCCGAAGACCAGAAGATCAACGAGAAACGGTTCGATATAGAGGAGAAATGCATCCAGCTTATCGCCACCCAACAACCCATGGCCAGTGACCTGCGCAGCATTATCTGCATCCTCAATATCATAACTGAACTAGAGCGAATCGGCGACTACGCTGAGGGGATTGCCAAGATCGTCATCATGATAGGAGACGAGCCACCCCTGAAACCCCTCATCGACGTCCCTCGGATGGCGGAAAAGACAGCGAGTATGCTGCATCGCAGCCTTGAAGCCTTTGTCACCTGCGATACCGAGACGGCGAGAAAAGTGGTCAGCGAGGATAACGAGGTGGACGCCCTCTACGACCAGGTCTTCCGGGAGCTTATCAGCTTCATGGTGGAAGACCCCAAGACCATCACCCGAGCCACCCGCCTCATCTGGGTTGCCCATAATCTAGAGCGCAGCGCTGACAGGGTGACCAACATCTGCGAGAGGGTGGTCTACTTCGTCACCGGGAAGATGGAGGAGATAGGAGCCTCCAAGTACTAGTCTCAAATGAAGTTGAAACTAGGTCATCATTGCTGACCATGAAAGCCCTTGGTTTCAGCTATTTTGAAGGACGGCTTTGGGCATGGAAGGTATAGTTCTGGCTCTGCTCATCCTGCTCACCCTCGCCTCCATATCCATCACGCTGCTACTGCTGAGACGAGCAAGCGCCACCAGAGAGGGTTTAAGGGCGCTTACTGAGATGGCCAGAAGGGCGGTAGATACCCCGGCTGACTCAAGCGCCCGGATGGCGCCGGGGGGCAAGGTTGAGGAGCTGGCTGAGGCCTTAAAACTATGGGAAGCCAAGCTTAAATCGATAACGGGCGACCTTGCTGAGGAGAGAGAAAAGCTCGCCGCCATCCTGTCCACCATCGGTGCTGGCGTGCTCCTGGTCAACAAGGACAGCGAGGTGACCATGCTCAACCAAACTGCGGAGAGGCTGTTTGGGGTTAGCGGCGAGTCCGCCCTTGGCCGCCCCTTCATCAGTCTAGCTCGCGACCATGAAATGGACAGCATAGTGCGGAGGTGTCTGGAAACAAACGAGAAGCAGGTGGGAGCAGTCCAAGTGGCGGGAAGCCGGCGGTACCTTGAGCTTGCCGCCACCCCGTTAAGCCATGGCGCCCTGGTGCTGGTGCAGGACCTCACCAACGTCCGGCGTCTGGAGAAGATGCGCCGGGACTTCATCGGGAACATATCGCACGAACTACGCACGCCCATCGCCTCGCTCAAGGCCCTGGTCGAGACGCTGCAGGATGGCGCCATCGCCGACAAGGACGTGGCCCAGGACTTCCTGCACCGAATGCACGTTGAGACGGATAAACTGGCCCAGATGGCAAGCGAGCTGAGCGAACTATCCCGCATTGAGAGCGGTGATTCCCCCCTCAAGCTGAAACCACTAGACGTGACTGAAGTAGCCAGACGAGTGGTGGAGAGGCTCAGGCCGCAGGCGGAAAGGGCGCAGCTTGAGCTGATTCTGGATATGCCGGCGAATTTGCCTCCGGTCATGGGCGATGAGGACAGGGTGGAGCAGGTCTTGGTCAACGTGATTCACAATGCCATCAAGTTCACGCCCCCGAAGGGCAAGATAACCATCTCGTCACTGGTGGAGGATGACCACGTGCTGATATCAGTCAGCGATACTGGGATCGGTATCCCCGCTGATGACCTGCCCCGCATCTTTGAACGCTTCTACAAAGTTGACCAAGCGCGCTCGGGCGGGGGCACCGGGCTGGGGCTGGCCATCGCCAAGCACATAGTGCAGGCTCACGGCGGCCGTATCTGGGCGGAGAGTGAGGAGGGAAAGGGCACCACCGTTGCCTTCAGCCTTCCCACTGCCAAGTCTTAAACCAAGATTCAAGCTGGATATAGCCGCGTTCTAGCCTTCCAGCTTATAACCGGCCCCTCTCACGGTAACCAGACGTTTGGGATGGGCCGGGTCACTCTCGATTTTCTGCCGAAGCCAGCGCACATGGACATCCACGGTCCGGGCATCGCCAGTGTAATCATAGCCCCACACCTTCTCCAAAAGCTGCTCCCGGCTGAAGACAAACCCACGGTGCCTGGCAAGGAAAGCAAGCAGGTCAAACTCCTTGGGAGAGAGCTCCGTTTTTGTCCCTCCGAGAAAGACCTGATGCCGGGCTATATCAATCTCCAGGTCGCCCGCCTTCAGCCGCTGCTGGTCGCCAGCTGGCTCAAGTCGCCCGATTTCGGCCCTGCGGAGCATGGCCCTTATTCGGGCCAGCAGCTCCCGCATGCTGAAGGGCTTGGTCATGTAGTCATCCGCCCCGATTTCCAGCCCGACTATTTTGTCAACCTCTTCCGTCTTGGCCGTGAGCATCAAGATGGGGACGATCATCTCCTTGCGCAGAATCCGGCAAACCTCAAACCCACTCAGCCCAGGCAGCATGATATCCAGAATGATAAGGTCCGGCCGCTCGGCGCGGGCTGATTCCAGCGCCTGTGCGCCATCGGCGGCGGTGATGACCAGATACCCCTCTTTCTCCAGATTATACTTCAAGACGTCAAGCAGGGTGGCATCATCCTCAACCACTAGAATCTTTCTCAAGCTCATCTCCACCCTCCTCTGGTATAACAGTATAGGGTAAAGGCCAACGCCGCAGCAACCTACCTCGCTGATACCACTCGGCACTCCTCAATAAGCCGTTGACAGCTCACCGCCGTGGGGCTTATCATATCCCAGACTAGGGCCTTCCCACAGCTTTGAGCGCTCTCCGCATGACGCCGGTCTTCTCAGGTCTGAGGAAAGATGGCTTGTGGTCAGTTCACGCCCTAGACACCAAGGAAGGGATGAAGGATGACATGCCAGATTTAGTGAACACAGCGAGCTTTCCACACCCCGCCTTGAGCGGTAGGGAGGCAAGCCATGCATGATACCGAGCCAAGTATCGCCCGCCAGCTATCTGTACTTGACCGCTTCCTCACCCTGTGGATATTTCTAGCCATGGGCTTTGGGGTGGGACTGGGCTACTTCGTCCCGCAGGTGGCCGATTTCATCGGCTACTTCAAGATGGACACCACCTCTATCCCCATCGCCATCGGGCTGATTTTGATGATGTACCCACCTTTGGCCAAGGTGAAATATGAGGAACTGGGGGATGTGTTCCGCAACTGGAGGGTGCTGGGGCTATCACTAGTGCAGAACTGGCTCATCGGCCCGATGCTGATGTTCTTCCTGGCGATTCTTTTCCTGGGTTTTCTCTGGCCCCAACCCGAATACATGGTGGGCCTGATCATGATTGGGCTGGCGCGCTGCATTGCCATGGTCATCGTCTGGAACGAGCTTGCCCACGGTGACCATGAGTACGCCGCAGGTCTGGTGGCCTTCAACTCCGTATTCCAGATCGTCTTCTACACCGTTTATGCCTATATTTTCATCACCATACTCCCCGGCTGGTTTGGCCTGAAAGGCTCCACCGTTGAGGTAACCATGGCCGAGATAGCCAAGAGCGTGTTCATTTATCTCGGCATACCCTTCTTCGGCGGCATGATCACCCGCTTTGCCCTGATAAAGAGAAAGGGGCGGGATTGGTATGAGGGTAAGTTCATCCCCAAGATAAGCCCGGTCACGCTGGCGGCACTTCTCTTCACCATTGTGGTCATGTTCTCCCTCAAGGGCGAGCTTATCGTGCAGATACCGCTGGACGTGGTCCGTATCGCGGTGCCGCTGCTGGCATACTTCGTAGTCATGTTCCTCGTCTCCTTCTACATGGGGAAGAAAATCGGTGCCAGCTACCCGGTGACCACTACCATCGCCTTCACTGCCGCCAGTAACAATTTTGAGCTGGCCATCGCCGTGGCGGTGGCCGTGTTCGGCATCGGCTCTGGACAGGCGTTCGCCGCGGTTATCGGGCCGCTGGTGGAGGTGCCAGCGCTCATCAGCTTGGTGAATGTGGCACTCTACTTCAGGAGAAAATTTTTCCTCACCGGGCCGGCACCTTCCGCTACCACCTAGGTGAACTCGCCGAGCAGCCTTGCGACTGGCGCCGGCTCAAGCTTTTGCTCGACCAGCGACCCCCGGCGCAGCGCAGGCAATTGCTCTTCAAAGGTGGCCCGCACTTTCCGATATATCAGCCCGGTCGGTATTCGCTCGCCCCACTCCTGGGCCTTGGCAAAGGCTGCCATTCTGTCAGCCGGGTCATAGTCTGGCTCATCCTCCAGCTTATACACCCTCTCCCGATACCAGCGGTAGGTGTTCTTATGGTTGAAGGAGACACAGGGTTGGAGCACATCAATGAGGGCAAAGCCCCGGTGAGTGATGCCAGCTCGCAAGAGACCGACGAGATGCTCCACATCCCCGGCAAAGCCCCTGGCCACGAAGCTGGCCCCGGCGGCTATCGCCAGAGCGATGGGATTCACCGGCAGCGGTGCCCCATGAGGCGTGGTCTTGGTGATGAAGTCCTCATCGCTGGTGGGGGATGCCTGCCCTTTGGTGAGACCATAGACCTGGTTATCGTGCACGAGATAGGTGATATCGTGATTGCGCCGCGCCGCGTGGACAAAGTGGTTTCCCCCTTCCCCATAGGCATCGCCATCGCCGCTGACCGCGATAACTACAAGGTCAGGATTGGCTATTTTGGCGCCAATGGCTGGAGGAACTGGCCTGCCGTGAAGGGAGTTAAACAGGTTGCACCTGAGGTAATGGGGCAGCTTTCCCGCCTGCCCGATGCCGGAGGTGATGAGCACCCGGTGCGGCTCAATATCAAGCTCAACCAGCGCCTGTTTTAGCGCCGCCAATATGCCAAAGTTGCCACAGCCCGGGCACCAAGCGCTGTCCAGGCCGGCATAATCAGCCAATTTCACCATGCTAGCCACCCTCCTTTCTTACCTCTTGAGCGATCCGGGCGGGGGTGAAGGGGCGCCCATCATACTTCAGAATTCGCCCGGTGATGTTTCGCCCCGTCTCCCTCTGGATCAGGTTGGCGAGCTGTCCCGTGGCATTATTCTCAATGACGTAGCTTCGCCGCGCCCTGCCCAGCGCCCGAGATACGGCTTCAGCAGGAAAAGGCCAGAGCTCTGAGAGATGCAGGGAGCTGACACTGGTGCCTTCCCCGCGCAGGATGTCCGCCGCCTCAAGAATGGCGCCTTGAGTGCTTCCCCAGCCAATAAGCAAAGTGTCCGCTCCCTCGGGGCCATCTCGCTCTGGAGGCGCCATCTCCTTTTGCAAACCAAGCAGTTTGCGCATTCGCTTCTGCATCATCCGAGTTCGGGTCTCGGCATCTTCGATGAGATGCCCATCCTCACCGTGCTCATCAGAATCAGTCACCACCAGCACGCCTTCTTCCCCGAGAAAGGCCCTCGGTGATATGCCGGAATCGGTTATCCTGTGCCTTTTATACTCCAGGCCAGCGGCTTCATTTGGCTCAAAGAGAAGCCCCCTGTCTATGGCCAGCCCGGAGAGGTCAAACTCATCAACCGTGGCGTAGGAGCTGGCCAGATGGTGGTCAGTCAGCAAGATAACGGGCAACTGATACCTCTCTGCCAGGTTGAAGGCCTGGAAAGTGAGCCAGAAGCAATCTTCAATTGTGCCCGGGGCGAGAACCGCCCGGGGGAACTCCCCGTGCGCAGCATGGAGGATAAATTCAAGGTCACCCTGCTCTGTCCGGGTGGGCAGGCCTATGGCCGGACCAGGACGCTGTGCCTCAACCACCACGATGGGGGTCTCGGTCATGCCAGCCAGACCCAAGCCCTCCACCATAAGGCAGAAACCGCCCCCTGAGGTGGCAGTCATCGCTCTCACGCCGGCGTAGCTGGCCCCGATCACCATGTTTATGGCGGCTATCTCGTCCTCTGGCTGCATGACCACCAGCCCGAATTCCTCCGCCTTGGCTGCCAGGTACTCCATGATGGAAGTGGCCGGGGTCATGGGATATGCTGCCACGAATTTGCAGCCAGCGGCTATCGCCCCCAGCGCTATGGCCTCATTGCCCGTAAGCAGCATTCGCCGGCTCGGATTGGTGGCACCCAGGTGAACGTCAAAATCCCCTTCAAAATGCTCACGGACATAATCATATCCGGCCCGAGCCACCCTGACATTAGCCTCACCGGTTTCGCCGGTGCCAAAATGCTCACACAAAAGCCCCTCCGCTATCCCGAAGTCATATCCCACCAGACCCAGGGCGCTCCCCAGCGCCACCGTGTTTGCCATGAGCTTACTAGCCGCCCGCTCCTCGGCGAGCCTCTCCAGCGGCACGCTGAAGAGCCGGCCGCTATCGCTAATATCCCCCACCTTTTCTCCATCAAATATGGCCACCCCTCCCGTAGCCAGCTCACCCCGGCGCAGCGCCAGGCTCTCCTCATTTAGGGCAAGCAATATGTCCAGAGGCTCGCTAATGGCCCGCACCCTTGCCTCCTTAACCCTGACGCGGAAGAAGTTGTGCCCGCCTCTTACTCTGGATTCGTAGTCCTGGTCAGCAAAAACATGGTAGCCACCACGGGCGAACGCCTTGGCCAGGATGAAGCCCACCGACTGCACCCCCTGGCCCGCCTCCCCGGCCACCATAATATTTAAGTGCGAGTCCATTTTCCTCACCTCTCTTACTCTAGTTCGCTCCCTACATTCTAGCTCAACCGGCACCATAAGCACAGCCCATTGGAAAATTCTGGCTCCCGCTATATCTGCGGGGCTGATAAAAGACTGGAACACACGCTCGTTTGACAGAGACCGCTCGCTTTGCCGATAATATGGCTATTCAGGATGTCCCGTTGGGTAAAGAACCCAGCTTGAAGGAAGGAGGCAGGAAATGAAAGAGTTCGGCGAGCTTTATCAGACCGCTGATTGGAAGACAGAGAAACACGTCCCAGTTATAGAATGCCCTGACCAAGTGAAATCCGGGGAACCGTTCCCGGTGAAGGTTACCATAGGCAAGGAGATAGCCCATCCCAATACCACCGAGCATCATATCAGGTGGATTTCCCTTTACTTCCAGCCAGAGGGGGAGAAGTTCACCTACCAGGTGGGGCACTTCGACTTCTCAGCACACGGAGAGTCCACTCAGGGACCAAACCAGGGCCCAGTCTACACTAGCCATGAGGTGACCGCCTGGTTAAAGGTCAATAAGCCGGGCGTCATCTACGCGGCTGCCCTGTGCAATATCCACGGGCTCTGGCAGTCCGGGAAAGAGGTCAAGCTCGCCTAACACAAACCCGGCACACCGGTAAATTCAGCATCCTGACACCCCGTTTGTCCCCACCGCCGAAGCCGATAGGCCTAGCTCTGTCCAATGCCTTTCCCGGGCCAGGTAGATAAAAGCTCTTAGGGTTTGAGCACCACCTTGAGCTGATCTGGGTCCTCATCGGCTAGCCGGAAGGCATCAGCCACCTTCTCCAGCGGGAAGGTGGCGGTGATGAGCGGCCTTATCTGTATCAGCTCGTGCTGCATTACCTTGAGGCAATCTGGAGCCCAGACCTGAATTTCCTGTGGCGTATAATGCCGAAAGGCGACGCTGCGGATGTCTAGAGACTCGTGATGCCAACGCTGGAAATTGTGTATCGTTATCGGATGGAGGAAATCACCCTGAAAGACCAGAATCCCCATAGGCCGCACGATCTCCGTGGCCAGGTTCATGTACTCCTCAACAGTGGGGTCAATATAGGCTGCGGTCTGGGCGACGAGGTCAAAGCCTCTGCCCTTGGTTAGCTCCATGGCCGCTTCATATGCATTGACCTTGGCTGAGTTGATGACATTATCGGCGCCGAGCTTCTTTGCCATCTCCAAGCGAAAATCACGGTTGTCAATGACGGTGACGGATAGAGCGCCACTCTTCTTTAACCCTTGGGCGATGATCTGGCCAATGAAATTGGCGCCGGTTACGGCCACGGTATCGCCGAGCTTGATTCCAGAGCGAAAAACGACGAAGATGAAGGGACAGACTGTCTCGGCCAATGAGGCCAGGTCCATGTCCATCCCCTCAGGGACGGGAACCACATCAAGCGGGTGGGCTACCCAGTAGTCAGACATTCCCCCGGGGGTGACTGTCCCGGATGTCCGGGGGCTATGCATGAGGATGACCTTATCACCCTCCTTGTATTCATGAACCCTAGAGCCGACGCTGACCACCGTGCCGCCGCTCTCGTGCCCGATGAACATGGGGAAGTTTGGTTTTTCGTGGCGCTTGGCATAAAAATAATATCCCTGGCGGTACATCTGAATATCAGCCAGACAGATTGACGCTGAGTGCGCCTTGACCAGAATCTGGTCTGGGGCTGGCTCAATATCCCTTTCGATCAAGCCTACCTTCCTAATACCCTCCAGCGCTGCGGAACGAGTCTTCATGGACACCTCCTCAAATTCATGATAGAACCACCGGCTGATGGATGGCAGCTGATTTCTTGGCGGCCTCGATCACACTCAGCTGGGTCAGCATCTCGGCATAGCGCACAATTGGTTCACGCCGCTCCGAAATGGCGGAGATAAACTCCCGCATCTGAGCGGCAAACTGGTGAAACCTGGGCGAATCGCTCTCCACTAGCTCGCCATTGACCAGCAAGTCCCCAGAGAAGACCCCGACCAACTGCCCTGGAACGTGGCCACCCCTCAGGATAACGTCTATTCTTCCCTTGGGCCCCACGATGAGACACTCGTGCTTGGTCGGTCGGGTGTTCACAGAGAGGATGTTCGTCGCCATTGAATCATCGTCAAAGCGCATGGTGATGGTGATCTCATCCATCCCCTCAAAGTCAGGGTTGATGGAGCGAGCCTCAGCGTAGACCCGCACCGGTTTTCTCCCCTCATAGATCCACAGGGTATAATCTATAGTATGGGCTCCGTACATGGTAAAGGCCATGCCTCCCGTCTTTTCCTCATCTTGCCACCATGGTGGGGCGGTATCCCTGGTAAAGGGGGCAGCGAAGATGTAAAGGAGATTGAAAGGCGCGCCAATCTCACCCCTCATCACTCGTTGCTTTGCCTCCCACATCGCCCACATGAAACGGAAGGACTGCCCGGCCATGAGCACTACCCCCTTTTCCTGCGCCTTGGCCAGCATCTCCTTTCCCTCGGCTGAGCTTATCGCCCAGGGCTTCTCCACGAGCACATGCCGCCCAGCCTCCATGATCCGGATAGAAACGGGTTTGTGAAGATGATGAGGAAGACAGACCACCGCCGCCTGAACACTTGGGTCATTGAGTGCCTCATCAATGCTAAGGTAGTACTTCGTTTGATAGCGCTCCGCGCTGGCCTTGGCCCTGGCCTCATCAATATCAACCACCGCGGCAATGTAGGCTTTATCCCCATTCTGCCTGAGACCATCAAGATGACTTTCGCCGATTCTCCCCAGACCGATAACAGCGATGCCTAGTTTCCCCTGCATACTGGCCAAAACTACCTCCATCCTTTAGGTTTACCGATTTCTATGTTGACCCTACTTTATCATTTGCGCCGGTAGCCAAAGGAGTATTTCTGGAAAGATGACGAACAAGCCAAGCGCAACCACCACCAGCAACACAAACGGGGTTATCCCACGGATTATGTCAGCCGTAGTCACCCCTAGGTCCGGAGGAATGGCACCACGGGCAATGAAAATGGCCGGAGCGTAGGGGGGTGTCATGAAGGACATCTGAAGGTTAACGCAGATCATCATGGCAAACCAGAGCTCGTGGAAGCCTAGTGCTTCCGCGATGGGCGTGATTATGGGAACCATGATGAGGACAATCCCCATCCAGTCAATAAACATCCCCAAGATAAAGGTAATAAACATGATAACGGCAAAGGCGCCCCACTTGCCAAAGGGGCTAGCCAGGATGAAGGCAGAGACTACCTTCCCACCCCCACCACCAATAAAGACGCCGACGAAGGCGACAGACATGACCACAAAGAGAAATATCATGCCACAGGTCCTTACCGTATCCCGCCCCACCTCTTTGAGGACTCGCCAGTTAAGCTTGCGGTAGGCAAGCGCCAGCAGCGTGGCGACGAAGGCGCCGACGCCGGCGGCTTCAGTGGGCGCTGCTATGCCAAAAAAGATGGTACCCAGCACCGCTAGGATAAGGATTACTGGCGGCACCAGCGAGGTGAGAAGCATGACCGTTTTCTTAAGGAAGGGAACCGCCCTTTCTTCAATAGGCACCGCGGGGGCGACCTCCGGCTGGATTAAACTGTGCAGGGCGATGTAGCCACAATACAAAGTGGAGAGGAGAAGGCCCGCGGGAAAGGCGGCGAAGAACAGTTTCCCCACTGAGATCTCAGCCATCGGCCCATAAAAAACCAGCATCACACTGGGCGGGATGAGAATGCCCAGCGTGCCCCCGGCACAGGTAGCACCGCTGGCCAGGCTTTTGCTATAACCACGCTTTACCATGTGGGGCACAGCGATGATGGACAGCATGGTAACCGAGGCCGCAATGATGCCGACGCAGGCCGCCAGGATGGTGCCGATGAGCACGGTAGTTATCGCCAGCCCACCCCTGAACCCGCCAAGCCAGAGATATAAAGCGTCATACAGTTTTTCGGTTATCCCTGAGCGCTCCAGCATCAGCCCCATAAAAACAAAAAGCGGCACGGCCAGAAGAATATAATTCTTGACAATCATAAAAATGCGGCCGTAGAGTAGCTGAGCGACGGTATCACCCCATATCAAGAAGCCAAAGGGCAGGGCAACGGCGCCGATGACAAAGGCCACGGGGAAACCTGTGAGCACCCCTATCAGCAGCCCACCCAGCATCAATACAGTGATAATCTCTGGACTCAGTTCAATCATAAGGCTTGTTCTTTAGGCAAAAGTATAAATCGCGGATGAACTGGGCCACCGCCTGAAGGGAGAGCAAACAGAAGCCCAGCAGAACCATGGTTCGGAATGGAGCTGCCGGTGGATAGAAATAGGTTTCCATGAATCTCTCGCCAATCTTCCAAGCTCGCCACTGCCAGACAAAAGATTCATGCACCAGGATCCCCAGCAGCGGGAAGAGAAGAAAAAAGGTACCGGCAGCATCGATGATCGCCTTGGTTCTGGGGGAAAGATGCGTGTAAATGACATCAACCCTCACATGCCCACGGTAGCGATGGGTATATGCCCAAGCCAGAACGTAGATGGTGCCGCCGAGCATAACCGCTGAATCATAAGCCCACATTGGGGGTGCGTTGAAGACGTATCTCATCAGGACGTCATAGACGACCACCAGAACCAGGAGGTAAGCCAGCCACTTGGCGAAGCCGCCAGCGTAACCACTGATGGAATCAATAATCCTTACTAACTTACGCATCGAGCCCTTAGCGGAATTTTAGCATACTTTGCTGATTAGTAAATAGGGTCCCCTGCTCTGGCAATATTGTGCTAGAGCAGGGGACCCCGAGTGGCAACTAGAGACGCTCCCAGGTCTCCCGATAGAGCTTCTGGAAATCCCAGATGGAGTGGATCACCTCGGCAAAGAAGGGGTCTTCAGCAGCCTTCTCTTCGTAGAAGATCCTAGCTTGCCTTACCAGCTCATCGACTATTTCCTTGGAGGCTGGGGCAATATTGGTGCCGTACTCCTTGAAGTTCTTCATTGCCTCGATGTCCCTCGTCATCAGCCAGCCGTAAAACCTCGGCGTCAGCGCCTCCATCTCCGCCTCAACAATCCGCTTTAGGTCATCGGGCAGCGCCTCAAACTCAGATTTCTTGACAAAGAATAAGCTCCAGTCTGCGGGCTGGCGGACTCCGGAGAGGTAGAGGTAATCAGCAACCTCCTGCATACCGAAGGACCAGTCCAGCGCCGGGGTGCTCAACTGAGCTGCATCAATTACCCCTCGCTGCATGGATTCGTAGATTTCTCCTGCTGGCAGGAAGACCACTGAGGCACCCATGCGGGCGAAGATTTCCCCGTCATCACCAGCAGTTCGAATCTTCAACCCCTTGATGTCATCCAGCGTTTCCAAGGGTACCGTGGACTGCAGGAATATCTCTGGAGGGGTAATCTCACCGGCAAACGCCTTTACATCGTAATCGGCAATCATACGATGCAGCAGCTCTTTACCTCCCCCGGTCATCCACCAGTAAAGCGACTCCATCGGGCTCAGGCCGCCAACGGTGAAGGTGAACAGACCAGCCGCCGGGAACTTGTCCCGCCAGTAACTGGCGGCACCGGTGCCAAGCTGAATCACGCCCCCATGCACCCCGTCAAACTCCTTGGTCGCCTCCACGAGGGCGCCGGCCGGATTGACCTCGATAATCAAACGCCCACCGCTGGCCTGGGCAATGAAGTTGGCCGTCTCCTCAAGCCCTTGATACATGGGATTCCCAGAAGGAGTGTGAGACTGCGCCTTCCAGGTAATCACCTTCGGAGGCTGGGCTGGTGTCGGTGTTGGCGTGGGGGTCGGTGCTGGGGCTGGCGCTGGAGCTGGAGCAGGAGCCGGGGCAGGAGCTGGCGCTGGGGCAGGGGCCGGCGCTGGAGCTGGAGCAGGAGTCGGCGCCGGGGCGGCACAAGCACTGACCAACGCCATGCCCAATGCCACTACCATAACCAGAGACGCTAGCATCCTTCCTCGTTTCATCTTCTCTCCCTCCTAAATTTTGGTGTCTCGCCGGTAAAAATCTATGCTGCTGAAAGCTACCACCCCCTCTATCTACTCATTAAATATTCCACTTTTAACTTTCAGTACCTCAACGCCGGCATTCCCCAGCTTCACGATGCCAACATATATTTTCTACTGGTTTACGCGGGATGCCACTTGCCCAATTTCGCGTCAAGCTGCGCATGGGAGGGGCACCAGCACCATTTGCACTGACTCTCCCCTGGCAGAGCCCGCTTCGTTACCTTCTCCTCCTCAATCTATTCTCCTCTGAGATATCTCGCGGCTCTCCTCAATGGCCAAGAGCCACCTGGTTCTGCTCCCACCAGGAGCGTATCTCCTCGATGTCACGAACCGGATTAACCGTATCCTGATAGCCAAGCCGATAGCTGATCAGGCTTGCCCCCATCTTGACTAAGGTGGCTATCCGCTCCCGGGTAGCCTCATCCGCCCTAAATGCTGGTAGTCCAATGGTCACCGCCGCCACCGCCTTGCCACTGGCATCCCGTATTACTGAAGCAATACCCACGACTCCTTCATAGTTTCCTTCCAAGTCATATGAAACGCCAGTCTTTCTTATTTCTTCCAGCTCTCGCTTCAATTCCGTCTTGGTTGGAACCGTGTTCTTGGTTCTCGGGGGCAGTTTCTCCTCCGGAAGGATACGGTCAAGCTCCTCTTCGCTTAATTCGCTGAGCAAGGCTTTGCCCATCGCTGAGGCATAGGCAACTAAAATCGAACCTACATGGTTGGCGATTCTAAAGGCGTACCTAGATTCCTCCTTCATGGTCATCACTACCTTGCCTTGATACAGGATGGCGGTACAAACCGCCTCGCCGGTTAGGTCATTTAACGCCTTGATCACTGGCTCAGCCGCCTGGAAAATGTCAGTGGTACTCAAATATAAACTGCCCAGAGCGTATAACGTGGGGCCAATTCGATACTTGCCGCTCTTTGCATCTTGCTCCAACAGTCCCCCTTTAGTCAGAGTCGCCAAGATACGATGCGCTGTGGTCAAAGGTATCTCGACTTTGTGAGCAATCTCCGATGGCCCCAATTCCAGATCGTCTAAGGTAAAGCACTTCAGCACTGCCATTGCTTTAAGTAAGGATTTGTTGAGATTATTGTCTTTCACTAGGTGTCCTCCCGAACCTATCTTTCCGCAATACGGAATTAATTTCCTTATTTCGGCACGATGTGCTGTTAGTTTACTACCGCGAACAAAATTTGTCAAGACCCCCGATAACTTTTGCAGTTCATTGGCAGGGTCTTCCCCGGCCAGATGATGACCGCAGGTGCTTTTGTAAGTTTTTGAATTTAATTGGTCCTGCCGTGGGTGGTTCCAAAAGAGACTGATTTGCAGACTCGGAGATAGCTATGAAGAGAAATTGGTGAGGAATTCGCTTGTTGCGCTCGGGAATTTGTGCTAGTTATTGGCGAAGAGGGCGTCGGGGTGTAGCGCAGCCTGGTAGCGCACCTGAATGGGGCTCACGTGCCGCTGTTTGACGTGCCGGCCAAAAGTCCCCTGTCTTCGTGGTGCTAACCTGATTGACCTCGACCTTTTGCATTTCTCTAGCCAAACAAGACCCTATTTCATGATCAGCTTGGCCATTCGCTCAGCCCTACCCTGGTGGTTTAGTCTATCAATCGGGCTAAGTTAGCTACAAGTGCTCGGCCGACAAGACGGCTTCCACCTGTTATCAGGACACGCATGGTCTTACCTATCGCTTCCGCTACTCTACGTTTTTCGAATGGCTCGTGCAAGAGTAACTTCCAGATGGAGAGTCTTAAGATTTAGACGAGTCCCCACTCTTCACGAGGTCCAGGCGCAGGTGGCCTTCTTGATGTTCTACAGAATCAAAAGTTGCGAATAGGCGCGTTTAGTAATAGTATCTAGCTGGGAGTGTTTGACGCGCATGAAAGGTGGGACATTCTCAGCCTACAGTGATGAATCAGGTACTTTTACCGAGCGCTTCCAGGCTATCGCAGTAGTTACCGGTCAGGATATTGTGCTGTCCCAGTTGACGAATCACCTCAAACGTATCCTAGCCGACAAGCGAATCCCTGAGGTAAAATTTGCTTTAATCAGAACCCATCGCCCAATAATTGAAGCTGCCCAAGAGTTTGTTCAATGCTTTGTCAAGGAGTTTGCGAGCAAGGCAAAGGCAAGGGTTGATGTTCTTGTCTGGGACGTTCAAGATTCACGTCATGCTGTCCAAGGAAGAGATGACGCAGCCAACCTAGAGCGTATGTACTACAAAGTACTTACCCATGCGGCAAGGCGATGGAATCAAGCAGAGTGGAATTTCTACCCAGACGAAAATTCACAGATTCGCTGGCATGAACTTGCACAGGTTTTGGATAGAACACGTTTAAGTGGGTACCAAGCTAATTCCCTATTACTTCTCGAAAATGAGCGAGTAGGCCAATTGCTTCAGATTAGGAACACAGAGCCACGCAACTCAGTCAGAGAACCACTTATTCAACTTGCTGACCTATTTGCGGGGATGGGTTGTTTTACAAGAAGAGAGGGTGAAAACTGCGTTAAGTGGCTAGACTCCCGGTGTAACAAAGACCAGCTACGTTTCGCTAACTTCTTTTGCGAAGAGCCGACAGACGAAACTATCAAAACTAAGCAAAATCGCTTTCAACTTGTGGGAGAATTCAAAGTCCTATGCGACCAATATGGAATGGGTGTAAGCTTAAGAGAAAAGAGATATCTGTGCACTTTCAACCCTACTTATCCGATCAACTTTTGGAATTATGAACCTCAACATGAGTTGGACCAAGCTCCAAAAAGAACCTACCGATGAGTCACAAAAGCTGGCGAAGTGATAGGACTTCCAAAGTGAGCCACAGAGGGCTCGAAGCTCCAACCGGCTGATTAAGAGGCTCGGCAAAGACAAAAACTAGTAACCGCCTGCTAGACCGACCACTTGTTTCCTTTCTGAAGAAGATTATGATTGTGCGGCTGGACGAAAGTTAGCGGGTGTCTCTTCGTGTCTTAACTAGAGTACAAGGGGTAGTCTCGCTTTTCCTCTGGTTCCTGCGGTTTTACCGCCACAGAACTCAAAGCGGCTCCAGAAGACTACCGGACACGATAAATTGTATAATAGTCACACAGGAAGATGTGGAGTGACGCCAAGCGATTGTTAGTTCGAGATTTTGTTCATGCCTGCTGACGATGGCGAAAGCGGACGGCTAGACGCGGGCCCGCTGGAGGGTTGCCACCGCAATTATCCATATAAAAGGGGAGACTGCCGAATGATGAAAACTACAGCAAAGAAAAAAGTTGTGCTGGCTTATAGTGGCGGTTTGGACACCTCCGTAATTTTGAAATGGTTAGTGAACAAAGGATATGACGTTGTCTGTTTTGTTGGCAATGTGGGACAAAAAGATGATTTTGAAGCAATCAAGATGAAAGCCTTGGAGACTGGAGCGTCGAAAGTCTATATCGAAGACCTGAGAGAAGAGTTTGTTACCGATTTTGTTTTCCCAGCTCTCCGAGGGAATGCAAGCTATGAGGGGCGATATTTCTTGGGGACTGCTCTGGCCAGACCACTCCTTGCCAAAAGACAAGTTGAGATAGCCGAAAAAGAAAAGACCGAATATGTGGCTCACGGAGCAACTGGTAAAGGCAATGACCAAGTAAGATTTGAGCTAACTTACTACGCGCTGAATCCAAACATAAAGGTCATTTCTCCCTGGAAAGACCCTGAGTTTCTGGCGGAGTTCAAAGGGAGAAGTGATCTTATTAGTTACGCTAAAAAATGGAGAATTCCTGTCAAAGCCACAGCGGGAAAGCCATATAGCGAGGATGAGAATCTAATGCATATTAGCCATGAATCGGGAATTTTGGAAGATCCTATGTTCAGGCCGCCAGAGAACCTGTTTACTGTTACCACCTCTCCTCAAAGAGCCCCGGACGAAGAAACAATAATTGAAATCCATTTTAAAGACGGGTATCCCATCCAAGTTGTGAACAAAAATGATGGAACCATAAAAGCCAGGCCTTTAGAATTGTTCATGTATCTCAATGAGCTGGGAAGTAAAAACGGGATTGGCCGGGTAGACATGATTGAAAACAGATTTATTGGTATCAAATCCAGAGGAATATATGAGGCGCCGGGAGCAGCTATTCTTTGGCTTGCACACAGAGACATTGAGGGAATTGCTATGGATAAAGAAGTGATGCACCTAAGGGATATGCTGACACCAAAATTTTCTGAGCTTATCTATAATGGATTTTGGTTTTCTCCAGAGATGGATTTCCTCATGTGTGCTTTCAACAAAAGCCAAGAGGCCATTGATGGCAAGGTTATCCTCTCTTTGTACAAAGGAAATATAAATGTAATTGGTAGAGAATCACCGACCTCCCTCTATGATCCTGAATTGTCCAGCATGGAAGTAGAAGGTGGCTTTGACGCAACAGATTCGCGAGGATTTATTAACATCAATGCCATAAGACTAAAAGCTCATAATCTAGTCTTAAGAAAAAGAAGACCGTATGACTGGCGCAAAAAGAAGCAATAAATGCCGGTTTCGATCAAACCGGCCACCTGTGGGGAGGAGCGGAGCAACGGCAGGTTGAGTCAGTCTAGCCCATGCTGATGCCACCTGCAAGTTTCCAGACTGACATGATGAGAGCCACCGAAGATGACACTGTTGCTCGGAAAACTGTCACCAAAGAGAGGCAGCCCGGCCCTGGTGTTATCCATCACTCCGACCAGGAGGTACAGTATGCTTCCAGTGAATATGTGGGCGAGCTCAAAAGATGCGGATTAGAAATCAGCATGGCGCGCACCGGCAATCCCTATCAGAACGCCATGATGCAAAGCTTTTTCCCAAGACACTGAAACATGAGGAGGTGAATCTGTGCGAGTACGAGACTTATCATAACGTGGTAACCATGCTTTCCTATTTCGGCGAAGAAGTATATACCAAAACAGACTACTTTCGGGGCTTGGTTACCTGCCACCGAATCATTTTGGGGATTGGTCCTTAATCAGGAGAACGAGGGATTGTCCCGCCAAACTCTCCTAACCGCATCTATCCAACCATAAGGGTGGCGCCCAGAGTTTGCTGTGCCTGCCTTAAGCAGTTAGCTTATTTTCTCCACTGGTACAATGCGATACCTGATCCTACCCAAAAAAGCAGAGGCCAAACAAGGACCATTAGCGGCGAGACAATAATGGCAAATATCGCTGAGATAATATTCAACCCTTGTTTCACGATCCTCCTCTCTCAGGAGTGCCATCACCAAAATCGGGCAACCCTCGACTCGGGTTTTTACATTGCGCACGCTGCATACGTAGAATAATCGCTGTTGTCTTTTTGTCACCTAGCTCAATACTTGGGCGCACACTTTCCATCAAACCAGATATAACGAAGTGACTATTAGCGCCGACACAGCAAAGCATAACCGAAGCTAACCTAGATTCCCACGACCCACGTGTCACTCACCTCACCCCTGCCAGTCCCCCTCTCTAAAGGCAAGCCTCTCCCTCTTGCTTGTTCCTAAGCTTAATCTTTTTTCCGCTAAGTGGCAATAAGAAAAGTTCGTGCTTTTAGGGTTAAAATGTGTCAAATTTGCGAAAATCTGGCGCAGTTTTTGACGTCCATTGGGAGCAGAATCCTTTGCCATTTGTCGCAGCTTGTGATAGAATTTTTCTAAATCTGGCTTAATTAGCTGGGCAAGATGGGTGTTGCGGCCCTTGTGGTACACAAAATCCAGTTGGTGACCAACCTTAGCACCTTGGTCTGGGTCACTCTGACCCGGACGATTCGACACAGCTTGCTGAGGCTGGTTAGTCAAGTAGCTCGGTTCGCCAGAGCGGAAACCGGGCTACCGGCGAACACCTACCAAGTAATGCGAGAACGGCTGAGGGATTCCTTACAAGAGTTGGAGCAAAAGAACCGGTTATTAGACGAATCAGCTGAACAGCTAAGGAGGTCCCGGGATTTCTTGCAAACTATTATTGATAGTCTTGACGAAGACTTGATGGTACTGGATGAACGATGGCGTATCATTCAGGCCAACCGAAGTCTGTGCCTTAAGCACCCAGATCAGGAGGTCGTGGGGCGCTACTGCTATGAGGTAACCCACCAGATGAGCCATCCCTGTCATTCGCCCTCCTGTACCTGTCCGGTGAGAAAGGTCTGGCAAACTGGCACACCGGTTCGAGTAGTTCATGTGCACCGTACCGCTAAGGGAGGCTTTAGGCAGGAGAGGTATGTTGAGGTAAGCGCCTCACCGGTATACGATACCGACGGCAAAATCACCCAGGTCGTGGAGCTAATTAGGGATGTTACTGAAAGTAAGGAGCTGGAAAAACGAATCCTAGAGGCTAACCGCCATCTTCTTGCTCTGAATGCCGTTGCCAGCACGGTGAGCCAATCAATGAGCCTTGACATCGTACTCAACAGTGCCCTGGATAAAGTCCTTGACCTTGTAGATGCTGAAGTTGGCGGTATTCTACTTCTTGACGAGAACTCGCAAACGCTTTCCTACCAGGTTCATCGTGGTCTGTCAGAACAGTTTGTCCAGGGAGTTTCCGGTCTTGCGTTAGGGGAAGGCATCGCTGGGCAGGTTGCCCAGCGGGGCGAAACCCTGGTGGTGGACGATATTTCCCGGGAACCGAGAATTACACGGCCGGTAGTGGCCGAAGAAGGGTTAAAAGCGCTGGTTAGTGTGCCTTTGAAGTCCAAGGAGAGAGTGGTCGGCGTGCTCAATGTAGCCAGCCGAAAAGTACGGTCCTTTTCCCAGCAGGAAGTGCAGCTCTTGACTGCGCTGGGGCATCAGTTAGGCATTGCTATCGAGAATGCCCAGTTGTACCGCGAACTCCAGCTCAAGGAGCAAATACGGACCGAACTCTTGCGGCAACTCATCTCCGCTCAGGAGGACGAGCGTCGTCGGGTGGCCCGGGAACTTCACGATGTGACCAGTCAGGCTCTGGCTACTCTCGCCGTTCGCTTGGAAGCCCTGACCACTCAGTCGAGGCTAAAGGCCAAGGACATCGCCAACCAACTGGAAGGGATAAAGTCTTTGCTGGCTAGTACCTCCAAGGAGGTGCATAGATTAATCTATGACCTGAGACCCAGTCTGCTTGATGATCTGGGGCTGCCTGCCGCGCTGCGATCATGTGCTCATAATGCCCTGGACGCCGCTGGAGTAGAGGTACACCTGGAGGTCATTGGTCAGGAGAGAAGGTTGCCACCGCAGGTGGAGATAGCGCTTTTTCGCATCGCCCAGGAGGCAATCACCAACATTGCCTGCCACGCTCGTGCCGAAAGCGCCTATCTTAGCTTGGAGTTCAATGATGAGAGCATTGGTCTTCAAATTGAAGATGACGGTGTTGGCTTTGACCCCTCACATGTGTTTAGTTCCCCAGCCGGCACCAGCAAGGGAGTGGGTTTATTGGGCATGAAAGAGCGTGCTGAGTTGCTGGGAGGAACTTTCACCATTGATACTAGACCAGGTGGTGGGACCAGAGTGGCAGTGGAAATCCCGGTAAAGTGGGGGGAAGGAGATGTCCAAGATAAAGGTGCTAGTGGTCGATGACCACGCTATGTTCAGAGAGGGGATTCGTTCCCTGCTGGACAGTTATGAAGATGTTGAGATAGTAGGGGAGGCCGCTGAGGGTAGGGAAGCCATCGAAAAGATGCGCCAGCTCGGCCCGCATGTTGTGCTTATGGATATCGCCATGCCCGTCATGGGAGGTCTGGAGGCGACCCGGCGTATTCGCAGGGAAAACCCGAACGCGAGGGTGCTGGTACTCACCCAGTATGAAGACAGCGAGTATATCCTCCCCATGCTCAGGGCAGGTGCCTGGGGCTACATTTCCAAGACCGCCACCGCCTCAGAATTGGTTTCTGCTATCCGCACTCTTCATAAGGGGGAGTCCTTCCTTTATCCCTCCGCTGCCACCGCTCTAATTGAGGAATACCTGACACGGGTCGGCGGTGAAAAAAACGAGTACGAGCGCCTTACCGACCGAGAAAGGGAGATTCTCCAGCTGGTGGCTGAGGGACACACCAACCGCGACATTGCGGAAAGGCTCTCCATCAGCGTCAAAACGGTGCTCAGATACCGGACCAACATTATGGAGAAGCTGGGCTTTCATAATCGCACTGACCTAATAAAGTACGCCATTAGCAAAGGGTTAATTGAGATGCCATGTAAAATGGAAAAAGACTGAACAACAGGCGAGGTAGTTAATTGCATAGGGGGGACTCTCTGCAGGAGAGTCCCCCCTCTTTTTGACCGCTGGAGTGGGATATTTTTCCCACATAATTACGCACTTTTGCACACAATTTTGAGTATGTTTTCCCTGTTTTTCCAGAGCATATTTGCCTAATATCTAGGTAGATATCCCTAGCGGCGGACCACCAGCCCATGTCCCGAGGGATTGTGCATAAACAATGGGTCGTGGGTTATGGGGGTTGTCGCGCAGCGCCTTGGGCACAGCAGTGGTGCTTAGCTAGCAGTAGCAGTTCGGGGATCGAGACCCGGTAGAGGGTGGATAGGGAGGTGTCTAAGATAAGGGTGCTCGTGGTTGATGATCACGCGATGTTCAGGGAGGGGATCCGTGCCCTGCTCAAGGATTGCGAGGATGTTGAGATAGTAGGGGAGGCAAGTGAGGGGAGGGATGCGATTGACAAGGTACGGCGGCTTGCTCCCCAAGTAGTGCTTATGGACATCGTGATGCCGATCATGGGTGGTCTTGAGGCTACCCGGCGCATCCGTAAAAAGAATCCCGGCGTCAAGGTGCTGGTGCTCACCCAGTACGATGACCCGGAATATGTCCTCTCCATGCTCCGGGCAGGAGCTCGGGGTTATATCTCTAAGACTGCCCCAGCGTCAGACCTTATTTCGGCCATACGCGCTGTGCACAGAGGCGAGTCGTTCCTTTATCCTTCAGCAGCTATGACTTTGATACAGGAATACTTGATGCAGGTGGCAGAAGAAAAAAATGAATATGAGCGGCTCACAGATAGGGAAAGAGAGATACTACAGTTGGTGGCTGAGGGGCACACCAACCGGCAGATTGCCGACGCGCTCTTCATAAGCGTGAAAACGGTGCTTAGGCACACGACGAACATGATGCAGAAGCTCGGTCTCCGTAATCGTACCGAGCTAATAAAGTATGCCATGGGCAAAGGACTGATAGAGCTGCCATGGAAAACGGAAAGGAGGCAGGATACGTAGTAGTTGGACAGAAACCCTTGGTCTCTTAGGGGGATTACTGGAAGGATGTGCAGGGAATGAGCGAAACAGGTGCCAAAATGTTGGAAAGACCCGACGAGTGGGCACTGAGAGAAAGATGCCTATTAAACGCATGTAGTAAAAGAGAAAGAAAAAGCGCCACTACTTGTGGTGTTGGAACCGGAGGTCGTATGCCACACGAAGCAGATGTCCTATCTCATGATGAACTGGATCTCAAATTTTGTGACGAGATTTCCGCTCAACCCGGTGGCGAAAAGATAAAAAGATGCATTGTGTGTGGAACTTGTTTCGCAAGGCGCCTCATAGCTGAAATTGCCCGTAAATTTAACCCACGGAAGACAATAGAGGTGGCACTCCTGGGTTTGAAATCAAAAGTCTTCTCTTCCGATTTCATTTGGACGTGCTCCGGTCTTATTTGGGCCATGAAAGTGCCCTAGGATGTAGATTTACCTTTGATAATTGAGAATGCTTCCAAGCAGCAGTAGGGATGGATGATGAGAAAACATGAGAATTGGGCTGACCCAGGCCTGTTGGACGAAGTCCGTAACTATGGCAAATTTGATGCCAATGCTTGCCTAAATTGTGGCGGATGCACCATTGTCTGCAAACTAACATCAGATAGCAACACCTTTTCTCCCCGTAGAGATATACAATATGTGCGAGCCGGATTAAAAGACAAGCTGCGTGGCAGTCTTGGCCCGTGGCTTTGCTATTACTGCGGCGATTGCGCCACCTCATGTCCCCGGCAAACGGAAACCGGGGAATCGATGATGACGCTCAGACGGTACCTTACCGCGCTGTATGATTGGACCGGCCTTTCGGCAAAGTTCTATAAATCAAAGGTATGGGAGATAGGGGCACTTGCCACGATTGGGCTGGCTATGCTCGCCTCAATAATACTATACCTCTATCCTCACCGCCTTCTTGAATTCGGGAGCCTATTTTCGCTCTCCGCGGTCTTCGCTGTCTCGCTGGTCGTTTTCATTCCCAATATCCTGCGGATGTTTTGGTTTACTTTGGGCAGGAGTAATCCTAGGCCTCCTTTTTGGCTTTACCTTACCGAGCTTAGAACCTTGGTGCTCCATGCTTTGAGTCAGCTGCAGCTTAGAAAGTGTAAAGAGAAGGCTTTTTGGTTCAAACACCTCTTTGTTGTTTACGGGTATGGACTTACTTTGATCTTGGTTATATTAGTGGAATCGTTCAAGACTTATATCCGCCCGGGCTATCACCCATTCGAGCAACCGGGAATTGACCCGTACAAGCTAGCCGTGATTGTAGTCCTCGCGGTTTTATTCGTCTTTACCGCGATATTGGTTGTTGACCGTGTCAAGAAACAAGAGGCAATGCACAAGTTTTCTGAATTCAGTGACTGGCTATTTCCCATATGGTTATCCACCCTTGTCTTCATGCTCTTTTTAGCTTATGTATCTCTGTCCCTGGGAGTTAAAGAAGTTGGTTACGGGATATACGTCATCTTCTTAGTGCTACTTAGTCCATGGGCACTGATTATTGTGCCCTTTGGCAAGACGCCTCACCTTCTTTATCGTCCGCTGGCGGTTTACTTTCACGCAGTCAAAGAAAAGGCAACCCAGATGGAACTCGGCAAGGAAGGCAAGACGTCTTTGGAAGGGTGAGACGGAATGTCGGAGAAAATTGGAGCAGTAATGGTTGTTGGCGGCGGCATAAGCGGAATGCAAGCCGCATTAGATTTGGCTGATTCTGGGCTTAAGGTTTATCTGGTTGATAGTAAGTCCTCTATCGGTGGGGCAATGGTTCAACTGGATAAGACCTTCCCCACGATGGATTGCGCTATGTGCACCATTGCTCCCAGGTTAGTCGACATCAGCCGCCATCTGAACATAGAAGTTATCACCAACGCCGAGGTGGACAAAGTTAGTGGCTCCGCCGGAAACTTTCAAGTTACCCTTAAAAAGAGAGCAAGATATATTGACGTAGCTAAATGCACCGGATGCAGCGCCTGTATAGAAAAATGCCCAATAAAAGTTGATAGCGAATATGACCTGGGTCTTATAAAGCGCACGGCAATACATCGGCGGTATCCCCAAGCGGTCCCAAGCGCTTTTACTATTGACAAGCAAGGGGTTTCGCCGTGCAGGCTCGGTTGCCCAGCGGGTGTTAACCCACATGCCTATGTGGCCCTTATAGCCCAAGGCAGATTCGCCGAGGCGCTGGCTGTGCAGAGGCGCGAGAATCCATTCCCCGGCATTTGTGGGCGTATATGTCCGCATCCTTGCGAGGCAGAATGCCAACGAGGCGAATTGGATGAGCCGATATCTATCGCGGCGCTCAAGAGGTTTCTGGCTGACTGGGAAATTGCCAATCCTGACAAGAAGCCACTCTTACCAGAGACATTGAAAACGAGAAAGGAAAAGGTGGCCATTATAGGCTCCGGGCCGGCTGGACTATCCTGTGCCCATTATCTTGCCGTGAGGGGGTATAACGTTACCATCTTCGAGGCACTCCCGGTGGCAGGTGGCATGTTGCGCGTTGGGGTGCCTGCATATCGCTTGCCTCGCGAAATAATCGACCAAGAAATCCAGAGCGCAGTCCTCGACCTTGGGGTGGAAATAAAACTCGATACGCCGGTAACTTCGCTAGATGAGCTAAGAAATAAGGGATACGATGCCATCTTTATTGCCGTGGGTGCCCATAGAGGATTGAAGCTCGATATCCCCGGGGAGAACTCGGAAGGGGTTATAGACGCGGTAGTGTTCCTAAGAGATGTTAACCTCGGAAAAGATGTAAAACTTGCTGGTAAGAGGGTGGTGGTAATTGGCGGCGGCAATACAGCAGTTGATGCCGCACGCAGCGCGCTTCGGCTCGGAGCCCGTGAGGTAATAATTGCCTACCGAAGGTCCAGAGCGGAGATGCCGGCAAGTCCGTGGGAGGTTGAGGAAGCAGAGCAGGAGGGCGTGAAAATACAGTATCTTGTCGCCCCCGTTGAGATTTTGACCAAGGACGGGAAGGTCGAGCAGATAAAACTTGTCAGGATGCAGCTTGGCGAACCCGATGCGAGTGGTAGGCGCCGTCCCATACCTATCAATGGCTCAGAATTCGTAATCCCAGCCGATATAGTCATCGCGGCGATTGGCCAGCAGCCTGACCTTTCGCTTTTACCCTTGGCACCCAATATGCGTGTTACGGAGCAAGGAACGATAGAGGTAGATAGCATCACCCTGCAAACCGCTGTCCCGTATGTATTCGCTGGTGGTGATGCTGTCTCAGGCCCGGCGAGAGCAATCGATGCGATAGAAGCAGGCAAAAGAGCTGCTGAGTCTATTGACAGATATCTGCGGGGCGAGGACCTCAGGGCTGGGCGTGAGAAAAAAGAGCCAGAGAGAGCGCAAGTAGAACTCAAAGGGCTTGAGAAGAAAAAGCGTGTTACAGCCCCCCTGCTTCCAGTGAGGGAGAGAATCCGTAATTTCAACGAGGTCCAGGGAGGGCTCACGCCCGAGCAGGCGATAGAAGAGGCAAAGCGATGCCTTGCCTGCGCAATATGCTCCGAGTGTCTCCTCTGCGTCGAGGCGTGCGAAGCAAAAGCCATAAATCACGAGGTGGATAAGGAGGAATTTGTAACCATAAGTGTAGGGGCAATAATCATAGCTCCTGGTTTTGAGCTATTCGACCTGCACCTGAAGCCCGATTTGGGGTTTGGCCTGTATCCCAATGTTATCTCGAGCCTCCAGTTTGAGAGGCTTCTCTCGCCCACCGGACCGACTGGGGGGAAGATTCAGCGTCTTTCTGATTCAAAGCCACCCAAAAGCTTGGCCTTCATTCAATGCGTGGGGTCGCGTGATTTCGAGAGGGATTACTGTTCTGCCGTTTGCTGCATGTATGCTACCAAAGAAGCAATCCTTGCCAAGGAATATCTGGGAGAGGAGCTAAGGTGTGACATATTTTACATGGATATGCGCGCATTCAGCAAAGGGTTTGAGGAGTACTATAGTAGGGCAAAATCGCTGGGGGTAAATTATATAAGATGCCGCCCGCCCACGATTACAGAAGTGCCTGAAACAAGGAATCTTAAAATTGAATATCTGACCGAGGATGATAGGAAACGGTGTGAAGAGTATGAAATGGTTGTTTTATCGGCTGGTCTGGTATCCCCCAGGTGCGCTGGTGAAATCGCCGAAAAATTTGGTCTTGAGCTAAACAAATACGGCTTTTGCGTGACCAACCCGTTTACCCCGGTTAGTTCTCCCAAGGAGGGGATTTTCGTTGCCGGGGCCTTCACCGGACCAAAAGATATCCCGGAGAGCGTGATGCAGGGGTGCGCCGCTGCCGCCCGGTCACTTTCCCTTCTTTCCACGGAGCGGGGTAAATTGGTGAAGGAAAAGGTATATCCGCCTGAGAGGGATGTTCGTGGAGAGGAACCGAGGGTCGGGGTTTTTATTTGCCACTGCGGAAAGAACATCGGTGGCGTGATCGATGTTGCTGATGTTGCCGAATATGCCAAGACACTGCCTAATGTGGTATGTGCCGAACACTTTCTGTACACCTGCTCTACTGACTCTGGAGAAAGAATTAAGCAGTTAGTAAGGGAACATAATCTAAACCGTGTTGTCGTTGCTGCCTGCACCCCGCGGACGCACGAGCCTCTGTTCCAGAGCGTCGTTCGCGAGGCAGGGCTTAATCCCTACCTATTTGAAATGGCAAATATTCGGGACCAGTGCACCTGGGTCCATACGAGCGAACCGGAAGCAGCTCTGCTCAAGGCAAAAGACCTAGTCAGGATGTCAGTAGCCAGAGCTCGGCTCCTCGAACCGCTTCCCCGAAAGAAGGTAAAAATTAATCGTGATGCTCTGGTAATCGGCGGTGGGGTGGCTGGTGTAGTATCAGCCCTTGAACTGGCAGACCAGGGCTTTGAAACATACCTGATTGAGCGAAGCGATGCCCTGGGGGGCAATCTGAGGCGAGTGAAACTTCTCTTAAACGGCGACAATCCTGAGGAAAGGTTGAGGTCGCTGATTAGCCGGGCACAGCATCATCCTAAGATTCATATTTATACCAATTCGCAAATCTTAAACATCGAAGGCTCGGTGGGAAATTTCACCACGGAATTCAAATATAATGGCGCAGTTCATTCCCTTAAGCATGGGGTTGTCATTGTCGCTACCGGAGGTCAAGAGTATAAGCCAACCGAGTATCTGTATGGAGAGGATAAGAGGGTTATCACCCAGCTGGAATTAGAAGAAAAATTAGCCAATGGGGAGTTCCTTAAGTCTAAACCGGGAACAGTGGTTATGATTCAGTGTGTCGGCTCTCGGAATGGGACGCGGCTTTATTGTAGCCGTATCTGCTGTCCCCAGGCAATCAAAAATGCCCTAAAGATCAAAGAGCTGAGTCCGGAGACCCATGTATTCGTCCTCTATCGGGACATGAGAACCTATGGGTTTAATGAGTCGTATTATACCGAGGCGAGGGAGAAGGACGTGCGGTTTGTTGTCTATGACGGGGATAAAACGCCAGAGGTTGCGCGGTTTGATGGGCAGCTAAAGGTAACAGTATATGACCCGGTCTTAGACGCTGATATTAACCTTAAGGCAGACCTTGTGGTCCTGTCCACAGGCGTTATCCCGAGAGATGATGCCAAAGAACTTGCCCAGAAACTTAAGGTTCCGCTAACTAGTGATGGTTTCTTCCTAGAGGCGCACATGAAACTCCGTCCAGTTGATTTTGCTACCGATGGTGTTTTCTTGTGTGGTCTTGCCCACTTCCCCAAGACGGTGGACGAAAGTATAGCCCAGGCATCAGCCGCGGCGTCAAGGGCAAGCACAATTATTTCAAAGGACGAGATAGAGATTGAGGCAGCAATCTCCCAAGTTATTGACGAAAATTGTGACGGATGCGCTTATTGCATAGACCCCTGTCCGTTCAAAGCAATCACGTTAATTGAGTACGTGAAAAACGGCACGATTAAGAAGACGGTCGAGGTTGACGAACTAAAATGCAAGGGCTGCGGGACGTGTCAGGCAACCTGTCCCAAGCGAGGGATATTCGTTAAACACTTCAGTTTAGACCAGATTATGGCCATGGTCGAGGCAGCGGTGTAAGGAGAAAGTATTTGCCAGAGGCGGTAATATGGGTGATGCTTCATTTGAGCCACTGATATTAACCTTTTGCTGTAACTGGTGTTCATATGCCGGGGCGGACCTAGCTGGTGTTTCCAGATTACAATATCCGCCCAATATACGCATAATCCGGGTAATGTGTTCGGGTATGGTTCACCCAAATCTGGTAATCGGTGCCTTAACCAAGGGGGTTGATGGGGTATTAATCTGTGGATGTCATCCGGGTGATTGCCATTACCTTGAAGGTAACTTAAAAGCCGAAAAACGGGCGGAGGCGATTAGGCTCATGCTGCAAGATTTTGGGCTTGAGGAAGAAAGGTTTAGGTTAGAATGGGTTTCAGCCTCCGAAGGGCCGAGATTCGCTCAGGTGGTAACCGAAATGACGGAGCAAATCAGGGAGCTAGGTCCAAATCCTTATAAGACCTGATGGAGGAAGTTTAAATGGAGCTAGCGCGAGTATTCGATGGCAAAAAATTTATGTGGGACGGGAGAGTGTACACTGATGAAAAGGAAAGGAGGGAAATGGCGCAGAAATATAAAGATGACGGTTTTGAGGTTGAGATGATTGAGGAGGGCGGAGAATACTTCTTGTTTACCCGTAGGGTAGTCAAAGAAGTGGTGGTTGAAGGAGCACCACCAATATAGAAGGAGGTTAAGAAGTGGTACGCGTAGCTGAAGAATGGCTGTCAACCTGTGGTGGCTGTGAGGTAACAATCTTGGACTTGGGAGAGGCGCTTCTAGACCTGCTACCGAAACTTGAGTTTGTCCACATGCCTGTCCTGATGGACCACAAATACTATGGGCAAACTGGAGAAAAGACAGCGTTGGAAATCCCGGAGGCGGATGTGGGGATAATAAGCGGGGGCATACGGACTGAGGAGAACAAGCAAGTAGCTGAGGAGATGAGGAAGAAATGTAAAACAATAATTGCCATAGGTTCTTGTGCTAACTTCGGTGGCGTCCCGGCACTGGCAAATATGTACACTATCGACCAAATATTTGATAAGGTTTACCGGGAAACCAAAAGCACAGACCCTGCTAGCAATCCCACGGTTGAGGTACCTCCCCTCGGGGACCGCGTGTACTCAGTGAGTGAGGTTATTAAGGTTGACGTAGGTTTGCCCGGTTGCCCAACTACTCCTGAGTTAGTCGCTGAAGCTTTAACCTGCCTCTTGGAGGGGAGGCCATTTTCTCTGCCTGAGCGGAGTGTCTGTGATGACTGCCCCGTGAAAAGGGAGAAAAAGGCGATCACAAATTTGAAAAGACCACTAGAAAAGGTTGGATTTTCTCCCGGACAGAAGTTTGAGGAGATACGTTGCTATATGGAGCAGGGCTTTCTGTGTCAGGGACCGGCAACAAGGGCTGGTTGCGGTGGTGCCGAAAGAGTTCCTCGGTGCATAAAGGCATATATGCCCTGTCGTGGCTGCTTTGGTCCGATACGGGCTGGAGCTAATCCCATGGTCGATATGATGGGTGCCCTGTCTTCAATCGGGCTTGATCCCAAACAGATAGAAGACAGGATGGCAACCTTTAACAGGTTCATTGGTGTGGTAGGTCGCTTGAGGCCACAGCCGGCAAGATAAACAAGGAGGCAAGAGATGAAACAGATTGTCATTCAACCGGTTACTCGAATCGAAGGTCACGCCAAGATAACGATTCAACTCGATGAACAGGGAAATGTTGCTGATACGAGGGTAAATGTTGTGGAACTTAGGGGGTTTGAGAGGTTTGCGATCGGCAGACCGGTAGAGGAGCTACCGCGCATCGTGCCACGTATTTGTGGGGTATGTCCCTGGGCACATCATCTTGCTTCCTCCAAAGCGTGCGATGCTGTTTTTGGCGTCGATGTACCCTCGGTTGCCAAAAAACTCAGGGAACTTGCCTATATGGGTCATTTCATTCATAGCCATGTGCTGCATTTCTTCATACTCTCGGGAGCTGACTTTGTTATAGGTCCCGATGCTGATTATTCGGTAAGAAACGTGATTGGCATTGTGCAGAAGGTGCCTGAGATAGCCAAGCAGGTGGTTAAGGTAAGATATTTGGGGCAGATGATGACGCAGACTCTGGGTGGGAAAGCTATCCATCCTGATGTCTCTGTTCCCGGTGGCTGGAGCAAACCCGTTACCAAGGAAGAGGTTGAATCGCTAAAGGGAATGGCGAAGGAATGCCTAGATTTCGCCACTTTTGCTATTGATTTCGCCAAAAAGGAGATTTTCCCCAAATATCTGGACGTCGTCAAATCGCTGGCTACCATTGAGACCGGATTTCTGGGAACAGTTAAGAACGGTGAACTGAACCTCTACGATGGTGACCTGCGCATGATGACACCTGATGGCAAATACGAGGAATTTCCTGCCGAAAAGTATCTGGATTATATTGGCGAGCACGTGGAGCCCTGGTCTTATCTTAAGTTTCCGTATTACAAGAAAATGGGGCAGTTCTCTATGGACTTAAATCACCCGGTGGGGATATACCGGACAAACGCCTTGGCGAGGATTAACGTGTGTGACCGGATTCCGACACCTTTGGCCCAGAAAGAACTGGAGGAATTCAGAGGCACGTTCGGTCGCCCAGCCCAGCCAACCTTGCTTTATCAGTGGGCAAGGTTGATTGAATTAGTTTATTGCGCAGAAAGGGCAGTAGAGCTCTTGAATGACCCAGAGCTCACGGACCCCGATACCAGGCAAGCGGTTACGCCCTGTGCTGGACACGGTGTGGGTGTGGTTGAAGCACCCCGAGGGACCCTTATCCACGACTACGAGACCGATGAAAAGGGCCTTGTTACCAATTGCAACATCATCGTGGGCACCACGCATAATAACGCCGCAATAAACATGTCGGTCAAGAGGGCAGCCACGGACTTGATCAAAAACGGGGTATACGACCAAGGATTGCTGAACAAAGTAGAAATGTCAATCCGTGCCTATGACCCTTGTTTTTCCTGTGCCACCCATGAACTTGATGGCAGGATTGCGGTGAAGATAGACATCCTAAACGCCGCTGGGGAAATGATTGATACCTTGGCGAATTGATTATGAATTGTGTCCCGGATTGCTATCGGAAGTCCACCCTTATTCTGGGCTGCGGCAACGTGCTCTTTGGTGACGATGGCTTTGGGTCAGCAGTGATTGATTATCTCGAGAAACACTACCATATTCCGGATGATGTGGCCCTTCTCAATGTAGGCACAGGGGCAAGAGAAATACTCTTCACCATTACCCTTGCTGAGAGGAAACCGAAGAAGATAATCATCGTTGACACCTTAGATTGCGGGAGGGAGCCCGGCAAAGTTTTTACCCTGCCCCTTGATAATCTTCCTGAAAACAAGTTCGCCGATTTTTCGCTTCACCAACTGCCTACGTCAAATCTATTAAAAGAGCTGAGGGACTTGTGCCATGTAGAGGTGATATTGCTTGCCGCCCAGCCAAGGTACATACCTGAAGCAGTAAGACCCGGACTGTCAAAAAAACTTCAGGCGGCTGTTCCCAAGGCTGCTAAATATATTGTAAAAACCTGCTTTTGACGACAATTGCACGACTGCCATATAACTCAGGAACTATCTAGACTAGGTTATGAGCAAGCCAGAGGGAACCGAATCAACAAAAATTGCATTTTGTTTAGTCAAAGTCATATAAGTTTGCCTTGTTTTTCATCGCACATTAGTCCATTTTGTTCAGTCGAGTTAACAGCCGTTCTTTTGCTATCTCTATTTTAAAGCAGCGCGTTATCCCCCCAATTTAATGAACCCGAAAGTATCGGAAATGCAATACGATAGTTTTTGACTTATTGTTCAATTTTAGCCAAAGAGATATATAGATAGTTCGGTTGTCTGTCTATAAAGTGTACTGGTCAGTTCTGCGAAAAGAGTGCCTAAGCAATCTTGTAAGGTTATGTTTCGACTAGTACGGGAATGCGCAGCGCGAAAGTGCCATAGGGCCACCCCAGCTGTTAACTACGGGTCACGGATGCGGTCCAGCAGCTTCTTCATCTCTATGGCCTGCTCCAGCTTCTGCCGCCAGACCGGGTCACTGACTACCGAGCGCAGTTCCTCGGGTTCCAAGCTGTTCACGTATAGATTGCCGAGATCCCGCTGAATCTGACCCAGGGCAGTGGCTATGGCATCCAGCGCCTGCTGGTAGAAGTCCAGAAAGGGAGCAACGGCCCTGAGCATGGGCCCGCCCGGCCCCAGGCTGCGGCCTAAGGTAAAGGCCTGATTTATGGCCCGGACCTGCTCGGCTGGTCCCAGAGCATCGGCACCACTCAAGGCCGCGCTCACAAGGGGATAGGTCTTGCTAGCCAGGTCAACCGCCTTTTTTGCCTTCCCTAGGCCTGAGGACAATCCTTCCAGGCCTGTCCTTTCCTCTATAAACCGGTCCACCCCCATAGAGGTAAAATCGTCCAAGGCCTGGCTCCACTCGTTGAGGATGTACTCTAGGTCAATGTCTGGAGAGCGGGCATCTATCTGGCGTAACTTTTCTAAAGCCTCCTGTTTGCGGCGGGCGTTTTGCATTTCCGCCTCCAGAAGCCTCCTGAGCCGCTCCTGAGTGGCCTGCTCCGCTTCCTCCAGGGTAGCGAAACGGCGGGCAACCACATCTACCCTTATGTCATAGAGACGCTGCATCACCTCCTCAATGTTAAAGCCGATGACCTCGGTCACATCCCAGGCGGGCCCCTTGGGCGGGCTCTCCAGCGTGCCTATAATGACCCTCCCGTCTCCCAGGGCAGCATTCCATAGTGGCATCTCCAGGTATACCCCGTCCTTCGGGACCAAGTGGGCAGTGAACTGGACCGAATGCACCATCTCCCCTGAAGCTTGCCTCTTGGACGGGCCCTGGCTGAAATCAACGACCAGGTTGAAGGGAAGGTCGGCGGGGT
>Ga0180910_172_pt1 | contig 71501 bp, 63 predicted proteins | sample Deesub1362A_J573_FD_124272 | JGI IMG/M metagenome (GOLD analysis project Ga0180910, IMG submission 124272) | Dehalococcoides sp. JdFR-56 | reverse complement strand
TCTTTGCTCGCCCAGTCTCGCTACTGCTTCAATAGAGTTAACCCCCTCGATTAACTGGACCTGAGTAGAGAAGCTGCCGTCTTCAGACACCTCTACATCACTGCCGTTTACCGTTACCGTGGCCTCAGGGTTAGACACAGTGCCACTCACTCTCAGTGGAATCTTAGTATGGTCAGTACCGATCTCGGGTCGCGGCATCTCGAGATAAACGGCCAATGCAGGATTAAAGGCAACAGTGATAGTCTTGCTGATGTCTTTATCACCGAGCGTTGCAACTACTTCAATGGTATTGGGCCCCGTCATCAGTTGGACCCAGCTGGAGAAGCTGCCATCTTGGGCTACCCTCGCTGCAATACCGTTTACTGTTACCATGGCTCGATGGTCAGAGACCCTACCTCTTACCTTTATCACATTAACATCAAGTTCCGACCCATCTTCAGGTGAGTCTATGCTTAAAGACAGAGACTGCACTACACAGCCGGCAAGTACTGTGCATAATAGAAGAATAACGGCTAATATGCCCAAAATCCTTCTCAGTAAAGTCATAGAATCCCCCTCACTAACGCACAGACCGGGCGACCTTTACCAGTTCTTGTTCCGGAATCCTATTACATGCTCACAGTACCAATTCAGACTCTCCTGGCTCACCTGGGTCAGGACGCCAATTCCACCAAAGCGCATTATGATCAGCACCGCTTTTGTCCAAGAAACCCGTTGCTACTTACCTGTCCCGGTCCTCTAGCGACTGATTGGGTTCCTAAGCTGTCTTCCTGCGTCTTCGCCACCAGAACCAGTATACCAGGCCACCAATAACTACCCACACCGGGCTGAAGATGCCCACCCAGATGAAAATGTCGGCCAGCGCATGACTAAAGGTGACCAGACCATTCCAGGCGCTGCTGGCAACACTACCCGCACTCCAGCCGGGCAGGACGGTGATATAGTCCTTTCTGGTCTCGGTATCAGTGTTACCCTTATCGTCTGTCACCTTGAGGGTCACCGTATAGCTTCCAGGAGCTTTATACGCATGGGCTGGACTGTTCGCGGTGCTTGTCTCACCATCGCCGAAATCCCACTCATAGCTATATGGCGCAAACCCACCAGCAACCCGGCTGTCGAACCACACCTCCTCCCCCTCCTTCACCCTCGCTTTGCTGGCAGTGAAGTTGACATCGAGCTTGGCCTGCTCCAAGCGCACCTCGATAAGTGAAGTCTCGGAGGTCCGCTCCAGATACTGCATGCGGCCCTTGGTCTGCTCAATTTCGCCTCTCACTTTGGAGAGCTCTCGCTGGACTGCCAGGACATCTTCCACCTTCTCCGCCTTCTCCATTATCCGCAGCAGCTGTTCTTCGGTGGCCTCGAGGTTTTTCAGCTTGGCGCTCAGGTCCACGTATTCCTCGGTCACATCCTTGGCTGACGTGCTTTCAGAAGTTACCTCAATTGCCAGTTCGCGCAGCGCCCTCAGGGCATCATCGAAATACCTGGCCACCACACGAATGGTGATGGTACCGGCGAGTCTTTCCCCTTCCTTCCACTGTTTGGAAGAAACTACGTATCCATCGAAGCTCTCGGCCAGCTCAGCAATTCGCTCCAGGGTCTGAGGGACGTCATTTACCACCAGCTGTATGTTCCCCGTGCGCACAATCATGCGCTCGGCAGCCCAGGTTTCGCCAACCTCAGCCCCGGTTACGACTATCTCCTCTCCTCTTGCTGGTGCTGGTTTCGGGGTCGGAGCAGGAGCTGGTGCTGGCATCGGCGCTGGCGCAGGAGCAGGCACGGGAGTTGGCGCTGGTGCTGGCCGCGGGACTGGTGCTTGTTTAGCGCAGGCAACAGGCACCAAGACCAAAAGTACTGCTACCAAAACTATTATCAGCTTCTTCATTTACTGACCTCCCTGAAATTTGCTCTCAACTACTCGAGTGGCACTTGGAACTCCCAGAGGCCTTCCCAGTCGCCGAGCCTCGTTATGGTAAAGGTCAGCTTCCTGGCGTCGCCGGGGACCGGGTCGAGTCTGGCAGGGGCATAGCCCCAACGCAATTGAAGGCCGTCCTCGAGCGGCCGCATACCGGCAACGCCAGCGTCCTTCGTGACGCCATCGACGGTATAGTGGGCATACGCGGCAAGCATCCATTGAGGCGGCGGCAGGAGGGGACCCTGGGGCAGGGTGTAGCTGGGCGAAGTGACGAGAGCCCTGAACCTGACACCCTCCACGCTGAGTTCCACTCGCTCAAGGGTTATGGTCACGTCAATCGCTAGCTCTTCCCGCTTCCAGGTGAAAGGCAGGCCCGTTGCTGTTTGGGACTGGTTCACCTCGATGGTCTTCTCCATAGCTCCCTGGGGGTACTGGATGAGGATCCTCGCCTCGGTGCCGGTAATCGAGTAGCCCTCTTCCGCCTCAGCAGCTTTTCTCACCGTATGTTTGACCTCGACCTCGTACCAGCCAGGGTTTACCTGCTGGCCGCCTTCATCACGCTGGTCCCAAATAAAGGTGTAACTTGCCGACTCGCCCGGCTCGAGCTTAAGCTCCTCAGCGCCGGGAGGGAACGACCGGACGATATCTTCCTCGTAAGGCCCGGGCAGCGAGGGCATGAGTATCCTGATTCGTGGAGGATAAGGGCTTACCACGACCGCTTCCGAAGCCACGTTGGTAAATCTAAAATCAATCTCTACCTCTTCCCCCGGGAGATAGACGGTTCGGGCGGGAGACGCGCTAAGCTCTACAAGCCTGGGCGGCGGCCCGGGAGCCGGCGTTGGCGTCGGAGCAGGAGCTGGAGCAGGTGCTGGCGCAGGTGCTGGTGCCGGCCTTGGCACAGGTGCTGGCATCGGAGGCGGGGCTTGAGCGAATCCGCCCATATACCAGACCACTCCCACAATTGCCAGGACAATGACCACAGCTGAAGTCACCGCAGCGCGCCAGGCGGCGCTCCGCGGGACCAGACGTCTTAAGTCCTCCCAGAACCAGTTCCGTTTTTCCCCAACTTCAGCCGCGCCTTCACTTAACTGCCGGAGCAGTCTCTCTTTGAGCTGTGCTTTGAAAGATGGTGATGGGACGGCCCGAAGCTGCGCCATCTTTTGGGCAAAATCTAGCACCGTCCCAAAGTCAGGCTCTACTTCGGCACCGACCTTGACTTCCTCACCAGCCAGCATCCTGTCCAGATATTTTGAAAACTCCCTTTCCATGTTGACTTCCTCACCCATTCTGCCACTCCCTGAAGCAGTCTCTCAGCTTGCGAACCGCCCGGTAGAGTATCGTTCCCACGTTGGATTCGGAGATATTGAGCATTCCGGCAATCTGGCGGTTGGTAAGCTCAGCCCCAAACTTGAGCGAGATAATTTCCTGTTCCTGCTGGGCAAGTCGTGCTAGGCATGCTTGTAGCCTATAAAGCTCTTCCTTTCTGACGGTTTCCTCCTCGGCTATCCCTTCGGATGATGCCCCGGCTACCTGCTCTAGAGAAACCGCCTTCCTTTTCGCGCCCACCCGGTAATAGTCAATGACGGTATGCCTGGCGATAGACATAATCCATGTCGAGAATGAGGCCCTATCTGAGCGATAGTTGCTGAAACCCTTTAGCGCTTTTACGAACACTTCCGATGTGAGATCCTCGGCCAGCTGGATATTGTTTACCCTGTAACTTATGTAGCGGAAGACCTTTGGAAAATGCTGCTCGTAGAGTTCCGCAAAAGCCTCCCTTGCCCTCTCACGAGTATATGCTCTTGGGCTGTCTTCTGGCTGTCTCACAGCACTCCTCGAGGTTGCTTCTATTCATATGTACGCTGAAATGAAGAAAGTATCACAGCTATCTTACACAAAATATAAACGAATTCTACCTAAAAAGTTAGCCCGGGTAAAAATTGGGGGCACCTCTTCGGAGGGATATGTTCGGCCTATTTTTAGACTGTGACTAGGCAAAATAGGCAATTGTTACCGGTAACACCAAATGGACTCTCGTGTAGGGAACGCAGACAACACATCCAGCGCAAGTTGGTAATTAGCCGCAGGGGTGGATTCCTTTTTCACGTATGGGATGAAGCTCATGACCTGGCACGTCTTAGCTTCGCCTCTATACGAGCGAGAAGCACCCGCTGGTGAAACGGTTTTCTTATATAATCGTCTGCTCCAAGACCGAGGCTCTGTCCTACTGCAGTTGGTTCAAGCACTCCGGTGAGCATGATCACGGGAACGTCAGACTTCTCCCTTATGCGCACTAGAACTTGATAGCCATCGAGGTCAGGCATCCTGATATCAAGCAGAACCAGGTCTGGCATGCGCTCCGTTAGCTGGGCAAGGGCTGAGTTGCCGTCAGCAGCCAAGGTAACAGCATACCCTTCTGGCTCCAAGGTCCTCTTAACCAACTCTAGCACGTGTTGCTCATCATCCACCACCAGGATATGCGCTTTCTTCTCCATGCTTACCTCCCCCTGCCAATTAATCAGCATGAATGAGCAGCATCATGCGTATTCTGCTCACCATGGCACAATATGCGGTTTATTTCCTCCTGTAGTTGCTCAATATTAAAGGGCTTGGTGATATAAGGGGATTTGGTCCGGGAAAGGAAATCCCTGGTGTCGGTTCCTAAAGCATCGCCAGTGATAAAAACTATTCTCCGTGCCAAAGACTTGTCCATCTGCTCAAGGTGCTGATACAACTCAAAGCCGCTCATACCAGGCAGCTTGATATCAAGCAGGATAAGGCTGTACCTTTCACGCTCAATCAGCTTCAGGGCGGTTTCGCCATTATCTATTGTTTTCACTTCATATCCTTCGCCCGTGAGCACCCGGCTCAAGAACTGGGTAATCGCCGGTTCATCGTCTACCACCAGTATCTTGGCCTTGACAGGAGGCCTGGCTTCCTCGGCAGCCATCTCTGCGGGCTTCGCCTCTTTCTCCTCGGCTACCACGGGAAGTTCCACAATGAAGGTGGCTCCCTTGCCTGGCTCGCTTTCGGCGTATATCCGGCCGCCATGGCCCGTTATGATCCCGTGGCAGATGCTCAAGCCCAATCCCGTACCCTTGCCTGCTTTCCTAGTACTGAAGAAAGGCTCAAATATTCTCTCCAGATTCTCCTTAGGAATTCCCGGACCATCATCCTGAAATGAAATGCGGATAGCGCCATCTATCGTTTCGGTCTTAATCAGCAGGTTGCCTCTGCCGTGGGCGCTGGTCATCTCGGTTTCAGCATTGATAATCAAATTGAGGAAGACCTGCTGCAGCTGACCGCCGTCAGCTACCGTCTCGGGCAGCTCCGGGTCAAGCTCGGTGGTAACCTTTATATTACCTGTCCTCAGCTCGTAGGCCCGCAGCTCAAGTGTGGCCTTGATTAGCTCATTAATATTGAGCCGGCTCCGTTCTGGCTGGTACTGGCGGGCAAAGGTCAGTAGTCTCCTCACGATATCAGTTACCCGCTGGGCACTCTCGCTGATAACCCTGAGATCTTTCATGACGTCTTCAGGCAGCTTTCTGGCCATAAGTAGCTGCACGAAACCGACTAAGGCGGTCAGGGGATTGTTTATCTCGTGAGCGATGCCGGCTGCCATCTGGCCAACCGTGGCCAGCCGACTAGCGAGGTGGGCTCTGCGCTCAAGCTCTCGTCTCTCTGCCTCGGCCCGCTTGCGCTCGGTTATGTCCCTGATGTAGGCGACGTTGGCCTTCTTACCCTTGTATGTTGTGTAGGCACTGGTAAGCTCGATAGGGACTTCGGTCGCATCCTTCCTCATAATGCTCATCTCATACAGACCGGGCAGGGCTTCCCCGGACATCTTCCTGCGGTGTCTCTCTAGAGAAGCGGCTCGGTCTTGGGGGCTAACAAGATCAAAGAAGGGCTTGCCCAGTAGTTCGTCTCGGGAATAGCCGGTAATACGCAGCCACTCGTCGCTGACAAACGTCTGGATGCCTTCACCCTGTTCGGTGTCCTGCAACATGACAACCGCCTCGCCCACCTGGGCGCCGAGTTGCACAAGGGCGCGATACCTCTCCTCTGACTCGCTCAGTGCCTCTTCTGCCCACTTGCGCTTGTTGATAATGAGTTGGGCAAAGATACTGAAAACAACTAGGAGGGATACCACCAACGAACGTTCCCAGATGACGTGGGGTTCTGCCAGAGGGAATGCTGCTTTAATAAACGTGCCCTCATGAAATAAGAAGATATGCATGACCGAATCAAGCACCCAGTAGAGTGCTGCCAGTCCGATTCCGGCCAATACCCCTTTGCCTACCGCGCTTATTATCCTTTTGCGACGTGTGCTCTTAACCTTCATCCCCCACTCAACACCTGCCGCTTCTATCTAAGTAATTCGTTGGCCTACTTCTAGCTGTTGATTATGAACTGCTCTTTGGTTCTATTTACATCCCTCATGTGGCGGACTCCACAAAACGACCAGCAATTTCACTGCTCGCTGAATTACCAGCGGTGCAGGTCTACTTACACTGCCTATGTAACACCATACTACTTGCTATGGTCATCGTCAACAACCTTAGGGCCGGGTAGCAAGCGGAGAAACAGATTGTTTCGGTTCCCTTTATCGGTTTAGTAGATTTACCGTCCACTGGTGGGGGCAGTTTCGGAAGGTTTTCCATGACCCTTCTGGTTTTTCCGGGAAGCTGGGGCATGGTATGCTTTACTTGCGGGCTTGGTTATCACGGTGTATTCAGTATGGGATAAAGTGGGTATCAGCTATGTTAGTCCCTTTTTGTATATGTACTGCTTAGTGCTAGGTAGGGCTCTGTTTCTTGTACCATATGTACGTCGGGTTCACGGCATTAAGGCAATAGGCACCGAAATGAAAAGAGAAGACTGGCAGCATTATCATGTCTGGTCTTCTGATGTTCATTGCCTATGGCTTAATTTTGTTTGCGCTGCAATTTTCTAGGGTCAGTTACATTACACCAGCACCGGGGGTGGGGACAGTCATCGGACTTTTCTTCGGCACCTTGATGCTTGGGGAACCCTTCGGTAAAGGTCGTGCTCTCGGTTCTTGCCTGATCGTATTCGGCCTGGTACTTATCCGACTCGCCCCTCAATGTTCAATAAAAATTTTCAATCAATCACTTTGTCGCGCATCTCGTTTGAAGGTCTAGGGAGGTTATCTCGCTGCAGCGCACCGTGCCCAGCTGAACATTCTGCGTGACTGTCCAGTCCATTCCACTGTTCTGTCGACCATAACTAACCGCCCCTTTAATGACTTACCGTCCTTTACTTGTCCATTGAAATTATCCATCATTTTCTGCTCAGCATCTGCTCTCCACCAATGACCATTCAAATAATCGTCCTCGTCGTAGCCCATTCCCTCACCAGCTTAACGTTGCCTGCCTCTGCCCGAGCACTGAGCGGAGTTGCCGGGATTTCCTTGCTGCCGGTGGTCCGTACTCCGTAGAAAGCGAACTTGCTCAGTATGTGGGGGCGGTAGTGGTCAATCCTGTTTACCCCGCTGTGCATGACGGAGAGGGAAGTGTGTCGGCGGATTAATTCGGCACTGCGGTACATTTCGGGGCGCAAGCGGAATGCATACTCGTACAGGGAGTTTAAGTGACATCGGCGGAGGGTTGCATTAAAGCATAGTTGAGCGCTCAAGCTAAGTACTTTTCGGTGGGTAGTGACTTAGATAATGCGATGTTATAAAATACGACCATCTGGCTGAGGTGAGTATGAATTAGCAGATGGTATAATCTGTGTGAGATTGCAAATATTGGTAAGCAGGGGTAGTGGGAAATGGCTTTAAGGGGAGACAAAGAACAAGCAGAGCATGATCGAGTTGTAATGGAATCTGCATCCACCTTCAAGAAAGAGGGCATGGAAGCGTACGTAAATCCTGGGACTGAGAAGAATTATTCGGCGAAAGGTCTCTATCCTGATGTTATCGTCAAAAAACCGGATGGATCGATTATCATCGAGGAGATTGAGACTGAAAGTTCCGTAACACAGGACGAGTGTGATACCCAGTGGAAACCTTATCTCGGGTTGGGGTACAAATTCAATTTGATTGTGCCGGCAAGTCGTGTAGACGTAGCCCGACGATTTATCAGAGGACTAGATATTAACTTGCAAACATATACCATTATCGGCAACGAAGTTCGATTCTTTACGTAACACGTGGTAAAGGGCAGATAGGAGGAGGCTACGGTGCCGGAAGCAGATAGGATTATAGTGATTCCAGATCAGCTTAGCAAAGCAAGGGAGAGCCTTGGGCTAGGGCGCAAGGAAGTTGCCGAGACTCTAAGAATTGACGAGAAAAAACTGGAAGAGTGGGAGAGGGGTGTTTCCGAACCACCGTTGGAAGCATTATGGGATTTGGCAGAGTTATATCAGCGGAGTACAGACTACTTCTTGAGAACACTACCTGCACTACCTGAACGTCTCAATTTTAGGTTAAAACATCACCGGGTGCTAAAGGATTTGCCTCATGCGGTTCGGAAAGTTATTGTACGTTTTGAGGAACTCTGCCGGGCCGAGTTTGAACTAGAAGAAGCGCTTCAGAGAAAACGTGAGATTCTCATCAAAAGGTCCTCTTGTGAGTGTGCTCCCGAGGAGCTTGCAGAAAGAGAAAGAAGGAGACTTGGCCTAGGAGAAAATCCTATTAGAGATGTTCGCAATCTCATTGCAAGCCAAGGAGTAAGGGTCTTCGTACTTCCTATACCGGATGTCTCCCCGATAGAGCTTTCCGGTATATCTTGGTGGCACGAAGAATACGGTCCCTGCATGCTAATCAATGGGCGCAACAATGCTGGCCGTCGCTCCTTTACCATAGCACACGAGTATGTTCACCTTCTCTGCAATGATTCCCCTACAGCCTGTGCGTACATGTTGGAAATTCCTGAGGAACGCTTTGCCAACCGTTTTGCTACCGTCTTTCTCATGCCAGCCCGCGCTATGAGGGACCTCTTCCTAAAAATCATCGGGCCACCTGGTTCATTGCCTACTGACCAAGCTCTGGGCAGGCTTGCCAGGCACTTCGGGGTGAGTCTGGAGGCAGCGGGAAGAAGACTAGAAGAACTAGGCCTAATTCCTGAGGGAACTACAGACTCGCGTATTGCTGACTGGGAAAAAAGGCCGACCCGTTTTCGGGCTCCTCGGGGTCCCAAATGGCGTCGGCAGCTCGGCGAAGATTTTGTCTCATTAGCTCTGAGCGCTTATTCAGCCGGACATTTATCCGCAAGCAAATTGGCTCGCTACTTCGGATTGGATTTGAGGGACGTATTGGAAGTGGTGCGGCAGGCTAGGAGTGCTCGCTCAGAGTAAGTAAAACCATCCGAATGAAGATGTTATCGGGTTCGCCTCCTCCATGTTATGTATTTGATTCTTCCTCTCTAATTGAAATAGAGCGAAGACCAAATGGGAGAGGTCTCCGAGATATGCCAGAGCGCCCCGGAAAATGGCTGGTCGTTCCTTACAAGGTAGCGAAGCAGGTTAACAGCTCTGGTGCCCCAGCTGAGACGAAGAATTGGCTGAACAGTGGTAAACCCACCGACTTTGTGACAAATGATGAACGTAGGATGTTTATGAGGCTACGTGTGCAAGAGAAACTTCTAGAAGACCCCGACATTCAAGGCATCGTTCTTGCTTACTATCGAAACGGAACCTATGTGGTGGATGAAGGGCGAGCTAGAAAAGTAGCAGAGTCCCTTGGGATTCGATGTATTAGTGGTACCGATTTCTTGCTAGAAGTGCAACCACATCTCCTCTAGAAAACCCCGTCTAGGCCACCAGTTTTAGTTAATTCTCGTTTAGTGCGCTTCTCTCCTAATACGGCCAAGATTCCTGGAGATTCAGCCAGAAGCTGTCGCATTTCCGGCACTTTTGGGGTTCCAATAAATCGTGGTTGAGACACTCTGCCAATTTGTCCACTATTTCTTGGCATGCCTATTGACAAATCACTGGAAGACATAGACAATTAGCTTACAAAAATTGAACGTGAAGGGAGCGTAAAATGAAAGCCCCATATTCTAGATATCTCAAATTGTTACTCATCCTCCAATTGGTATTAGCGTTATTCCCGCTGGGCTGTGGCACTGTGTCAATTGACCTATATACGAAAGTGAAACCAACTGGAGATGTCAGGCAGCAGGTGCAAATCAGTGGGACGGGGATGATGGGCAACCTTGTTGTCAGCTCAGACATAATTCAAGAGTTCAAAAAGGATGGTTGGGAAGTTACCACTAGCCATTCTGAAGGCTCTGCTTCTCTTATCGCTACGAAGGATTTTGAAGAAGGGGAGGAAATTGCAATCCCCGGTTTCGGTGAAGATAGTTCAGAAATAAGTTTTCAAGATGCGGTGTTTTATGAGAAAGATAGATTGGTGTATAAAGAATATTACTTCGAAGTGACAATTCCTGGAACTGCTATAGGCCTTGAGGAACAAGATGAATTTGCTGAACTCGGCAAGGCGATGATGAAATCCGTGTTCAATATGTCTTGGACGCTCGATCTGCCGGGACGGATTGTTGAAACCAATGCAGACGTTCACGATGATGAATCTGCAACCTGGTATTTTGATGTTGAATCAGTGGAAACAGGCCGCTACATGATGGTTCACACTAGATATATTAATTGGGTTGCGATAGGCATCATTGCGGGGGTCATACTAATAGGAGTTGTATTGTTTCTTGTGATTAGAAGAAGGGCTGCCGCTTGAAATTGCAGGCGTAAGCAACAGCTGAAGTCTTAAAGCAGACTGAATGCTTGAGGTGTCACCACCCTCTGTGTTGAAAGGGGGGCCTTTCCAATGGATCCATTGCCAAAATAGTAAATTGGTTTGCTACTGCCTCCAAAGAAGAAATCGGTTATAGCCTTATATTGCTAGGAGGTATCATTGGTATCACAGGCATTACGATAAGGGTAAAGTTTATCTCTTTCGCTTTGGGAGGCCTCTTGTTTGTTGTGGGATTATTTCTTGCTTTTGTCAACTCCTGAGTGGACGAGGAATGAAAAGCAAAATAAACCATAAGGACTTCTTAACCGTCTGGCTCGCCCTGTCCTACAGTACCTCAGGCTGTGAGGACTTTCCAAACAGGCCTGAACTACTGTGCAACTCCCGAATGAGGTCATCAGATGACTTGTGTCCCTCGTGGACTGCCTTCCACTGTTCATAAAGCTGCAAAGAAGTAATCATTAGAACTCCGGTGTTACCGAGTAGTCTCACAACCTCTGGGCTAAAGCCTGCGTTGTTTCTTTCCTTCGGATCGAGGTGATACTGGCTGTTGGCAACTATTATAAGTCTGTCATTCTCTTCGGGAGTCCCTGCCCGCTCGCTCAGATACTGCCGGGCTTGCGCGATTTTATTACTATCTTTGCGAATGATATCTTTTGTCCCCGTGACCTCGATCGCAAACCCAATATTCAGTCCGGGATGCTTCGCTTTCAGGTCGATATTGGCACCACGTGGTTGTGGCTGAACCTCAAGGCCTAACTCGTCGAGTAGCAGAGTAACACTAGTCACCAACTCATCCCCTGTTCCATAAAGAACGTAAGCTAACTTGTCATATTTCGCCTTTTCTTCTGACAGCTTGCTAATTTGCTCTTCTAAAACTTTAGCGCGTGGCACTAAGTAATTGCTGACCCAATCGGGAACGTCGCCTATAGCCAGGTAGCGCTGTGAACGGTCATAATAGCGACGTGCAACGGCTAACATTCGTGACATCATCAAGTAATACTCGCTCTCATGAAATGTGGGTGGTGGAAGAATAACCAGACTTCCTTTTCCTACTTGGCATTCTAACCCAACCACGATTTCAGTATCATCGACCACGGCCAATTTGTTGCTTGAAGTGGGTGGGAACTCAGTCACTATTTGATAGTACTTAAATGCATGATTGAGATATTCTTGAATTACTTGTGCACGGCCAGCTCCTGTAGGTTTGATATTTTCGCCCTCGTTGTCTTGAAGCTGAACTCCGAATTTCTCTAACCATTCGTAGGCTGACATTCCTCTCTCGTCAAGCCTCTTCGAAATAAAGTTTCTCGAATGGGGCAGGCAAATGACGGAATGGCCATGTTCGAGGGCCAGTGCTGAATCTCGAAGTAATTTAGGAAGGTTAGCATAGTAGCCTATCGTGTGGTAGGGGCCCTCACAAATATGAACAATGGAGACATCGTAGTCAAACACACTAAAATTGAAATCTTCTCTGTTCAGGTCGTCTGTGTCCACGTGTACGTCATACGGGGGATGATAGGGTGGATTACCAAATTTTTGCATCCTGTCTATAGTGGCTGAAAGGATTAGAACTCGCATGTCTTGCCCCCGACTTAATTATAGCAAATATGTGGAATCCAACAGAAAGCCAACAAACTATCGCATTTCTCGTGCTCTAAGGTTGGAGTAAATTGTTCGTGTCGTACCTGTTATCGCGCAATGATTGGGTAATCGCCTAAGTGACCTTCATAGCTGCAGATGCTCTTGATTTGTGTCACCTTGTGGTGCTACTCATTCTCATACTCATATAGTATAATGCGATTAACATAAGACAATTTCGGGGTCAAGATGAATCCGGGTGAACTTAGTGTATTTGCTGCTTATTTGAAAAGTATTCAAACGACTCTGGCAGCGGGTTATGCTAGCGAGGGCTCCCATTATCCGTCGTTGAAAGTACTGCTCGAGTCTTTGGGCGAAGGGATATCCGCAACCAGCTTGCCGAGTCGTATCGAGTGCGGCGCACCTGATTTTGTTATTACTAAGGATAGCACCACGGTTGGCTACTTGGAGGCCAAGGATGTCGGTAAGCCTCTTGACGAGATTGAGCAAGGAAAGGGGTCAGACGGAGAAAGATTTCAACGCTACTTGTCTTCCCTGCCCAACTTGGTCCTCACTAACTACCTGGAGTTTCGGTGGTACGTCAATGGAGCGTATCGTCTTTCGGCAACTCTAGGTAGATTGACCAAGGAAGGCAAAATTAAGCGTGACAAAGATGGGGAGAAGGCTGTTGGTGAGCTGTTGGGCGAATTTCTTGCACACAGGGCTGAGGGAATAGGCACGCCCAAGGAGCTTGCGCTGCGCATGGCACGCCTAGCTCAGATGATTCGCAGCTTCATCGTTGCCGCTTTCCAGAAAGAGCCAGAGAGCGAGAGTCTGCACGTGCAGCTGTCTGCCTTCCGTGACAACCTTATCCCCGACCTCTCGGTGGAGCAGTTCGCCGATATGTATGCTCAGACTATCGCCTACGGGTATTTTGCTGCACGCTGCGCTTCCGACGGTGGTACATCCTTCACCCGCCAGAGCGCTGCCTACTTGGTGCGTAAAACTAATCCCTTTTTGCGGAAACTGTTCTATCATATCGCATTCGAATTAGATGATCGCATTGCCTGGCTGGTTGATGACTTGGTGCAGCTCCTTGCCAAAGCTGATATGGAGGCAATCCGCAAAGATTTTGGCAAGCGCACTGCCAAAGAGGACGCAGTAGTCCATTTCTACGAGACTTTCCTCAAGGAGTACGACCCGAAGATACGGGAGATGCGCGGCGTTTACTATACTCCGGAACCGGTGGTCTCCTACATCGTGCGGTCTATTGACCATCTTTTGAAAACGCGCTTCAAGCGCCCGCAGGGCCTAGCCGATGAGAAGACACTTATTCTTGACCCGGCGGCGGGCACTGCCACATTCCTGTACATGGTGATAAATGAGATTCACCAGACCATCATCAGCCAAGGGCAGCAGAGCTGGTGGAGCGAGTATGTAGAAGAGAAGCTTCTGCCGCGTCTTTTCGGTTTTGAGCTTTTGATGGCTCCCTATGCCGTCGCCCACCTCAAGCTAGAGCTTCTGCTTCAGGAAACGGGCTACCATTTCCAGGGCGAGCAGCGTCTGGGAATCTACCTCACCAATACGCTTGAGGAGGCATTCAAAAAATCTGAGCAACTGGCCGGTTTCAACGAGTACATCGTGGAGGAAGCCAACGCTGCTGCCCAAATTAAGAAAGAAAAGCCAATAATGGTGGTGCTGGGAAATCCTCCTTATTCCGGACATTCAGTTAATAGAAGCGAAGTTGAAATGGAAATTCAACCAGGGCAGACATACGTTGACCACTTGGAACTTAAAATCATGACGCTTAAAGATGGCGAGGAAAAAGTCTACTGGTCACCGGTAGAAATAAAAGCAACTTCCCCAATAAAAAAGCGTGTAAAGACCTTTATCGGTAGGCTTATAGAAGATTACAAAATTGTTGATAACCAGTTATTGAAGGAGAAAAACCCGAAATGGCTTCAGGATGACTATGTTAAATTCATTCGTTTTGGACAGTGGCGGATAGAGCTTACAGGACAGGGTATCCTGGCCTTTATTACCAATCATTCTTACCTGGATAACCCCACCTTCCGCGGCATGCGCCAGTCCCTGATGAATAGCTTTACTGACATTTACATCCTCAATCTCCACGGCAACGTGAAGAAAAAGGAGGTTGCTCCAGATGGTAGCAAAGATGAAAATGTTTTTGATATCCAGCAAGGGGTAGCTATTGGTATTTTCATTAAGGAACCAGGCAGAACCGGCCCCGCCACAGTCCACTATGCCGAGCTGTGGGGAAAGCGCGGTGAGTGGCCTAACCCTCGGGAAGGCACAAAGTATCACACCTTGCTGGAAACAGACATAGATAAGACTGAGTGGTTAGAGCTTACGCCGAGCAGTCCGTTTTACCTCTTTGTGCCCGTTGAGCAAGGTCTGTTGAGCGAATATGAGAAAGGCTGGAAGATAACCGATATCTTCCCTGTTAACAGTGTTGGCATTGTGACGGCCAGAGATGAGCTAGCTATACGCTGGTCTCAGGCAGAGGTACAGACTGTCGTCACTGAGTTTGCCTCTCTTCCTACCGAGGAAGCTAGGGAGAGATACAATCTTGGCAGCGACGTTCGTGACTGGAAAGTTGCCCTGGCGCAAAAAGACCTTAAAGATTCAGGCTTGAAAGCAGAAAAGGTGGTTCCCATACTCTACCGTCCGTTTGACACCAGGTACACCTACTATACTGGGCACTCAAGGGGATTCCACTGTATGCCCCGCCTCGAGGTCATGCGCCACATGCTGGCGGGAGAGAACCTGGCTCTCTGTATAGGAAGAGCGGGGCAAGTGGTGGGGCCAGAGCTATGGGACATTATATATTGCTCCGATTCAATACAAGACTTCAACTTGTTCTACCGCGGAGGGAATGTCAACTTTCCGCTCTATCTTTACGCTGCTGAGGGCGAGATGCAGTTTGAAGGAGGCAAACGCCGTCCCAACCTGAAGCCGGACTTCATCAAAGCTTTCTCGAAGAAGCTGGGGCTGGAGCCTGTTGAGGATGGTAGGGGAGACCTTACCGAGACCTTCGGCCCGGAGGACATCTTCCACTATGCCTATGCTGTCTTCCACTCGCCCACCTACCGTACCCGCTATGCCGAGTTCTTGAAGATAGACTTCCCGCGCCTGCCGCTGACTTCGGATAAAGAGCTGTTTAGTAAACTGGTGGCAAAAGGTGCTGAGCTGGTATCCCTGCACCTGATGGAATCCCCTGTGCTTAATAACCTGATTACCAGATACCCGGTAACCGGCACCAACACGGTTGAAAAGGTAACCTATGATGAGAATAACCAGCGGGTCTATATAAACAAGGCACAGTATTTTGAGGGCGTGCCGCCGGAGGTCTGGAACTTCCACATCGGCGGCTACCAGGTCTGCCAGAAGTGGCTCAAAGACCGCAAGGGGCGCAACCTGACTCTAGATGAAGCCCAGCATTATCAGAAGATAGTGGTTGCTATTAAAAAGACGATTAGGCTGATGGAAGAGATTGACGAGCTGATACCGGGATGGCCGATGGAGTAAGAGAGAAATGACCCTGATTGACCCGATAATTTCATTGGCTTTCTCAATACATGGCGGGAAAGGCGTTTATGCTCTGCTCCTAGGTTCAGGGGTATCTAGGGCAGCAGGTATTCCTACAGGATGGGAGGTCATCCTTGACCTGATACGTAAAGTGGCTCATCTCCAGGGCGAAGATTGTGAGGCTGACCCTGTGGATTGGTATCAGAGCAAATTCGGCACATATCCTGACTATGCCAGATTACTTGAAATAGCCGCGGGTTCCCCGGCGGAAAGAGCCAGCTTATTGAGAACCTACTTCGAGCCGAACGAAGAAGAGCGGGAGCAAGGTCTTAAAACCCCGACTGAGGCCCATAAAGCCATTGCTGAGCTTGTGGCCAACGGCTATATCCGAGTCATTATTACCACAAATTTTGATCGCCTGCTGGAAACGGCACTTGAGAATGTGGGCGTAACGCCCACTGTTATCAGCACACCCGACGCTGCGGAGGGGGCTATTCCTATTGTACATACGTCGTGTACCATAATAAAGGTGCATGGTGATTATTTGGATACCCGTATTAAGAACACCCCGGAGGAGCTGGCGCAGTTTGATGACAGAATGAATGCGCTCCTTGACCGGATTTTCGACGAGTTTGGACTTATCATTTGCGGATGGTCTGCTGAGTGGGATACGGCGCTCCGGGCTGCACTGGAGAGGTGCCAGAGCCACAGGTTCACTACTTACTGGACGTCTCTTGGCGAGGATAGCCCTTCCGCCCAGCGCATTATGACACTGCGCCGCGCCCAGCGTATTGAGATACAGGATGCAGACACCTTCTTTCGTGACCTAACAGAAAAGGTAATGGCGCTTGAAGAATATGCCCGGCCACATCCGCTATCAACCAAGGCGGCCATCGCCCGTGCCAAACGGTATCTCACGGACGAGCGTTATCAGATTCGTTTGCACGACTTGGTAATGGAAGAGACAGAAAGAGCATATGGAATCCTATCTGAAACCAACTTTCCTGTGGAGGGAGTTGGCTTCAGTGTTGAAGAATTAAAGAAGCGCCTGGCCAAATACGAGGCTAACTTGGAAACACTTGTCTCACTAATGGCAACAGGATGTTACTGGGGAAACTCGGCTCACCATAAACTATGGGTGAAAGTCCTGGAGAGAATCGGAAACCCGCAAGGCGGTAAGGGTGGACTAGTTGTCTGGCTCAATCTCAGACTCTATCCTGCCCTCTTGCTGCTCTACACATCGGGACTTGCAGCGGTAGCCGCAGACAAATATGATACTCTGTCAGCCTTACTGGCTGGTCCAATGTATAACGATAATGGGGAAAGAAGGCCTCTCGCCTTGAAACTAGTCCCCGCGGAAATAGCTGACCAAAAAGCGATGAACCAGATACTGGGACAAAACTTTTATACACCGGTTAGTGAGCATCTGGCTCGCGTACTTCGTAATCCGCTCCGGGAGTTCTTGGCTGACGACGTTACTTATGAAAGAACATTTGACCGGTTCGAATGTCTGTTTGCCTTGGTTTACGCTGATTTGTTCAACAAAGAACGAAAACGCATATGGGGACCAATCGGAAGGTTTGGCTATAAATTAGGGAATAGCGAGGGGCAGAATCCCTTAAAAGACCTATTAGCTGAAGCGAAACAGCGAAAAGAGTCATGGGAACCCTTAAGACAAGGCCTCTTTGGCGGAGATTACTCGCGCTTTGAGGAAATTGCTGTTGAATACGCTAACGCAGTTTCCAGACTAGGTTGGTGTTAGTCACCCTTCCCCGGCGCCGTGTGCTGATATGATGATTCTGCACGTTACTTTATTAACTTCTGGAGCGTTCTGCCAGTAACCTTGCCGCACACTCGCCTTGCTACCCTTTTGCCGACCTTACCCTTCTGGATGGCGTTAACGTCGCCCATTATTCTAGCTATCTTGTAGAGAGAACTTCGTAACCCCATTGCCTGCCTCCCCTTATATGCGCTCAGGCATCCACCTATAGTCTGCCAAGCTCCTGTTTCCTATAACAATTTTGTCAAACTCTCTTCTTATGGTGTTGCTGGGCGAATTTGCTACGACTGAGGGAAAAGGCTACTGTATCCGAAGAAATTTGCCACTTCGGGTCAGGTGTACCTAAGTCCGCCACGCACCCAGCCCGGGTCACAAACCGTCAAATTGCTGAAGCATCTGCGAGTTGGCTACACTCACAGACTACTCAATTCTAACAGCTCACCCTGTGCTTGAACTTACAGCAAGATCTCTCAATAGCGATAATATGTCGTTTTGTGACCTTTCAATTATCTTCAGCTCCGAGGCACCAAAACGCCTTCGGTAATTGTGTAACACTTCATTTCTGAAACCGTGGAGTTTCTCAAATGCGTCCCACATGGCAGATTCACTATCACTACTTGACAGCATTTTCGCGATAGTGAGCAGATTGCCTGTGGAAGATTTTTCAAAGATTATATTAATGGCTTCCTCGCATATGCTTACTCTATCTCGGATGTATCGTTTAACTAGATAATCGACCGCTATGTCTAGATCAATAATTGTGTTTCTGACGTCACCTCTATTGAGGTGAAGAGATGCAAGGTACAGGTACTCCCATCCAGTTGGCAAACTCGCTTTGTTGCCAATCAGCGACTTCAGGCCTTCAGCGATAGTTTGTAGTTGTTCAGAACCGATATCAGCACTTGCTATTTGCAAACTCACTCGTTCCAAAGACTCTGCCTCAGAGAGGAAGGAAAAGCCTCCGACCCACTCGTCTCCAGACACTTCTCTGAACTCGACGTTCCAAGATTGTAAGCAGCGTGCGAAATCCGAAAGATTTGCAAACGGACCACTGGGGCTGAGGCTAAGAGATTCCAACCTCTTCCAAGGTTTGTTGGCGAACATCGTGAACAGATGATTAATCAATGAGTCATACACAATGACGATTTCCTTAGCTATCTGGAACCAATTGGCCTTTTTAGGGTCGTCCCCTCGAATCAAGATCCTGCCGTCTCGAATACTCAGCTCCTCTTTTACGAAAGTCCGTTTTTTCAAGACGATTTCTACCTGTGGAACGATCAGGGTTCGCTCAAGATGGTTGATAAGTGCCTCGTAGTCACTATCACCTGCAAAATCACGGCGTCGCTTACGCCATTTCTTGAGCAGGTCTCCTTGTGGTCCGTCGGAGTGCTTCAGTGTTATTTGAAAATCCTCAGTATCGGCTAACCTGACGCTTTCTACAATGCCGCGTTGCTCAGGGAAGTGAAGATTGGCAGGCAGTAACAACTGCACTCGTACATCGGCCGCTATTTTGTCGGTCATCATCTTGTACATACACCTCTAGAGCTGTTTCTTCCACTACGTTGATGGTGATACCTCGCATCATACATAATTGCAATTCTAATACTTGCAGTGGCGACTGTACAGACTATAAGGCATTGTGTCTGCGGGCTGTTGTGAACAATTAGCCACTCTGTGCATTCGGATCTTTTCAGATCAAACGACGGACTCGATACGAGAAATATCCTCAATCCTGAATTTGAAGTCTGGCCTCGTACTATCTGTTTCTTAGTTGAATCGTGACTTTCAGCATATCCAGGTTATTAATAGCTCGTAAGCCGACCAATTTGGCATCCACTGGTTCCCCATTTCTCCTAGCGTATAACCTCTTTTGGTTAAAGACATTAGCAACCTCTTCTAGCGTCATTTCAGGCTTTATCTGTAGTGCTTGCCTAACCGCATCTCGAAAGGTCATGTGAACCCTCCTCCGACTAATTCTGTGCCATTTCTCAAATTCTACTCTCGCTAGATTGATGCCGCAATATCGGAGGCGCTCCGGCACCCGGGTGTACTTTTCATCCCATTGTTTATTCAAACCATTGTGTTGCAGTTATGACAGCTTCTTTCGGGCGCAGTCTAGTCTTCACATGTCTGTGCCCCCAGTGAGCGCGATTGAAATCCTATTCGGTTGGCGCTACAATTCAATCAAAGCGTGCTCCAGCCTATTATTGCCATGACCGACTTGGCAAGAGCAGTTCAAATCCTAGGAAAAAGGAAAGACCTTTAAGGCTGGGGGATAAGAATGCAAGGCCCAGATATCTTTAGAATGTACGACAGATTTGGCAATCTCTTTGGCCTAACAGTCCAACAAGGCATGTTGTATCAACTGGACGGCCCACCCTCGCCGCACGAGAAGGCAAAGACGATCTATTATGACGGGAAGTACTTTACTCACGAATCTAAGGAAGGACTCCAGCCAATTGAGGTAACCCTGCCTATGTTGATGAGGCTGGTAACGAAACAGTTTGTCTTGGGACTCAAAGAAGCCGGTTATTGCTTAAAAGGACGTTATATAGTGTACCGCGAGCAAGATGAATTGGATCAGCCTTGCAAAGACATCTTTTGCATCTATGACGGATTCGAGTTTCGAGTCGTCAACCTCACCAATGGGATATTATTATGTGTCGATCCACATTTGATCTTCAGGAGCAATTGCACTATCGGTCAGCTCTTAGAGAAAGGCATGAGCCCGGCCGACTTGTCTGACTTCTCTGTTAACTACAGGAGGGAGGAAAGGTACAGGATTGATGGTTACCTGATCGAGACCCGGATATCGGATTCCGGGCAGGCACTATGCAAAGTGAAGAACTATCGTGACTTCAAACAAGAGGACGTACCTGCCGAAAATGTTTTGCCAGAGCCCAAGCCAGAACTCATACAGCGAGTGCTAGAGCACTTGAGCCGACGATTTAATGTGATTGCCCTTCAGAGGAAACAATCATTTTTAGACAGTTTCACAGCGTCCAGAGATAGACTTATGAGAACGTTAGCAATTATAACAGAGCTCCGAAGAAATGTCTTTCCACTGAGATTTGGTAAGTTCAAAGTAAGTCTCGACAGTGAACCTGTTGTGATAAGGGTGTAAGGCAATGCCGACGTATCTTGAGGGAAATAGAATTGATAGCGAGCCCAGCTTGCTATTTGACAAGGTTGATACTTCATGTGTCCATCCCCAGGTGTATTGGGGACTGAGGCAGTTTGGGCCGTACGACAAGGGGCTCTCCAAGGTGAGGATGGTCCTGATTTGCCCAGAAGCACATAAGCAACAGGTAGATGCGCTTATTAGGGAACTGAATGTGGGCACGCCGATTTTTCCCGGCGGAATGCCTCAGTTTTTTAGGTGCAATATTGAGATAGTAGGCGAATACATAACCGAATCACTTGACGTCGACGAATACGAGAAGAAGGCTGACGAGTTGGTTGCCGCCGAAGACCCAAGGAAAGTGGATACCGTTTTAGCCTACGTGCCCAAGACCAGCAGGTATTTTGCAAGAACCCCGTATTATCGTCTTAAAGCTATGCTTGCGTCTCACGGGTTCACAAGTCAAATGATCACCGAGTCGACATTTGAGAACCTACGCTGGTCCTATCTTAATCTAGCTTCAGCCATCTTCTCAAAGGCCGGTGGCATCCCGTGGGTCCTAGAAAGCGAAATGAAGAACACAGACATGATTCTTGGCCTGTCTATCTCTAATTGTGTGTCATATAAACACAGAGCCGGCGAACTGCCCCAGTTCGTAGGATACGTTAACGTGTTCGATAGCTACGGTCGGTGGATGTTCTTTGAAGGGACGGCGAAACTGTACGAGAAGGAACAGAAGGCAGAAAGACTTCATGAGTTGCTCTCCAGCGCGATAACAAAATTTGAAGCTGAAAAAGGGCAAGCCCCTCGCAGCATAGTAATACACTGCTACAAAAAATTTGCAAGAGAGGAGATTGATGGCGTCAAGCGGTTCTTGGACGAGCGTGTCAAGGACTACAATGTAGCCTTTGTATCCATTGACGACTCACATCCGTTCAGGATGTACGACCTGAAGGTTGATGATGGGAGCTTCCCCAGGGGTTACTACGTTTATTGGAATGAAAATGAGGTTCTGCTTTCTACGACAGGATATACCGATATCGCCGGGAGAAGAATGGGGACACCAAAGTTGCTACATATCAGATCGGAACAGCACCCGGTCAAGTTTCTTGATGCGGACGACTTGGCACTCCAAGTACTCGGCCTTACCAAGTTGGACTGGGCAACGGCGACGCCTTTAGTACGTCAGCCGATAACCCTACAATTCTCCCAGGAGCTTGCCTATCTTACAGCGGCGATATCTGCACAAGAATGGCAGGGTATGACAAGTCCTGAGGTGAATGAGATCTTGAATCGAAGACCTTGGTTTATTTAAAGGTAGTCATATGGATTCGGTAGAGGTACTGAGGGAGAAACTGAGAAGCTGGATAGAGGAAGAAACGCAAACCGATTTGGCGACTGACCCGCTCGGGTTCGCCATATATCTCTTCTTTCTTCTCAAGAACGGTGTGGAAAGTCCCGGGACAGATAACCTGGTAGACTGGATGAACGCTTGGATTGACCAAAAGATAAATCAGGAGAAATTTGGCAGGTTTGTTGACAGGGAGCTTACTTCAGCGGTGCTTGCCTCCTACTGTCTGAAACGGTACAAGAGGCTTAGCGTTAACGTTGAAGCAAAACAGTTGGCTGACATTGTTAGCAAACATGTTGTAAATAGATCCCTATTCAACAATATAGCTTATACGGCGATCATCTTGCTATCATTGGCCGACATAAGGAACAAAGTCCCCCCGTTTAACGAGGTACTTAAGCAGCTTGAGAAGGAAGTCACCGAATCTGCAGTTTTCAACGACCCCAAAAATCTCTTATTTACAGCGCTCCTCTTTGAAAAGCTGGGAAACGATGAGAAGCTTAAGGAAGTAGTCGACTATTGCTTTAAAGCAGTATCGAAAAACAAGGTTCGTTCCGATGATGCTGTGTACTATGCATGGGTCCTATGGAACTACAGGCAATTTAGGGAAAAGAACGACATCGCAATTTTAAGAGAATTCGTGGATACGACCCTACGAAACATTCCTGCGTTCTTCCAGACACAAGCGGCCAACTCATCTATAAGAAACGTTTATGGCGCAGACTCGAAAAGGGGTGTATCGAAGATTCTGGTTGCAGCAAGTCTCGACCTAGCTACAAATTTCGGCACCGAGACAGTTAGGGTTTCAAAGGAAGAGCTGGGTGGCCTGCCTTTGCTGACGAGAATAGGAGGCATTGTGTCTTTTCTAATACTGGGCTTTGACACCTGGCTAGGGTGGTATCTATGGCAAATCGGCTGGCTAGGAGCAATTCAAGCGGATGCTGTGAGTGCCCGCGTGATCCCCTCACTACGGTCCGCAATTCTTTGCATAATCCTTGCTAGCATGGCAGTCATCTCAATTAGTCTCTTTTGGGACTCGGTCGTGAGGGGCTACAGAAATAATAAGATCATCATTGATAATGCGACGCGCCGAACAAAGAAGTGGGCTATAGAAGTCTTAATTGGTGGAATATTAGTCAGCATACTACTCAATGTCATCGGGCTGTGAACCTCTAGCATAGAGGGTAAGATTTCCGGTGCCGGTATAATACCCGCAACAAGAGCATGTCTGTCCCGCAAACCGTTTAAGACAATTTCGGTATGATCGAGTCGACTCTACCGGTCTGTGGCACGGCAGAGGCTTGGCTTCATGCACTGGGAGCTACCTAGGTCGCTGTCTTAACCCGCATTAACAGTCGTGAAGGAAGCAGAGGGGGTCTTCTGCCAGATAATCACCGGAGTGAGCGTAAGCCCTCCCGCGGCACCCCCCACATACAGACTGCCAATGACAGGTAGCGCAGCTTCCTCTAAGGTTTTTCTCCCTATTCCGCAGCTTTCGGAATGGCCCCCCTTCATGCCATATCTGGGTTAGGGGCATCTGGCGCACATTCCCTCCGCTCACAGGGACGAAGGGACAAGGCCAGACCTCACCATTGGGTTTAATATAGCAGAGGCCCCAACCCGCGGCACAGCCCCGGAACACCTTGCGGGCCAGCCCCAGTTCCCAATGACTTACTTGCCTTTTGTTGAGCAAGTAAGCCCAGTACTGAGGAGAGCAGGTAGGTTCAATAATGGGCACGGCACTCGCCTGTTTCCCAGCGACGAAATCCATCAGATGAGCGTATTCCTCCTTTGTCAGCTCCAGGCCATTTCCGCCACCCCTTCCCTGAGGCACCACCTGATAGAGAAGAACGATCTCTGCCTCCAGTTCATCGGCGAGGTCAAGTATCCTAGGTATTTCCGAGTAGTTATATTTCATCACCGTGACATTTATTTGGAGACACATACCTGCCTCTCGGCAGGCGCGAATGCCTCGCAGGGTACGCTCATAACTGCCGGGGGTATCGCGAATAAAATCGTGGAGGTCCGGGGTGGCAGCGTCAAGCCCCATGGCAAGGTCACAGACACCCGCCCGCTTGAGTTTCTTTGCCATCTGGGTATCAATAAGGGTGCCATTGGTGGCTATCGCCACCTTGAGTCCCAGAGCCGAGGCGTACTGCACCAGCTCAATGATGTCAGGACGTACCAGGGGCTCGCCCCCGGTCAGCACCAGCATGCGGAATTCAGGCACAGAGGCTATCTCGTCAAGGAGCTTCTTGCCCTCCTCCGTGTTCAGCTCCTCCTGACGCTTGCCCGCGCTGGCATGGCAGTGCCGGCACCTCAGATTGCAGGCAGTGGTGACCTCCCATACCGGGTGAATGGGAAAGCCGATACAACCCATGCCGATAGCCCCAGCGGCGGTGGGAAGCGTTTTGCCTCCTTTGAGAAGCCACTGGGGTAACCTGCGCCACTGGGTGAGATAGCCGAAATACAAGGCACTCAGTGCCTGCTTGGCAACCAGCGACGGCGCCATATAGAAAGGCTTGACTATTCTTCTTAACCTATTAATTTCCTTCATATCCACAAGACAAAAGCGAGAATATACAAGGCGGTTGTGCCCAGATTGAGTAGGAGCGTTCTGGAGCAAATCTTTTCTAGAGCCTGCTTCTCCCTGTATTCCCGCTTTTTCAACGCCAGCAGGTTGCGAACTATCAGTCCCAGCGGTATTACCGATAGGAAAGCCATGAGCCTGGGTATCCCGGCCAGAACGCCAAGCACGATCGACAGAAAACAGATGGCCGCCAGGCTAGCATACAACAGGGCAGCTCTGTCACGCCCCAGCCTCACTACCAGGTTGTTCTTGCCTGACGCCCGGTCCGAGGTATAGTCGGGGAACTCGTTGATCAGAATCACCAGGAAAATGCTGATGCTGATAGGTATGGAGGCCAGCGTCGGTATCAGCCCAAAGGTACCGGTTTGAAGATAATAGGCAGTGCTGACGGCGAGCCAACCATAGCAGATGCCTATCAGTACCTCCCCTACACCTCTATAGGCCCAGCGCAGGGGCTTTGAGGTATAGAAGTAACCACACAGCATGCCGAAAGCACCGAGCGGTATGGTAAAGGGTCCCGTCTTAAAATAAAACTGAAGAATAAGTCCGATAATTCCCGCTGCTGCCAGAGCTAGGAGGGCAGCCAAAAGAACCTGCTTCTTGGGGACTAATCCCGCCTGCAGGACTCTGGTGCCGCCGCTGAACTTGTTGTATTCCCTGTTCAGAGAGTCCGTGTCGTAGTCGTAATATTCGCCAGAGTAATAGGTGGCGAGCATTATCAGAATCACCGCCAGGGTGGAGAGAGTGCCCACTCCCCAGTTGAAGGGATAACCCTGGCTCCAGGCAATCACCATTCCCAGCAGAAAGGGAAAAAAACCCTACGGTATGGAAAGGCACCCGGCTCAGTTTGAGCCAGGCAATGAGGTGGTTCGTCGTCTCAATGGATTGTGGACTCGTCACTTTATCCTCCTTTCCGTGTGGTAACTATTATGTCTGCCATGATGGCGCCAAGTGCTGCTCGCCATCTGGGCGATCTTGTCCTCGTATGGATAGCGGTGGTCACCACTTCGTCTTGCGGGTGGTTTGCGGTTCCGCCAAGCTATTATACGTTGGTCTGGAATCATGACACAAGCCTGTCGTTGGAATTGGCTAAGAGAGAAAGCCTGCTATATTCGTCTGATGCCAAGCAAACGAACCACCCGGTTCTGTTGCATTACGATTTAGCTTGTCTTATACTACTTCCACCGCAAATATGGAGGTGGGAGTATGGTCAGAAAAGGTTATTTTAGAGAGGTATGGGAGATGTGGCGTCAATTACATGGGTTTAATCGACGTCGTATCTATAGTTTCACTGTTTGGTTTTCCGTTCTCGGCATTTTACCTACTATAGTCACTGCGATTCTATGGGGTGGAAGTGTACGATACACAATGATAGGCATATCCGTCTTCTTTACGGTATTCTTGTTAATTTCCTTTTTCAGAGCATCAGAGAGTGTATGGAAGCGTGATACAACCAAATTGGGACTTATAGAATATGAGAGGCAGAATATAAGTCAGTTCTTACATCCACGATTTTCGCAACTCTATCTTTGTGGAAATAACGAGATAAGATTAGATGTAGAGTGGTTTAATGGGTCGGTCTTTGAAGTGCAATTTGAATCTGTGAATGGAAATGCCAAATTAAAGGACATTGAACTTAATCACATTTCATCAAATATAAACTTAACTTGTTATGCAGGACAGAACTTAACTTGTACTTTGTATTTCCCAGAAAAAGACGACGCGATAGAAGAATTACAGAAATGCATTTCTGAAGTTAAACCAGTAAATGTTTTTACAAACTTGAATTGGCAAATAAAAGTTCCAGAAATTGACTATAGTTTTAAGCAACAGGGACCTCGTGATATTGTATCGATAGTTCCAAAACAGGGATAATTGGAGATTAAATGCAACAGCACCAACCATCGGAAAGTATGGTGCAACATTAGAAGTTGCTGTAGCGCGGGAATAAGTCGCTTGTTCTCAAATAGAAATTGGGGAACTGTCCTGAAAGGCACGCGTTACCCGACTCTAACAACCTCACTATTGGGCTTTCCAAGGCACTTCTCGGACTGTACCTATCGTCAGAGTGTAAAGGTGGCCGATGACCCTTTACTATGGGCCACTGTGCGAGTCGGGCCGGTACAATCCTAGGCGATCCAATGAGAGAGCACTATTCACTCTTTGTTGCAGCAATTCCTCATTGTCTTCGAGAATTACGTAGTCGAACCAAGTATTCGTGTCTTTATGCTTCCTAAGTTCCAGCGGCACCTTACCTTCTGGTGGACAGTGAGAATAGATTACTAGCAGAGCGCGGAAATTGTTAGGATTAGCCTGCTTGAGCCCCTTTAGGGTTCTCATTTCCCTTTCTATTTCCTTTAATCCACCAGTGACAAACAGTTTGATTTGGACAACAGCCACGAGTCTTTCTTCGTGATAAAGAACTATGTCAGGCCGAGTACGTTTTGTCTCTCCTAATTGCACAGGTATACCTTGGCCCATTCTAATCTCACGTCTTACAAATTCACTCAAATCGCGGCTAATATCCTTCCTCTCGAAACCGCCGCCCAGTTGGTGGTACAGAAATCTAAAGATGAGGAACTCCGAAAGGCCTGTGAAACCAGTTGCAGTGCCTCTAAAATACTTTAAATCGTGCCAAAACTGATAGTATATGTCGCAGATTTCCCGACACTTGAGCCTTTGGTAGTTGGCTGCCAGAAATTCATCCAAGCTTACAAGGAATGTCCTGCCGACTTTTCTAGCCTCAGCTATGTCCATTTTGAAGCTCCTCTCCGCATCTGTAGCTGGTCAGGCAAGTTGATTATCTGCCTGTTCTCTGGGTATTTTCGGGCGGAAGGAACAAAGACCATGTCATGGCGGTAGATGGGGCGTCGCAACCAAGTCTATCATTTACTTCGACGGATGTCACGCCACGTTCGTCTAACAATCAGCCAGAATATTACCTCCCCGCAAAGTGTCACATACCCGGGAACAGTTTTGCCTTGGCTATCTGATCACGAATTCTTTGATAAGAACGCTGCAAACATGTAACTTTCTCGTTTTGCTCCTGAGTCATGTTCCTAAGTGTCACCAACTTATCTAGTATGACATTGATCTCATTGACCTTCTCTGCATACTCAGGACCAAGCTTGCTGGGTGAGCCATTTAGAAAAGTCTGCAGTTGTGAAACCTTTGATTCCACGGCTATGAGGTCATACTCTATACTTAGCTCCATATGGAATTTCTCTGCGCTCTCTGCCTGCTTTGTCTCGTTTAGCAGGCGTCGCACCAAGCAATGTACGCCCCAATACAGAGTGGGAATGTAAATTTGAAAGGCTAATTCCGTCTTAGATATAGTCGGAGGCAGCCACACTGGTCGAGACTTACTATTTTCCATTGTTTCAATTTGTGATGCGGTTAGTGCATCCTTCCCAAGCATGACCCGCCACTCCGCTCCAGGCTCATAAACTCCAAGGCTATGTGCGAGAGGATTTCTGGCGGCTTCATAAAGTACTTTGACACCCGTATCTTTCCCAACAGGCTCATTTGCCCATGGGTAATATTTTCGCAGAAGTCCTTTGAACCTACCGCCTCGTTCCTTTCGTGATTTAAGCCCTTGTAGGGAAGCATTGTAGAAACAGACAGAGAAACCTGCAATTATGTTGAAAAGTACCGCAGCGGCAGCAAAGTTGCATCCTGCATTTAGATCGCTTTTGGGAAGCTGTAAGAGGCAACGGAGATCCGCAAATTGCATATCTACCTGGTACTTCAAAAATTGCCACAGTAATGGGTAACGTCGATTATTTATTAGTTGCGAGATATCCATTCCTGTTAGAATATCACCCCGGGGACAAGTGATGCCAACTATCTAAGGAGTGCCGGAAATTTCAGCTATTACGCTTCAGAGCTTGTCCGTGGGTACTCGTTTTAATATTAACGAGCCTATTCTATGCTAAAGGTTCTGTATAAGCAAGATCCTTATTACGGCATATGTTGAAATTCTATCGGCAGACGTAGCGGTCTCCAGTAAGCAATCATCTTTTCCTGCAATTTCTCAGCATCATTCCATGAGCTAAGCACGTATTGGGCTAATTCGTCCCTGCGGTATAACATCAGCACCGGGACGGCCGGACACCAAGGTAGAGATGAAAAAGCCTGGGGCGTCATGGCATAGCCTCGGGGGCTACAAATTCACCATCACTCTTCCCAGCCAGAAAATGGTCGATTTTAGGACCCGGCACGACCAGTCGCTCTGAAAATCAGCTGCCAGGTCCCTAGAAATTTGCCTAAAAGCGCTTGACGTGTAGAACTTTCGTGCTATAATAAGAACCGACGATGAACCAGTGGTACCGCTTGTTCCGGGAGGTGAAAGATGAAAATATACACCACCCGCTGGCGCATAGTGGAGTTTATCCGCAACTTCGTGGAGGAAAGAGGCTACGCCCCGACCATTGGCGAGATACAAAAGGCACTAGGCATCAGCTCAAAGTCGGTGGTGAAGTATCACCTCAGCGCACTTGAGGAAGAGGGCCTCATCACACGAGAGCCCGAGGTCGCCAGGGGCATTGAGGTCTCCGGGGTCGGAAGAAGAGCCCGCGCCGTGCCGCTTCTGGGAACAATCGCCGCTGGCGAGCCCATCCCGGTACCCACGGAGGAGACGTGGCACAGCGTTGCGCATGCGCAGGAGACAATCGAGGTGCCGGCGGAAATGCTGTCCAGGCAGGCCCGGGCTTACGCCCTCCGGGTAAAGGGAACATCGATGATTGATGCCCTTGTGGATGACGGCGATGTTGTCGTCCTGGAGGCCACCCGCGTGGCAGAGGATGGTGAGATGGTAGCTGCCTGGCTGCCCGAGAGACAGGAGGCTACCTTAAAGAAGCTTTACCGCGAGCCGGGGCGCATCCGCCTCCAACCAGCGAATCGCAGCATGGCGCCTCTCTATGTACGCCCTCACGAGGTCCAGGTGCAAGGACGAGTGATAGGTGTGCTGAGGAAATACTCTCAAGGCTCGCCCAATAAATGACCTGCGAAGACATCAGGAGCCCGGTAGCAATTGCAGCGCTAACCCTTCCTCAAGATGAAGGGAGGGGAACATGTCGGGGGAGACAAGACGGAACACAAGAATACTCCTTGCCGACGGCCACCACCTGGTGCGACAGGGCATCCGGCGGCTTCTGGAGAGCGAGGCGGACTTCGAAGTGGTTGGTGAGGCGGACAACGGTCTAGACGCGGTCAGGCTGACGCGTGAGATCAAGCCAGATGTAATCGTAATGGAAGCCTGTATTTCCAAGCTCGACAGCGCGGAAACCATCAGGCGCATCAGGGCAGAACATCCCCGGGCGGCGGTCCTTATTTTGACTGCCTCTGAGGATGAGGAACACATTGTCGGGCTTGTCCTGGCAGGAGCCGGCGGCTACCTGCTCAAGAGCGCACACGGAGACGAACTGGTGCAGGCCATCCGTTCTGTCCGCGCTGGAGATTTCGTCTGTGACCCCCTGCTGGCACAGAGACTCTTTAAACGCACGGTTCGCCTTCCGATCGCCGTCAATTCCGCTGAACACCTGACGCGGCGGGAGCTTGATGTGCTGAAGCTGGCAGCCAAGGGGATGAACAACAAGCACATTGCGGCTCAACTCGGAATCGGCGACCGCACAGTCAGGCAACATCTTATGAACATCTTTGGCAAGATGGGCGTCAGCTCGAGGACGGAGGCGGTCTCAAAGGCGCTAAGGCAGCATTGGTTTGAACTCGACTAGAGTTCGTCCGCCGCCTTGACACCCGGTCTGCCTGGTTGATAGACTAACCATCGGCAGAGGATAGGTAAATGAGCACACTCACTACCAAGGAAGACCGCCATACCGCTCGCCGAAGGAGACTCGCATGAAACAAGCCCAAACCAGCAGGGAGGATATCCACCTGGCCATCGGCGAGTTGGCCGACGGCGGTTTGGCCGATGGGTCGGGAATACAACATGACACCCTGTCACGGTGGAGATCAGGGGTTCAAATCCCCTCGGGGTCGCCAATTTTTTCTCCGGCATGAAAGCTCTATTCACAGCCCAAAGACCAAGGAAAACCGGTCTTAAGTCCACCCCACAAATACAGGCCCGCCGAGACCAGCTTCTTGATTCCTTGGTGAAGTGCACCCCTTGACGCTGGTCATCTGCGGCGTATAGAATGGTGATTGAAAACGATGCGTTTTGGTGGGTCAAGATGAGAGGACTGCTTCTTATCTTGGCTTTTATTTTTGTCTTCCTCCTGGGCTGCGGCCAAGCTCCCAGCCCTCCCCCGAGTGCGCCGCCTGAACCTGAAACACCAACCGAGGCTCCGGCGCAGACACCATCGCCGCCACCGCCAGTCTCCCTTACTCCGCAGCCGGCACCAGGCACCGAGAGCGGTAAACAGGAGCTATCCCAACCTCCACGGCAACCGCAGAGGAAAGAGATCGCCTTCTTCAAAATGGTCTCCAGCGAGCCTGGAGATTATATCCTTGACGATGAGGAGATAAGCCGGCTCAAGAGCCTGAATATCAACAGCCTCAGAATCTGCCCTCTCTACCAAATGAGCACAGATGGAGCTCTTAGGCTGCTCCGTCCCAAAGAGTTCTACCTCAGCCTGATACGAAAGGCCAAGGATGAGGGCTTCGCCGTGTTTCTCGAGCCAAATCTGTTTATCGGCGGCGCCGGCCTTCAGTTAAGTGACCCTGAATCTATCGAGAAAATCCTTGCTATGAGCTCAGAGTGGGCGGCTATTGCCGAGGAGGAGGGGGTGGAGCTGTACTCGCCGCTGAATGAGCCGGATTTGCTCTTCGGCCGTAATCAGGACTTAATTGCGGAATGGATACGGAAGACCAGAGAGCTACGGACACTGTTCTCCGGCTATCTGGTATTGAAATTCGCTGACCTAGGGCCTGATGAGATTGAGGGAATTGACCATTATGACTATGTCGCCTTTGACATTATCTGGGGGGATAATCGGCTTGATGAACTGAGGGAGCACCTGAGACGAGCCATCGCCAAGGGCGGCGAACTAAGGAAGCAGTATGGCCTGCGCGGCTTTTTCTTCGGCGAGCTCGGGGCGGAGAAGGCCAGAGTTGATGAGCGCACTCAGGCCGAGATATTCAGGACGATACTTGAGGAGACCTGGGGCAAGGTTGATGGCTATGATTTTCTGGGCTGGTCTGAACTGGAGTTCAGCTTCAAGGGCAGGGAGGGGGAGAAGGTCATCGCGGAATGGTTCTCCCGCCCTCCGCCCGAAGTAGAACCAGCCACCGTTGGCGAGTTCCCAGTATACCCCATGGCGGCTGAGGCAGAACTGCCTGAGGAGATGAAGGCACAGTTCGGCATCGATGAAAGTCTTGAGAGCCGCGGGTACCACGTTGGGGCGCCGGCAGCTGAGATACTGGACTGGTATAAGGCATACGCAAGCCAGTGGCTGCTGGTGCGTGAAGATAGCTTCTCGCCCCCGGATAGGCCGGAAGGCGCTTTTTACCTCGCCTTCTTCAGGAAGGGGGATGATGGCGCCTTCATCTTCATCACCGTCGGTGCTAGGGGATATTCTTTCCTCGGCATTGCCACCGGCCCCTGGAGCATGGTGCAGCGGTGTGGCGGCCCTCCAGCTGAGGAACCGATGGGCAGGGAAGGGCCCGCTCCCTGGCTTGGCAAGCCAAAGATGGAGGACGGGATTGACTGGAGCCAGGCTCAGGTTTGGGAGGACCCCAGGGGAGATTTCTGGCTGGGGGAGGGTTCGCCACCTCAGGTAATCGAGTTCCCGCCCTCGGACATCGTCAGGGTGCTGCTGCTGAATGACAGCCAGTATCTCTACCTCAGATTTGAGATGGACGGAGAATTCCCAGTTCTGCCGCTAGCCCACGACGGCGATACGGTGCGGATAGTTATGGTGGATTTTCTGATAGATCTGGACCGGAACCGGCAAACCGGAAAGGCGATGAGGTATGCCGGCGCTGACCTAGCCCTTGAGGCGTGGTTTGGCTCGCCCCCAGAGGCCAGGGGAGAGCTGTATTACTACGCCCAGTATGCCTTCTATGATGCCCAGGCACCTGAAGAGATCGGCGAGTGGCGGCAGGGCACCCTGGTTGCCGGCGGCGTTGGCGCCGATTTCGTCACCCTGCGCTTCCCGCTGGCCGAGCTGAAGCTAGAGAGCGGAATGAAGATTGACGCCTTTATCTTTGCTGAGGCGGAGAGCGACCTCTACCACCACTTCGCCCGGGATGTGCTCGGCGAGGAGAAGCAGTGGCACCCCGTTGAAATCAGATAGAACGCCGCACCTCTTGCTGATAGGCAGCTCATATTGCTAGTAAGGGAAAAAGGGACAAGGGTAAGGTATTCTGATGCGCTTTTTAAGCGACCACCGCCTCAATGAGTACGCTGAGGAAGAGAAGGCCGAGGTAGAGGTTGGACACTTTGAACAGACCCAGGGCGCGACTTGCCTCAGGCTTGAGCATAAGCCGCAGACCGCGATAAAGCAGAACTAGGCCAAGGCTCAGGGCGCTGTATAGATAGAGCCAGCCGAACAGGTTAAGGGCAGCCGGGACAAGGGAAAAGAGGACCAGCAGACCCGAGGCCATGGCGATAAATTGCACCGCCCTTCTCTTACCCATCACCACCGGCAGCATGGGCACATTCGCTTCTGTATAATCAGCTCGGTGTTTAAGGGCGAGGCTCCATATATGCACTGGGATCCACACCACCACGATAGCCCCCAGAAATAGGCCCTCTGGGCCAATGCCGTTGGCATAGGCAGCGTATCCCGCCACCGCCGGCAACCCTCCGGCGAGGCTGCCCACCAATATGTTGAGGGGAGTCCTTCTCTTTGCCCAGATACTGTACATCACCACATTATTGACCAGACCCAGGAAAATGAGGGCGGAAGTTAGCGCATTGATTTGGAGCGAGGTACCCAGGGCGAGAGCTGCCAAGACCAGACCAAAAATGAGCGCCTTATCCGGGGAGATTTGGGAGGTGGGAATCGGCCGGTGTCTGGTTCGCGCCATGATGGCGTCAATATCTCTATCTATGTAGCCGGTGAGCACATTGGCCCCGGCGCAGCCCAGACTCAGCGCCAGCACCAGAAGTAGAAAGGGCAGCGCCGGGAAGGTGCCCTGGCTGGCCACGGCAAAGCCAACCACCCCGGTAAACACCAGCAGGGAGACCATGGTTGGCTTGGTGACCAGAAAGTACGCCTTTAGGTTACCGATGGCGGGGAGGGAGAGACTTGGCGTCCTTGGGGGATGAACAAGCTGAGTACGTTGCGCCATCCTAAACTCCTGATGATATTGATGAGGAAGCTAGCGAAGGCGATGGCCATCAAGAGGGAGGAGATCAGAGCCACCACCATCTCGGGCTGATAGGCGCCATCAGGATAAAGCGTTCTTCGGAGCATGCCCAGATTGCCGGCCCAGCCCATGGCGCTGGTCATGCCAAAGGCCCCCAGGAGCCAGCCCCATAGATGAACGTCCACCCAGCGGCTGTTGGGTATCTCAATCTTGGTCAGCATGGGAATCAAGGCATAGATTACGGCAAAGATGAGCATAGCCAGCCCGCCGAGGAGCATGGTATGGGCGTGCGGCCCGACGATTAACTGGGTATTGTGCGCCACCACGTTGAGGCCGTAGTTGGCTTGGAATACTCCCGCCACGCCACCCACAGCAAAGCTGAAGATGGAGCCCATGATGAACTTTAAGGGCGGGGTAAACTTGACTGGTCTGGCCAGCCAGATAGTCATCATGACGGCAAAAATGGTCAGCCCCATGGTGAGAAACTCGCCCCAGGTGATGAATTGACCCGAGAGTAGTCTCAGAAAGGCAGGTTGAGGTTGGTCGGCGAGAAGGTGATGGCTCCACACCCCCAGCGAGATCAAAAGGTCAGCCAATATCACCGTCCGGACCACCGATTCCCCGTACAGCTTCCTGCCCACCAGCAAAGGCACCAGCAGATACCAGGTTCCCGCGGTGTACATGAGCACATTGCCATCGGCGACCATGTCCAGACCCCACCAGAACCAGTTCTTGTAAATGAGCGGGTCTATGGCTTGAGGATTGAGATATAGCCCAGCGGCCAGGGCAGGAACCGCATAGATCACGAGGAGAGCGCCGGCGGTGAGCAGGACAAAGGCATTGATCACAGTATCAATGGAGCCACGCCCCACCGCCACGATGAACACCGGCATCTCCTCATAGCGAAGGTCGTCCTCGCTCTTCTCCTTCCTCAGCAGAAATCTCACCAGCCGGGATAGGCCAAAGGCCTCCATCAGGTAGCGGCGGAGGCTGTATCCCGGGGAGGGGTTGCTCCTCCTGAGCACCGTGGCAAACAGGTTGAAAACAAATATCAGGATGTTAATCTCAATGAGCAGAAGCCCAAAGCCAAACATGGCCGTGCCCGCCACCGGCACCCGGTCAAAGGAGACCGGCAGCGGCCAGTAAAGGGTATAGAGGCCATTGAAGAGGAGGAAGAAACCGGCTGCCCAGCAAATCAATACCCCGGCGATCTGCAGAAAGAAGTTGACCGGGACCAGCTTCTTAAACCGTATCTCTTTCTTCAATAGGAAAGGAACCAAAAAGTAGAAAGCGCCCATGATGGCCATATAGGCGAAGCCATAAATGCCGACGATGGGATGCGCGGTGAGCGTGGCATAAAAATATTCGGCCGGAGAAGCCCCCTGGCCCAGTGGCCGGATGACATTCAGCGCCCCCTGCAGGCCAAGCAGGGCCTCTTCATTGACCAGGTCTATCCTCATGAGCACTCCTTCCAGGCCGGAAAGCGCCAGGAAGAGAAGCCCCACCACGGCAAACCTCAGCGTCCATTTTTCCAGAAAGCCTAGCTGCGCCATGTGCCTTTCCTCCTCTAAGATTTAACCCTGATGGCGTCTTTCAGGAACATCTCAGGGTGCCGTGGCCCTGAGTATTCGGTGGAACGGATGCTATAGGTGCCGGGATGGTCAAATTTCCAGAGAAACTTGTTCTCCCACCCGGGGAGCACCTGCATCTGAAAGACGATAGTCCCATCAGGCCGGAAAACACCAAATCCGTAGGTCACGTCCTTGGAGGTAACCACAAACTCAACGAACTCGCCGGCATTGACCTCAATGCCCTGCTCAGGGAGCCTTATTTCATAGTCCTCCATCTCTATGAAGAACCTCTTCTCCGGGGTGGGGTGAGACCACAGACGCCATTCCTGCCAGGGAATCAATGGGGAAAGGGTGACGGCGTTAAAGGTGACCGCGATCAAAATCAACAGGGCAAACCAGAGCTTCTCTTTCCTCTCCATGGCTAATCACCCCTTTTTCTGACCTTAATGATGAAAAAGACCATGAACAGACTGGCGCCGACGAAGTAGATGATGTATAACAACCTGACTGCTTCTTGCACCAACATGAGCAAGCCCCTCCTTACCTGAATTTAAATTTAGCAGTAGATGAACCCCCTGTCTGTCAAAAAGTTGACAAAAATACTGAAGAGTGTGTATCTTTAATACATACTTTTTGGCTTTGCTCATAGGGTAAACTATGGTAGTCAGCCACCATTATGACCTCTTGGAATCCCTGCCCTGCTTTGCTGGGCTTGGTCCCGAGGCCATAGAATGGCTGCTCAGCTGTGCCAAAGAACTCTCCTTCGGCAAGGGGGAAATCATCATACTGCAGGGGGAGAAGTGCCCAGGTTTGTTTCTGGTTAAATCTGGCTCAGTAAAGCTTTTCCGGGCCTCCCCGCAGGGGGAGGAGCAGATAATGTACATCGTGCGCCGCGGAGGGTGTTTTGAATGCGTGCCCCTCTTCGACGGCGGCCCCAGCCCGGTGACCGCTGAGGCACTGGAGGCGAGCGAGGTGCTCCTCATTCCCGCCTCGGATTTCTGGGCAATGTTCGATGCCCACCCTCAGGCGCTTTTGGATATCATACGTATTCTGGCAATGAGGCTCCGCTTTTTCCTTAACACGGTGGAGGATTTCTCCTTTAGACGGGTGTACTCACGCCTGGCCAAATTGCTTCTTCAATCGAGCGAGCAAAGTGGCGAGGCGCTCACAGCTCCTGTTCATCAGCTGAACCAAGAGCAGCTGGCCTGCGTGCTGGGCTGCTCCCGGCAGGTGGTGAACAATTCCCTCCGCAGGATGGCGAAAAACGGCCTCATCAAAATGGAGGGGCGACGCATCATTGTCTTGAAGCCAGAGGCTTTGAGAAAAATATCTTAGAGCTGCGGCTTCTTCAGCAGAGGCACCAGACGGCGCCGGATAAAACGTGCCAGGGGCGAAGCCCGAGGTCAATGAAATAGCTTGCCAGCAAGCCCAGTTTGCCACATCACCAAAAGGCCGAGGGCAATACTACCCATTCCAGCCGCTCCCTGAATCCATTGACCAAGCCGTATTGATATCTGGGCAGCTAGCCTGAAGGGAAGGCCGATGAGACCACTGAGCACTATCATAGTCGCCGTAATCCCCAGGGCAAAGACTGCCAAGAAGACCAAGCCCTGCCCCAACGAGGGCATGGTATTGAGCGCCACTAGGGTAAGGGCCCCACTCCCGGCCAGACCGTGGAGCATCCCCACCAGCAGCGGCTTCCTCAGGTGAGCATGCTCGTGATGCGGAGTATCGGCATGGGAATGGAGGTGAAAATGGCTCCCATCATCATGCTGATGCACATGGGCGTGAGCCTTACGCCTCATAAGCTGCCATACCAAGGGTACCCCCAGTATGACCAGCAACACCCCCACCGCGAACTCGGCAGATAAAGTAAACGTGTGAGGAATGCTCAACTTAAGAACTAACACCACAAAGCCCGCCCCAAAAAGAGTGAGGTTGTGACCCGCTCCCCAGGCTAGGCCGACCAGCGCTGAGCGCAGCATGCCACGATTACGGCCGATGATGGTCGTTATCGCCACCACGTGGTCAGCATCCACGGCGTGTCTGGCGCCCAACAGCAACCCCAGCAGCAAAGCCATCCCTACGCTGGCTTCCACGAGAGCCCCTCCTAATACACTATTCACCGCTCAGTGAGCCGTGACCGGGTTGAATTTATGCTTTTCATCGCATCGCCTGGGCCAGCTTTTCCTCCATGGCCCTCTTGGTCATGGCACCAACGTTCACCGCCCGAATCACCCCGTCTCTATCCACAAAGAAGCTGGTAGGAATGGCAGTAATCCGATAGTCTCTGGCGACTTCCCCGGTGCTGTCCAGGACTATCGTCCAGCTAAAACCGCCTTGCCGTATGTACTGGCGGACCACGCTCTCCGGCTCGGAGATATCCACGCCAATCACCACCACCCCCTTATCCTTGTACTCCTGGTGCACGGCCTCAATCTCAGGCATCTCGGCCCGGCACGGGGGGCACCAGCTAGCCCAGAAGTTGATGAAGACCACCCTGCCCCGCAGGTCTCTCAGGCGAACTGTATTGCCGTCCAGGTCTTTCAAACTAAAATCAGGCGCCGGATGTCCCACCTCGGGGGCAGGCTCGAGCTCGATTGCCCGGGCACCCGCGCCTCTGCCCGAGTCCGGAGGGCTGGCGGCACAACCCTGTATCGCCACAAGCATAGAGAGCGCCAGCACCACCAGGGCCAGATGGCGAGACCATAATTTACTGCGTCCCGGTAATTTATCCATCTCTTCCCTCCTCTCAGAATGTCCAGTTCAGGATGTCCCCCACCACAAACCAGAAGTAGAGAATATAGCCGCCAGCAAAGATAAGCAGCAAACCGCTGAGTCTGGCCACAACTGGCACCAGACGTCGCAGCCATCTGTTCATCGTCTCTCTGAAGAGCACTGACCCTATGGCTACCACGGTGATGACCAACCCCATGCCCAAAGCATAGCTGACAAACTGAAATAGTCCTGAGGCGAACCCCCCTGTGGTCAGGGCGCTCGCCACCACCGCCAGGAAAACGGGCAGCGTGCAGCTCAGCGCGGCGATGGCATAGGCCACACCGAAGGCGATGAAACCTTTTACCCCAGGGCCGTCAGGCCTGCCCAGCCGGGCCACCAGGCGTGCCGGCAGGCTGCTGTAGATAGAGGCACCAGTGAGGAGAAAGATGCCCGAAAGAATAAGCGCCGCACCAATAAGCACGGCTATCCAGGGGATAAAGGCGAGCAGGAATTGGCCTCCTGCCGCAAGCAAGCCCCCCATGGCACCAAAAAGGGCGACGAAGCTCAGGGTGACGGCCCCGCTCATTATCAGCGCCCAGGCAACTCGACGGGGCGAGGAGCCGCTGAGTGGCTCTCCCTCTTCCACCCCCAGATAGAGGGAAACATAGGCGGGCAGCATGGCGATACCGCAGGGGCTGACCCCGGTCGCCATGCCGGCGCCAAAGGCATATCCGAACGGTAGTAGACTAGTTAGGCTAGCGACAAAATTCTCCATCATCCGCCTTTCTCACTTGCCCTATCCGGTCAGGCAAAAAGCCGCTGCGCCCCATCTACCGCTGCCCCCAGAAAGCCAGCAGCAAGCCAGACAGTGAGCAAATACGCGGCCACTGTCCCAACCCTTGCTGGCTGGAAGAGGCGACGAACCGCGGAGGAAGTGGCTATCGGGGAGGCCAGCATCACGCTCAGCGCCGTCCCCAGGCTGGCTCCCTTGACCAACAGCGCCGAAGCCAAAGGCACCTCGGCTCCCCCACTTAGCTGGAAGGGAATGGCGAGAAGTGCCGCCAAGAAGGGCGCCCACCAGACCCCATCCCCCAGCCAAGGGCGGATGGTATACGCAGGAACATGGACAGTGAGGGCTGAAGCCAAAATGAATCCGATGAGCAAAGGAAGCAGGGCACTACTCACCTGCCCAGTAAAGCTTCTCCAGCTAACCCGCACCAGGGAGCTGGACCCTGGCACCGCCTCCAAAACACTCTTGTTTATTGAGAATGGCACTATTTGCTCTGCTTCTGGCTCTCGCTCACCTGGATTGGGCCATAGTATTGAGGTGATGAGCCAATTGAGGAAGGGTGCTAGAAGGGCAGCCATGGCCGCCCGCAGCAGGACGGCATTTATACCAATGAGAGAGGTTACCACCAGAGCCGGGAGGGAAGTTGCCAGGCTGAAGAGGGAAAGCACGCTGGCGGCAGGCACTGCCCATGCCTTCCCGCCGGGATGGTAGAGCATAGCGGAGAGAAACCTCCCCAGCTTCGGCCATTTGCTCCTCTTACTGGAGAGCACCGTTATCAGCCCGGTAGTCAGCGCCAGCCCAAACCAGGCAGCTAGGAAGAATGGCCCGAATTCAAATAGGAACTGCCGGAATCGGAAAAGTGTCGCCAGTATGTCCATCGTCTATCAGCCCCGGTCAAACTTCAAAACCAAAGGGTTACCCTAAAGCACCCCCTGGAGTTGGCACCGCTGGCATGGGTGCCAAATACGCCCTAGCTTGGCAGGAAGCGGGATGGCTATGTTAAACGCCGAAGATGAGGCTCTTGAGGATGGTCCCTATCAGAACCAGAAAGAGGCCAACCACCAGCCCGGCAAGAGCCAGGTAAATGGCGATTCCAGCGAGGTCAAGCTTATTCAAGGGCCAAGCTCCTCTAAAATCTCATGCTCATGGGTATAGTCAGCACCCACAGGTAGAAAATCGCCATGCCAATGAGAAGCACCGTCATCGGCGCCATGGACCTCAAGGCTTGCGCCCGCGCGGCGAACATATTGGTGGGCAATCGGTACAGGGCGTAACCAGAGGCCAGGAACCCAAGACCGATGGTGATGAACTGCAGGTTACTTATCACTGTGGCGGGGAGAATGGTCACGCTGGCGCCAGCGGTCCCGAAGAGATCCCAACCGAAGCCAAAGGGATCAGAGAGGTTGGGGATAATCACCGCCCCCTCTTCCAGCAGATGGAAATAGTTGTGGGCCAGGTGCAAGCTAATCGCCAGGGGGATAAAGGTCAGAGCAAACCAGGTGAAGATGCCTTTGGTGCCGAACTGCCTATCGCCGCTAGCGCGCTGGGCAAGCCAGGAAAAGCCGAAGAAGATAGCCACGGCAATCAGCCCCGTCAGGAGAAAGGCGGTGGTGCGTACCACCATCTCAGAGATGCCCAGCCCACTGGCTAGATTGGCCTCTAAGCTGGTATAGGTATTCGTCATCTCCAGATTGTGGAAGGGAATGACACCGAGCAGCACGATAGCGATCAAGGAGAGGGAGAATTTTATATCGCGGGTGCGCAGAAAGCCCACGCCTTTCTTGAAAATATCGTGGAAGGGCCTTCGGATGTTGAGCGCCACGTTATCATTGGGACAGGTTTTAACGCACTCCAGGCATAACACGCAGTAAGTATTCCGGTCTACGCCATCGGAGCCGGTGCCACAGCTCCAGCAACGTCTGGCTTCGCTGACCGCCGTCTTGGGGTCAAAGCCCGGCTCAGCCTCGCTGAAGTCTCCTGGCTTCCCCAGGGCGTATGCCGGCATAACCTCCCTTTCCTTAACTTCCAAACCATCGGTTGAGGCCACTCTGGCCCGGGGCGCTCTTCCCTCCCCCACTTCCATCCCGCCCAGGTAGCGTTTGATGGAGATGGCGGCCTCCTTGCCGTCAGCAATGGCACTGATGGCATCGGCCGGGCCAGCCACGGCGTCACCGCCGGCAAAAACGCCGGCCACATTTGTCTGCAGGGTAACCGGGTCAACGGAGAGGGTCCCCCAATCGGTATGCTTAAGCCCGCTGGTTAATTTTGTTCCAGGCACAATTTGACCGATGGCGATGATGACATTATCAAGCTCAATATCGAATTGGGAGCCGTCAACGAGTATCGGCTGGCGCCGGCCATCGGCATCTGGTTCGCCTAGCTCAGTCTGAACACACTGGAGGCCAGTCAGTCTACCATTTTTGCTCAGAACCTGGACCGGCGCCTTCTGGAAATGAATCTTGATCCCCTCGCGCTCGGCCTGCTCAACTTCACTCCTGATCGCCGGCATTTCATCCCGGGAACGCCGGTAGATTATAGAGACCTCCTGTGCCCCCAGCCGCCGGGCGACCCGGGCGGCATCTATGGCGGCGTTACCTCCGCCGATAACTGCCACTCGGCTGCCTATCCTGACCTTTTCCCCGGAGTTCACCTGCCTGAGGAAATCAAGGGCATGGACTACCCCCTCAGCCTCTTCCCCGGGGATATTCAACCTTTGGCTAGCGCCAGCCCCGGTGGCCAAGAAAATGGCCTTGTATCCTTGACTAAACAGGCTGCTGAGGTCGCTTACCGGGGTGTTTGTCCTTATCTCAACACCCAGCCCTTCAATGTAGCTTATCTCGCTATCCAGAATCCGCTTGGGCAACCGGTATTCCGGGATGCCATATCGGAGCAGGCCTCCAGCCTCAGGGGCAGCCTCGAAGACGGTAACCGGGTATCCCTCCCTCACCAGGTCATAGGCGCAGGCCAGACCAGCAGGGCCTGAGCCGATTATGGCCACCTTGTCCGCCTTTGTCTTGGCAATGGGAAGTATATTTCCCCTGCCCCCGTTATTGAGCGCATAGTCCGCCATGAAGCGCTTCAGCCTGCGGATAGACACTGGCTCATCCACCTTGGCTCTTTCACATTGTGACTCGCAGGGATGGATGCAGATGCGTCCACAAACCCCGGCGAAGGGCATGGTTTGCCGGTGCAGCTCAAGGGCTTCCTTGAACTTGCCCCGGGCGATAAGGGCGATATAGCCATCGCTGTGGACGCCAGCGGGACAGGCCGCCCGGCATGGTGCGTAGCCCCGCTCATCAATGTTAAAGTCATAGGGGTGGGTCATCATGGGGCAGCCGTAGCCCTTTTCGCTGCCTTTGAAGCAGTTGCGGGTGTGGCAGCGACGGCAGACCTGGGGGTCTTTATTGCGGACTTCCACTGGCGCCACCAGCGAATAAGCAGCAATAATGGCGCCGATGGGGCAAAAGTAGCGGCAGAAGCTTCTCTTCTCAAAAACTAGGGAAACGGCTATGGCCAGACCAAACAGACCTAGGGCGAGGTAGACCGTGGTCTCAGGGCGGAGGGCGAGATGGAAAGTAGAGTCCGCCCAGTGCAAGATGAGGAAAAAGACCAGCATCAGCCCGAAGTTTTGCAGGAATCTGGGCACCTTCCAGTTCAGGCTTAAAGTTCGCTTTCCCTTCCACCAGAAGGCCAGGCGCTGCAGCCACTCAGCAGGAGCGATCCATGGACATACCAGACACCACCCTCGGGCCGCCACCAGCATGGTCACCGGGATGAGCGTCCACCAGATAAGCCAGGTAAAGGTAGACCCCACGTTCTCGCCGCCCACCGGGGTACCGAACAGGCCCGCGTAGATGATCACGCCGAAAAAAGCAAGCCCGATAACCTGTAAGGTGAACTGGAGCCCACGCCACTTCGCCAGGCGCTTGAACCAGCCCAGCTCCAATAAGTCCTTATAAACGCCTTCCCTCCTCATTACCGCCATTGGTTACCACTCCTTACGCACCGTCTTGACCACCGCCACCATGCCAGCAAGGAAGACCGAAACAGCCCCCAGCCCGATAATGAATGACCATGCCACCGGGGCGGAGCGGACCGCTACCTCAAATTCCCTCTGCTCATCTCCTATCTGGGCAGTAACCAGATACTTGCCCCCGCTATCAAAGGTATACTCGGCGGTATAGACTCCGGGGGCTATCTCGGCAGGGGCTATGGTTACAGATTCCAGCTCCTCATCGGAACCTTCATCATGGTGGGGCTCTGCTGCCTCATCGTGAGGGTGCTCATCAGCCACCTCGCCAGAATGCTGGTGATGGGCCCCGTCGTGCCCGTGTCCAGTCCCCAGCGGGGTTAGCACCACCGTAAGCGGCAACTCCTCCTCAGGGACTCCCTGGTGGAGTACGGTAAAGGTAAGCTCTGCCGGTTGCCCTGCCACCGGGAACCTCGGGCTTGCGGAGAAGGTAACCGCAGTCCCAGCACCGTCAGGCTCAGGTTCTTTATCCTCATCCTCCCCGTGGGCCAGGGCAACGCCATTTCCCAGAACTATTCCGATAACTATAAGAATGCTCAAAAAGGCGGTGATGATTTTTCTCAACTGGTCTTCCTCCTCCCCCGGCTACTCCCGTCTCCCCATCATCAATGAGGGCGCTACCTAGGTTCATGCGGAGCTAGCTCCTCGCGTTCCTCGGGGGAGATGAAGTATAGGTGCAGGTCCCAATGGGGCATTTCAAAGCCTTCGTGCCCCTCGGGCAGGAATTCCACGGTGGCATGGTCCACCTTCACCCCTACGGGAAGAGGCACCAGCGTATTGATGGTTCCCTCGGGAGTGCTCACCTCCTGCAGCATGTCCTCACTCCACATATACTCTATCCCGACTACTTCTTCATCATGGACCAGGTAAATAGGGCCAAGGGGCAGTTGTTCCGGGATAGCCCAGTGCTCACCCATGGCCGGGACGAGTTCGGAGAGCTTTACTGCCCCCTCAGGCAAGGCCAGCGTTGAGGCCGCAGGAGGTGGGGCTGGGGCCGGTTGGGCACAGGCGGAAATAAAAGGTACAACCAGCGCTGTCAAAATAAGGCCCAAAATCAATACTCTCTTTTTCATCTTTCCCCTCGCTTGCTTTTGAATCAGCGTTCGACCAAAGCGACGCTCACTTTCATTATCCCACCCTTCTCCCCTGGCTACCCCGCCCCTGCGGGTGGTCTGGGGATATAAAAAAGGGCGGTCTAGTAAACCGCCCAAAAGATATTAAGTATGGTTTCTCCCCCACCCTTTCGGGTGGGGGTAGCTATTCCTCAGGGAAGGGGGCTGGGGTTATCCCTTTGCTCACCGCGTAGGCGGCTACCTGCGCCCGATTCCTGAGATGAAGCTTCTCGGTAATATTCCGAAGGTGATATTTAACCGTATTCTCGGTGATGTTCAAGGTGGCAGCTATCTCCTTGTTGAGGGCACCGCTAGCCACCAGCTTCAGCACCTCAACTTCCCGGTCAGTCAGCTCGGTCTCCGGGGTTGGTAGCCCGGCTCCCTTGATGCGGCGGGCGAACTCCTCCATGATCTTGGTGGCGACCACTGGGGAGATGGCAGCCTCACCCTTGTCCACGCCGGAGAGCAGGGCAAGGAACTGCTCGGCCTTGATGTTCTTCAGCAGGTAGCCCTCGGCCCCACTCTTTATCGCCTCGAAGAGGTCCTCCTCATCATCGGATACGGTAAGGATGACAATCTTAACCTTGGGCATCTCGGCTTTGATGAGGCGAGTAGCCTCCAGGCCATTACATCGGGGCATTTTGATATCCATGAGGACGATGTCTGGTTTCAGCCGGCGGGTCTTCTCCAGCGCCTCCAGCCCGTCGCTAGCCTCCCCGACCACCTCGATGCCGCTGGCGGTCAGCAGGCTGGCGATGCCATCACGGACTAAAGCATGGTCATCAACGAGCAATACTCTCATGGTCAGCCCTCTGATTCGGGAGGCGATTCGGCAATCTGCAAGGGAATCTTGAGGGTCACCGTGGTTCCCTTGCTGGGCGCAGAACTTATATCCAGCGTACCCCTGACGCTCTCCGCCCGCTCCTTCATGGTTTGCAGACCGAACTGCGGCCAGTCTGCCCGTCTGATTGAGGAGACGTTGAAACCCTGGCCATTGTCCCCAATGATAATCTCAAGGTGCTCGTTGTCCGTGGAGATTCGCACCCAGGCGTGGCTGGCTCGGGCGTGCTTTCTCACATTGGTCAGCGCCTCCTGGATGATGCGGATGACCTGCAGTTCCGTGGCGGTGGGCAGGGAGGGGAGGTTGCCATTTTCGATTTCCAGCTCAGCCTTGATGCCACTCATCTGGCTGAAGCGGAAGACGTACTCCTTAAGAGTGGACACCATGTCCCTCTCCGGAGTAGCCGTGCTTCTGAGACCCAGAATAGCCTCCCGGACATCGGCATAAACTTCCTGGGCGATATTCTCCAGCTCCATAAGCTGCGCCTTGGCTTTGGCTTTTTGCCCTGAGGTAAGAAATTTTCTTGCTGCCTGTGTCTTGGTGTTAACATAGCCCAATACCTGAGCCAGGCTGTCATGCATCTCCCGGGCGATTCTCTCCCTCTCCTCCAGAGCGGCCATACCCTGCACCTTCTCATGGAGGCGGGCATTCTCGATGGCCACCGCAATCTGGTTGCCAATATTGGCTAGCAGCCGGATATCATCAGGGGCAAAGCGCCCCGGCTTCAGGCTGAAGACGTTGATGGCACCAATGATGGCGTTTTTCAATTTGAGGGGGACACAGGCCAGAGAGCGGAACCCATGCTCCCTCACCTTGCCTCTGAGCAGCCTGGCGTCATCAGCCAGGTCTGGCAGCACTATCGGCTCACCTGACTGGGCAACCCCACCGGCGAAGCCCTCGCCCAACCGAAACCTGGTCTTCTCCTGAAAGGCCTCGGGGAAAAGCCCAGCATGTACCCGCCGCACCATCTCCTGGGTCTCCTCATCAAACAGGAACATCTCGCCGGCCTCGGCGCCGCTCACCTGAAGCACCTTGTCCAGAGCCCGGTACAAGACCACATCTAGGTTCAGGGATTCGCTTACCGCCAGGGCCACGCTGTTCAGGGCGGCAAGTTCCTGATTGCGGCGGAGGCTCTCCCGCTGCGTTCTCTCAATGATTCCGAAGATAAATCGGGAGAAGAAAAAGGCGCCGATGATAACGGCGACAAAAACGAGCAGGTTCCCTATTACCATCGGCTGGCGCTCAACGAATATGATATGCCGGGATAGCTCAAACAGGGCGATAAAAACAGCCGGGCCGACTATGGTTACTATCTTAAGGATTTTCAGACTCACCGCCCTCCCCCTTCCCTCAACAGGAAAGAACCAAGGCTAGAATTGAGGCTTGCAATCTCATTGTAGGTTCACGGGAAGCACTTTGTCAATGAACTGGGTTTCCCTCAAAGCGAAGGAGGTATGCCACAGATGACGTGCTCACCAGCCGATCGCGGGGTTAGAGCGAGGTAATGAGAACCGCCATTATCCCCGCCAGGAATATGCCATCGAAGACCCCAGCCCCTCCAATGCTGATGAGATGAGCCCCAAGCTTCTTGAAGTTCGGCCAGTTAAGCAGGTCGGCTCCGATGAGAGTACCCAGCGTCCCCGAAATATAGGCCACGGGCGCCGGGTTATCCCTCGCCAAAAGGAGCGCCAGACCTGCAGAGATGACTGGGGGAATCCAGGCAGGCATGACGATGCCAACTCCAGGCACCGGTTTTGCTAGTAGCCTGGTGGCCACTATCACCACTATGGTAGCCTCAAGGGTGGCCAGCAGCGGAGACCGCGGCAGCAGGTATAAGGCGAAGACCACAGGGATTACCGCCCCACCTAAATTCACCGCTATCACCTGATGCCTCACCCGAGGCGGTAGATAGAAAAAGAAGCGCAAATATAGAGGGCGCGGCTGCTCATAGAGGATGCGGCGACGGGAGATTGGTATGTTCACCATGCTGCCCAGGACCATGGCCAGCAGCAGCGTTACCGCCGCCTCTGGCGACAAGCCTAGCTGGCCGAAAGATAGGGTGATAATGTTGAGGAAAAGAAGAAGAAAGATAACCGGCAGAGCTATCAGAATTACCAGAATCAATCCCAGGCAGCCCATAATACTGATTATAGCCGGTCATCCTCAAGGACGCCACTGAGAAGCACCATAAATCCTACCCGCTAAGCTACCTCATCAGCTATGGCTGGAGAGTATGAGCGATACCACCTATTTCATTACCCCTTACGGGAGACGCAGGGAGACCACGCGTGCTGTTACCGGTTTGGAGATGGTTTTCTGGAAAGAGTCCAATTGGAAGGTGACGGCAGCCCCCGGCGAGGCGCTCACCACCAGCACGCCGGACAGTGTCTGGGTTAGCTCCCCACCGGTGATGCTCATACCTACTGGCATTTCGGACACCAGCGCGGTCCCTGAGGCATTGGTGAGGACGATAATCAAGCGGTCATCCTCAATGGTAACCCTCGGGGACTGGCGCATCACCACGAAGTAGTTATACGCCACCAGCGGCTTATCCCCAGAGGTGGTTTCGGCCTTGACCAGGTAAGCCCCATCTCTGAGATCTGATGGGAGTAGCTCCCAGATTTCTAGCTCCCGGCCTATACCGCCGGTGCTCTGCACCGTGGTCTCTCCCTCTACCTCACCAGCAGCGTTGTATACCGTCAGCTTGATATCAAGGCCCTCCAGAGCGGTCTCGCGGTAGTCCTGCCCCGGCTTTTCCCGCCGGAAGGCAAAGACCCAAAAGCGGGTGGGGCACAGCTCCATCCCATCCCAGGCAGCACTGTATAGCGGTACCACCGCCAGATAGTCGCCCGTCTTCCCGGCGATGTTGGCCACCGGCTGGGCAAACAGCCAGTCGCCGGGGGGCTGTCCGTCAATCTGACGGCCAGCGGCGGCTTCATTCAGGATAGCGCGGTAGGTCTCAGCGGAGATATCCGGACTTCCCGTAGCCTGGTAGTGCGCCAAAAGGAGAGCGTTCACCCGTTTCAGGAAATCGCGGTCAGAATCAGCGGAGAGCACGTCCACCAGCATGAGCAGGGCCTGGGTGGCATTGCTGTCAACGATGGTGCGGTTCCATTTCTCGCCATCCCGGGGCACACCATTCACCACCTCATAGCCGATATTGGCCTGGGTATCATAGCCCGTGGCCACCTGGCCGAAGGTGGGCTCTCCCCGCGCGTCCTGATTGGCCAAAGCCTGCCCGGCCAGGGCGTGGGCTTCCCAGATCCACTGCCCGAAATCAAAGCGGATGGCGCTATCGCCCACATCGTAAAAAAGATGGGCAGTTTCATGCTGGTAAGACTCATCAAGCTTGGCGTAGGGAGCTTGCTCCGGGCCCTGCTCCAGAACATTGCCATTGAGGAAGACGGTATTCGTCTCCGCATCCCAGCCCCATCCCGGGGCGTCGGCATCAAATTCCCAGTTGACACCCTCAGTGCCGATGGTGAAAGGCTCCCCCAGATATTTGACCAAAAATGGATAGGTCTCGAGGAAGCTATCCACGGCTCGCTGGTTGCCGCCAGGTATATCATCCTTGACGGTTATCTCGAGCAGCGGCACCTCAGGTGGGGCCGGGGGCACGTATGCCGGCGGAGGGGGTGGTGTGCTGGGTGGTGATGGTGGTGGAGGATATGCCGGCGGTGGCTGGGGTGGCCCAGGTATGGGAGGAGGTGGAGGCGGTGGAGGCGCTGGTGATGGCGGTGGCACCGGTGCCGGTGGAGGAACCGGTACTGGCGGAGGAAGCGGCGATGGCGGTGGCCCCGGTGTTGCTGGTGGCGTAAAAGCTGGCGCTGGTGGAGGTGCCGGCTGGGTGGCAGGCGGTAGCTCTCTGCATCCGGCCAGCGGCACCACAACCACAAGGAGAGCCATGATGAGAATCAAGGCATAACGGCCGGAGTTTGGCATCCTTGAGAGCACCGCCAATCTTTTCACCTCTTTTAGCCTAAATTATATCATATTGAGCAGAAGCCACCTTCTCAACCGGCAGGGCTTTTTAGCCCAGCTTTGCCCTCGCCTGGCCGCGGGCGGGAGATGTGACTAGTTTTGGGTGAGAGAGCTGGCGCTGTGGCACTGGAGGCACACGCCGCGGCCATCGGTGTGGAGCAGGCGGCTATCGCTGGCGCCGCCACCGGAGGTGCCATCGGGAAGGTTCACTGCCCCACCATATTCCCCCACTGTGGCCGTGGTGCCATGAGCCACATGACAGGCTAGACAGCCACCAGGCAAGCCTTCAGTGGGGTGCCGAAAGTTGAAGATAGCATCACCAGACGGGGTGTGCCCCGCCTCAGGGCCGGCTAAATACCTGGTATGGCACTGGGCACACCATTTATCCAGATTCTCCGGCACATAGGAAGTATCACGGTAGTGGGTGGTCTCATCATAGGTGATGGTATAGGTGGGCGAATCTTCATCAGGCACCACCACTGGCTCCGCGTTTTCCTCATTGAACATCCCCTTGGGCCGGGGGCGCAGCATGCGATAGGTGCCATTGCCGTGAGGATTATGGCAACTGGTGCAGTCCAGCGCTATCAAGTTCCCATAATCGGGGGTGCTGCTGATATCGCCGCCGCCCCAGGCTCTCACCAGGGAGCTATCAACGCTGTGCGCCGAGGTCACCTTTTTGCTTGAGGGAGTTCCGGTCAGCCCCGGGTCCATCACTGCCTGTTCAAAGCCACCGCCCCTCAACCCCTCCCCATTGGAGTACCGGCCATCCTGAACATTGGTGGCCGCCCCGGAGCGGTCTCTCCCGTGACAGGTATAACAGAAAGCGGCCAGATTCTGGCTCTCCCTCAGCAGCCCGGGGCCCGCAGAGGAGTGGGACCGATGACACAGCGTGCAGTGCTCAGGGTCGCTCATCTTGTCCTGACTATGCGGGCCATTATCGGCAAGAGCTAGACTAGCAAATAAGAGACTGGCGAGGAGCACCACAAGCGGCAGGATATATCTTATCTTTTTCATCACTCCTCCTACTTCAGGCTTGAAAGCGAAAGTTCGGTCACTACCGCGCTGCTTTCTGGGCCCATTGTAGGTGGGTGAGGCTAAACAAATGCCTAAAACTCACTGGGGATTTCTAAACATTTCCTAAACATCCTGGGGAGATAGGCGCCTTGGGCCCAGGTAGGTCGGTGGTTGGGGGACATTTGCCCCAGCCCCGAATTGCTTGATTAGCTTGGGGCGCTATCGTATACTATGGAGCGGAGGGCAGACTCGTTAGCCAAGAAATCCCCCACAGCAGGATGAATCTGATGTTGGGACGTTTGCGCAGTCTGAGGTTCAGCATACTTGTTGCTGCGGGCTTGGCCATAGTGATTGGTGGAGTGACCGCCTACCTTCTCATCTCCCGCGATCAGCCGGGGGAGCTTGTGGAGAGAGAGGTCGCCAGGCTGGAAAAGGTGGTGGCCCAGAATCCTGATGACCCGGACAAGCGGGTGGAGCTGGCGCTCTTCTATTATGAGGCGGGCTCCCTAGAGCAGGCCACAGACCAGCTTAAAGCAGCGCTGGAGCTAGATGGCTCCCATCAAGGGGCACTGGTGGCACTCGGGGATATTTACATGGAGCAGGGGCGCTATGAGGAGGCCCTCGAGCCTTACCTCAAAGTGGTGGAACTAAATGAAGATAACCCTCTGCGGGGTGTCAGCCGCCAGCTGGAGGGGGTTTACTACTATCTGGGCGTCGCCTACTTTAACTTGGAGAAGCCGGAAAAGGCCATTGAATATCTCGAGGAAGCGCTGTCCATTGATAGGACCGACGCTGATGCCTGGTACACGCTGGGGGCCACCTACCAGCATACCGGGGAGCTGGAAAAGGCTATCGAGTCCTTTAAGCAGGCGGTACGCTTTGTGCCCAACTTCGCTGAAGCCTATCAGGGCCTGGCCCAGTGCTATAAGAAGACCGGGCAGGAGGGCCTGGCCCGATACGCCGAGGCCATGGTGAGCTACAGTTCAGGTGCCACCGGTAAAGCGGTGCGGCAGCTGGAGGAGGTAGTGGCCATCATGCCTGACCTAGCTGATGCTTACCTCGGGCTTGGGCTAGCTTATGAGAAGGAAGGCCAAATTGAGAAAGCCATCAGCGCCTACCAGCAGGCCCTGAACTTAGACCCGGACATTTGGCTTGCTCAGGCCAAATTGCAGGCGCTGGGGGTGGGAAAAGAGTGAGATGGTAAAACTATCACCACTAATCTCCAGACTGCGGATAAGCTTCAACTCGGCGCTCTCCAGATCGAAGGGCTTTCCTTGGAGAAAGAGAAAGAGGCTCTGGCTGGGGATTGCCGCAGCGCTGGTATTGGCTTTGGCCGCGATTTACTGGCTGGTGATAAGGGAAGTCTGGGTTGAGCAGCCGGTGATGCTGCGCATCCTGAAGGGAGAGGTGGAAGTTTACGCCACCCACCAGGGGGAATTCCTAGGGTCAGCTGATAAAACCTGGCTTGAAGCAGGCAATGACATCAGAGCAAAGCCAGATAGTCTAGCCGTACTGCAATACTTTGATGGCAGCACCGTTAAGATTGAAGGCGAGGCTGAAGTGCACCAGTCCTGGAGCCGAAGCCTCAAAGAGCAACCCCTGGAGGCAGCTAGGTCCATCGGCTTGGAGGTCGTTCAGGGGAGGGTGGCCATCGCCGCGGTAAGGCAGACCAACCCCGATTCTCTCTTTGAACTCCTCACCCTCAACCAGGTGGCAGTGGTCCAGGGCACCATGCTTGAGGTGAAGGTAGGCAAGGCACAGGAGACCATCCTTGAGGTCAGCCAGGGCGCCGTCAGGGTCAGCGCCATAACTGTAGATAGTGAGCAGAGGGCGGTGGTGACCCTCATTCCCCTCAACGCCGGTGACGTGGTGGCCATACCCCCGCTTCCTGAGGAATGGCGAGAGGACCCGGCCGTGCTGAAGAGGCTGGTGACCGTGGCCAGAAACCTAGCGAGAAAATCCGTGGCCAAGGACCGCTCCGACGTTAAGGTAGGCGGTGCCTCCCTGCTGGCGCTCAATTCTGAAACCGGCACCGCCGTTTTCAAGGTGAAGAAAGCGATAAAGCCCGCCTCCAGAGTTCCCGCGCCTCCGCCACTCCCGGCCAACTACCAAGAGAAGCGGGACGAGGTTCTGGCACAGCATGCACCAGGCATTGTCCTCGCCAGAGTTGATGTCATCCGGAGACCGTTCTTCCCGGTCCTGCCCGTCCCTGAAGTCTGGGCTACCCCCACCAAGCCGGTGGTGCGGGAGGGCCCGCCCAAGTATCTCTTCTCCATCTACGATATACAGCGGCCACTTGGGGTGGCGGTTGACCCGGCGGGGCAGCGCATCGTGGTTACCGAGAGCCGGGGTGACCGCGTTACTCGGGTTTTCGATGGCGAAGGAAATGAGATCTTGGTTCTGGTTCCTCCGGGAACAGAGCCTGCGGAGCGTGCCCCCACCTATGCGGCCATTGACCGCATGGGCACCATGTATGTCTCTGACCGGATGAGGGGCACCATAGATATCTATGACGTAGACGGCGCCTATCTCGGCGCCTTTACCCCCAGAGACAATCCGGAGATGCGGTGGTCTCCCCTTGGCCTAGCCCTTGATGCCAGCGGCAATTTCTACGTCACCGAGGTGACCAGCCTCAAGCACCGGGTCATGGTATTTGACGCCTCGGGGAAACTGAAGCTGGAATTCGGCAAGGAGGGTAACGGCAAGGGGGAATTTTCCTTCCCCAATGACGTCGCCGTGGATAGCCTCGGGCGAATCTACGTCTCTGACAGCAACAACTACCGTGTCCAAATTTTCGATGCCCAGGGTCAGCTCCTGGCTGAGCTTGGTAGCGGTGCCAAGGAAGTGGTCGGGTTCCCCCGGGGGATTGCCATAGAGGGGGACTATCTCTATGTGATTGATACCTTCAGTCACCTGATTCGCGTCTATGACCTAGAGCAGGGAGGGAGGCAACTGTTCACCTTCGGCCAGAGAGGGGTAGGCAACGGCGAGTTCAACTTCCCCAATGATTTGGCTATTGACGCTGCGGGGAGGCTGTACATCGCCGACCGTGAGAACAACCGAATCCAAGTGTGGGGATATTGAGCGGTTGACGGTGGGCTGTGATGAAACTTCAATACAAAATCACCTTCTTCATCTTTCTCATCCTGCTGGTTATCGGGGTAGCTGGCGCTGGAATCATGCTGCACTTGCAGCGGCAGGCCGCCTTCTCCCAATTTGAAGAGTCAGCGCTGAGCATGGCCGAGATGATTCACGAGACCCTGGAGCATGACATGCTGGAGGGCGGGCAGGAGAACATCCAAGATGCAGTGGCGCGCATTGCCTCGGTACCACTGATCAATGAGGTGGTCATCCTCTCCAGCACCCAAAAAGTGTATGCCTCAGGCGAGATCTCAGAGATCGGTAAAACAAGGCACGATGCCGAAATCGCCCAGGCCCTGGCCACAGGGAAGATAGTGACCAGAACCGAGATAATGTATGGGCAGAGCGAACTCTGCGTGATCATGCCAGTAATGAACAAGCCCGAATGCCAGACGTGTCATGGCGCTGAGGCAAAGATGCTGGGGGCGATTGAGATTGGGTTGAACAGAAGCCCCATTGAGAAGCAACTGAGGACGCAGATGCTGCTCATGGCGCTGATTGGTGGGCTCACCTTTATCGCCGTGGGGGGAGCGGTGGCCTTCATGGTCAGGTCAGCGGTGCTCAATCCTCTCTCCAAGCTCTCTGCCTCGGCGCGCCGGATTTCGAAAGGCGACTTCAGCGCCAGGGCTGAGGTGGAGAAGGAGGACGAGGTTGGCATGGTGGCCCGTACCTTCAATGAGATGGCGGAGCGGGTTGAGCAATACGCCCGAGCCCTTGAGGATTCCAAGAGAGAGCTGGAGGCAAGGGTGCAGGAGAGGACCAAGCAGGTGCAGCAGATGGCGGCAGTTCGTGGTCAGCTGCTGCAGAGGCTCATTTCCGCCCAGGAGGAGGAGCGGCGCCGGGTGGCCCGGGAACTCCATGATGAAGCTGGGCAGGCCCTCTCCGCGATCATGATGAATCTATCCCGGGCGATAGAGGCCTTGCCTGATGAAGCCACCGAAGCCAAAGAAAAGCTAGCCCAGTCACGCTCCCTCGCCGCTCGCACCCTGGCCGACCTGCGCAAGCTAATCTACGACCTTCGCCCTGAAGTTCTCGACCAGCTCGGTCTGGTTCCGGCGCTACGCTCCTACGTCAAGAGCCATCTGGAAGCCCAGAAAATCAAGGCGCAGCTCAGCTTCATCGGCCTGAAGGACCGGCTCTCTCCCCAAGTAGAGATTACGCTGTTCAGAATCATTCAGGAGGCGATCACCAACATCATCCGCCACTCTGGCGCCTCGGAGGTCAACATCCAAGTAACGGCGAAAAACTCAATGGTCACCACCACCATCAAGGATAACGGTAAGGGGTTCGATGTTGAGGCAGCGTTTCAGGCCCCCGAGTCCTGGGGGCTGCGCGGCATACGGGAAAGGGTAGCCATCCTCGGGGGCGAGCTCAAGATAGAATCCAAACGAGGGAAGGGCACCAGTATCGAGTTCCGCATCCCTCTGGGAAGTGTCTAGCCATGGGCAAGATACGCATTTTGATCGTGGATGACCACGGGATTGTTCGGGCGGGCATACGCTCGCTCCTGGAGAGCCAGCCTGACATTGAGGTGGCGGGTGAGGCAGCCCATGGAGAAGAGGCCATCGAGAAGGCAAGAGAGCTTCACCCTGACCTAGTGCTGATGGACATCGCGCTGCCGGGGATGAACGGCATTGAGGCCACCCGCCAAATCAAAAAGGAGTTCCCTGACATCAATGTCCTCGTCCTCACCATGCACGACGATGAGGAGTTCTTCTTCCCCGTGCTCAGAGCTGGGGCATCAGGCTATATCCTGAAGGAGGCGGAACCACAGGAGCTGCTCTACGCTATCTATGTGGTCTGTCAGGGGCAGGTCTTTCTCTCCCCAGCCATAGCCAAGGTCTTTCTGGAAGGCTTCGTCAAGGCGGACGCCGGTCCACAAGACGAAAAATATAGTTCGCTCACCCCCAGGGAGAGAGAGGTGCTCCGCCTGGCCGCCTCCGGATACACCAACCGGGAGATGGCGGAGAAGCTGTTCTTGAGCATAAGAACAGTGGAAAAACATCGTCAAGCAGTGATGCGCAAGCTCAATTTGGCCAGGCGCGAGGACCTGACCAAGTACGCCCTGCGCAAGGGGCTCATAGACTTCGAAGGGTAAACCGGCCCGAAGCTGCCCCAGTACCAATACTTCCCCACCCGCTAGGCAAATTTTGGCTTTTCTCTAGGCATTTTTGGCCTTGTTACTGTGAATTGGGTACCCCCTACCCACAAAAATTGGGTTATTCGAGCCCTCGATTACGGTAGATATTTCAGAGTAGCTCATATAAACTCCTTGTAGACTTGAACCTCCCAGGAATGAGAATGATGAAGTACATTTTGAGATGGATTTGGGAACTTTTCCCTGCCCGGGAGATGGTACCGGTTCGAGTCTAACACCGGCTTCCGAGGTGTTATAGCACTAGAAAGGGGGTAGCTAATGAGAGCCAATACATGGAGAGCGGTCGTAGTCTTCCTCGCAATTGTTTCCCTGGTTTCAGTCATGGCGACGACGGTTTTCGCCACGGGAGGGCCGCACCAGGGGACATTCACCGCCACCACTGATGCCTGCGCCGGGTGTCACCGGGCGCACACTGGTACCGCAGCCAAGCTCCTGAAGAGCACCACTCAGTATGCCCTGTGCACCAGCTGTCATGATGGTACCTCCGCTGATACCAAGGTGACCACTGGTGTTTACCTCGGCACCAGCCAGGGCGTCCAGAACGCCGGGCTGAGGGGAGGCGGCTTCGAGCAGGCCTATATGGACACCTCAGCCTCGGGCAATGTGACTTCAGGCAATATCACCTCCAAGCATACTGTGGGAGCCAGCGCCGCCACCGCCTGGGGCTCGGGAACCACGGGTAACGGTGAGACGGTTGCCCTGGAGTGCGGTAACTGCCACAACCCTCACGGCAATTCCAATTACCGCATCCTCAGGCCCAAGCCCACCTCCCTCTCCGGATGGTCCAGCCTCACCGCGGTGAACATCACGGCCGGACTCAGCGACAACTACACCATCACCTATGATGCCAATAACTACCGTGACTTGAGCGCCTACTCCGCCAACGTCACCAACAAGATGGCTGAGTGGTGCGGCCAGTGCCATACCAGATATAAGGCATCACCCGGCTCGGGCAGCACTGACTCCGGCAGCTCGCCCTTCAACTACCGCCATCATACTGATACCCTGAGCGGCGAGTGTCTGGCCTGCCATGTGGCGCACGGTACCTCAGCCAGCATGAGTGGCAACGCCGCTGGACCAACCTGGCCTGATGGCAGCGCCAACGCGACCTGGCAGACCGGGACTGAAGGACAGTACAGCCGCTTGCTCACCGTGGATAACCGCGGCGTCTGCTTGCAGTGCCATAGCAGCAGTGACTTGTCGCAGAACTAGCCGCCAGCTGAGGTTACTCTGGCTTCAAGCTGGTGGAGCTACCCCGAGAGCGGCCCTTAGAGGGCCGCTCTCATTTTTGGATGGGAAGGCAGGGATTTGGCCAAGCTGATTATGGTAGAATGGCAGAAAACTTACCATCTCACTAACTGCGGATGGGCTCAGGTTTCCATCCAAGCCGGAGGCGAAGGGCAGGGTTAAGCTTGGCTTAGCAGGGACGTGGATATGAAAGGGTTTAAGAAGAGTGCATCCAGAATAGTGCTGGCACTTATTCTGGTGATGGTCACCGGCACCTCGCTGTGGTTTGCTGCCCCAACGAGCGCGCTGGAGATAACCATCGCCCCCCCGGCTTCCGGAACCGCCGGCGGCACCCACTCCTTCAGCGTGACCATCACCATTGAGGACCAGGAGCTGGTGCCCATTGAGCAGGTCACCCTATATATTTATAAAGCGGACGCGCGGGAGACCTACCAGGCCACCCTGACCAACCTCCCCCTGGGCACAGGCTCCAAAAGCTATACCACGGCAGAAACGGGTGGCGGTGCTGCCAGCGTTACGGCTACCCCCGGGTATGGCTGGGCGTATACCACCGGCACCGGGTACGCTTACTGGGCGCCAAGCGGTGCCTATTCCTGGGGTTATGTCTCCGGCTATAGCTACGCCTATGGAGCCGGCGCCGTCTCCATAACCTATGATGTCACCTGGACCTCCCCGCCCGACTGGCCCGCCGGCGATTACCGCATTGATGCTAGGCTCGCCGCCAATGGCGACAGCTTCACCCAAAGCAGCAGCCTGTTCAGCCTCTCCGCTGCGCTCGTGGCCCCGGGGCGCTCGCTGGCGCCCGGCTTCAAGGACCTGATGGGCATTGTTGATGCCAAGGGGGTATTCACCAGCGCCACCACCGCTGAATCTCTGGATGGGAAGCTCAGGCTCACCATCAACCAAGGAACCATCGGCAAAACCGCTGAAGGGAAGCCCCTTACTGAAATAAGCATAATTGAGGCGCCTGAGCTGCCACCCTTGCCCAAGGGCGCCAGCGTTATTGGCACCGCTTATGAGCTTGGGCCCAGCGGCGCCACCTTTGATCCGCCGATAACCATGACCCTCACCTATGATGAGGCGGATATCCCCAAAGGGATCAACGAAGAAAGCCTGTTCATCGCCTTCTGGGATGAGAACAACGGCCAGTGGGTTATGCTTAAAGGCATCACCGTTGACCCGGCGGCAAACACCATCAGCAGTCCGGTGAGCCACTTTACCCGCTTCAGCGTTATGTCCATCAGTAGACTGGCTACCTTTGAGCGGCGCCTCTTTGGCGAGAAGGTGGGGCAGCACAAGGTTCCCCCCAATTCCCAGGTCACCATGCGGATAGGAGTCTCCGTGGAGGTAGGGCTGACCTCGGTCAAGCTCATTGACTACTTCCCTGCCTCGTGGGTGGTCAGTGATGCCCGTGGAGGCGTGGTCTCCCCCGTGGACGCGACCACCAACAAGATTGAGTGGGCGGTGGGAGACATAAGCGCCGGGGGAGCCGTCAGCCGGGAATACGTCTTGCTCAGTCCGGAGAGAACCATACCCCCCACCAAATACCGGTTCTGGAGTGAAATCAGCCATTCCCCGGGCCTAGCCACCAGCGGCACCTGGGAGGTGCTGGTGGCTGACCCAGCGGTGACGGACTATCTCCACGCTGCCGATGTGGTGGTGGGCTCCGTCACTTATAATACGCTGAACAGCACCGCCCCGGTGGGCGTCCTAGCTGAGCTTACCGCCTCCTCACCAGCAGGCTCCGATGTCAAGCTAGCCGATGCCGACGGCATCTCCATCTTCGTCTCCGACCCGGTCCCGGCGGGCGAGCAGTGGGACATCGGGAGCACCTGGACCTTCAATATCTACTTCAGCAGTGACCCCGTGGTTACCATGAAACGGCTAATAGTGAAGATATATAAAATTGACAGCTCTGGAACGAAGACGGAGCTTTTCTCCGATACCAATAAGACCAATCAGGACCTCACTGCCTATCCGAACTACGGCCTATTCAACTGGAGTGTGAATGTGCCAACCGGCACCATCATCGGGCCTGAGGAGCGCTTCGGGGTGGAGTTCTGGGTGCGCACCGCTGACCCCGCCACCGTTTACCTGGGCTTTGATACCTCGTCGGAGAACTCTAGGATTGACCTTGCCTATACGATATCAACGGCGCCGGGTAACATCCGTGAGGCTCACTACCGCATCGGCCAGGATACCCCCCTCTCCTCAATGCAGTGGTATGAGGCCACTGATACCAAAACCAGGGGCATCAGACGAAACACCAATTTCCGGGTGCGCTTCCAGGTGTATAATAACGGCGGCACCGCCAAGAGCTGGCTACCTCAACTGGAGTATCTCTCGTCAGGAGGTACTTGGACGGCGGTGCCAACCACCTCGGGAACAGACCCCTTCTTTATCGCGCCCACCAGCCAGTTCAACAACGGGGACACCATCGCCACCACCGATTTCGCCCTGGGGACCGGAACCGGCATCGCCCAGGCAGGATACGCGTATGACGCCTCTCCGCCATCGGCTATCTCCCTTGATGCTGGCTCCTATACGGAGATTGAATTTAACGTTCAGGCCAATGCCAATGCTGAGTATTACACCGCCTACTCCTTCCGCCTGACCGATGCCGGAACCGCCTTTAACAGCTACGCCAACTACGCCACCATCTCGGTATGGGAGGATGATAATCCGTTTAGCCCACACTATAATTTTGCCACGGATACTGATAAGTGCGTCTCCTGCCACCGGGCACACACGGCCTCAGGGAAGAAACTGCGGAAGGTATGGCCTGAGGAGGGGCTGTGCAACGCTTGCCACGATGGCACCGGCGCCAGAACTGACATCGCCTCCCAGTTCAGCAACAAGAGTTACACTCACCCCATCGGCGCCACCGAGGGGAGCCACGGAACCGGTGAGGGATACTACAACTGGCTTCCCGCCTCCAACCGTCACGTGGAGTGTGAGGACTGCCACAACCCGCACGCTGCCTGGACAGGGGCCTCCACCCCTGGATTCGGTGACCTGGCCAGAACCATTGAGCGGGTTTGGGGGGTGACGGTGAGCAACCCCACCACCGGGTGGACAGCGCTCACCAGCGCCAATTATACCAGGGTCTCGCCGATAACTGAGGAGTATCAGCTGTGCTTTAAGTGCCACTCATCCTATGCCTACGATGTTACGCCACCCCTCTCCCACACCGGTGGCATCACCGAGACTGACCAGGCCAAGGAGTTCAACGTCAACAACGCCTCCTACCACTGGGTGGAGAATGACCTGACCGCAGCCTCAGGCAACACGCCGCGGACCAATGCCAGCAACAGAGACATGACCTTTACCCCGGGCTCAGGCATGTCAAAGGACACACCCCTGGGCTGCTCCAGCTGCCATGCCAGCGAGACGGCAACCGACCCTAGGGGGCCGCACGGCTCCAATAATGCCTATCTGCTGCGGGGCACCTGGAGTGATACTACCACGGGCACATCATATAGCCTCTGTCTCCAGTGCCACGACCCGAATGTGTATGATGCCGGCGGCTCCAATACTGCCGGCCTTACCAGCTTCTCCGGAGATCGCCCCAACCTCCACGCCTTCCATATGGGCCGAAGCGCAGTGAAAGGCTGCCAGAACTGCCACAGCGCCATCCCCCATGGCGGATGGACCCGGGCTATGGTGGTGCAGACCACCGACCCAGCGCCTTACAGCAACGGCTCCAAGCTGGTGATCTCCTCATGGGCTGGCCCCGGAGGATGGACGAAGGATAACTGCCTAGGTGGCCCCTGCCATTAGGGAAAAGCCCGTGACGATGGTCTTCTCCCGTTTTTGCCAGCAAGGCGCGGCACGAATGCTGAGATGCCGGGGTTGACCAGCCCCGAGAGACCGCTCTAGGCGCTCAGGCTATTGGGCGGGGATGTGGCAGAGCGTGCAATCAGTGCGGCCTTCCAGCTTGTGCGGTATCTGGGCCACGCCGCCGGGAACGACCTCATGGCAGAGCTCACAGGTCTCATCGGAGCGGTCCACATGGGTCTCGGGCAGTGCCCCCACCAGTTTCCCTTCAGCGTGGCAGTCAGCACACGGGTGACGGTCTGCCAGCGTATGCGGGGCATCCGGCGGCAGCACCGGAGCCACCTTGTGGCAAACTAGGCACATCTCATCGGTGCGCCCCTCATGAGTATCAGGCAGAGCCACCACCGCGCCTGCAGCGTGGCAGGTGGAGCAGGTTTCCCTTCCCTCAATGCGGTGGGCGATGAGCGTTGGAGTTACCGGCGAGACCTCGTGGCAGACCTGACAAGTCTGGTCAGTCCTGCCCTTATGGCTGGCCGGCACCGCGACCAGCGCGCCATCAGCATGGCAGGCAGAACAAGTGCCTCGGCCCACCAGACTATGCGTGATAAGAGGTGGCGTTACTGGCGAGACCTCGTGACAGACCAGGCACATCTGGTCAGTGCGCCCCTCATGAGTAGCAGGCAGGGCAACCAGCGCCCCCTCAGCATGGCAGGCAGAACAGTTCTCCTTACCCGCTGTCTTGTGGGCGATGAGCGTTGGGGTTACCGGCGAGACCTCATGGCAGGCCAGGCACATCTGGTCGGTGCGCCCCTCATGAGTAGCAGGCAGGACAACCAGCGCCCCCTCAGCATGGCAGGCAGAACAATTCTCCTTGCCCGCTGTCTTGTGGGCGATGAGGGTAGGCATGGTGGGAGATACCTCGTGGCACATGAGGCAGATTTTCGCCGTCCGTCCCTCGTGGTCTGCCGGCAGAGCCACCAACCCCTCATCGGAGTGACAGGTATCGCACTGGCTCCGCCCTTCCACGGCATGGGCTATTAGGGTGGGGCCGCCGGGGATGGGCTGATGGCATCCCTGACAGGTCTCGTTGGTGCGGCCCTCATGGGTGGCTGGGACTGGCCACATCACGAAGACACCGTGACAGGCCAAACAATCGTCTCTACCTTCAGTAGTATGCGCGATGTAAGGCCCGATTGACGTTGGCGTTGTTTTCGGTGGTGCCGGCTTAGGTATAGGTGAGGGAGCTGGGGCGGGAGTGGGCGCCGGGGTTGGCGTCGGGGTTGGTGCTGGAGCTGGCGTTGTCGGCGCCGGGGCAGGGGCCGGCGCTGGGGTAGGTGTGGGTGCCTTTGGGCCACAACCGGCGAGCAATAAAGCTATGATAAGGAAAAGAAATAGTCCAATCCAACCAACCCGATGCCAGTGGCGCAAACTCACTATCGCTGATTCCTCCAAGCCGAAAGTTCCTGAACGAAAAGACGCTGGAAGTTATATTAACGGCTCGGGCAGGCCTTGTCAAGAGGTAAAACTACCCAATAATCGCCGAATATTGTAGCATTGGGCCATATACTTTTACCCCTTGTAGAGATAACAACGACCTAATCACAGCGCGCCCTAGACCGCAGCTTGTATCTTCGTGTATTATATGGGTAACCTTGAATGTGCCTGGCTTGAAAAAATATCTAGGAGGTTCCAAAGCATGTTTGATTTCACCGAACTTACCCATAGCGTTGCCGAAGGCGAGGTCTCCAAGGCCGGTGACCTCACCCGCCGGGCCCTGGATAGCGGGATAGCTGCCAAGGAGGTCCTGGATAAAGGCCTTCTCCCCGCCATGGAGATAGTGGGCAACTCCTTCGAGAAGGGTGAGATTTACCTCCCCGAGCTATTGATGGCGGGGGATGCCATGAAGGCATCCTTGGAGCTGCTGCGGCCCGAGCTAGCCACCAAAGGAGCCGCCTACGCCGGCAGGTATGCCATCGGCACGGTTCAGGGCGATTTACACGATATCGGCAAAAACATCGTCATCCTCATGCTGGAGGGAAATGGCTGGGAGGTGACCGACCTAGGCATTGACGTTGCCCCGGAGCAGTTCTGTGACGTGGTTAAAAGCGGTGACTTTGACATCCTGGGGCTATCGGCGCTTTTGACCTTTACCATGCCCAAGATGGCCGATACCATAAGCGCCCTCAAGGAAGCCGGGCTGAGGAGCAAAATCAAGGTGATGGTCGGCGGCGCCCCGGTGACCCCGGCCTTCGCCCAGCAGATCGGGGCCGATGCCTACGCCAGAGACGCCGTCGAGGCCGTGGCCATCGCCAAGAGTCTTCTATAAAAGGGGGAACCAGAATGAAGAAATTATCCAACCTGGAGCGTATGCTTACCGCCATCAGACGGGAGGAACCTGACGCCATCCCCACCTTTGAGATAGACATTGACGAGAGGGTGATTGAGGCGATAAAGCCCGGCGCCTCCTATGAGGATTTCTGCGAATACATGGACCTGGACGCGGTCTGCTACCATGAGACGCGAACCGACCAGTATCAAGTCATAGATAAGGCCAAGGGGATTGTTCGCGACCAGTGGGGCGCCATCAAGCAATATTCGCCAGTCTCCATGAGCGTGCCCGTCACCCTGGAGCCGGCGATCAAGAGCAAGGAGGACCTGGAGAGCTACGTCGGCCCCGACCCTGACCTCCCGGCCAGGTTCAAGAGGCTGGAGGAGGCGGTGAAGAGATTTAAGGGTAGAAAAGCGATCATCGCCACCGTCAGGCCCTTTGCCACGGTCAAGGACAGCCTGCGCGCCCAGAACGAACTATTCAAGGATATGATACGGGACCCTGATATGGTGGACCGGCTAAATCAAATCGTCAGCGATTACTACCGCAGATATATTAAGAATTTGATTGACGTCGGCGTTGACATCATCATGGAGACCGCCGACTGGGCCTTCACCCATGGGCCAATGGTATCCCCCAAGTACACCGAGAGGTTCATCATACCCGTCTTCAGGGAGATAGTGGAGTACTGCCACAGCCGGGGGGTGCCTTGCCTCAAGCACACCGATGGCAATATCTGGGAGATTTTTGACATGATCGTTGCCACCGGGGTGGACGGCGTGCACCCCATTGACCCGCTGGCCGGCATGGACCTGGGGGAGGCTAAGGCCAAATACGGAGACAAAGTGTGTTTACTGGGGAATGTTGACTGCGGCAACCTGCTCAGCTGGGGAACCAAGGAGGAGGTCCGTGAGGCGGTGAAGGACTGCATCAGAAAGGCGGGCAAGGGGGGTGGGTATATCTGCATGTCCAGCAACTCAATCCATGGCGCGGTAAGTCCGGAAAATTATGCGGAGATGGTAAGAGCCATCAGGGAGTATGGCCGATACCCCCTATCCCTAGATTGAGGCTAAAAGCAAGGCTTTTCAGAATATTCCGCCGTTAAGAAGCTGAACTGCGGTCTTGACAAGGTGTGTTACAATACTAAATGGCAATTATCACCTCAAGACCATTGGATAGGAAAATCGCAGGCGAGCGTCCAGAACAAGTAAAGGGAGGTGAGAGCTTTCGGCAAAGTGAAGATTTCTCGGCTAAGTCCCGAATTTTAGGAGGAAAAAATGAAAGGAAAGTTATTGGTGGTTCTGGCGGTGGTTCTGGTAGGTGGGTTAATCGCGGCTGGTTGTGCCGCCCCCGCCCCAGCGCCTACCCCAGCCCCCGCGCCTGCTCCAGCTCCCGCGCCGGCACCAGCGCCTGCGCCAGCCCCGGCGCCAGCACCAACTCCAACACCTGCCCCAGCGCCAGCACAGCCTCCGGAGGTAATTAAGTGGCGGCTGGCATCATATCTACCGGAGTCATTCATTTACTCCCAATCGGTCATCCGAGCCAACAAAAACATTGAGAAGATGACCAATGGTCGTCTGGTCATTGAGTTCTTCCCGGGCGGTGCCGTAGCCCCAGCGACCAAGGAGTTTGACGCGGTAGATGCTGGAATCGTTGAGGTCGCCTATACCGGCATGCACTATAATATGGACAAGTTCTCCGCCGGTGGCCTCTANAACATCATNGTGGCCGGGCCAACGCCTCTGGAGTATCTCACCTGGTACCTTGAGGGAGGCGGTGAGGAGCTATTCCAGGAGATGGTCAAAGACTATAACGTCGTCGGCGTCTCCGTAGCCCAGATAACCCGCGCCGAGATGTTCGGCTTCAGCAACAAGCCTCTGAACACGCTTGAGGACTTCAAGGGACTTAAGTTCCGCACCGCCGGTGACTGGGGTGAAATACTGGAGAAGTATTTCGGTGCCTCGGTAATCTTCCTGCCCGGCGGGGAGGTCTATGAAGCCTTCCAGCGGGGAGTGATTGACGCCTTTGAGTATGGCTCTCCGTCCTTGAACTGGCCCATGGGCTTCCACGAGGTGGCCAAATACGGCGTCTTCCCCGGAATCCATGCCCCCTCAGTAATCGCCCCCTACATTGTCAACAAGGATGCCTGGGCGAAGCTCCCCGATGACCTGAAACCCATCGTGGAAGAGGAATGGCTGGCTGAGGCAACAAGGTTCCTCTGCGAATCAACCATTGAGGATATGGCGGTAATCCAGAAGTACAAAGATTATGGCCTTGAGTTCCTCACCCTGACTGAGGACGTACAGAAGGAAGTAGAGGTCGCCGCCAGAGACTTCTACGAGACGAAAGCCGCGGAGGATGCCTTCTTTGCCAAGGTCTGGACCTCCGTAAGGGACTTCATGGATTCCTACCGAGAAACCGATAATCTCCAGTTCCCGTACTACAAGTAGGCACCAGGTTAGCCCCCGCTTGGAGACGTCTCCAAGCGGGGGCTACATCATATGCGAACTATGAGAGACGGAACTCTAGGGCCTATCGGAACCGGGATGAGCTCCAGCTCCCGCGTTAAACTTTGAAGATTTTTCCGTATCATGGTACTAGCTGATGAGAAAAATACTGCGAGTGATTGACTCCATCAGTGATTGGACCGCCAGAGCGATAAGCTGGTTTTGCGTCGCCCTGGTTTTGGTGCTGGTCTTTGACGTCATTGAGAGATACGCCTTTGGCGGCGCCACGATATGGGCATACGAGACCGCGGTTATGCTCGGCGCCACCATCTACGTTATGGGCTGGGCGTATGTCCACCGGCTGCGCGAGCACATCCGGGTGGACGTTTTTTATGTGCACCTTTCGCCCAGAGTCCAGGCGATCATTGACATCATTGGTACTTTAGTGTTCCTTCTGCCCCTACTGTATGTGCTCTTAGATACTTCAGCCTTTTACATGGTGCGTGCTTGGAAAATTGGCGAAGTGCTCTCAGAAACCTACTGGTACCCGCCAGCCGGCCCCTTCCGAACCATGGTGGTGGTGGGACTAGGGCTATTTACCCTTCAAGTGATAGCTCATTTCATCCGTGACTTTTATTTCATAGTCAGGAACAAAGCCTATGATTGATATAAGTCCAGAGGCCATCACTGTCATAATGTTTGCCGGCGTCCTGGTAGGGGTCTTGAGTGGTTTCCCCCTGGCTCCCGTGGTCGCTGGGGTGGCGCTGATCGTGGGCTATTTTACCTGGGGCGGACCGCAGGTAACCGCCCTGTTCTACTCACGCATGTATGACCTGGTGCGGAGCTACGTTATTCTGGCAGCCCCGCTGTTTATTTTCATGGGGCTTATGCTGGAACGCTCCGGAATCGCGGAAAGATTGTATGACGCCCTCTACCTGTGGCTGGGCGGGTTCAGGGGTGGCCTGGCGATAACCACCGTGATCATCGGCACCATCCTGGCCGCCTGCGTGGGCATCATTGGCGCCTCGGTCACCATGCTGGGACTTATCGCCCTTCCCGCCATGATCAAGCGGGGCTATGACAAAGCTCTGGCCAGCGGCGCAGTTTGTGCCGGCGGCACGCTGGGTATCCTCATCCCTCCCAGCATCATGCTGGTCCTTTACGGACCAATGGCCGCCATCTCGGTGGGGAAGCTGTTCATGGCCGCCTTTGTCCCCGGGCTCATCCTTTCTGGCCTATACTGCAGCTACATCGCCATTTATTGTCTGATTCGCCCTCACATAGCCCCGGCAGTGCCCCCCGAAGATAGGGCGGTCTCCTTCCTCAGGAAAACAAGCATGCTGCTCACTTCCCTAGTGCCTCCGGTGATACTGGTCATGGCGGTGCTGGGCAGCATCTTTCTGGGAATAGCGCCCCCCACTGAAGCCGCCTCGGTAGGAGCCTTTGCCACCATACTTCTGGCCATCGCCTACCGCCGCTTCAGCTTCCGAGCCCTCCGGGATACCGCCATGGAGACACTGAGGGTTACCAGCAAGGTGATGTTCATCGCCGTGTGCGGTTTCATGTTCACCGGCATCTTCCTTGGTCTAGGTGGTGGGGACGTGGTGGAGAACCTGGTGCTAGCTTCCCCCGGCGGGCGCTGGGGCGCCTTTGCCGTCATCATGTTCATCGTCTTTATCCTGGGCATGTTTATTGACTGGCTAGGCATCATCTTCATCATGGTGCCCATAATAACACCCATCGGCCCTGCCCTGGGATTTGACGAACTCTGGTTCGCCATGATGATTATTGTTAACCTTCAGATGTCCTTCATGACACCTCCCTTCGCCTACGCCATCTTCTTCCTCCGCGGCGCCGCGCCTCCAGAGCTGGGGGTTAGCACCGCGGACATAATTCGCGGGGTAATCCCGTTTGTTATCCTCATTATGGTCGGGCTCGGGCTGCTGGTAGCCTTCCCTGACCTCATCCTCTGGCTCCCCCATCAGATGATAAAGTTCTAGCGAGGCCGGATAGCAGCTTTAAGGGGTGGTGGAAACTAGTACAGAAAGGAGTATCTCCATGGTTGACTTTGCTAGTGAGCAGGAAATGTTTGATACCATGCAGGAAAAGCTGACCGCCGCGGTAATCTCTGACGTCTTGGATAGCCTGGGGGCGCGCCAGCAGGGCATGAGGGCTGATATCCGCCCTGTTTACCCAGGGGCAGTGGTCGTCGGCAGGGCCTACACCGTGCTGACCACTGACATCTTCAAGATTATTGATGACCCGTACCGGGGGGAAATAGAAGCCGTTGACTCGCTCAAGCCCAATGACGTGATGGTGGTCTGCACCAACCGCTCCACGCGCAACTGCTTCTGGGGTGAATTGCTCTCCACCGCCGCCCGGGCTCGGGGAGCTCGCGGCATCGTCATTGATGGCTATACCAGAGACGTGGCTCAAATCACCAAAATGCAGTTTCCCACCTTCGCCACCGGGATGAGCATGGTTGACTCCGCAGGCAGAGGCATGGTGATTGACCATGGCTGCCCGGTGAACTGCGGAGACGTGCTGGTCAACCCGGGGGATATTGTCTTCGGTGATATAGACGGCGTGGTGGTCATCCCCAAGGAGCTGGAGAAGGAAGTTATCCCCCGGGCGCTGGAAAAGGTGGGGAAGGAGAACTTGGTTCGCAATGAGCTGCTCAAGGGAGCTCTACTGCGGGATGCCTACGCCAAATACGGAGTGCTTTAGGAACCGGCTTCCGCACTATATGGCGGGAAGGAGCGAGCATCATGGCTAAGTCTGAGCTTGTGGGAAAGGCGCAGACCGTGCTGGGGGTGATTGAAGGTAAGGACTTGGGGATTACCCTCACCCATGAGCATTTATTGATTGACGGGAGATGCATCTTCACCGAGCCAAGTGGTGCCAGTGAAAGGGCGCTGGCCTATGAAAAGGTGGATTGGCACAACCTCAGCTGGCTGCGCTACCACCCCTACGAGAATCTGGATAACATGCAGCTATTGGATGAAGGGGAAGCCATTGATGAAGCCATGCTCTACCAGCAAGCCGGCGGCAGGACCATCGTGGATGTCACCACCATTGGCATCGGCCGTGACCCCAGGGCGCTGGCGCGCATCTCCCGGGCTACCAGCCTCAACGTAATTATGGGCGCCGGATACTATACCGCACCCTGCCAGGGCCCGGAGCTATCCGCCAAGACCGAGGAGGAGGTCGCTGAGGAGATAGTGCGGGATATAACCTTGGGCGTTGGTGGCAGTGAGATACGCGCCGGGCTCATCGGTGAAATCGGCTGCTCCTGGCCCCTTCAAGATATAGAGCGAAAGGTCTTGCGCGCCGCGGCCAAGGCCCAGCAGCGCACCGGGGCACCCTTAAGCGTACACCCTGGGCGCAACGCCAAAGCTCCTTTTGAGATTATCGAAATCCTGGGCGAAGCCGGGGCTGACCTGAAGCGCGTCATCATGTGCCACATTGATGCCCGCCTTCGTGACCACGCCGAGCGCCTGAGGCTGCTCAAAACCGGCTGTGTCCTTGAATATGACCTCTGGGGATGGGAGGGGCACTTCCCCTCCTACTGGACGGCGGAAGATTTCCTTGACCTCCCCAATGACACCCAACGCATTTATGAGATCCGCCAGCATATTGAGGAGGGATATCTCGGTCAAATCGTCATCTCCCACGATATCTGCTGCAAGACCAGGCGCGTCCGCTACGGCGGCTGGGGCTACGCACACATCCTAAATTACATCGTCCCCATGATGCGCCAGAGAGGCATGATGCGGGAAGAGATAGATGCCATCCTGGTGGAAAATCCGAGGCGGTTACTCTGTTTCGTTTGATTAACTCTAGTAGCTAAATCTTCTCGGAACCAAGGCTGTAGGCGAGAGACGAGGGATATGAAAAACCTGGTTTCCCTTGTCAGGGCAGGCAAGTCAGTTGAAGCGGCGGTGCGCCAAGCCATAGACCTGGCCGGTGGTCTCAAGGAAATAATAAGCGCCGATTCCAGGGTTCTGATTAAGCCCAACCTCTGCTGGCCGGCGCCCTCGGGCATGGGCTTCACCACAGACTACCGCGTTACCGAGGCAGTCGCCAAGATAGTATTAGAGCTGGGGCCTAAATCCGTAATCATCGGCGAGGGCTCCAGCGCCGGATGGGACTTTGACTCCAGCCACAGCACGGAAGAAGCTTTTCGGGTTTCTGGCACCGCCGAGGTTGCCAAGAGGCTGGATGTGGAACTGCGCAATCTCAACCGCGATGCCTATGAAGAGGTGCCGGTGACCGACCCTTACGTCATGGACACGGTCAGAATTGCCCGCACCGCCCTGGAAAGCGATGTCATCATCAGCGTGCCCGTGCTCAAGACCCATCTCAGAACCCTGGTTACCTTAAGCCTTAAGAACATGAAAGGCGTCATGCCTGGCGCGGAAAAGAGGAAGACCCACCAGCTGGGGCTGGATAAAGCCATCGCTGACCTGAACTCAGTGGTGAGGCCTAGCTACGTGGTCGTTGACGCCCTGGCCGGAATGCAGGGGCTCTGGGAATACCCCCAGGATAGATTTGAGCTGGGATTAATTATAGCTGGGGCAGACCCGGTGGCCGTGGATACGGTGGGCACTTATCTTGCCGGCTTTGACCCGGCGCAGGTCATGCATCTCCAGTACTTCGCCGCCAGAGAGGGAAAGCAGGCCGACTTAAGCCAGGTGGTTGTGGTTGGTGAGCCCCTGGAAGCAAACCGGCAGCGTTTAAGGGCTGGCTTTGACCTCTTCCAGAGCCGGTATCCGGAGGTATCCATCATTGTTGGGGAGTCAGTCTGCACCGGCTGCATGGGCGAACTCCTCGGCGCGCTCGCCGCCATCAAGAAATTTGGTGATGACCAAGCCTTGATCAACCTTACCGTTATCCTAGGTAGCCCCAACCCTGATGAGATCGCCGCCCGTGCCAAGACCGTGGTCCTGGGCAAATGTGCCCAAAACGCAGCTCACCTTGGCAAATATGTTAAGGGCTGCCCCCCGCTGAGCGATGACATGATCCGCGCCATCTGCCAGGTCTCCGGCAGCGATGGCGAGCTGGTCATCACCTCGCGGAATGAGGACCGCCAGCGAAGATGGGAAGAAACCAAATCCCTGCTGGAACGCTAAAACCCACCGCCTGTCTTCCCTGAGAACGCCCTTCCCCCTACTTACTGGCCATGGCCGCCAGCAACTTGGCAGCCCGGGCCGGGTTGAATACCCCGCAGGCACACTGCGGCATCAGCACTTTCGCCGCCTCCTCTGGGGTCTTGGTGCCGGCCTTGATTTCCCGCACCATCTCTTTGACCAGATTGGGCGATATCAGGGCGTGGCCACACATGGTGGTCACCTCAAGGATATCATCGCTGGGTAGTTTCTCGGTTCTGCCCCATATCCCCAGGGAGAAATTGGCCGTGTGATGCTTTAGGCCCGCCTTCTCCAGGCACTTATCCACCTTCTCAAAGATGCCGCTCACCACCACGGATAGGCCCAGGTTCGCCTCCTTGAGGTCCTTCAAGGTGGCGATCAGCGCCTCCTCGTTGTCAAAGACGACGTGGCCAATCTTGCGGGCGTTGGCGATGACCTCTTCTGGCTTATCAATCATGCCCCCCATCTCCACACTGCCTATGTTCTTGGGATTGTGGCGCAGGGCAATGCGCAGGAACTCCTGTATCTTGGGAATGTGACCTTCATCGTTGATACCCATGGCAGGTATCATCAGCATGACAAAGTCCTCGCTCAAGCTCTCGGCAGTGCCACGGCGGTGCAGAGTATGCGTCATCTATCTTCCTCCTTAAACTTCAGCCAGGGGCCGCCCCAGGCCCACGTTCTGTTTTCCGTTGATGTAGTATGGGATGCCCATCTCATCCAGCATCTTGCGCAGGGGATATGACCCATCCGGGTCAGCTCGGTTGATGCACTCCACGCTCATTACGGTGTCAATCTCCTTGGCCACCTCCCTCAGGGCACTGATGACCTCCTTGAACTTCTCGATGGGGAACATGCACTCAATGATGGCGGAGAGTACCTTCTCATTGAGCACTTCTTCTTTAAGCTTACCGGTCTTGGTGTCCTCCATGAGGATGGTCACCGGGTTCTTGGCCTCAAAGATAACCCCATGCTTGGCCAGAACTTGGGCCACCTTGTCCACGTCGCGAAAGCGGGTGCCTATGCCCGGGCGGCCAAACTCACAGCCCAGGCCGACCCATCCTCGCTTGAAGCGCCCGGTAACGTCATTGGTCTTCATCTCCTCGGTTCCNCGCCCGGCGATCCTGGTCTCCTTGTGCTCGGTTCTGGGGTCAGAGAAGGTGGTGCGCAGGGAGCGGGGCCAGGGNGCCGGCTCAAAGATGATGCANTCCACGGGGCAGACTCCGGACTTGAGACAAACGGCGCAGTCCACGCACTCGTCCTGGTCAATTACGGCCACATCATCCTTGATGCTGATGGCCTCCATCGG